>Ga0326726_10004836_pt1 | contig 12273 bp, 14 predicted proteins | sample MHFenrmetagenome_2_FD_207603 | JGI IMG/M metagenome (GOLD analysis project Ga0326726, IMG submission 207603) | Lab enriched peat soil microbial communities from Michigan Hollow, Ithaca, NY, United States - MHF15MN | ecosystem: Environmental > Terrestrial > Soil > Wetlands > Peat | place: USA...
TCATACTCTGCGCTCTCCGCGAGCTCCGCGGTTAAACGTCGTCAGCCTTCAGTTCCTTCAGGAAGCTCGCCCCGTGGGCCATCGGGCCAACGCCGAAGATCTCGGCCACGGTCTGGCCCAGGTCCGCGAAGGTCTTGCGGGTTCCGAGGTCGGCGCCGCGGCGCACCCGCGGTCCGGCAGCCAGCACCGGCACGTACTCCCGCGAGTGGTCCGTGCTCGGCGTCGTCGGATCGTTCCCGTGATCGGCAGTAACAATGACGAGATCGGCCTCGCCTAGGCGCGGCAGCACGGCCGCGAGGCGCGCGTCGAACCGCTCGAGATTCTTCGCGTAGCCGGCGACGTCGTTCCGGTGGCCGTACTGCGCGTCGAAATCGACGAGGTTGGTGAAGATGAGCCCGCGATCGACGGCGGCCATCTGCCGCTCGACATGGTCCATGCCATCGTCGTCGCTCTTGGTATGGATCGCACTCGTCACGCCGCGCCCGGCGAACAAATCGGAAATCTTTCCGATCGAGATCACGGGCCACGACGCCGCCTTCACGCGATCGAGCACGGTCTCGCCCGACGGCGGCAGCGCGTAGTCGTGACGGTTGGACGTGCGCGTGAACGCGCCTGGCGCTCCAACGAACGGCCGCGCGATCACGCGGCCGACGCCAAGACCTTCGCCGACGATCGTGTAGGCAATCTCGCACGCGCGGTAGAGCTCGGGAATCGGCACGATCGCTTCGTGCGCGGCAATCTGGAACACGCTGTCCGCCGAGGTGTAGACAATGAGCGCGCCGGTCCGCATGTGCTCGGGCCCGAGCTCGTCGATGATCTGCGTGCCGGACGCCGCTTTGTTCCCGAGCACGCCGCGTCCGGTCAGCCGCGAGAACTCCGCGAGGACGTCGTTCGAGAATCCCCGCGGAAACACCGGGAACGCGCGGTCGAGGACGATGCCCATCATCTCCCAGTGGCCGGTGACGGAGTCCTTCCCCGCCGACGCCTCCGCCATCCGGCCGAACGCATAGGGGCCGACACGGGGGGCGGCCCCCACGAAGGCCGGACCTCTGTGTCCGCCGTCGCCGATCTTCGCCACGCGATCGAGCCCGAGCGCGCGCAGCGTCGGGACCGCAAGCGGGATCTGTTGCGCGATGTTGCCGAGCGTGTCGCTGCCTCGATCCCCGTACGCGTCCGCGTCCGGCAGCTCGCCGATGCCGACGCTGTCCATCACGATGAGGATCACGCGGCTGAACGGCACCGACTGGAATGCGTGCGCAGTCACGCCGGCGCTACTGGTGGGAGAAGTAATTCGCGACCGGCTTCGGCGTCCTGATGGCGGCGATCGCGTGCTTGAAGATCATGTGATCGGCGCCGCCGTGATCGAGCACGAGCGCGAAACGATCGAAGTTCTTGATGCGGCCTTCGAGCTCGCTGCCATCCATCATGCGCACCGTGACCGTCAGTTTTTCACGGCGCACGTAGTTGAGGAAGACATCCTGGATGTTCGCCTGTTTGGCGTCGGGCTTGTGCTCGGGGGCGGGCGGCATAAGGTTCACTCGAGACGCTGATCGATCACGCGCAACGCGGCGGCGATCGTCGTCGCCGACTCACCGGGACCATCGAGCCAGACTAGATTAGGCTCTTTGCGGAACCAGATCAACTGGCGGCGCGCGTAGCGGCGGTTCTCCTGCGCGATGAGCGCGCGCGTCGCCGCCTGATCTCGAATCCCGCGAAGGTGCTCGAGCGCCTGGCGGTACACGAGTCCGCCAAATGGCCGCGCGGTTTCGGGAATCCCGCGCGCGAGCAGTGTCCGGATCTCGTCCAGCAGGCCCCGCTGGAATTGCTCGTCCACGCGGCGCGCGACGCGCTCCGAGATCTGCGCGGCCGGCAGCCGCACGCCGATGGCCACAACCTCGACCTCGGGAATCGGCGAGACCGTCTCCGCGAAGTGCGCGGTCAGCGGACGCCCGGTCAGGAAGTACACCTCGAGCGCGCGGACCAGGCGCTTCAGATCGCGGGGCTGAATGCGCCGCGCGGACGCCGCATCTACGCGTCCGAGCAGCCGATGCAGGAACGCGACGCCCCGACGCTCGGCGATCGACTCGAGGCGCCGGCGCAGCGCCGCGTCGCGCCCGGGTCCGGGGAACAAGCCGCGCGTCAGCGCCCGATAGTAGAAGCCCGTCCCGCCCGCGAGAATCGGCTGCTTCCCGCGAACGTCGATGTCGCGGATCGCGGCGGCGGCGTCGCGCGCGAACTGCGCCGCGGTGTACTCTTCGGTCGGCTCGACGATGTCAATCAGATGGTGGGGGACGCCGCGCCGATCGGCGGGCGCGATCTTGTCCGTGCCGATGTCGAACCCGCGATAGACGGCCGTCGAGTCGCAGTTGATGATTTCGCCGCCTCGGGCCTCGGCAATCGCCAGCGCCAGCGCGCTCTTGCCGGTCGCCGTCGGCCCGAGGATGGCGATGAGCGGCCGCGGCTTGACGTCTTTCACTGCACGCGGATGAGGACGTAGACGATGAAGACGATCAGCAGAATCAGGAGACCGAGCTGTTGCGACCGCGTGACCGTGCCGTCCTGCCGTCCTGCCTTTCTGCCGTCCTGCCTTGCCACGTTCATCTGGGCGGAACTTCGTTGTAGAAGAACGTGACGGTGAAAAACGCCTTTTCGTCGGGATACTCAGGCGGCAGCTGCTGGGTCGGATTCGATCCGGACAAGGCGCCGAACGCCGCGGTGTTGAACGGCTCGATGGGCGACGGCCCGACCACGGTGATATCGGTGATCGACCCGTCCTTGTGCACGTTGAACGTGATGACGGTGTGCCCTTTCATCGACATCGCGGCGTACGGGATGAACCAGTTGCGCTTCACCTGCGCGATGAAACGCCGGATCCACGGACCGAACTCCACGCCCTTCGTGTCGAACTGAATTTCCGGGCCGAACTGGCCACCGGCCCCGCCCTGGTTGTCGAACGACTCATTCCGCGTGTACCGCTCCAGATTGCGCAGGGCGTCGCCGAGCGATCCGCCGGCAGTCGGCGCGCGGCCGCCGGTGCCGTTCTGCGGCGCCTGCTGCTGCGGCGGCAGCTGGAGCGCGGACTGCGATTCGGGGAGCTTCTGCGCGTTCGACGGCTGCGTGTTCTGAGACGGCTGACCGGCCGCTGGCTCGGGATCGGGGCCGCGGCCCCGCGCCATCTGCTTCGGCGGTTCATCGACGCGCTCGGGCGTGTTGCCGCGCGCGAACGGCAGCGGATTGGTCGGACGCTCCGCTTTCTCTGGCGCGCGCGCCAGCCGATCGCGGTCCGACGCCTCGCCGCGATCGGGCGGCTTCGGCACGTTGCGCTCGAGTCTCGGGCTCACGAACACGAACCGCGCGGGCTGCTCCGCCTGGCGCACTTCGAGCGCGTGCATCCGCGCGCGGGCCGCGGCTTCGTCGAACGGGAACCAGCGCGGGAACAGCAGAATCACGATGATCATCGCGAGGTGCACGATGATCGACAGCAGCACGCCCTCGCGCCACGAAATCGCGCGGCCGACCGGCTGGATATCGGGGTGGTAATCCTCGAAATCGAAATACATGAAGAACTTAACGAGTATAGCAAGCGGAGGCTGGTGACTGGGGGCTCGTGCCCGCGGAAAGCTAGTCTCCAGGCCCTGGTTCCTAGCCTCTCGTCGCCGTATACAGTACGACGCTGCCGAATGTCAGCGGGACGGGCACGATCTCCACGAATCCGGCCTGCCGCAGGATTTTCACAAACTCCTTAGGCGCCGTGAACGCGTCGATGGACGCGGGCAGGTAGCCGTACGCGGCGTCGTGCCGTGAAATCACACGGCCGATGCGCGGCAGCACGTGGCGCAGATACCAGAGATACACGCCGCTGACGCCGGGCGTGGTGGGCACGGCGAATTCGAGGATGGCGAGCCGTCCGCCCGGCCGCAGCACGCGACGCATTTCCGCGCAGGCCGCCGCCACGTCCTGCACGTTGCGGATGCCGAACGCGACGGTCACGGCGTCGACGGTCGAATCGCCCACCGGAATCCGCATCGCGTCGCCGCGCACGAGCGCGATCCGATCGGCCAATCCGGCCCGCCGCAGCTTCTCGCGGCCGACAACCAGCATCGCGCCGGCGAAGTCGATGCCCACAACGCGCGCGGCCGGCGGCTGCGCGCGGCGCGCGGCGATTGCGAGGTCGCCCGTGCCGGTGCACAGGTCGAGCACGCGCTCGCGGCCCGTGAGCGCCAGCGACGCGATCGCGCGCGTCCGCCAGCGCGCGTCGATGCCGGCGCTCAGCAGATGATTGAGGAGGTCGTACCGCCCGGCGATCGCGTCGAACATGGCCGCGATGCGCTCGGGGGATTTGGAAAGATCAACCACGATCGACACAAAGGAGACAAAGGTCGATCGTCGTCACACTTTACCGGCCCAGGCGGGATACAGGTCGTGCTCGAAGCCGAGGGCCGCGAGAATCTTGCCGGCCATGAAGTCGGCCAGATCGTCGAGCGTCTTCGGCTGCTGATAGAACGCGGGCATCGCCGGGAGGATCATCGCGCCGGCTTCGGCGCACAACACCATGTTGCGCAGCTGCGGCAGGCTCATCGGCGTCTCACGCGGGACGATCACGAGGCGACGCTGCTCCTTCAGCATGACGTCGGCCGCCCGCTCGATGAGACTGCGTGAAAGCCCGTGCGCGACGGCCGCCAGCGTCTTCATCGAGCACGGCACGATCGCCATCCCCGAACAGCCGTGGCTGCCGCTGGCGAGCGTCGCGCCGTGATCGCGATTGTTGTGCAACGTCATCGATCCCGCCGACACGCCCGCGCCGTATTTCGCGCTGAGGAACGGGATCAGCCGGTCGACCGCCGCCTCGTCGCCCAGCTCGTCGTGCAGCAGCCGGCGGCCGTAGTCGGACACGACGAGTTCGACGTGCACGCCGCGCTCGAGGAGCGCCGCGAGCGTGCGCGTGGCGTACACCGCGCCGCTGGCGCCGGTGATGGCGAGCGCGATCGACGGCCGCCCCGGCGCGTCAGGATTTCCAGGGACCATAGAGGGCCAGGACCAGCGTGACGAGATACAGAATCCCGACGTAGCCGTTCAGATCGAACGCGCGCTTGACCTGCGAGAGATCGTCGGCGCGCACGAGGGATTGCTCGTAGACGAGCATCCCCGCGACGAGCGCCACGCCCAGCAGGTACACCGCGCCGAGCGGGGCCACCCAGGCCAGCGAGACGAGGCACGCCACGGCGACGACGTGCATCGCGCGCGAAATGGCGAGCGAGCCCGGCACGCCGAAGCGCACGGGGATCGAACGCAAGCCGTGCGCGCGGTCGAAGTCGAGATCCTGACACGCGTACAAGACGTCGAACCCGCCGACCCACGTGCCGATCGCCGCGGCGAGCAGCCACGGCTCCCAGCCTCCTCGTCCGCCGACGGCCAGCCACCCGCCGACGGGCGCGACGGCCATCGCGAGGCCGAGGAACAACTGCGTCCACGTCGTATAGCGCTTCGCCAGCGAGTACCAGAAGACGATGGCCAGCGCGACCGGTGACAGCGCGAGGCAGATCGGATTCAACTGCCAGGCGGCCGCGACGAACACGGCGGAGGCGATCGTCACGAACGCCGTCGCCTCGTGCGCGGTCATCGCGCCGCGCGGCAGCTCGCGAACCGCGGTCCGCGGATTCAGCGCGTCGAGCCGCGCGTCCGCGAGCCGGTTGAAGCCCATCGCCGCACTGCGCGCCGCGACCATGGCGACGAGAATCCAGAGGCCCACGCGCCACGTCAGCGGCGTCTGACGCGCCGCCAGCAGCGCGCCCGCCAAGGCGAACGGAAGGGCAAAGACAGAGTGGCTGACTTTGACAAAAGAACCGTATGTACTGAGACGCGACAGGAACATAAACTTAAAACTGAAAAGAGAAAATTTAGAAGTCCGGACTTTTAAGTTTCTCTTTTCACTTTTGACTTTATCTCTATTCAACCCACCGTATTTGTTCCGGCCCGATTCCGTTGACCAGATATTCTTCCACATCGATACTCGAGGACGGCAGCTCGACCGTCAGCAGCCGCGCCACCTTGCCGGGCTCGATCGTCCCATAGTCGCCGTCGAAGCCGAGCGCCCGGGCGCCAACCAACGTTGCGCTCTCGATGAGGGTCGCCGCCGGCACCGACGGCGCCAGCGCGTGCATCGTCGCGAGCTCCGCGAACACGTTGAGATCCGGCGCGCTCGCCAGACTGTCGGTGCCCACGGCCACCGGCACGCCCGAGGCATAGAAGTCCACGAGCGGCGGCGCTCCGGCGCCGGTGTGGCCGTTGCTGCGCGGACACGTGACAACGGTCGTCCCGAGCGCCGCCAGGCGACTCAAGTCCGACGGCGTCATCTGCACGCCATGGACGGCGAGCACGCGCGCGTCGAGAAAGCCGGCGGCGTCGAGGAATTCCACGGGCGTGCCGCCCGGAGGCGTCCAGGACGGATCCCACGAGCCGAGCTCCTCGAGCAGGGCCCGCCACGGGCCGCCGCCCTCGCGAATGAACTCCATCTCCTCCACGGACTCGGAGAGGTGAATACTGCATGGCGCGAACGGATCGCGATCGACGTCCTTTCGAATCGCGCGCAGCACGAGCGGCGCGACCGAGTAGGGTGCGTGCGCCGCCAGGCTGGCGCGTACCCGTTCGGTCGGCACGAGCGCGGCGAGGTCGGCGCGCGCTTTCTCCACGACGCCCTGCGGATCGTCGGTCTTGAACCGGATCAACTCGTAGAAGACGACGGCCGCCAGCTCGCTCTTCGTCAGCGGGTCGAACGTCACGAGCGTGTTGCTGATGTCGCCGACGATCGCCGTGCCGCAGGCGACAGACTCCGCGATCGCGCGCTCCACGGCATCGAGGATCTCCGGCGCCGTCGGGTCGGGATGCGTCCGGCGGTGCTGAATCAGGTGCCGCACCCACGAGACGAACTGCGACGCGGGCGGAATCTCCTCGCGCAGGTACGACAGTTCGAGGTGCGTGTGCGCGTTGACCAGTCCGGGCAGGACGACGACGTCGCCGAGGTCGACCTCGCGCGACCCGTCGGTCGGCCCGCGGCGCGACAGCGCGGCGACGCGGCCCCTGTCGACCGCGATCCACGCGTCCCGCATCGGCGGGTCGGAGACCGGCACAATCCAGGACGCGTGGTAGTGGACCATCAAATGGCAGGAGGGCGTTTACCTGCCATCCTGCCATTTCTTCCCGGCGCGGCTTCTCGCGGGATAGAAGCGAAGCTCATCCGGCACGCTCGTGTCGCCGTCCTGGCGCGCCGTCGCGAGTTCGAGCATGCGCGGCACGTCGCGCTCGCGGAAGATCGGGTCGCCGAGAATCTCGTAGTGCATCGTGCGGCGTTTGGGCGCGAACCCGGCGTCCTCGATGTTGCGGACGATCTCGACTTCGTCCATGCAATAGCTGGCGCCGGCGGCGCGGACGACGTTCTCTTCGATCATCACGCTGCCCATGTCGTTCGCGCCGTACGCCAGGCTCAGCTGTCCGACCTTGCCGCCCTGCGTGACCCACGACGCCTGCAGATTGTCGAAATTGTCGAGCACGATGCGCGCGATGGCCAGCGTGCGGAGGTACTCGACGCCCGTGGCCTCGCGGCCCGCGAGCTCGGTGTGATCCGGCTGATAACTCCACGCGATGAACGCGGTGAAGCCGCCGGTCTCGTCCTGCAGCGCGCGCAGGCGCAGCAGGTGCTCGAGGCGCTCCTCGTCTGTTTCCACCGTGCCGTACATCATCGTCGCCGTCGTGCGCAGGCCCGCGCGATGCGCGTGGCGCATGACGCCGAGCCATTCATCCGCAGTGGCCTTGCCGTCACAGTGCAGCAGCTTCCGCACGCGATCGACGAGAATCTCCGCGCCCCCGCCGGGAATGCTGTCGAGGCCGGCCGCGATCAGCCGATCGATGATCGCCGGCACAGGCAGCTGCGAAAGCCGCGAGAGATGGATCACTTCCGGCGGCGACAGCGCGTGCAGCCTGAACGACGGATAGCGCTCCTTGATCGCGCGGAACAGATCTTCGTACCACGTCAGCGGCAGATCGGGGTTGTGCCCGCCCTGCAGCAGCAACTGGCCCCCGCCGACCGCGATCGTTTCATCGATCTTCCGGAAGAGCTCGTCGAAGCCGAGCACGTACCCTTCGGACGATCCGACCGGCCGGTAGAACGCGCAGAAATTGCACTTCGCGACGCAGACGTTCGTGTAGTTGACGTTGCGATCGATGATGTACGAGACGATACCATCCGGGTGCTTGCGCACCCGGATGCCGTCGGCCAGCCGGCCCAGCAGCGCGGTCGGTGCGTCGCGGTACAGCTCGAGCGCCTCGGCCGCGCTGACGCGCTCCCCCGCCCGTACTTTGTCTGCGAGTTGATCGATCATCGTTGATCAGCCGGGTCCAAAAGGACCCGGCGTACTCATCACACGTAGGGCGGGTCCTTTCGGACCCGCCTCAGAAGAACCGCAACGTCCCGGCGTCCGGCACGACACCGGTTTCGGCCGCGTACCGATAGAACATCTCGAGCGCCGCGCGCTCCTCGGCGCCGAGATAGTACTTGATATTATCCCGCAGGTACCGCGCGCCGATCGCCTGACGGTCCGGCGCGTCCGGGAAGTACGCCCGCGCGATGGCGTCGGCCTGCTGGACGCCCGCGTCGCGCGCGCGTGTCAGCGCGTCTACGTCCCGCGCGTCGAGCGCGCCCGGCCGCCCCGCCCAGAACGCGTAGACGAACGGCAGGCCCGTCATGCCGGTCCAGGCGGAGCCGAGATCGACCTTTTCAATCAAGGGCTGAGGGCTGAGGGCTGATCGCTGAGAGCCGATGCCTGAGAGCTGAGCGCTGACCGCCAACAGCTCGGCCTCATCCAGAAACAAAGCATTGTCGCCGATGATCAGCGCCGCGTCGGCGTGCGCGAGCATCTCCCTCAGATCGGGGCCGCGGGCCTCGAGGCGCGGCGCGATCCTGAACAACCGCGCACACAGCACGCTGACCAGCGCGACGGATGTTCGTGAGCTCGTGTCCAGCGCAATCGATCGCACGTCGGCCATCGGTCTGGTCGTGTAGATCGCGACCGACGCCACCGGGCCGCTCGAGGCGATGCCGAGGCCCGGCACGATGGCGTACGGGCCGCCGCGCAGGTACTCGATCGAGGGCACGAGCCCGAGGTCGGTCGCTCCCTCGTGCAACAGGCGCGCGCACTCGGATGGGAGATCGTAGCGAAGGTCGAACCGGTTCACGCGCTCGAGGCCGTAGACCAGCGGGCGCGCGTTGAGGTAGCCGACCGCGCCCAGGCGAAGCGCCGGGGCCGTCATCGAGTCACGACATCGAAGCGGCCGTTGCGCTCGACCGGCTCCTGCCCCGCCGCGCGGATGTTGCGCCGAATCTCTTCGAGCGCCGATCGTCGGCGGCCCTCGCTCGAGGGATCATCGTCTGGCGACACCGCATCCACGTCGTCGGCGCCCATCGTGAGCGCGACCTGCGCAAGCTTCGGGCCGTAGCGCGCCCAGTCCACCTGGATCGACGGCACCGCATCGACCACGATCCGCGCGAGCGCCACGCGCTTCACGTCGTCGTACCCGGTCGTGGGAACCGCCGGGTTGATCCGCCGCGGCAACGGCGCGAACACGCGGAGGACGCCGACCGTGCGCTGCAGCTCGGCCACGCTCTTGAGAAACGTCAGCGGATCGGCCGCCGGCGATTGATCGACGGTGAGCCGCGCGAGCACGAGGCCGGCGATGTTCACTTCTTCAATCGATCGGCGCGCGTCCCGCAGCCGATCGACGGGGGCCTCGGCCACGAGCTCGAGTCCGGCCGCCCGCAGGTCCTCGAGCAGCGCGCGCAACGTCACCGACTCGCTCGCGGCGAGTTGCTCGAGATCGCTCAGCGAGTACGCCGACAGCGCCGCGCCAGGCACGCGGGCCGCGGCAGCTGCGACGTCGCGGACGCGCTCGACTGCCGCCATCCGCGTCGCGGGCGCACCAACGATCCGCACTTCGCCCGCGGCGGCGGGAATGGTCACCGGTGCGCCCATCTCCGCCGGCACATCTGCGACGCGCACGAACGTGGTCCTCAGCCCATGATGGCGCCGGCGCACGTCGTCGGCCAGCATGCCGACAGTGATGATGTCGTGCGTGGCCGCGAGGCTGGTGAGCTCTTGATCTGAGGCTGGCATCCGCGTGCGCGTGTTACGGATGGTTGACCGTGACGGTGTACGTCACCGCCGACGCCTGACTCCCCAGGTCGTAGACGACGACGCAGTACGCCCCCGCGGTGACAATCCCGGCCGGAGGTCCGCCGCCGGCAGCGGCGTTGCCCGAGGCACCGGCGAGCACGGCGCAATCGGAGCCATTTGGCGTGCCGATGCCCACCCCCATGACGACGGTGGCCGGCGGCGACGCCGCCGTCAGCACCACGGTCACGGCGCCTTGCGCAGTGACGGTGAACGCATGCACGTCCCGGCTCCTCACCGCCACGGTCCCGTTGAACGTGTCGGTCACGAGCGCCGCGGTCGGCGCGGTCGTGCTGGGCGTCGACGTGCTCGAACTGCTCCCGCAGGCGGAGGCGAGCAGCGCGAGCGCGAGCGCGGCCGCCCCCATTCCTCTCGTCACGAGTGGAGCACCGTGACGGTGTAAGCGACGGACTCGACGAGGTTCCCGACATCGAACACGGCAAGGCAGAAGCTGCCGGTGACCGTCGCTGTGCCGGACATCTGGACGCCGGGGCCGCCGACGACCGTGAGGTTGGACAGCACCGTGCACGTGCCCGTCGAGGTGCTCGGCGTGCCGACGCCGATGCCGACGGCCGCGCTCGGCGACACCAGCGTCAGGCTCACGCGCACGCCGCCGACCTGCGACACGGCGAATGGATGACTGTTGTTGCCTGCGAGCGTCAGCGTACCGGTGAATGTTTCGGAAATCGTCGGCGTGACCGGCGTCGGCGCGGCCGGCGGCGTCGGGTCGCTGCAGGCCCCCGTCGACATCGTTAGCAGAGTTGCGCTGAGAACGACGGCCAGGATTTTCTTCATCTCGCCTTTATTGTACGGTCAGCCTCAGGACCGCGGTGTTCGTCAGCGATCCCGAGGTCCCGCCCACGCCGACGGCGTAGATCCCGGCCGGCGTCCCGCTGATCGGAACGTCGCTGCCTGTGCCGGACAGCGTGACTGTATGCGGGCTGCCGGCAGCGCCGTCGACAATCGTCATCGAGCCCGTCACCGGCGTCGTCGACGAGGTGGTTGGCGCGAAGCTGACGTTGATGAGGCAGCTGGCACCCGCATTGAGGGATCCGGCGGGCCCAGCGCCGCAGTTATCGGTCTCGGTGAAGGGGCCCGTCATGCTGATGCTCGCCAGGGTCAACGGGTCGGCGCCGACGTTGGTGAGGTACACGAGCTGGGCCGGAGCCGTGGTCCCGACGACCTGCGGGCCAAACGTCAGAGACGAGGGAAACAGCGCGAGGCCGGCATCCGCCGACGCCGGAACGCTGCTGAAGATGGCCTGACCGAGTACAGCCGCGAGCGTGAGCGAACCGATCGCGGCGGCCGTGGCGCGCCGCGTGAGGCGCTGCCGGCGCATCGCGCTCCAGACCAACAGCGCGGCGAAGGGCCAGAGCACCATCGACGGCGCCAGCCGCAGCCGCGCGATGTCGATCGCTGGCCACGGCAGGCCGGCCTGCCGGCGGCGACTGGCCGTGGCTGACGGCGGCGCGGTCGTCCTCAGCGTCATCGTCGACTGCGCGGCACCCGCCCCGAGCGTCACGGTCGGCGGACTGAACGTGCACGTCGTCTGCGGCGGCAACGTGAAGCTGTCGCACGTCAGCGTGATCGGCGTGCGGAACGGCGCGACCTGCGGGGTCAGCGTGACCGTGAACGTCGCGGACGTACCCGCCGCGATCGTCGCGGTAGTCGGCGAGACCGCCGCCGAAAAACTCGACACGGTCAGGCGGATGTCGTGCGCCTCGGAGAACCCGAACCCGTTGTTGCTGGCCGACACCGTGACCGAGTTCCCACCGAAGGCGCACGTCATCGTGGCGCCCGGCGCCGTGCCGCAGTCGCCGGTCCAGTTCAGCGCCACCAACCCGCAGTTGTTGGGGTCGGCGAATCCCAGTTGCGCCGGCGTCAGCGTCGCGCCACCCGCGACGTTGCCATCCACGTTCAAAGTGGCCGTTCCGTTCCAGGTCGGCAGCGTCGCCTGCACGGCCGACAGCGCGTTCACGCGGCCCGAGCCGAAGATGTTGTTAGGATTCGGATCGCCCAGGCGATCCGCCGTCTTCACCAGCAGATTCCGAAG
>Ga0326726_10004837_pt1 | contig 12272 bp, 9 predicted proteins | sample MHFenrmetagenome_2_FD_207603 | JGI IMG/M metagenome (GOLD analysis project Ga0326726, IMG submission 207603) | Lab enriched peat soil microbial communities from Michigan Hollow, Ithaca, NY, United States - MHF15MN | ecosystem: Environmental > Terrestrial > Soil > Wetlands > Peat | place: USA...
GTCCGCCTTGTCACCGACCTCGAAGGGCAGGCGCCCGACGAGCAGCTCGTAGAGAACGACGCCGAGCGCGTGCACGTCCGTGTAGGTACCGATTCGTCCGCCGCGGATCTGCTCGGGGGCCGCGTACGCGGGTGTCAGCAGCCGCAGGCCCGTGCGCGTTCGATCCTTCCGCGCCTCGAGCCCGTCGAGCTGCTTGGCGATGCCGAAGTCGAGCAGCTTCACGATGCCGTCGTTGCCGACGAGGATGTTCGACGGCTTGAGGTCCCGATGGACGACGAGATGGCGGTGCGCGTGCTGCACCGCTTCACAAACGTCGCGGAAGAGCCGCACTCGTCCTACGACGGAGGTGGCGTGCGCGCGGCAGTACTCGGTGAGCGGCGTGCCCTCGACGTACTCCATCACGAACCACGGCGTCCCGTCGCCGAGCGATCCGGCGTCGTAGAGGCGCGCGATGAACGGATGGTTCAGCTGCGCGAGCGTGCGTTGCTCGCTGGCGAATCGCTCGCGCCGCGCCGGCGAGAGCCACGCGTCGCGCAGGATCTTGATCGCCGCCACCGTGCGGAGGTCGTCGCGCTCCGCGTGGTAGACGACGCCCATTCCGCCTTCGCCGAGCATGCGCGTGATGCGGTAGGGCCCGAGGCGCTGTCCGGGAAGTCCGTACTCGCCGGTGCGGCCGAGGACCGACTCGGCGGCGGAACCGACACCGCGGTCGAGCAGGGAATCGCCGCGCGCGTCTTCGGCGATGAGCGCGAGCGCGTCGTCGACGAGCGACGGGTCGTCGGCGCTTTCGCGTTCGAGGAATGCGCGTTGCTCCGCCGGCGGCCGGTCCGCGGCGTCGTGGAAGAGCGTCTGAACGCGTGCCCATCGGGCGGCGTCCACGCTAGTGCCTCGGAGAAGGGCCGTTGGTTCGCAGCTCGCGCGCGAGCCAGGCCTTGGCCGCGCGCCAATCGCGCAACGCGGTGGACTCGGAGATGTCGAGAAGTTGCGCCGTTTCGGCCACGTCCATCCCGCCGAAGAAGCGGCTTTCGACGAGCATCGCCTGCCGCGGCTCCAGCCGCGCGAGGTCGTTCAGGGCGTCGTCTAGCGCGACCAGATCCTCGGCAGTCGAGGCGGCCTCTTGCAGGGAGTCGTCGAACGTGACGACGACCGCACTGCCGCCGCGCTTCTCCGAACGGCGTCGGCGCGCTGCCTCGATCAACACCTGCCGCATCGCCCGAGCGGCGATCCGCTTGAAGTGGAGGCGAGAGGTCCGCGCCACGCCGGGCGATTCTCGCAACTTGAGCCAGGCCTCGTTGACGAGCGCCGTCGGACTGAGCGTGGCACTGGGGTCGTTGCGTCGCACGGCGGCGGCGAGACGGCGCAGCTCCTCGTAGGTGGCGCTGAACAGGTCGTCGAGGGCGCGAGCGTCGTCGAATGCGACCGTAGATTGATTTCCCGCATCAGGCCCGTGAGCCACGTCGCTCTCCGGTGATCGTGACGGTTTCCGACGCTCCCTTGCGCAATTGGGAAGTGCAGGCAGCGGTCCGTCAAGGGGCCAGGGCCGGATTTCCTCTGGTCTAGCGGAATGGTTCCGCTTATCTTCGCCCCCGCAAGGGCTGGATTCCCCCACGTCTCCCCCGTCCCTCATTCGTCAGGAGAATCATCATGCGACGTATGGCAGCTCGGCATGTCTCGACGTTGGCCCTCGCGGCTGCGTGCCTCGCCATGGCAGCGGTCCCCGCCCTGGCCCAGATGAAGGGCGCCGCGAACTTCTCGACGGGCTACACGGACATCGGCCCGGTCGTCGGTGTCGGCGGTATCAACGGCGCAAGCGCGTCGTTCGGCGGGCGTTTTGAGCACGCGATCAAGCCCCTGCCCGACCTTGGCAACGGAACCCTCGGCATTCAGGCCGCGTTCGATTACTACTCGTGGAGCGCGAACTTCACCGGGTACGGCTGGAGCTACAAGTACATCCCGATCGGGGTCACGGCCAACTACCACTTCAAGCTCGACGAGCCGAAGATCGACCCGTTTATCGGCGCGGGGCTCGGTTACAACATCGTGAGCTGCAGCGGCACCGGTGCCTTCGGCACCGTGGACTGCGGCTACAGCAGTGGCATCTACTTCATCGGCCGTGTCGGCGCGCGCTACTTCTTCGCGCCAAAGATGTCGCTCTACGCCGATGCCGGCGCGGGTGGCGCGGCGCTGAACGTTGGCCTCATGTTCAAGGTGCAATAGCAATAGTGCTTGACGGCCGCCGCCGTCCGCGGTTACCTGAGTGTCTGTGACACTCACGGGGAACCTCGGTGACGAAGCGACAGCCTGACAAAACAGAATTTCGGACCCACCCGAGTGCGGACCCTTCCGGCGACGACGTGTCGCTGGAGGGGTCCGCGTTTTCACGCCGGGACTTCATCGTCGAAGCCGGCCGGCTCGGGCTCCTGATGTACGCTGCGCCGCGCCTCGGCGGCGCGCTCCTTCGAGTTCCCACTCCGCTCACCGCAACCGGCACGCCTGCACTCGTAGCGCAGCAAATCGCCGCGCTTGCGCCGGGACTCAAATGGCGCATGCTCGGCCCCTTCAGGGGCGGACGCACCGACGCCGTCTGCGGCGTGCACGGCCGGCCGAACGAGTTCTACTTCGGCGCCGTCAACGGCGGCGTCTGGAAGACGGTCGACGCCGGGCGCGTCTGGGAGCCGATCTTCGATTCGCAGCCGGTCGCGTCGATCGGCGCGCTCGCCGTCGCGCCCTCCGCGCCGGACACGGTGTACGTGGGCTCCGGCGAATGCACGCTGCGCGATTCGACGGGCTACGGGAACGGCATGTACAAGTCCACCGACGCGGGCAAGACGTGGACGCACATCGGCCTCGCCGACACGCAGCACATCGGCAAGGTCGCGGTACACCCGAAGAATCCGAACATCGTGTTCGTCGCCGTCATCGGGCACCTCTATGCGGCGAGCCCTGAGCGCGGCGTCTTTCGCACGACGGACGGCGGCAAGACGTGGAAGAAGGTCCTGTTCAAGGACGACAACGTCGGCGCCGTGGAGGTCGTGATCGACCCCGTGAATCCGCAGGTGGTGTACGCGGGACTCTGGAATACGCGACGGTCGCCGTGGTACACGTACGCGCCGACAAACGGACCCGGTGGCGGAATCTACAAGTCCGCCGACGGCGGCACGACGTGGAAACAGTTGATGAACGGATTGCCACCGGAAGGCATCGGCAAGACCGGGATCGCGATCGCGCCGACAAATCCGCGCCGAGTGTACGCGGTGGTCGATTGCCTCGTTCCCGATCCGAACGCGCCGCCGCCGGCGCCGGGCGGAGGCGGCGGCGGTCGAGGAGGCGGCAACCCAGCGTGCGCGCAGACGCCCCCACCGCCGGGGCAGGGCGGTTTCTTCCGATCGGACGATGCCGGCGCCACCTGGACCAAGCTCTCGAACGATCAGGCGCTCTGGGGACGCGGGTGGTACTTCGAGCACGTCGTCGTCGATCCCAAGAACGCCGACAACGTCTACGTGTCCAACGTATCCGTATCCAGATCAAAGGACGGGGGCCACACGTGGGTTCCCCTGCGCGGCTCGCCGGGCGGCGACGACTACCATCAGCCGTGGATTTCGCCCGACGACTCGAACACGATGATCGTGGCGAGCGATCAGGGCACGATCATCACGCGGAACGCGCTCACCGACGATCCGCGCGACGTCACGTGGAGCTCGTGGCTCAACCAGCCCACGGCGCAGATCTATCACCTGTCCGTCGACTACCGATTCCCGTACTGGGTGACTGGCGCACAGCAGGACTCGGGCGCCGTGGCCGTGCGGTCTCGCGGCAAATTCGCCGAGATCTCGATGCGCGACTGGGAGCCGATCGCCGCGGGCGGCGAAAGCGGCTACACCGCGGGCGATTCTCAGCACCCTGGTATCATCTTCGGTGGGACGGGCCAGCGCTTCGATCTGGAGACCAACAACTCGCTGGGCGGCACGACCGCGCCCCGCTCACCCGATTGCGCGCGCACGGATTGGACGCAGCCACTCGTCTTCTCGAGAGCCGATCCGAAGGCGCTCTACTACTCGAACCAATACGTCTTCAAGACGGTGGACGGCGCGGCGACGTGGACGCAGATCAGCCAGGATCTCACGCGTCCCGATCCAGGCGTTCCGCCGAGTCTCGACGCAACGGCCGCCGCGCAGGTGGATCGCAACGGCAAGCGAGGCGTCGTCTACACCATTGCGCCGTCACCGCTCGCCGCGCCGACGCTCTGGGTCGGCACCGACGATGGATTGATTCACGTCACCACCGACGACGGCAAGACGTGGCAGAACGTGACGCCGAGCGCTATCACGCCGTGGAGCCGCGTGACGATGATCGACGCGTCGCACTTCGACGCGAACACCGCATACGCGAGCGTGGACCGGCACCAATTGCAGGACTTCGAGCCGTACATCTACCGCACCCGCGATATGGGCAAGAGTTGGCAGAAGATCACGAATGGCTTGCCCGCGGGCGTGTACGTGCACGTCGTCAAGGAAGATCCGGTACGGCGCGGTCTGCTCGTCGCCGGCACTGAGCGCGGCGCGTTCGTTTCGCTCGACGACGGCGACAGCTGGCAGCCGTTCCAGATGAATCTCCCCGTGACGTCGGTGCGCGATTTCGAGATCTATAACAACGATCTCATCGTCGCGACGCACGGCCGCGGGTTCTGGGTGGTCGACGACATCAGCCCGCTGCGGCAGATCAACGCGACCGTGCTCGCGTCGGAGGCGTACCTGTTCAAACCGGCCGACGTGATGTACCTGCCGCAGGGTGGCGACAATGGCACGCCGCTTCAGAAGGACGAGCCGCAAGCGCCGAATCCCGTGTTCGGCGCCGCCATCGACTATTACCTCAAGACCAACGCCTCCGGCCCTGTGTCGATCGAGGTGGTCGATGCGAGCGGCACCGTGGTCGCAACTTTCTCGAGCACCGCGCCACAGGGCGGCGGGTTCGGTGGCGGCCGAGGCGGCAGAGGCGGCGGAATCCCGAATACGACGGCGCTCTGGCGTCCGACGCCCGAACCGTTCGCGACGACTGCGGGCATGCACCGTGTGACGTGGACGCCAGTTTCTGGTGGAGGAGGCCGAGGGCGCGGCGGCGGTGGGCGTGGAGGCGGAGGGAGCGCGCTCACCGGAACGTTCACGGCGCGGTTGTCGGTCGGCGGCCAGACCTACACGCAGACATTCAACGTGAAGGAAGCTCCGGCTCGCGGCTAGCCCTCAGCCGTAGCCTTTCGCTGTCGGTCACCAGGCGAACGCTTTTCCTACCGCGTGCGCCTGCCGTTCAACCCTGAACTGCGAGGATGCAGATGCGACGCTCGAGCACAGTACTATCAGCCCTGGCTCTCATCGCTGTCGCCGCCTGTGCCCCGGCCAGCAGCGCCGGCAAATCCGACTCGGCCACGATGGCCGCCGATCTGCAGGGGATCGCCAAGGTACGCGACGGTTTCGCGGCCGCATTCAAGGCAGGCGATGTCGCAGCGGTGACGGCGCTATACGTAAGCGACGGCCTCACACAGCCGAACAATCAGCCCACGGGCACTGGTCCGGCAGGAATCGCTGCCTCATTCAAAGCGTTCTTCGACCAGTCCAACATCACGGCCTTCACGCTGACGCCGGTGAAGACCGAGGCGTCGGGGGAGCTCGGTTACGACATCGGGACTTACACCTTCACCGCGACGATGAAGCCGAAGGGAGATACGCTAAAGGTGGATGGGCGCTACGTCGTCGTACTCCGCAAAGGCGCGGACGGGACATGGAAGGCGATCGCCGACATGGACAACCTTCCCACGATGCCGCCGATGCCGCCGCCGGCTCCCAAAGGGAAGGCAAAATAGTTCCAAGACCTCGGCCCGCGGCCGTTAGCCGCGGGCCGACGTTTTCACAATTGCCCCACCAGCGGGCCCCATTCCTCCACCAACTTCCCGTACGCCGGATCGTCGTATCTCGACGGCAGAAACCACCGCGCGTACTCCGGCAGTTGTTCCCCGGCGACGTGCAGCGACACCAGTTCGCCGCTCGCGTGCGCCGACATCACGCCCATCCCCGAGAGCGCGCCGAGCACGAACGCGCCCTCGATCGGCAGCGGGCCGATGAGCGGCCGGTTCTCCGGCGTCTTGCAGTAGAACCCACCGTCGATGAACCCCGTCGCCGCTGCCCCCTCGGCAACGTACGGCGCGAGCCTCGGCACCATGCGCGCCGCGCCGCGCAACACGACGTCGCCATACGACCGGTCGAAGCTGGGTGGCCAGCTGAACTCCCTCGGCTCAGTTTCGAATGTCCAAATGAGATAAAGCTCATCGCCGTGCGCGAGGTCTATGGGTCGGATGTGGACGCCAGCGGGCCTGGGCTCCGGTTCGCCGTCGAGGTGCACCGGGTCGGCCCAGATGAGAAACGGCGCGTCGCGGCCGACGGCGCGGCGCGGGTCACGCAGCGTCATCTTGGCGTGCAACTCGCTGAAGACGGGGAGGTCCACGCCGAGCATCCTGGCGAACGCGGGAAGGCCCGGACCGGCGGCGACGACGAGACGGTCGGTCGTGATCGAATTGGCCGACGCGAGATGAACCTCGCGCACCCGGCCGCCGGCCGTGTCGACGCGAGTCACGCGATCGCGCACGAATCGCGCGCCGTTCGCCACGGCTTGCGACAGGAGCCACGACCCCAGCGCGACGGCGCTCAGCCAGCCCGCGCGTCGAACGTGGAGCGCGCCGACCGTATCGTCGGCCAGGTACGGAAATGCGTCCCGCGCCGAATCGCCGATGAGGAGGTCGGCGCCGGTCGGCTGGCCGCCGAAGCCCTCAGCGAGAGCGGGATGGTAGGTCGCCATGGTGGAATGGCGGCGCACCTCGCCCATCCCGAACGACGATACCTGTCTCGCAGTCTTCTCGAGTTGCGCGAGCTTGTCGGAATCCGCAGTCGCGAAGAGATAGCCGCGCCGGTTCAACCGGAACGCGTGTCCGCTCTCGGCCGACGTCTCCTCGAGGAGGTCGATGCTGCGCGAGACGAGCCGCAGCATCGTGTCGTCGGGACCGGGCCACCAGTTGCGATAGGCCTGTGTTCCCTTGTCGCTCGTCAGTGTGAGCGGCTCGCGCTCGTCGACGATCACCACGTTCCGCACGCCGCGCCGAACCGCGATGTGATACGCAGCCGCCGCGCCGGCAATGCCGCAGCCACAGATGACGACGTCCGCCGTCGAGCGCATCGAGCGAAAGGCCGGGGGGGGAACTACGTCAAGCGTCTGGTTCGCGGCGCGCCCGGGCGAGCTGCTGCAGCTCCTCGAGTCCAGCCTTGCCGACGACGTGCTCGAATTCGTACGCGAGCACGTCGAGCGCCGTGCTCGTCCCGTTCGGATCGGGCCCGCAGCACTGGGTCTCTTCCGGGCACCACTCGGTGTCGAGCGTCAGCGTCGCGTCGGAGATCACGACCGGAAACGCGCGGCAATAGAACGGCTTGAGCCCTGGCGACGACGATTCCGCAAGCTGAAGCACGCACCGTCGCTCGCTGTCGAGGAACACGCAGGCGAGTCCGACGACCTGGGTGCCGACGCACTTGCCGGAGGGAAAATCCGCGTCTTCGAGCTCCTCGGATTCGAACCAGCGCGAGGGATCGTGTTCCTGCGTCGGCTCCATGTGCCGGACCACGAGCGGTGCTTCGCGCAGAATGCGGTCGCGGTGATCGCGATCGACGTACACGCCGCCGCGGCAGCACTTCGCGCTGCAGTTCATCATCGAGCACGACGACGCGAATCGTGTGGCGAAGACCTCCTCGTCGGCTTCGAGCCGAGGGAGGTGCGAGAGGTGATGGTGGTGGAGCGGGTAGGAAAGGCCGGTGTCGGGGGTCGAATCGGACATGGCGGCGAAAACTAGAGAGGCGAGTGAAGAGTCGCGAGGGATCGCGGCCACTCAGGGGACTGTCTTGGCGTTGGATGTTGCGGCTTATCACTCGACATCAGGAACCGACACCCGCTATGCGACATCAGACCAGGCGTGACGCGGAACAGTCCAGCCCGCGAGATGGGCGCCTCCGCTCAACGCAGGGTCTGATGTCCGATGTCGGCGGTCCGTCCCTGACTTCGAGCGCAAAGCCGATACATCCAACGGGCGATCGAACTCCGAGTGGCCGGGCACTCCACCGCTCTTACGGAGCGTACCCACTCCGCGCGAGAAAGCCGGCGGGATCGGGCATCGTGAAGATGTCCCTGATCGCCTGTCGTTTGTCCGCCGCGTGCGCATAGTACGACCCGCAGATCCTCGCGCCGACAAAGTACCCAAGATCAGCCGGCCGATCCTTCGAGCGACCGCCCTGGTAGAGCCAATTGCTGGCGTCGGTGCCGTTCATCTCACGCTGAAACTCCACCCACAGGTCGTGCTCGTGCGCCAGGCCGTACGAGTTGGCCGCGCGCGCGGGATCTTCTCCCGTGACCGTCCATGCCACGAAGCTCGCGCAGCCTTCTTCGAGAGACGTGGCGAGGAGCGTGGGCTTCGAGCGTGGGTTCGAGCCTCCGTCGGTCCGCTCGGCGGCGTGCGCCTGCTGGATGTGCATCAGCTCGTGCGCGACGAGACCGGGCAGCGCGTCGATTCGTCCGACCACGCCGCGCTCATAGTCGCTCAGCTCGTCCACCGGAGTCGACCCATCTGCGCCGTGCATCTCGGCGCCGATCAGCTGGCCCGACGGACCCGTCGTCCCGCCCGAGGAGAGTTGGCCGATGACGAAGTACACCGGCGGAAACGAGGCGTCGGGGTAGAGCACGGAGAGGCGGCGGTAGTAGACGCGAATCGAGTCCTTGATGGCGCGTGATGTGTCGATCGCCAGCGTGTTTGCGCGGATCGCGGCGAAAAATCGGGGTCGACGCCGCACCGCCGCGTCGATGTTCCACGCCGCGAGACGATCGCCCATCCCCAGCGTGTCCTGCGTCAGCTTCGCGCGCTCGGCATCGGTCGGTGGCGCGCCACTCTGAAGCCGAGCGGGCGACCAACCTTTCGCGACCAGCAGGTCGAGCAGACCCAGGCCGCCCATCAGGCGGCTTTGCACGAAGTCGTGAAGGCCGGGCGAGCCCGGACGGATGTAGAGATCGAAGTACGCGTCGACGCGAGCGTCGGTCGTGGACTCGTGTTGTGCGCGATCGTACGCGCGCCAGAAATTCGCGATGTCCGAAGTGATGAGGAGCGCGGCGTTGGGATCGTGGGTTGCGGAGGCTTGTGGCTGACCGGCGACCGGAGTTGCTCCGAGGACGACGATCCAGGTGGCGACGCACAGCGGGCGGCAGGGCATTCGGAGAGAGTCTAGAACGGCTGGGGTTGTCTGGCCAGCGTTCTTTCAAAAGTGCGCTAACGGCGCCGGGATCACGCCCACTCAGGGATCTGTCTCGGCGTTGGATGTTGCGGCTGATCACTCGAAGTCAGGAACTGACCACTGACTTATGACATCACCCAGTGCGTTCGAACTCAGAGTGGCCGAGCGCCCCAGGCGCAGTTACATGTAGAAGCTGACCAACTGCGACACCGCCCGATGCCCTGCTGCCAGTGCCAAGGTATCGAATCCGAATTCAATCGCCGCCTCGCCGCGCGTGAGTTGCGGCGCTATCGGCGTCGTGGGCCGGTTCGATCGACGCGCTTGCTGCTCGATGCGTTGAAGCCGACGCTCACCCCCGACTCCACCCTCCTCGACATCGGCGGCGGCGTCGGCGCGATTCATCACGAGCTGCTCGACGCGGGAGCCGTGAGCGCGGTCCACGTCGATGCGTCGTCAGCATACCTCGATGCGGCACGAGGCGAAGCGACGCGCCGCCACCATCTGGAGGCCGTGGAGTTCGTCCAAGGTGACTTCGTCGAGCTCGCGCCCACTCTGGCTGCGGCTGACGTCGTCACACTCGATCGCGTGATCTGCTGCTACCCCGACATGCCGGCGCTCGTCGGCGCGGCGGCGGACAAGGCCCAGCGCATCCTCGGCGCCGTCTATCCGCCGAACACCTGGTGGATGCGGATCGCGATGCGGGTTCTCAACTACTTCCTGCGCCTCCGCCACTCCGAGTTCCGCGTCTTCGTCCACCCCACCGATGCGATCGAGGCCGTGCTGCGGAAGCACGGCCTCGAACGAGCTACGCGAAAACGATCGTTGGTCTGGGAGATCTGCACGTTCACCAGATCACGCCCGGGTTGAAGCGGCGAACCGGTCTACCGGTCCACCGGTCCACCGCTTCCTACGTATCGTCGCGTGTCGCCTTCGTGATGTTGCTGATCTGAAGATCCCACGCGAATGGATCGGGCGTGTGATAGCTCTTGAATCTGGACGTGTGAATGTCGCCGCCGCTGCCGGTGTCTGTTTGCAGATGTGTGGGATCCTGGCGGTTGGGGATGCCCAGTCCGCGCTTCATGAGCTCCGCCTCGACCTTGTCCGGATCGAACCCTTCGATGCCGAACGAGATGTGGTCGATATTGACCGCGGCCCGATTCCGGATGATCGCGCCGCCGATGTCGCCGATGTGCACCTGCGACTGATTCCCCGACGCGAAGCTGCGCGGTACCCAGCCCAACAGCGCCTCGTAGAACGCCACGGTACGTCGGAAGTCGGTGCAGCCGTACGAGAGGTGGTCGAGCCACACCGTCTTCCAGCCAGTCGGCTCGAATGGCGACGGGGCCGATGGCTTGCCGGCCGCCGCTCCTTTGCGACGATTGGCCTTCGTGCCGTTCGTGACCTGGATGTCGAAGCCGTCGGGATCCTGGATGTGAAAACTCTTGAAATCCCCGACGTGGTCCGCGACCGGATTGAGTCCGCGCTTCTTGAGTTCGGCCTCGACCTTGTTCGTGTCCCACGGCTCGATGCCCCACGCGAGATTGCTGATGCGCGCCGTCCGCGGTGGACCGCCGCGACCGCCACCGCGTCCGCCGCCTCGCCCACCGCCCGCGGTGTCGCCTGCGGGAACCGGTGCCGGCGGCGGAGCCGGAGGCGGCACGAAGCCGTTGGTCATGATGGCCCCGCCGACGTCGTCGCCGATGTCGAGTACCGCCTGCGTGCCGTCGTCGCTCCGCACCTTCCATCCCATCAGTGCCGAATAAAACGCGACGGCCTTTGGGTAGTCGGTGCACTGATACGTGATGTGGTCGAGCCAGACGGTCTTCCAGCCTGTCGGATCAAACGGGGGAGGCAGGTGGGTCGTGTCGCCCGGCGCGCGATTGCCCCGTCCGCGCCCGCGGGCTGCGGTCGTGTCGCCACCCTGCGCGAACGACGCCGCCGGAATTGCCAACGCCGCGACGCCGAGCGCGCGCAGTAACTCTCGGCGCGAGATTCGGCCGCTGTCGAACTCGCGGAACAGTCGATCGATCGGGTTGTCCATGGCGTCTCCAGGAAAGAACCGCTCTTAGGTCATGCGCCGCACCACTGCGCCACGAAAATGAATTGTCGCCGTTCACCCGTCCACCCGTCCACCCGTCTACCCGTCCACCCGTCTACCTGTCCACCGGCAGTCTCAGCGCGATGAATTCGCCCGAATACGGCCCGCCGCTCACGGCGACGACGATGTACTGCCGCCCGTTCACCGCGTACGTCATCGGCGACGCGCTGACCGGCGCCGGAAGCAGCACCGAGCCGACCTCGGCGCCTGTCGCCTTGTCGTACGCGCGCAGCATCGCACCGCGAGGATGCGTCGGCGTCGTCGTCACCTGCGGGTCGCCGGCGATGACGAGCGTCTTCGTGACGAGCGTGCCGACGATGAAGCCCGGCTGTCCGGTGCGGGGAATCGTCATCCCCTTCAGCGCTTCGTGATTGCGTACGCCGTCTGGCGTGTCGCCGTGCGGCACCTGCCACGCGATCTCGCCCTTGTCGAGGTTGATCGCCGTCATCGTCCCGTAGGGTGGCTTGAAAAGCGGCAGCCCTTGCACGGCGAGTCCTCCCATGCGCGCCCCATTCGGCCCCGGCGCGAGTCCCAACACCCAGTCCATGTCTGACCGATCCTTGCTCGGTTGCGCGAGCCCCAGCACGATCGGCGACGAGTTCGACGACGCGACGTAGAACATGTGCGTCTCCGGATCGAAGGCGCCGCCGGGCCAATTGGAACCGCCGTTCGTCGGACCGCGCGCAAGGGTGCCGAGTGGGCCGTCCGCCTTGCTCACAGCCGGTGGGGTGAAGACCGGACCGAGCTTGAAGCGCGACGCGATTGTCATGGCCTGTGCGCGCAACTCCGGCGTGAAGTCGATCAGGTCGTCGATCGACGTGCCGTTCTTCGCGTAGGGCGTCGGCTTGGTCGGCATCGGTTGCGTC
>Ga0326726_10004838_pt1 | contig 12268 bp, 14 predicted proteins | sample MHFenrmetagenome_2_FD_207603 | JGI IMG/M metagenome (GOLD analysis project Ga0326726, IMG submission 207603) | Lab enriched peat soil microbial communities from Michigan Hollow, Ithaca, NY, United States - MHF15MN | ecosystem: Environmental > Terrestrial > Soil > Wetlands > Peat | place: USA...
TCATCACGATATGTGCCAGCCATATGAAAACTCCCAAGCCATTGTCAATACATGGCTTGGGAGAATCGACCCGATCAAGCTAGTAGGAAATGATTGCCGGTAACGGAAATAAGTGCCGGTATATTCTGCCGGTACTGCTATTAAGCCGGCTTCCGTTCCAGGTATGGTCCTGGATCCACTGACTGGCCATGGCGCCACTGGGCCACGATCATAGCACCGGCCAGGACCAGCAGGACGCTCACGGCCTGGGCGATCGTGATTGCTCCGAAGATCCGGTCGTCCTTCGCTCGGACGATCTCGATCAGAAACCGTTCCACCCCGGCAAAGACAAGATAGACACCGAACAGCCAGCCGGTTGGCCGGTTCGCCTTCCGAAAATGCCACAGTACCGCGAACGCGGCCAGCATCAGAGCCGCCTCGTACAGCTGGGTCGGATGTACTGCGAGCACCGTCGTGGGATCGGTCCCCGGGGGCACGGCGATATGAAAGGTCTCCGCCATCTGCTGAGCGGTGGTCGGAGGCAGGCCCTGGGGGAACTTCACACCCCACGGCAGGTCGGTAGGCCGGCCATAGTCGTCGTTCACGATGAAGCAGCCGATCCGGCCCAGCCCATAGGCTGCCGCCAGCGCCGGCGCAGTGAGATGGAGGGTCCACCGGAGCGGCACCTTGAGCCGCCAGCCGTTGAGGACCACGGCCAGCGCTCCGCCGATGAACCCGCCGTACCATACCAGCCCGCCTCGCGAGAACAGACTGCCCCCGTTGAGCACCCAGTACCACAGCTTTGCCCCGATGATCCCTCCGACCACCGCGGCGACGGTAATGTCGGCGGCGTACTCCTCGTACAATCCCCGTCGGCGGAGCTCCAGGGTGATGAGCCATCCGCCTATCAGGAAGCCCACCATCATCATGATCCCGTAGCCGGTGATCTCCAGCGGGCCAATCTTGAGGATGAAGGGATAGATCGTCATCGGGGGCTTCCGAGCATGGGAGATGCGGTTTCGAGGCCGGGGAAAGGTAGATCGGCCCGGGGTTCCAGGTCGAGGCCGCTCTGTTCTCCCCGCGCCAGCCGGAACAGCCCAGCGGCGCCGATCATCGCGGCGTTATCGGTATTGAGGCGGTTGGACGCCACCACCACCCGGCCGGCCGTCAGCCGGCGCCGGACTGCCGTCTGGAGTGCCAGGTTGCAGGCGACACCGCCGCCCAGCATCAGGGCGGGATAGCCCAGAGTCTCCACGGCCACGGCGGCCTTTTCCACCAGTACCGCCAACACGGCGTCCTGGAACCCCCGGGCAAGATCCGCCCGATCCCGGGGGAGGTCCGGGCTGGCCTTGACCGCGCGCAGCACCGCGGTCTTGAGCCCGCTGAACGAGAAGCTGAACCGGTCCGGTCCCTCGTCTCCCACGGTGTTGAGCATCGGGCGGGGAAAGCGAAAACGGCCGGGGGTGCCGCGCTCGGCCAGCCGCTCGATCTCGGGGCCACCCGGGTAGCCGAGCCCGAGCAGAGTGCCGACCTTGTCGAACGCTTCGCCCGCCGCGTCGTCGCGGGTGGTACCGAGCAACCGGTACTGACCCCAGGCCGGGACATCGAGCAGCAGGGTGTGGCCGCCGCTTACCAGCAGGGCAACGAACGGGGGGGCGAATGCGGGCTGTTCCAGCGTTGGGGCGAAGAGGTGTCCTTCGAGGTGATGCACCCCGATGAGCGGCAGGCGGAGCCGGTACGCCAGGGTCTTTCCATACATCACACCCACCAGCAGCGCCCCGACCAGGCCGGGACCGGCGGTGACCGCAATGCCATCCAGGTCTTCCAGCGTCACCCCCGCCTCGGCCAGTGCCTGGTCTACCACGCTCCCGAGGGTGGTGAGATGGGCCCGGCTGGCAAGCTCGGGCACCACCCCGCCGAACACCCGGTGTATGTCCTGCGAGAGGATGACGCAACTCGCGAGCGCAGGGCCACTCTCCCCGCCGCGCACAATCGCGGCGGAGGTTTCGTCGCAGGACGTCTCTATAGCCAGGAGCGTCTTCACCGCAGGTCCGGTCTACGGCGGCGTGGGTATTTCAACGCAGAGACTGAGAGGGCACGGCGGTCGCAGACGAACCATGAGGATAGCTCTGCGCTCCGCGTTCTCTGCGCCTCTGCGTTGAAATTCACCGGGTCCCGGTCAGACTGTCGGACGGTCGGGTGTCCGCTGTGGCCGGAGTGGAGGCGGAGTCACCCAGCAGGCGGTGGATCAGGGCGGTGTTGACCGGAGAGGACCAGTCGTGAGCTCCGATCACCCGCTTCATGATCAGGCCGGTCGTGTCGAGCAGGAAGCTCTCGGGCACGCCGGTCGTCTGGTAGGCCTGCTGGATGCCGCCCTGGCGGTCCTGCAGGATGTCGAAGGTGAGCTTGAGATTCGAGGCGAACTCCCGGACCACCTCCGGCCCCTCCTGATCGATGCTGACGGCTGCGATCCGGAAGCCTCTGGGTCCGAGCGAGTCGTACAGCCGCTGCATCGCCGGCATCTCCACCCGGCAAGGGACGCACCAGGTGGCCCAGATGTTGACCAGAGTGACGTGGCCGCGGTAGTGGTCGCGAATGGCGACGGTGTCGCCGGTGGCCAGCTCCATCGCGTGGTAGTTGGGAGCCCGGGCGCCCGCCGCGATCTGCTCCACGTCGGGGCCGTACCACACCAGCGCGGCGCCGCCGAGCAGCAGGCCGCCCATCACCGCGCCCACAAACACCCATTGCTTGGACATGACTAAACCCTCTCTGTGCAGCGGCGCCGCAGCCCGCGAACCGCCTCTGCGATGTCCGGCGCTCCGAAGATCGCTGTCCCGGCCACGAAGGTATCCGCGCCCGCGCGCCAAGCCGCTTCGATCGTATCCTGTGTAATGCCGCCATCGACTTCCAGCGCCGCGCGTGAACCCAGGCGGTCCAGCAGCCCCCGCGCCCGGCGGATCTTGTCGGTCGTCCCCGGGATGTACGACTGCCCGCCGAACCCCGGGTTGACACTCATCAGCAGCAGGAGGTCGATATCCGGCACTACTTCCTCGACCAGTGCCAGCGGGCTGGACGGATTGAGCGACAACCCGGCCAGCATGCCCCGCTCCCGGATCGCCGCCAGGTGCCGCTGGACGTGCACCGTGGCTTCGGGATGGAAGCTGAAGACCCGTACACCCAGATCGGCGTACTCACCGATGTAACGCTCCGGCTCCAGCACCATGAGATGCACGTCCAGTGGCGCGTCGGTGAACCGACGCAGCGCCCGGATCAGGGGCGCCCCGAACGTGAGGTTGGGCACGAATCGCCCGTCCATCACGTCGACGTGCAACCACTCCGCACCGCCCGCCAGGGCCGCCTCAACCTGCTCCCGCAGGTGACCGAGGTCGGCCGAGAGCAGGCTGGGCGCGATGCGGACGGCCATCAGCTCTTTCCGGCGACGATCAGATCGACCTTGGTGCCCCGCCCCGTCCGGGTGCCTGCGGCGGGCCGCTGCTCCAGGACGATGCCGTCCGGTCGCCCGGACACCGCCCGGGTCGACACCACTCCCACCCCCAGTCCAATCTCCGCCAGGCGGGCCCGCGCCTCCACCAGGGTGAGTCCCACCATGCTCGGAACCGTCAGATCCGCCTTTCCGGAACTTACCACCAGCTCGATTGCCGTGCCCGCCGGCCGTCCCACTCCCGGTCCTGGGCGGGTCTGCACCACGATCCCTCGATCATTGGCGGAAGGGAGGGTGTCGGTACGCCCCAGCTGGAACCCGGCCGCCTTGAGCACCCGCTCGGCGAGGGGGCGGGGGAAACCGGCCACGTCGGGGACGGCAACATCGGGAGGGCCATCGCTCAGCACCAGCGAGACCACGGTATTGGGCGGTACCACCACCCCGGGGGGAGGATCCTGTCGCACCACGGCGTTCTTGGGGACAGAGGGGTCGGTTTCCTGATCCTCGATTCGGAAGCGCATCCCCTGCGCCTCGAGCTTCTGCCTGGCCTCGGTGACGCCCAGGTCGACGACCCGGGGGACCGCGTGCTGGCTGGAAAAGAACGGCGCGGGAAACAGCCAGAACACGGTGATCAGATACCCCACCGCGAAGGCCGCGATCACGATCGCGGCCTGCTTGACAAACCTCCGTCCAGCCATGGTGCGCAGGAACGGCAGCTGCGGAGTGGCCCCGCTGGGGCGGCGGAACTGCATCAGCCGGCGTGCCTGAGGCGCGCGGCGAAGCCCCCATCGGTGCCGTGCCGCTGCGGCAGGAGCAGCAGGTCCCCTGCGGGGGTCAGCAGCTCCGGCGGCATGGCCGTACCGGGATCGCGGCGAAAGGCGGGAAAGCGATCGAGCAGATGGCTCACCTGGGTCTCATTCTCCTCGGGCTCGAGCGAACACGTGGCATAAACTAACCACCCCCCGGGTCGCACCGCCCCTGCCGCCGCCTCCAGCAGGGCCCGCTGCTGTAGCGCGATCCGGTCCAGCGACTCGGGCGAGGCCCGCCAGCGGGCGTCGGGGTGCCGGCCGAGCGTGCCGGTGCCCAGGCAGGGAGCGTCGAGCAGCACGCCGTCGATCGCCCTGCAGGGCGGGGCCAGGGCAGATGCGCAGACCACCAACTCGCGCCCGCTCCCGGCCCGCGCGAGGTTCTGCCGCAGGCGGTCAAGGCGCTCCCGCTTGAGCTCACCGGCGATGACCCGGCCGGCGGTCAGGCCGAGGGCGATGCTCTTCCCGCCAGGCGCGGCGCAGGCATCGTAGATCGTCGCGCCCCTGGGGAATGCAGCGAACCGCACCACCAGCGCCTGCGCCGGGTCCTGCACCTGGAAGGCGCCCTCGGCAAACCCCGGGAGATCCGCCGGACGGTGGTGGTCCACCACGAGGCCGGCGTCGAACGGGGCGCGCCTGGCGCTCACGCCCGATTCCCAGAAGCGCTGCTGCAGCTGTTCCAGCGTCCATCGGGCCGGCTGCAGGACGAGCAGCGGCCGGGTGTTGTTCCACTCCAGCAGGCGTTCGGTCTCCTCCGTGCCGAACCGTGCCAGCCATCGACGCACCAGCCAATCGGGATGCGAGTGCCGGTTGGCCAGGCTGGCCGACGGGTCCGCCTCAAAGGCCGGTGCCGCAGTGCGCCCGCCCATCTGCCGAAGCACCGCGTTCACGAAGCGGGACTCCTTTTCTCCGAACTCCTCCCGGGCGAGCTGCACCGCCGTCGAAACCGCGGCGTGCACTGGGACCCGGTCCAGCGCGACAAGCTGGTAGGCGCCAAGCCGGAGCAGATCCCGGAGACCGAGGGCCACGGAACTCCAGCCGTGCCGGGCGAGGGGCATCAGCCGCGCATCGAGATCACGCTGGCGGCGGAAGACGCCGGCGGCGAGCTCATGAGCCAGGCGTCGGTCGGCGTCAGCCAGCCCGTCCAGCGCGGCATCGAGGGCCTGGTCAAACGGCGCGCCCTTCCGCACCGACGTCAGTACACTCAGTGCTGCCCGCCGAGGGGCGACGCCAGTTCCGAGTTCCGAGGTCCGTGTCTCGAGTACGCTCTCTCGGAACTCGGAACTCGGCTCTCGGAACTTCTTTCGTGGGCTCACCCCACCATCCCGGAGGTGGGCGACGATGGCACAGCTACTTCACGCCTTGGCATACGGCCCGCGAGATACGCCAGCCGCCCGGCCTCGACGGCATGCCGCATCGCCGTGGCCATGGCCACGGGATCCCTCGCCTCGGCGATGGCGGTGTTCATCAGGATGCCATCCACGCCCTGCTCCATGGTGACGCAGGCGTCGGAGGCAGTGCCCACTCCCGCATCGACCAGTACCGGGACCTGGAGCCGCTGCTTGATGGTGCGGATGCTGTAAGGATTGAGCAGCCCGAGACCGCTGCCGATGGGCGAGGCCAGGGGCATCACGCAGGCGGCGCCCGCCTGTTCCAGCCGGAGCGCGGCGATCAAATCGTCGTTGGTATAGGCCATGACGATGAAGCCCTCGCGCGCGAGCGTCTCGGTGGCGCGGATGAGGCCGTCGGTATCGGGAAGCAGCGTCTCCCGGTCACCAATGACCTCCAGCTTGACGAACTCGTTGAAGCCGGCCTCCCGCCCCAGGCGGGCGTAGCGCATCGCCTCGTCCGCGGTGTAGCAGCCGGCGGTGTTGGCGAGCAGAAAGAACCGCGCGGGGTCGAGATGATAGAGCATCCCCTGCTCGCGGGTGCGGTCCAGGTCCACCCGCCGGACGGCCACGGTCACCACCTCGGCGCCGGAGGCCTCGAGGGCGCGGACCATGTCGATGTTGCTCCGGTACTTGCCGGTGCCGACCAGGAGGCGCGAGCGGAAGGTGCGTCCGCCGATGACGAGCGGCTGGTCCAATGTGACAACAGGTTCGATGATGGTGCTCATACGCAGTCTCTCGTTCTCGGTGACGGGCTTCTAGGTTCCTGAATTCTCCGCCCTTGCTCTTCATCCTGGGCGCGCGGGTCGAGGGGGTCCCTCCGCGGCCCTTATTCGCTGCTCAGGGATGGATCACGGAAGGGATGGGCGAACCAACGCCGCTGCGGGACTCCCTCGACCCGTGCGCCTGCCTCGTCTTCTTCACGTCCTGCCCGTGCAGGAGTCGGAACTCGGAACTCGGAACGGCTTCACCCACCGCCGACGAAATGCACCAGCTCGATCGCGTCGCCATCCTTGAGCTGGCGGTCGGAGAGAAACTGCCGGCGGATGATCTCCCGGTTCAGCTCCACCACGACCATGCGGGCATCGAGCCGGAGGTGCGCCAGCAGGTCGGTGAGCGTCGCAGGGCCGGGGAGAGCGCGCGGGTCTCCGTTCACCGTCAGACGCAACTCACTCACGAGTCCTCCACCCAGGGCGACAGCAGGGCAAGCGCGGCGGCGGCGGGGTCCTCCGCGCGCCAGGCCGCGGAGATGGCGGCGACTCCGTACCCGCCGGCCGCCCGGACCTCCCTTGCCCGCTCCGGAGTGATCCCCCCGATCGCGATAACCGGGAGACCGGTCGCGGCGGCGCTGGTGATCAGGCTGAGACCGGCCGGCGGTCGTCCGGGATGGGACGCGCTCGGGTATACGCTGCCCACAAGCAGAAAGTCCGCCCCGGCCGCGGCACCCGCCGCCGCCTCGCCGGCGGAGTGGACCGAGGCGCCAATCCATCCGGTCCAGCAGGCCCGGAAGGCGGCGCGTGCCTCGGCGGGGGCCAGGTCTCCGACGCCAAGCTGCACACCATGCGCCCCCAGGGCGGCGGCGACGTCCGGACGGGCGTTGACGAACACCGAGGCTTCAGGTGGCCGGGCGAGGGCGAGCAGCCGGGTGGTCACCCGTGCCAGGGCGGCACCTCCGGCGGTCCGGTCGCGGGCGTGGAGCGCAACCGCAGAGCCGGCCGCGGCGATTGCGGCGGCCCGGACCGGGAAGTCCGGCAGGGCGATGATGTCGGCGTCGGTCACGGCGTGGAGGCGGGGCAGGGGTCTCATGAGAAACGATGCGCTGAAGCGCCGTGACCGCGGACCCAGTCTGCGACCGGCATCCGCTTCTTCCCGGCCGGCTGGATCTCGGCAACCTCGACGGTGCCGACCAGCGCCGCGATGCTGAGCACCTTCCCCGCCTGTAGCACCGCGCCAGGCGCGCCGCTCCCGTTCCCCGCGCGGGCGCCGAACAACTTCACCTCCTGCCCGTCGAGCAGCGCCCAGGCGCCGGGCTCGGGGTCGAACGCGCGGACCACCCGGGCGAGCGACGCCGCGTCCCGGTTCCAGTCCAGCCGGGCGTGCTCCCGGGTCACCTTCGGCGCGTAGGTGGCACGGGCATGGTCCTGGGCGACCGGTTGGCCCTCACCCCCCTCGATCAGGGTGAGCACCTCAATGAGGGCGGCAGCGCCCAGCTCGGCCAGCCGCTGGGTGAGCTCTCCCGCGGTTTCGTCGGCGGCGACTTCGGTCTCGATGCTGTGGAGCACCGGGCCGGTGTCCAGTCCTTCCTCCAGCTGCATGATGCTGACGCCGGTGGTCTCGGCGCCGTTCAGGATCGCCCACTGGATGGGGGCCGCTCCGCGGAGCGCAGGCAGCAGGGAGGCGTGCACGTTCAGCATGCCGAGCCGCGGGACCGCGAGCAGCTCCGGTTTGAGCACATGGCCGTAGGCCACGACTGCGGCGATGTCTGGCTGGAGGGCGGCCAGCTCAGCGACGAACGGGCCTACCGGGCGTTCGGGCTGCAGCACCGGAAGGCCTTCCTCGAGCGCCAGGGTCTTGACCGGGGGAGGAACGAGGGCGCTGCGGGAGCGGCCGTGGGGCCGGTCGGGCTGGGTCACCACGGCGGCCACATCGAAGCCTTCCTCGAGCAGGGCCCGCAGCGACGGGACCGCGAACTCGGGGGTGCCGAAGAAGGCGACGCGCATCAGGACGAGCCGGCGGGAGCCGGCTTCACGGGCCGGACGAAGCCATCATCGTCGGCGTGTTCCTTCTTCCACTTGGCGACGATGCGCTTGCGCTTGAGCAGACTCAGGTGGTCGATGAACAGGATGCCGTCCAGGTGATCGATCTCGTGCTGGACCGCGCGCGCGGGCAGCCCCTCCAGCTCCTTCCGGTATGGCTTGCCATCCTGGTCCAGCGCCTCGAGCACGACCCGGTCGGGGCGGGTGACCTCCGCGAACACATCGGGGATCGAAAGGCAGCCCTCCTCGGCACTGTCTTCTCCAAGAGCCTCCACGATGCGCGGGTTCACCATGACCAGCTTCTCGCCTTCGGCATCCACCACCGCTACCCGGCGTGCCACTCCGATCTGATTCGCCGCCAGACCCACGCCCTTGGCGGCGTACATGGTCTCGAACAGGTCCGAGATGAGGCGACGCACCTCGTCGTCCGCCGCCACCACGGGCGCGCTGGCCTCGCGGAGCACCGGAGAGCCGAGCAGGTGGAGGTCGCGCAAACTCATCCGGCCACCCCCGGCGCCGCCTGGTCGCCCACCTTCACGATCCGCGCCCGCTCAACCACGAGAGTGGATCCGCCCGACTCGATGGTCACCCGGTCTTCCTTGATGTCCTTCACCTTGCCGACGATGCCCCCGACGGTGACGATCTCATCGCCCTTCTTGAGGTTCTTGAGCAGTTCCTCGTGCTTCTTGCGGGCCTGCTGCTGCGGCCGGAGGATCAGGAAGAAGAACACCAGCGCGATGCCGCCGATCTGCAGCAGCAGCATGGAGAGCCCGGCCGACGGGTTGTCGGACGGCGCCATCAGGGCCAGCAGGGACAGGGTCACGTGTCTCCTCGACTATTGTGGTACCGCTGGAGCCAGTCGTGGCTCCAGCGGTCGAATGTGCCCCTCAGGATCTCGACCCGGGCCTGTTCGCCCAGCCGGACCAGGAAGCGGATGTTGTGGATCGACACCAGCCGGAGCCCGAGCATTTCCTCGGCCATGAACAGATGCCTGAGATAGCCACGGGAGAACCGGCGGCAGGTTTCGCAGTCGCAGTTCTGGTCGAGCGGGTCCTCGCTCAGCCGGAGCGCGGCGGCGCGGATGTTTACCTTGCCCACACTGGTCCATGCGCTGCCATGGCGGCCGTTCCGGGTGGCCGCGACGCAGTCGAACAGGTCCACCCCCCGGGAGATTCCCTCGAGCAGATCGTCCGGGAAGCCCACGCCCATAAGATAACGGGGCACCCCCGCGGGCAGCGCGGGGGAGAGTGCTTCCAGCACCCGATGCATCACCGGCTTCGGCTCACCCACGGACAGCCCGCCGATGGCAATGCCGGTCCACGGCCCGCGGGCCAGCGTCCCTTCGAGTGAGCGCATCCGCAGGTCGTCGTGGGTGCCACCCTGGATGATGGGCCAGAGGGTCTGGCGGACCGGCGGACGGGCGGACGGGCGGACGGTTACTTCGGTGCGCTGGTCTGCCGATCCGTCGGCCCGCCCGTTGTGATTCTCAACCAGTTCACCGTGCCTGGCGCGACACCGCGTGAGCCAGCGCAGCGTCCGCTCCATGCCCTCTTCCGCCAGCGCCCACGGGGCCTGTCCAGGCACCACGTGGTCGAACACCATCGCCACGTCGGCACCCAGTGCCCACTGGATTTCCATCGAGGACTCGGGCGTAAGGGTGCGGGTCGATCCGTCGATATGACTGACGAATTCCACCCCATGCTCCTCGATCTTGCGCAGCCCCTCGAGTGAGAAAACCTGGAAACCGCCGGAATCGGTGAGCATGGGACGGTCCCACGTGGTGAACCGATGCAGTCCTCCGAGGGACTGCACCACCGCCTCGCCGGGACGCAGGTGGAGATGGTAGGTATTGCCGAGGATGATCTGGGCCCCGGCGCGCCGCACCTCCTCGGGGTGCAGCCCGCGCACCGTTCCGTGAGTCCCGACCGGCATGAACGCCGGGGTCTCCACCGTGCCATGGGGCAGGGTGAGGCTGCCGGCGCGGGCGAGGCCGGAGGTGGCGTGGAGGGTGAAGTTGAACATTGGGTAAACTACCAGGCGTCAGGCGTCAGGCGTCAGGCGTGAGGCGTGAGGCGTCGGGCGTCAGGGGTCGGGTCCCAGGAACCCTCGCCCAGGATGCTGACGCCTTGCGCCTGACGCCTCAGATCACCACCATCGCATCCCCATAGGAATAGAACCGATACCGTGCCGCCACCGCATGCCGGTAGGCCGCCATGATCCGGGCGTGGCCGCCAAAGGCCGACACCAGCATCAGCAGGGTGGAGCGGGGAAGGTGGAAGTTGGTGACCAGACGGTCAACTGCGCGGAAGTGGTGGCCCGGAGTAATCAGCAGGCTGGTTTCGTGCGGGCCCGGTACGACCGTTCCATCGGCCTGGACGGCGCTCTCCAGGGCTCTTACCACGGTGGTTCCGACCGCCCACAGCTTTCCACCTCTGGCCCTGAGATCCGCAATCCTCGCCGCGGTCTCCGCCGGCAGCTCGAATCGCTCCGGGTGCATCGGGTGCCGGGCCGGATCCTCGACCTCGACTGGCTTGAACGTTCCCGGACCCACCTCGAGATCGAGCCGAGCGAGCGTCACGCCTTTCCACTCCAGCGCCCGCAGAATCTGCGGGGTGAAGTGCAGCCCCGCGGTCGGTGCGGCCACGCTTCCCTCGCGCTCGGCGTAGACCGTCTGGTACCGCGATTCATCCGCCTCCGTCGGATCCCGCTCGATGTACGGCGGGAGCGGCAGCCGGCCGGCCCGATGCATCGCCTCTTCCGCGGGGATCCCGACAAACCGGACCTCGCGATAGCCCTCATCCAGCACGGCCACGGTCTCGATGAACGCTCCGGTCGCGATCTCGATTCGCTTCCCTGGCCGGAGAGCACTGCCGGGTTTGCCGATGGCGATCCAGTGCCCATGCTGTCCGGGATGTATCAACAGCACTTCGGCCGGAGCTCCGCTCGGGCGGTGGCCGAGGAAACGGGCGTGACGGACCTTCGTCGTATTCAGAACTATGAGATCGCCGGCTGGAATGAGCGAAACCAGGTCGGTGAACCTGCGATCTTCGAACGGTTCCACGTTCCGCGTTCCGCGTTCCGCGTCGAGCTGCGTGGCCCCACCCTCCGAACTCGGAACTCGGTACTCGGAACTCACAACCAACAGCCGACTCTCCCCGCGCTCGGAAACGGGTTCCTGCGCGATCAGCTCAGTAGGGAGGTCGTAGTCGAAGTCGGAGGTTCGGAGGGGCATGAGAGAGGCGACAAGGCAAGGCGACTGGCGACGAGGCGACTGGTCGCCCCTGTCGCCTTGTCGCCTTACTCAAACATCGTCCGCTGCGCCCCTGCCGGCGGCTTGAAGCCGAAGCGCTGAAAGGCGAACGGCGTGGCCACCCTGCCCCGGGGAGTCCGTTCCAGATACCCCTGCTGGATCAGGTACGGCTCATACACCTCTTCCAGTGTGCCCGGGTCTTCGCCCACCGCGACAGCCACTGTGCCGAGCCCGACCGGGCCGCCGGCGAACTTCTCGATGATCACGCGGAGAATGCGGGCGTCCATGTCGTCCAGCCCGAACTCGTCGACGTTGAGCCGGCTCAGCGCCTCGCGCGCCACCGGGCCAGTGATCTGGCCGGCCGCCTTCACCTGGGCGTAATCCCGCACCCGCCGGAGCAGCCGGTTGGCGACCCGGGGCGTCCCCCGGCTCCGCCGGGCGATTTCCAGGGTCCCTTCCTTGTCGGCGGGCACTCCCAGGATCCCGGCGCTGCGGGCCACGATCACTTCGAGATCCTCGGGTGGGTAGAAGTGCAGCCGTTCCACCATGCCGAACCGCGCCCGCATCGGCGGGGTCAGCAAGCCGAACCGGGTGGTGGCGCCGATCAGGGTAAACCGCTCGATCGACATGGGTATGGTCTGCGCGTT
>Ga0326726_10004839_pt1 | contig 12266 bp, 7 predicted proteins | sample MHFenrmetagenome_2_FD_207603 | JGI IMG/M metagenome (GOLD analysis project Ga0326726, IMG submission 207603) | Lab enriched peat soil microbial communities from Michigan Hollow, Ithaca, NY, United States - MHF15MN | ecosystem: Environmental > Terrestrial > Soil > Wetlands > Peat | place: USA...
GACAGCGAGTGCATGTTGGTGACGAGCACGGTGGGCCGCTCGAGCGAGCGCTGTCCGACGACGGACCGTCCGCTGCCTGTGCCGAAGTCGCGCGGGGTGAACTGCAGGTATCCTCGTCGCGCGAACACGTCGATCGCGTACGGGTTCACGAAGCCGCCGTTGTTGTTCCGAATGTCGACGACGACGCCCTCCTTGCCACGGTTCTCGGTGTCGAGGTCCACATAGAGCTGCTGCAGTGAGCCGGCTCCCATGTCCTGCATATGGACGTACCCGAGCCTGCCGCCGCTCGCCTTCGCGACGTACGCACGGCGGTTTTCGACCCAATCGCGATACCCGAGTCCGCGTTCGGTCGCCAGATTGACCGGCCGAATCGCGATCGTGCGCGCGCCGCTTCCGTCTGCGGTGCGACTCACCGAGAGCTCGACGCGGCGATTCGTCTTGTACATGAGCAGCGAATCGAGATTCACCGCGGCGTCGATTCGCACGCCGTCGACCGACTGGATGAAGTCACCGGCCTTGATGTCGGCGAGCGCCGCGGGGCTCAGGTTCAGCACCTCGGTCACGCGCAGCTTGCCGCGCTGCTCGTATTCGCCACGGTCGAAGCGCACGCCGAGGCGTCCGACGTTGGGCTGCGGCGAGGAGCTCGGTCCGTTGACGCCGGAGTGGGAGGCGTTCAGCTCACCCACCATGAGCTTCATGATGCGCCGGAGATCCTCGGTGCTCTGCGCTCCGGCCGCGTACGGCTCGTACCGCCGCTCGACGGCGGTCCAGTCCACGCCGTTCATGTGCGGCTCGAAGAAGTTGTCGGCCAGAATGCTCCACGCCTGGTGGAACACGGCGAGCTTCTCGCGCGCGAAATCGACGTCGAGGTCAGCCGAGACGGCGATCGACCGCACGGCGCGAGAATCGACGTTGATCGCGCTGAGGCGGCCGTTCTCCAGGTAGTAGACCTCCTTCCCGTCGGGGCTGAACTGCGCGCCCTGCTTGGAGCCGGGCGTCGAGGTGAGCTGGCGGGCCACCGCCGGTCCGGTCGACAGCTCGTCGAGCGAGAAGGTGTACAGATTCGCCTGGCCTGCCGCGGCGGCGTTGAGTAGCGCGGTCTTGCCGTCCGGACTGATGACGACGCTGCGCACGTCCACACCGACGGGCAGGAAGCTGATCCGGCGCCGGATGTCGTCGAACACGACCTGCGTCGATTTCTTCGACGCGCCCCGCGCCGAGTCGCTGCGCAGCGTCGCGCTGTCGCGCTGGGGCGGCGCGGGCTGAGGCGCCGGTTGAGCCGGCGTGCCAGGGCGCGACGGCGCGAACAGGTCGCGGAACTGGTCCTCGCGGAACTGCGGCGTGCGGGGCACGAGGTCCACGCGAGCCAACACCGCCTGCTCGGTGCGCTGCGACGAGTCGAACAGCAAGTACGTGCCATCCGGGCTCCAGGCGAGCGTGCCGCCGAACGCGTTGGAGAGGAACGCGATCGGCTTCCCGCCGCCGCCGTTGACGGAAGCGATATTCGGATTCTGAAACTGCCCTTCACCGACGTTCAGGTAGGCGATCCACTGGCCGTCGGGCGACCACGCGATCTGTCGCTCGCTGAGGAACGGCGGCCGGTCGAGTTGGCCCGTGGCGATGACCCGCTCCTGCTTCGACGCCGCGTCGATCACGCGCAGCTCCTTGCCGCCCCGATCGAACGCGAGCGACTTGCCGTCCGGTGACCACGTCGGCGCCACGTCGCTCAACGGTCCGTCGGTGAGCCTCGTCTCCGTGCGTGTGCCGAAGTCGTAGACGAAGAGGTGCGTCGGCCCGTCGCGGCTCGAGATGTAGGCCAGCCGCCGGCTGTCGGGGGCCCACGCCAACTGGGCCTCGAGCTCGGGCGTCGTCGTGATGCGCGCCGCGTCGCCGCCGTCCCGCGACGACGCGGCGAACACGTCGCCGTGCGTGACAAACGCTACTTTCTTGCCGTCCGGCGACAGCGCGAGCGATTGGAATCCCTGCGTCAGCGTCTGATGTTCGACGACCGGCGCCGTTGCCGCTCCCCGCAGCGTGATCGGCACCCGAGCGCTCTTCCCCGTGCCCACGTCGAGCGACCAGATGCCGAAGTCGCGCTCGAAGACGATTGTTTTTCCGTCGTAGGCGATCGTCGGCCAGATCACGCGTCCGTCGGTGAACGACGTGACGGCCTTCGCCGCGCCTCCTCCCGCCACGGGCGCAGTCCAGATGTTCTCGCTCCCGCTCCGATCGGACACGTAGAAGATCGCTTTCGCGTCGGCGCTCCACATCGGCCACGCGTCGCGGGCGTCGTCCTTCGTCACCGCCTCATAGCGCGGCGACTCGCCGCTCAGGTGCACCAGCCAGATCTGGCTCTCGTCGATGTGGCTGTGCCCCTTTCGCCACCAGTCGGTGGACGTACGCCCCGTTCCGGTGAACGCCAGCGTGTTGGGATCCGCGGGCGACGGGGCCGACCAGTATTCCTGCGTGAATCGATCCGCGCTCACTGCCATCGGCGTCCCGCCCGCCGCGCTGACCCGGAAGATGTCGTTCATTCCGTTCACGTCCTGGCTGCCGGACGAGAAGTAGAGCCATTTGCCGTCGCGTGACCACGCGTCGAGCTGCTCTGGCACGTCGTCGAACGTCACGCGATCGAGGTGGCCCGTCGCGAGCGTGAGCATGTAGATGTCGCCGTTGCCGGTGCGCGTCGACATGAATGCCAGCTTCGTTCCGTCGGGCGAATACAGCGGGCGCGAATCGTACGCCGGATGGGACACGAGGAGCCGCGCCTCGCCGCCGGCTGCGGGCACGGTCCAGATGTCTCCTCCCGACACGAACGCGACCTCGCGGCGATCCGGCGACAGCGCGGGCTCCGACATCGCCGCCTGCGGTGTTACGGGTGCCGCGCGTTCGGTCGGCGAATGCGGGAACACCGCGAGGAGAAATCCGACGCCCAGCAGGGAATAGCGAGTGGTGGGTGCGGAGGCGAGGACGGCCATCGGACGCGCTCGGTGGAAGGGGAAGTGTCTCCAACATAGCGCTCGCCGCGGCGGCCGGCGGAAGGCCGGGGCTAATTTTCTGTTCGCAATGTTGCAACGCGTCGACCCGCTGCAGCCCGACGAGGCGATCATCGCTCGCGCGGCGGAGATCCTTCGCCGCGGAGGGCTCGTTGCCTTCCCTACCGAGACGGTCTATGGACTCGGCGCCAACGCTCTCGATCCGGCCGCCGTCGATCGCATCTTCGCGGCCAAGGGACGACCGTTGTTCAACCCGCTCATCGTGCACGTGGCGGACGCGGACCATGTGCGCGACATCGCTGGCGCCTGGCCCGCGAACGCGGAGCGCCTGGCTCGCGCTTTCTGGCCCGGGCCGCTCACGCTCGTCCTTCCCAAGCGACCCGAAGTTCCTTCGAGCGTGACAGCGGGTCTCGACACGGTGGCCGTTCGGGTGCCGTCACATCCTGTCGCGCGCGCTCTGTTGATGGCCGCGCGGATCCCGGTTGCCGCGCCGAGTGCCAACCGATCGACCGAAGTCTCGCCGACCACCGGATCACACGTCGAGAAATCACTCGGCGACGCGGTCGATCTCATTCTCGACGCCGGACCGACGACCGTGGGCATCGAGTCGACGGTGGTGGACGTGACTGTCGACCCGCCAGTCGTGCTCCGTCCCGGAATGATCACGCGCGAGGACCTGGCGCGCGTCGTCGGCGAAGTCGGTCAGGGGCGGATCATTGTCCAGTTCAAGCCTCGGCAACCACCACAGGATTCCCCGAGTTCGGCGGGAGTTGACGACGCGGCCCGACGTTCTCCCGGAATGCTCGACCGACACTACGCGCCGTGCGCGTCGCTCGTCCTGGTTGACGGTGGCCAGGCGCGCGCGTCGATCGAGGAGGAGGCGCGCGCTGGAAGGAGCGTCGGCGCACTTCTCATGACGCCAGGAACGTCTCCGAGCAGGGCTCGTCGTATCATCGAGCTCGGCGACGACCCCTCGCGATACGCGGCCGCGCTCTACGCCGCCTTGCATGACCTCGACGATGCCGGCGTCGACGTCATCGTCGTCGAGCGGCCGCCGGACCGCCCCGAGTGGCACGCGGTGCGCGACCGCCTCGCGCGCGCCGCGCACCGATGATCACGGAGGCGAACGGCGGATCGCCCTAGAACACGCTCTGAAACGCGATTAGCACGAACGTCGCGGCGGGCGGTGAGATGACGTTCGGAAACGTCTGATGCACGAAGTTGATCGCCAACTTCGCGACGTTGCCGTCGAGCTGGTAGCTCGCCCCCCACGTGAGCTGCCGTTCCAACGCATCGGTCAGCCCGGTTTCATGCTCGCGGTCGCGGTCCCACGAGTCGAAGCGCGCCACGAACTGCAGCTCGTTGTTCGGTCTGTACGCGCCGAGCGTATACCATCCGAAACGATGGAGGGGGCCGTCGCGCGCCGACATGGTCTCCGCGCGCAGCGTGAAGCGCAGGTCGCGATACTGAAACTCCGAGCCTGCCCGCTCGCGCCGCTGAATGAATGGCCCGCTCTCGAACGCGCCCGATCCACCGAACTGCAGATCGGGCACGAGCCGGACATGGTAGGACACGCGGCCAGCGACGGCCTTCTGCGGATTCTGATCGACGATGCCGACGTCGTCGCCGGTTCCGTTGAACACTCCCCCGTGATACTCGATTCCGATGGGCGTGAAACCGTTGGCCGATGCACCGACGTCTCGGACGTCGCCAAGCCCGGTGCCGCGCGACCGTTCGACGATGAACATCGTTCGCTCGATCGTTTCGACGGCCGACGTGGGAATCGTCCCCTCGAGTCCGAGAGGAATGATCTGCTGTCCGACGTCGGCGCTGAACGACTTGCTCTGCACCCAGGAGATCGCCGCGTCCTGCAGCATTCGCGAGCGCTGGTCCGCGTTCACCGCGGTCAGCGCCAGCGCGTCGAGCGTGTCGTTTCCCGTCAGGATGAGGTTCAGCGCCTTCGCGGCATCGAAGCCGATCCGCCATCGCACGTGTGGTGATAGCTCGCCGTTGAACTTCAGATCGGCTTTACGCAGTCGAAACCCGTCTGTCGTCGTCGGATCACCGGACCGGTAGTACGTCTGGATGAAGCCGTGGATCTCCGTCGGCGCGAAGACGCGCGCAAGCAAAGAGTCCTGCGCGCGCACGGTGCGGGAGTCCATGGCGGCGAGGGCTATACCGATACCTGCGGCATGCGCCCACCGGGCGCGTGCGCTGACGAGGAGCATCGAGGAGCTGTCGAGGAAGGGGCGCCGTGGTGGGAGGCGGCGCCACCGTGACGCGAGCGGTCGGTCGCGCAGTATGTTAATGCGTTCGAGCACGTTTCGGATGACGCGGCCGTTTCGCGCACCGACTGAGAGAGCAAGCCACCCCTGCACCAGTCCCGATATGCGCCGTTCGATCCTCGCCATTGCCGTGTCTTCGACGCTCGCCGTGTCGTGCAAGCAACATGGGCCGGACTCGTTGCGCGCCGGCGATTCGTCGTTCACGAGACTCGGCTCTCGCTTGTCGACCGGCGTTCGTCTCGATCCCGCGGCGTCGCTCGCCCCGATCGGCCCGATGGCGCTCACGATGCGGCCCACGCCCGAGGGGAATCGCGTGGCCGTTTCGCTCGGCGGCTATTCGAAACAGGGCGTTCAGATCATCGACGTCGCGACAGGACGGGTGACCCAGGAGCTACCGCAGCCGTCGGCGTTCGTCGGACTCGTCTTCTCCCCGGATGGCCGCACGATGTACTCGTCCGGCGGCAACAGCGACGTGATCTATCGCTACGATTGGCGCGATGGGCGGGCGACGCCGCGCGACACCATCCGACTCGGCGCGCGCCGGCCGCGTGAGCCGAGTCGGTATCCGGCGGGGATCGCCGTGTCGACCGACGGCCGTCAGCTGTACGTCGCGGAGAACCTCGCCGACTCATTGGCTGTCGTCGACGTCGAGACGGGTACGGTCGTCCAGCGGTTCAGCACGGAGCGGTATCCGTACGACGTCGTCGTCGATTCGCGCGGTACCGTCTATGTCTCGGCGTGGGGTGGAAACACGGTCTCCACCTTCACGCTCGCACCAGACGGATGGCTGCGCGATGGCGGACGCATTGCCGTCGCGAGGCATCCGTCGGCGCTGCTGCTGAACGCCGACGGGAGCCGCCTGTTCGTCGCGTCCGGGAGCACGGACCATGTGGCGGTCGTGGACACGAAGACGCGCCGCGTGGTCGCCCGCCTGCTCGATCCGCCGCCGTCGGGCCCGGGCGAGGGCGCGACGCCGAACGCGCTCGCGCTGTCGAGCGACGGCTCGCGCCTATTCGTCGCCGAGGCCGATGCCAACGCCGTCGCGGTGTTCAACCTGTCGTCCGCCGCGTCGGGAACGGCTACCGCGTCGGGCGACGACAAGCTCGCCGGGCGCATTCCGGCGGGGTGGTATCCGTCGTCGCTGCTCGTCGTGGGCGATCAGCTCGAGGTGGCGTGTGGCAAAGGCAGGGGTTCGATCGCCAATCCGCACGGACCCAATCCGGAAATCGGACGCACCGATGAGTATTCGCTGAACATCATCGCGGGCGCTCTCATGCGGGTCCCGCTGTCCGAGACGACCGACGATGCGCTCGCACGCTTTACGGCGCGCGTGGCGGCGGCCAACGGCTGGACGACGCCCGCGGCGCGCGGGCACTACCCGCCCTTCGAGCACGTCATCTACATCGTCAAGGAGAACCGCACCTACGATCAGGTGTTCGGCGACGACCCACAGGGCGACGGCGACTCGAGCCTCGTGTTCTTCCCGCGCGCGCTCTCGGTGAACCACCACGCGCTCGCCGACCGCTTCGGGTTGTACGACCGATTCTTCGTGAACGCCGAGGTGAGCCCGGACGGCCACAACTGGTCGATGGCCGCTTACGCGACCGACTATCTCGAGAAGACCGTGCCGTCCAACTATTCGGGGCGCGGGCGCTCGTACGACTACGAGGGCACGAACCGCGGACGCATTCCCGACGACGACGTCGCCGAACCGGCGAGCGGCTACCTGTGGAATCTCGCCGAGAAAAAGGGAATCACGTATCGCAACTACGGCGAGTACGTCGTTCCGTCGCGCAACGCGTCTCCCGACGAGCTGCCCCCCGGCTATCGCGGCAACAAGCCGTTTCTGCGCGCGCACACGAATCCGCTGTATCCCGGCTTCGACCTGGCGATCAGAGATCAGCACCGTGCCGACGTCTGGATCGAGGAACTGAACAAGTTCTCGGCGAGCGGGTCGATGCCGACGCTCGAGACGGTGCGCCTGCCGAACGACCACACCTCCGGCGCGATGGCGGGACGACCGTCGCCACGCGCCGCGTATGCCGACAACGATCTCGCGCTGGGGCGCATGATGGAGGCGCTTTCAAAGTCGCCGTTCTGGAAGAACACGGTCGTGTTCGTGCTGGAGGACGACGCGCAGAACGGTCCCGACCACGTGGACGCGCATCGTTCGCCATTGCTCGTGATCTCGGCGTACAATCGGGCGGGAGCCGTTCATCGTTTCGCGAACACGACCGACGTTCTGCGCACGATCGAGGAGATTCTCGGCCTCGAATCGATGTCGCAGTTCGACTACTTCGGTCGGCCGCTGCGTGACATCTGGGCGGACTCGCCCGACCTGCGTCCGTACGCGGCGCTCACGCCGGCCCAGTCGCTCGACGAGATGAATCGGTCGGGGACGCGCGAGGCGCGCGAATCCGCGCGGCTCGACCTCGACATCGAGGACGCCGCCGACGAGGCGCTGTTCAATCGCATTTTGTGGCGGACCATCAAGGGCCCGGGCGTGCCGTATCCGGGCGCGCATCGCGTCTCGGCCCGCGAGCTCAAGCTCGGCGGCGCGCGATAGTCGAACGAAGGTCGTGAATGTCGGGAACGCGTGGCGCCCGATCGGCGCGACGTTCGGTCACGTCTTGTGGCGGAAGATGATTCGGCCGCGCGTCAAATCGTAGGGCGACACTTCGATCGTGACGCGATCACCCTGCAATACACGGATGCGAAAGCGGCGCATGTTGCCGCCAAGCGTGGCCAGCACGTTGTGACCGTTGGTCAACTCCACACGAAACGTCGCGTTCGGGAGGACCTCCGTGACCTGCCCTTCCAGTTGTATCGGTTCTTCCTTCGCCATGAAACCTCGAGGTTCGGGGCGCCTCGGACCGGCCTGAATAATAGGAGGGTCCGAGTACCCCGGTAAGACGAGCCCGTTCACGGCTTCTTCTTCGTTTTGTCGACGTTGTTGCCGATCACCGCGCCGACGATGCCGCCCACCGCCGCGCCGATCAAACCACCTTTGACTTTGCTCTTGCTCGTCGCGGCGCCGATCACCGCGCCCGCGGCAGCGCCGATCGCCGCGTCACGTTGCGTGTGCTTCTCGACCGTCCCATCCGACGAGGAATGCGATGAGCTCGTTGCGCTCCGAACGTGGCTCACGTCTCCAGCCGCGCTCGCGGAGTGCGCGACCGCCGAGTGTTGGGTCGACCGATACGTGTTCGCCGACGGCGCCAGCCGCTGGCTTTCGATCGCCGACACGCTGTCGAGAGAATCGCGTTGATGCGCGGCCAGCGCGAGGTCGCGCGCGAGCGACGAATCGGCCGCCGCGTTCTGGCTGTGTCTGCACCCGATACCCGCAATCAGTAGCACGAGCGCCGACAGCACGACAATCGGAGTCATGCGTTTCATTCTGTCCTCCCTTGATTCATTTGCGCTTGCGTCTGCCTAGAGGGCAGAGGATGTGCCAGCTGAGCGGTCTGAGCGCGCCCGCCCGGTGACGCCGGTCACGGATCGCGCTCTTCCGCGCGCCGATTAGGTTTTGACGCTGACCGGGGTGCCTGCCCACGAAGGGCGCAGGCTGAGAGAGTCCCGTAGAACCTGATCCGGTTCGTACCGGCGTAGGGAGTCAACCAATGATGATCCATGCTTGCGCGACGCATCGGCGTCGCTCTCGGGCGGCCGTCGCGCCGCTCGCGGTGCTGTTCATTCCCACCCTGCTCGCCGCCCAGCGGGTTTCCCGCGACACGACACAACGCGACTCGAGCCGCGTGCAGCGTCTCGAGCGCGTGATGATCTCGGCGCTGCGCGGTTCGGGCGCCGCGATCATCTCGCAGAAGACGCTCACGTCGGCGGATCTCGCGCCGCGCTACTTCGGGCAGGACGTGCCGCTCTTGCTGCAAGGCGCCGCACCGTCGCTCACGTCGTACGCCGAAACGGGGAACTACTGGGGCTACAGCTACATCAGGCTGAGAGGCATCGACCAGTCGCGCATCAACCTGACGCTCGACGGCATTCCGTTGAACGATCCCGAAGATCAGGTCCTCTACTTCGCCGACTTCCCGGATCTCGCGAACAGCCTCGGCTCCGTGCAGGTGCAGCGCGGCGTCGGGACGAGCAGCAACGGCACCGCGGCGTACGCCGGCTCGATCAACATGGAGTCGCTTCCGATCTCCGGCGGTCAGCGGTCGACCGAATTTCAGATCGAGGGCGGGTCGTTCGGGTCGCGGCGCGGAAGCGCGGAGTACCGGAGCGGCCTCACGACGGACCGGCTCGCGATCTACGCGCGCGTGTCGGATCTGCGCACGGAGGGCTATCGATATCACTCGGGGGTCGAAGGGAAATCGGCGTTCCTGAGCGCCGGCTACCTCGGCGATCGCGACATCCTGAAGCTCACGGCGACCACCGGCACGATGCGCGACACGATGGCGTATCTCGCCGTGCCGGTCACCGATCTCGACACCAACCGCCGGATCAATCCGCTCACACCGGAGGAGCGCGACGGGTTCAGCGAGCGAATCGCCGCGCTGTCGTACACGCGGTTGCTCGGTCCGTCGACCTCGCTGACGACGACGGCCTACCGCATCTCGGCGAGCGGCGACTACGACGTGCAGCTCGCGCCGCTCACGCAGTTCAATCTGAACTTCGTCTGGTACGGCGCGACGAGCGATTGGAGCCTGCGACGCAACGGCTTGAGCCTCGACGTCGGCGTGAACGCGAACACGTACGCGCGCGACCATTTCGCGTTTCAGCATCCCGATCTCGAACATCCGCTGTACCTCAACACCGGGCGCAAAGGAGACGTGAGCGGGTTCACCAAGCTGGCGTATACGAGGGGAGCTACGACGCTCGTCGGGGACGTGCAGGCCCGCCACGCCGAGTGGCGGTACCTCCCGGACGCGCACGCCGACATCTCGACGGAGTCGATCGCCTGGACGTTCGTGAACCCGAAGGTCGGTGTCACCCGCGTCGTCAACCGGTCGACGTCGCTCTATGTGTCGTACGGCGCGAACACGCGCGAGCCGGCGCGCGGCGACATGCTCGCCGGCTTCGACAACCTCGACACGTCCAACGTGGCGTTCGTCGGCGATCTGCGCCGCGTGAAGCCGGAGACGGTCCACGACCTCGAGCTCGGCACGACGTACCGGACACGGACCATCGACGCGCAGGCCAACCTGTACTCGATGACGTTCCGCAACGAGATCGCGCCGATCGGAAAGCTCAGCTATATCGGGAATCCGCTGCGCGAGAACGTCGCGTCGAGCTACCGGCGCGGCGTCGAGGGAGACATCACCTATCGCGGCATTCCGCACTGGCTCCTGACGGCGAACGTCGCCGCGAGCACGAACCGCATCCGCAACTACACCGATTCGACGGGCGACACGCCCGTGGCCTACCACGACGTACAACCGCTTCTTACGCCGCGCTTCATGACGTACGAGCGCGCGGCATTCGCGCCGAGCGGCACCGTGTGGCTCGCGCTCGAGACGCGCTACACGGCGCGCTCGTTCCTCCAGAACACCGACGACCCGCTCTACGTGCTGCCCGCGTCGCTCACCGTCGATGCGAGCGCCTCGTTGCACCGACAGCGGTACGAGATCGTCGGCCGGATCAACAACGTGCTGGATAGCAAGAAATACGGCAGCGGCTACGCGGGCGAGGGTGTGCCCGACTACTACATCGTCCCGCCGCGCAACTTCTTCTTCACGCTCAAGCTGGATTTCTGAGTTCAGGGAACGCGCAACACAACCTTGCCGAATGTCGCGTTGCTCGCGAGGCGTTCGTGGGCACGCGCGACGTCGGCGAGGTCGAAGACGCTGTCGATCGTCGGACGCAGCGTCCCCGAGGCGAGCAGCGGTACCACCTCGCGCGCGAAGGCGGCGGTCACCTCGCGCTTTTCCTCGACGGGGCGCGACCGCAGCACGGTGCCCCGTAGCGTGAGACGCTTGCCGAGCACCATGCCGACGGGAATCGTCGCCGTCCGGCCGGCGACCGTGCCGATGATCATGATGCGCCCCTTCGGCGAGGCCACGCGGATGTTGGCGTCGACGTAGGCGCCGCCCACGAGGTCGAGGACGATCTGAACGCCCTTCCCCTCCATCCGTCGTTCGATCTCAGGGACCAGCGACGCCGGATCGCCGGCCACTACGACGCCGTCCTCGAGCCCGAACTCGCGGGCTCGCTCGATCTTGTCGGCCGTGCGCGCCGTGCCGAACGGAATCGCGCGCCAGGCGCGAGCGATCTGCGTCGCGGCCAGCCCGACGCCACTTCCCACGGCGTGGATCAGGACACGCTCACCGGGCGCGACCTGCGCCTGCGTCACCAACGCGTCGTGCGCCGTGATGAATGCCTCAGGGATCGCTCCCGCGTCGGTCCACGAGAGCTTGTCGGGAACCGGTGCGGCGCAGCCGGCGTCGATCGCGAGAAACTCGGCGTGTCCACCGCCCGCGGTGACTCCGAAGACTCGCGCACCCTGCTTCCATTCAGGGCTGGCGTCCTCTCCAAGCACAACCACTTCGCCGGCGAACTCGAGACCCGGGATGTCGGCCGGTGCGCCCGGCGGCGCCGGGTAGTGCCCCTCGCGTTGCAGCAGGTCCGCGCGGTTGAGCGCCGAGGCATGCACTCGCACGAGCAACTGGCCGCGGCCCGGCCTCGGTGTCGGCCGCTCCTGTATCTCGAGCACCTCGGGACCGCCGGGACGCGTGACGACGACGGCGCGCATCGTCGGCGGCACCGAGGGGCGGGGCTCGCTCACGGGACGATCACGGGTGGCGGACCGGGGATCGCCGGTACGTTCAGCTCCTTGAGCAAGGCGTTGAACGACGCGATGTCGGTGGCCTCGAGCGAACGGAGGCGCGCGAGCTGGGCGTCGATCTTGGGCCGCAGGTCCTGCATGATCGCGCCCTCCTGTTTCGTCGGCCCGGCGTCGGCGCTCTGCACCATGCCGGCGAGCGACAACAGCATGTTGTAGTAGCGAATCGGATAGTGGAGCGTGATCTCG
>Ga0326726_10004840_pt1 | contig 12263 bp, 11 predicted proteins | sample MHFenrmetagenome_2_FD_207603 | JGI IMG/M metagenome (GOLD analysis project Ga0326726, IMG submission 207603) | Lab enriched peat soil microbial communities from Michigan Hollow, Ithaca, NY, United States - MHF15MN | ecosystem: Environmental > Terrestrial > Soil > Wetlands > Peat | place: USA...
ATCGGCTTCGGCAAGACCTTCGAGCACAACCTCGAGATCCTGCGCCGCCAGGAGGAGTTCCATGGCCTCGGCCGTCCGTTGCTCCTCGGCTTCTCGCGCAAAGCGTTCCTGGGCCATATCCTCAACCTGCCGCCCGGCGAGAGGCTCGAGGGGACGATCGCTGCGGCGGTCCTGTCGGTCGAGCGCGGCGTCCATATCCTGAGGGTCCACGACGTCGGCCCCGTCGCCCGGGCCGTCCGCTCGGCCGAGGCGATCCTGGCATCCGGCGACGACGCCAGCGACTCCGATAACGCGGAGGCGGCCGAAGACGCCGCGAACGGGAAGGCCGGCCATGTTCGTTGAGGCCTGGACGATCCTCCGCCACATCTCGGTCCTCGATGTCCTCGACATCCTGCTCATCGCCGTGATGATCTACTATGTCCTCCTGCTCATCCGGGACACGAAGGCCTATCAAGCGGCGGTGGGGCTGGCGCTCATCGGCGCCACGTACCTGCTGACGGTATGGGGCCGTCTCGGCGTCTCGAACCGCATCATCAGGTCCTTCATCAACTACCTGATCATCGCCATCATCGTCCTCTTCCAGGCCGAGATCCGGAGGTTCCTGACTGAGATCGGCTCACGGACCTTCCGCAAGCCCTTCGCCCTGCGCTCCTTCCAGGAGAAGATCGAAGACCTCTTCCAGGCCATCGACTTCCTGGCCCAGAAGAAGATCGGGGCCCTGATCGCCATCGAGAAGGAGATCTCCCTTTCGAGCTACGCCGACCGCGGGGCCGAGATCGACGCGGTCCTATCCAAGAACCTTCTCGTCTCGATCTTCTTCCCCCACTCGCCCCTCCACGACGGGGCGGTGATCATCAAGGGCGACAAGATCGTCGCGGCCGCCTGCCTCTTGCCGCTGCCGGCCGCCCATCGTCTGAGGAGCCCGTTCCAGACGCGGACCCGCCACCTCGCCGCGATCGGCCTCTCGGAGGAGACCGACGCCGCGGTCATCGTCGTCTCCGAGGAGACCGGCACCGTCTCGCTGGCCATCAAGGGACAGCTCGAACGCTTCGGCGACAAGAACACCATGGAAGAACGCCTGCTCGCCTACCTGAGGGACCGATGAGACACCCGCTCACCCGCTGGTTCACCCGGGATTGGAAGCTGAAGCTCGTCTCCCTCGGCCTGGCCCTCGGCCTGTGGCTCCTGCTCGTCCCGGCGGAGAAGATGTCGTCCGAAAAATCGCTGACCATCCCGCTCGAGACGCTCAACATCCCCGCCGGCCTCGAGATCGTCGAACGCCCGGTCGCGACGATCGACGTCACGGTCCGGGCGCCCAACCGCCTTCTCGCGGAGATCGGGCCGTCCGGGCTGGTGGCCCGGATCGACCTCGAGCGGGCCACTATTCCCCAGCAGGAGTATCCGCTCAACACGTCGATGATCGAACTGCCGCCGGGCGCGGAGGTGGTCAAGATCTCGCCCTCCAAGGTGACCATCAAGCTGGAGAAGACGGCGGAAGCGATGCTCGAGGTCCACGTGACGCTCCGCGGCAAGCCCGCGCCGGGCTTCCGCATCTCCCGGATCGAGATCGAGCCGGCCGGGGTCGCCGTGCAGGGGCCGGGCAGCCGCATCCGGGCCAAGGACGCCGCGATGACCGCCCCGGTCGACGTCTCGGGGATCGCTGAAACGACCGTCTTCGACGCCGACATCATCCTCCCCCGGCCGGAGCTCCGGTTCGTCTCGACCCTTACGAGCGCCCGGATCACGGTCTCCATCGAACCGGACAAACCGGCCGCCAAGCCGGCCGCCAAAAAGAACCCATAGCGCCGTGAAGAAGAAGCTCTTTGGCACCGACGGCGTGCGCGCGGTCGCCGGGCACTACCCGTTAGACCCTCCCACGATCTCCCGGCTCGGCCAGGCCCTGGTCGGCCTCCTCGAATCCAAAGGGCTCGGGGCGAGGCTCCTGATCGGCCGCGACACGCGGGAGTCCGGTCCGTGGATGGAGCAGGCGCTCGCCCGCGGCGTGCGCGCGGCCGGCGGCGAGGCCGTGTCGGCGGGCGTCATTCCAACCTCGGCCGTTTCCTACCTGACGAAAACGCACGGCTTTTCGGCCGGCGCGGTCATCTCAGCCTCCCACAATCCGTTCGAGGACAACGGCATCAAGGTCTTCTCGCCGCTCGGCGTCAAGATCCCGGACGAGTGGGAGCTCGAGATCGAGGCGGTCGTCCTCGAAGGCCGGGGCCGGCTGCCCGGGCATGACGCCGAGGTCGAGGTCGACACCGCCCTGGCCGGGGATTACGCTGACTATATCAGCGGTCGCGTCCGGCCGGCCGCCGGGGCCGCGGGCCTCAAGGTGGCCGTCGATTGCGCCAACGGCGCGAGCTCCGTCCTGGCGCCGCGGATCCTCAGGGGGCTCGGCTTCGAGGTCGAAGCCCTCAATGCCGCGCCGGACGGCCGGAACATCAACGCCGGCTGCGGCTCGCTCCATCCCGAGGGCCTGGCCGCGCGGGTGCGGGCGGCGGGGGCGGCGATCGGCATCGCCTACGACGGGGACGCCGACCGCGCCCTGTGGGCGGACGCGGACGGACGCCTTCTCAGCGGCGACCACACGCTCTTCGTCCAGGCCCTGCACATGAAGGAGACGGGCCGCCTGCGGTCGAACGAGGTCGTGGCCACGACGATGAGCAACATGGGACTCGAGCGGGCCTTCGAGGAGCACGGCATCGGCCTCGTCCGGACCAAGGTCGGCGACAAGTACGTCCACGAAGAGATGGTCGCTCGCGGTGCGAGCCTCGGCGGGGAGCAGTCGGGCCACACGATCTTCCTCGACGACCTGCCGACGGGGGACGGACTCCTGACATCGCTGCGGATGCTCGACGTCATGGTCGAGCGGGGCGCGACGCTGGCCTCGCTCGTCGAGGGCCTGGTCGAGTTCCCTCAGACGCTCGTCAACGTCCGGGTCAGGCGGAAACCGGACTTCTCCGAATTCCCGGAGATCATGGCCGCGGTCGAGATCGTCCGGAGCCACGTCGGCCGGGACGGCCGCATCGACCTCCGCTACTCGGGGACAGAGCCCCTGGCCCGGGTCATGGTCGAAGCCCGCGACCGGGCCACGGTCGATTCCTGCGCGATGCTGGTCGCGCAGGCCATCCGCCGCCATCTCGGGGAGAAATGACATGAGACTCGCCGTCAACATCGATCACTTCGCGACACTCCGGGAGGCCCGGCGGGCCGCCGAGCCCGAGCCCGTGCTCGTTGCGCTGCTCGCGGAGCAGGCTGGCGCCCACGGCATCGTCTGCCACATCCGCGGCGACCGGCGGCACATCAAGGAACGGGACCTGCGTCTCCTGCGGGACGCTGTCAAGACCAAGCTCAACGTCGAGATGGCCGCGACGGACGAGATGAGGAAGATCGCGCTCGAGATACGGCCCGACGTCGTCTCGCTCGTGCCCGAGCGGCCCGAGGAGCTGACGACGGAAGGGGGATTGAAGATCGCGGCGAACCGGAAAGCCCTGGGCCCTCACGTCAAGTCGCTGGGGAAGGCGGGCATCCGGACGAGCATCTTCATCGACACGAACCTCGAGGAGATCAAGGCGGCGAGGGAGATCGGCGTCGATCTCATCGAGATCAACACCGGCAAGTACGCCGACCTCAAGGAAGGGCCCCTACGGGAAAAGGCGCTGGAGGCCGTCCGGAAGGCGGCCGAGTTCGGGTACAAGATCGGGCTCGAGGTCCACGGCGGCCACGGCCTCGACTACCGGAACGTCGGGCCCATCGTTGCCATCCCCGAGATCGCCGAGCTCAGCATCGGGTTCTCCATCGTCGCCCGGGCGGCCGTGGTCGGTATCGAGCGGGCGGTCATGGACATGCTCGCACTATTGGGGACATGATACTCTGTCCCTGATTCCGCAGACTCACCGGTCATGGCTCCGGGCGAAATCAGGGACTGAGTTTCGTGTCCCCCGATTTCGGAGGCACCGATGGATATCCGTGTCGACGTCGAGCGCCTGAAACGCGACCTCGAAGAGCTCGGCCGCATCGGCCGGGATGAGCGCGGAGGGATCAACCGGCCCTCGTTCAGCCCGGCCGACCTGGAGGCCCGGGCCTGGCTCCGGAAGAAGATGGAGGAGGCGGGCCTCTGCTATCGCCAGGACGGCGCGGGCAACCAGTTCGGGCGCCTCGAGTGCGCCGGGAAGACGGTCATGGCCGGCTCGCACATCGACACGGTGCCGAACGGCGGCATGTTCGATGGGGCGGCCGGGGTTCTCGCGGCGCTCGAGGCCGCTCGCCGGATCGTCGAAGAAAGAGTCCCCCTGACGAAGGCCCTCGAGGTCGCGTCCTTCACGGACGAGGAAGGGAACCTCGTCGGGGATTTCCTGGGCAGCCGGGCGTTCATGGGGCTCCTCGACGAGAAGGAGGTCCGGAACGGCCGGACGTCGTTCGGCGTGGCGTTCAGCGATGTCCTGAAAAGGACCGGCTTCACCGCCGACGGCATCCTCGGCGCGCACAAGGACCGCCCCGCGCTCGAGGCCTACGTCGAGCTGCACATCGAACAGGGCCCGGTCCTCGAGGACGAGGGCGTTCCGATCGGCGTCGTCGAGAGGATCGCCGGCAAGCACTACCGGCAATGCGCCTATGTCGGCGAATCGGGTCACTCCGGGACGACGCCGCTCGAGCTCCGCCGCGACGCCTTCCTAGGACTGGCCGATCTCGCGCTCCGGGCGACCCAGCTCGTGGCGACGAAGCACTACGGGAGCGTCCTGACCGTCGGCAAGGCGGTCCTCCATCCCGGCTCCTTCAGCGTCATCCCCGGCCGGGCCGATTTCACGCTGGAATTCCGCAGCCCGTCCCCCGAATCCATGGTTGCGATCGAGAGCGAAGTCTTCGCCCTCGCCGAGGACATCGCCGCGACGCGCGGATTGACGTTCGTCTCGAGGGTCGTCGACAAGACGTCGCCGGTCACGGTCGCGCCGCGATTGACGAACCTTATCGAAGAGGAATGCCGGTCGCTTGGGTATCCGTCGATGAGACTGACGAGCGGAGCCGGCCACGACGCCCAGATCCTCGCCGGGGCCTGCGATTCGGGCATGATCTTCATCCCGTCGCCCGACGGCGTCAGCCATGCGCCGGGCGAAAGGGTCGACTGGGGCGACCTTGAGAAGGGCGCCAACGTGCTCCTGCGGAGCCTCCTCCGCCTCGCCGCCTGAGATAAGAAGGGGTCAAGTCTACCTTTCGTTACAAAGTGATGAAAGGTAGACTTGACCCCTTCTTGTTTTATCGGATCCCGTAACCGTAAATGACGACCTTCTTCTCGCCGATGAGCGGCCAGCCGTTCTTCCAATCGCATTCTTCGTAGCCCTCGGGCATCGGGTTGACCCGGATGACACAGGCCCCGCGAACACAGGCCCCGGCGTTGTGGTCCATGCCCGGAACAAAGTCCCAGCCGTCGCCGAACGTCTTCGACTTTTGTGACCTGTCGGGCCGTCCCGGCTTTTTCGGATCGCCGTCAAGATCGCGCTGGGGCTTGATCAGCCGATAAGGGCCTTCTCCCGCGAGGCGGCCCGTCCCCTTTTCGTAGGACGACGGATCGAGCGCCGCTCCGTTCCTTTCGTAGGCGAGCACGAGCCACGGCTCGCCGGGGATCTTCCCGCCGTCCCGCAGCCCGGCCGGCAGCTCCGCGGGGTATTTCACGAACGACTTTTCCGAGCCCTCGAACGCCCTGGGCCCGGCATAATAGACGCCGCGCGGAAAGGGCGCCTGGATATCCCCGAGGCTGTAGTCGATGCTGTAGCCATCCGGCGCGAACACGGTGATGCCGGTGACGCCGGTCAGGTAGACCTTGGCCGCCGACAGCAGATCGATGATCCGCACGCCTTTAAAAAGAACATAATCGTCCGTCGGTTCCTTGGTCGTGTTCATCAGCATGAACTGGCTCTGCACCGGAAGCTTCCGGATCTCCTCCCAGCCGAGGCTGACGGTCGCCGCCTGCGGCAGGCCGGGCCGGCTGGCCGGGTCTCCGGGATTGCGAAGGTCGGCGACCTCGGTGCCGTTGCATTGCCCGTCGCCGTCGGAGTCCTGACCGTCGATGGCGGCGAACGCCTCGAACCTCCTTCCCGCGTTTTTGTAGGCGAGCCCGTAGGCGTTGAGGGTGTCCGCCGTCTTCTTGGGGACGCCGGTGGCATATCTCGAATTCGGGTAGACGAGCAGGTGGCAGTAGCTGCAAGGACTGTACTCCCGCTCCGTGTCCGTGCCCTTGATCCCGCCGCGGTGGCAGGTCTGGCAATCGTCCAGGCGCGTCCCGGCCGCGGCCGGATATTGCCGGATAAAGTCCCTTATGTCGGCATCGTTCTCGTGGCCGACGTAGGCCCGCGAGGCGACCGTTTGTCGGGCGGCGGCAGCCCCAAGGAGCCAGCCGGCCGAGACCAGGGCCAGCGCCGCGAGAGCGAGGAGGCCGGGCGATTGGCCAGCGAGCTTCATGTTTCCCTCCGGAGAAGCGCATCTTAGCGGAACTCGCCCCCTCAGGCAAGAGAATGAGGGGTCGGTTTGATTGCCGGAGAGGGTGTGGTAGAATTCCTTGGAGATGAATATGCACAAATCGGAGCTCGATCGCCGGCTGGCCTTGTTCCTGTCAGTCCTCTGCCTCGCGTCGGCCGCGTCCGCCGCGACGGTCCCGACGGTCGAGAGCGCGAAGGCCTCCTTCCCCATCCGGCTCGACGGAAAAGCCGACGAGTGGGCGGCCGTCCCCCGGATCCTCGACCCTAAAGCGGGCACGGAATTCGCTTTTCAGAACGATGCCCGGAACCTTTATATCCTCGTCGTCATGAAAAAGCCCGAGTCCTTCCAATCGGCCGAGGCCACGGGCATGACGGTCCTCGGCCGCCCCGGCGGGAGCCGCAAGCCGGCCAAGGGCGTCCTCTTCTTGAACCGGGAGATCAGCGCCGACGGCTATATCGTCTGGCGCGAGAGCCAGGGGGCCATCCTCACCGACGCGGACAAGGCCGAGATCCGCAAGACACCGCGCCACCCGATCACGGTATCCTTCGCCATCGACGCGAAAGGCAGCTCCTATGGGCCGCTGCGGAAACAGACCGACGCCCTCCCCCCTGATTTCGGGGCGTCCCAGCAGGATTCCGAGGCGGTCTACGAATTCCGGGTCCCGCTGGCTTCCCCCGACCTCCTCCCCGGCGGCATCGGCGGCACCCCCGGCGCCTCGATCCGCATCTCCCTCGAATGGGGCGGCACCGATCGAAAGAGCCTTTCCACCCAGGCCGGCCGGGAATCGCCGAATTCCCGAAGCGGCTACCAATCCGGCACCGGACGAACCTGGGGCCAGGAGTACTTGGACTCCTTCGATTCCATGTCTCGCCCCACTTTGGGCAACACAAAGAAATTCTCGTTCGCCGTCGACGTGAAGCTGGCGGACGCGAACTAGATGCCCCTCCGGATCGGTGCCGTCGCCATCGAGTTCCCCGTCGGTCTCGGCGCCCTGGCCGGATACAGCGATCTCCCCTATCGCCTGATCTGCCGGTCCCTCGGCGCGCCCTACTGCATCACCGAGGCCATGCTCGACCGCCAGGTCCTTCTCGAAGGGAAGCTGCGCAAGCGCCTCATCCGGCTCGACCCGGAGGACCATCCCGTCGCCGGCCAGATCATGGGCGTCGAGCCGGAGACGATGGCCGAAGCCGCCCGTTCGCTCGACCGCATGGGCTTCGATGTCATCGACCTCAACTTCGCCTGCCCCGTCCGCAAGGTCGTCTCGCACAAGCGGGGCGGGGCGCTCATGAACGACCCCGAGCGGGCCTTGGAGACCGTGCGGGCGGTCGTCAGACAGGTCCCCGGCCGTCCGGTCACGCTCAAGCTGCGGCGCGCCTTCCGGGGCGCCGACCGGACCTGCGAGAGCTTCTGGACGATCGCCCGTGGCGCCTTCGACGCGGGCGCGGCCGCGATCACCGTCCACGCCCGGAGCGTCGAGCAGAAATACTCCGGCCGGGCCGACTGGGGATTCCTGGCCGCCGTCAAGCGCGAATTCCCGGACCGGACGATCCTCGGCTCGGGCGACGTCACCAACCCCGCCGAGGCCCTGCGCATGATGGCCGAGACGGGCGTCGACGGCGTCCTGGCCGCCCGCGGGGCCATCGGCAATCCGTGGTTCTTCGCCCAGGCCCGCGACCTCGCCGCCGGGCGTCCGCCCCGCCAGCCCTCCCTCGGCGAACAGCGGGAGACGATCGACCGGCACTATCGCCTCGCCTGTGAGGCCTACGACCCCCGGCGCGGCCTCAAGATCCTGCGCCACTTCAGCCTGCAGTACGCCAAGATGCACCCGCGCCGGACCGAGCTCCGCAACGCCCTCGTCAGAGTTCGGACCGAGAACGAGTGGCGCGCGGTCCTCGACGCGTTTTACAAATACCCAGCCTAACCGCGTCTTTACATGGACTTGGCGTTATGCTATCTAACACGTTGCTCCGAGTCGGAGGCGCTACAGCCGGTCGAGCCCGCCTCGCCCGGCCAGGCCCTCCGACCGACAGGGAGGGGCGGGAAACGGCCCTTCCTTCCACGCTCGAAAAGGAGACACGTTGAGGCGTCTGTCCTCGATCGTCCTCGGATCGATCCTCGCCCTGTCGACGGCTTTCCCGGCCCGCCCGGTCCCATCCGAACGCACCCTCATGCTGGCCACGACGACGAGCGTCGATGCCACCGGCCTTCTCGACGTCCTGGCCGATGAGTTCAAGAAGGACGCGGGCATCACCCTCAAGTGGATCGCCGTCGGGACTGGCGCGGCCCTCAAACAGGCCCGCGACGGCAACGCCGACGTCGTCATCGTCCACGCCCGCAAGCTCGAGGAGGAGTTCCTTCGCGACGGCTTCGGCGTCAACCGCCGGGTCATCGCCAGGAATTATTTCATGATCGTCGGGCCGTCCGGCGACCCGGCCCGCGTCGCCGGCGCCGCGTCGGCGGCCGAAGCTCTCGGACGCATCCGGTCGAGCCGCGCCGCCTTCGTCAGCCGCGGTGACCGGTCCGGCACGCACACCCGTGAGCTCGACCTCTGGGCCCTCGCCGGGGGCAAGCCCCAGTCCGCTTATCTCGAGACGGGCCAGGGCATGGCCGAGACCCTTCGCGTCGCGGCCGAACGGCAGGCTTATGCGCTGACCGACACGGCGACGTTCTACGGATTGCGCGGGCTCGCCGGGCTCAAGCCCCTTTACGAGAACGCCCCCGAGCTCGAGAACATCTACGCCGTGATTGCCGTCGACCCGGCCCGCGTCCCCACGGCCCGCTACGGCGAGGCCATGGCCTTCATCGCCTTCCTCACCTCGCCCCGCGGCCAGAAGCTCATCGGGGAATTCCGCGGCCAGGCCGGCCGCCCCCTTTTCGAGCCGCTGGCGGCCGTCGCCGGAGTGGACCTCGTCAAATGATCGCCCGGGAGCTGGCCCTGGCTGTCTGGATCTCGCTCAAGACGAGCGGGCTCGCCGCCGTCATCGCCAGCGCCGCCGCCGTTCCCATCGCCCTCTTTCTCTCCGGCCGCGAATTTCGCGGCAAGAAGCTCGTCCTCCTCATCAACCAGACCTGGATGGCCGCCCCGACGGTCGTCATCGGCCTCCTGTTCTATTCGCTCCTCAGCCGGAACGGCCTCCTCGGCGGGCTCGGATTGCTCTACACCCAGGCGGCCATGACCGTCGGTCAAACCTTCCTCATCCTGCCGCTTGTCGTCGGTTTTTCGTACACGGCCCTGCGGCAGGTCGACCGGCGGGCCCGCCAGACCGCTCTGACGCTGGGCGCCAGCCGGCGCCAGGCCGGATGGATCGTGCTCCGCGAAGCCCGCTTTCCGCTCCTCGTCGCCGTCCTGGCCGGGTTCGCCCGGGCCATCTCCGAGGTCGGCATTGCCATGATGCTCGGCGGGAACATCCGCAACGCCACCCGCAACATCACGACCTCGATCGCCCTCGAAACGTCCAAGGGCGAATTCCGCAACGGCGTCGTCCTCGGCGTCCTTCTCCTCGTCATTACGTTCGGCATCAACATCCTCGTCCAGACGGGGCTCCGCGGCCGCGATCGGGAGTCGTAGGATGGGCGGCATCGTCTATCGACTCGTGAAGGTCGGCTACTCCTACCCGGCGGCGGCGGCACCGTTCTCGCTCGAGCTCGATCCGCTCGACGTCCGCGCCGGCGATGTCCTGGCCCTCGTCGGGCCGAACGGCGCCGGCAAGACGACGCTGCTGCTCCTTCTCGCTTTTCTCCTCCGGCCCGACCGGGGACGCCTCGAGTTCCTGGACCGCGACCCGTGGGCGACGGACGACGGCGCCGCGGAGGCCCGGCGCGATGCGGTCCTGCTGACGCATCATCCCTATCTTTTCAAAGGCACGGTCGCCGACAACGTCGCCTTCGGGCTCAAGCTCAGGAAGCTCCCTGACGCCGAGATCGGCGGCCGGCTCGAAGCCGCCCTGGCCCTGGTCGAGCTCGACGGCTGGGGGCGACGCTCCGTTGCCGGGCTGAGCGCCGGACAGGCCCAGCGCGTGGCCATCGCCCGGGCCCTGGCCCTCCGGCCCCGCGTCCTGCTCCTCGACGAGCCGACGGCGAACCTCGACGCGTCGCTCGGCTTGCGCATGGAAGCGGTCCTCCGCGAGGCCGGGCACGAATGGGGAACGACCGTCGTTTTCTCGACCCATGACTTCTCGCAGGCGTCCCGCCTCGCCGACGGCATCCTCTATCTTTCGGAGGGACGGCGGGTCGAGTTCAGCCACGAGAACTGTTTCAGCGGCACCGCGGCGACAGACGGCCGGATGAGCTGGATCGAACCGAAGTCGGGCGTCAGGATCGTCTTTCCCGGAACGGCCAAGGGGCACGTCACCTGCGTCATCGATCCGGCCGCGATCCGGCTTATCGCGGCCAGTGAAGGCACGGCCCCCCCGCCCGGACCTAACGTCTTCCGGGCCCGGGTGAGCCGGATGGAGACGACGGACGCGGCCACGGCCCTCGTCCGGACGAGCGGCGACGTCGTTTTCCGGGCCAGCCTCCCCATATCCGAGCTCGAGCCGGGCGGCATTTCCCTTTCCCGGGAGGTTCTGCTAACATTCGAGCCGGGCTCCGTCCGTATCGTCGGAGAACGGTCCGCGGAGGTCCGAAAGCCCTCATGATCGATTACGCAGACGCCCGCGCCCTGGTCCTCGCCGCCGCGAAGGCCCTGTCTGCCGAACCCGTCCCGCTCGCCCAGGCGCTCGGCCGGACCCTCGCCCGTGACGTCCGCGCCCGCGAGGACATCCCGCCCTTCACCAAGGCGACCATGGACGGCTACGCGGTCCGGGCCGCCGACACGCGCCGGCCCGGGTCGCAAGCCGCGGAGGCCGTCGAATTGGAGGTCCTCGAGGACCTGCCCGCGGGCCGGCCGTCCCGGCGGACCGTCGATCCCGGCCAGGCCGTCCGCATCATGACCGGCGCCCCGCTTCCCGCTGGGGCTGACGCCGTGGTCATGGTCGAGGACACCGAGACGTCCGGTAGCACCGTCAAGGTCCGGCGCGAGGTCCGGCCGGGCGACAATATCGGGCTGGCCGGCGAGGACCTCAAGAAGGACGAAGTCGCCCTCGAGCGGGGCACCGTCATCGGCCCGGCCGAGACGGGCATGCTGGCCGCGGCCGGGCTGGCCCGTGTGCCGGTGACGCGGCGGCCGGAGCTGGCCGTGATCGCCACGGGCGACGAGATCGTCGAGCCGGGCGAACGGAAACGCCGCGGCCAGATCCGCAACTCCAACGGCCCGGCCCTTACCGCCATGGCCGTCGAGGCGGGCGCCGCCGCGGCCTACCTCGGCATCGCCCGGGACCGGAAAGCCTCGCTGGCCGGGAAGCTCGCCCGGGCCAAGGGAGCGGACGTCCTGGTCCTTTCGGGCGGCGTCTCGGTCGGGGACTACGACCTGGTCAAGGACGAACTCCGCGCGGCCGGGGTCAGGCCGGTCTTCTGGCAGGTCCGTATCAAGCCGGGGAAGCCGGTCTTCTTCGGCATGCGCGGACGACAGCTCGTTTTCGGCCTTCCCGGGAACCCGACGAGTGCCATGGTCACGTTCCTTCTGTTCGTCAGGCCGGCCGTCGAAAACATGCTCGGCCGCAAGGTCCCGGGACCCAAGGCCGGACGGGCGGTCCTTGCCGGGGACATCACGCTCAAGCCGGGCCGGACCCAGTTCCTGCGCGGCGTCCTCACGGACGGCGGGCCCGTCCTCAAGGTCGCCGCTTACGGCGATCAGAGAAGCGGCGTCCTGCGGTCCATGGTCCGGAGCCGCGTCCTCATTGTCGTCCCGG
>Ga0326726_10004841_pt1 | contig 12263 bp, 10 predicted proteins | sample MHFenrmetagenome_2_FD_207603 | JGI IMG/M metagenome (GOLD analysis project Ga0326726, IMG submission 207603) | Lab enriched peat soil microbial communities from Michigan Hollow, Ithaca, NY, United States - MHF15MN | ecosystem: Environmental > Terrestrial > Soil > Wetlands > Peat | place: USA...
GTTGGCGAAATGTGGTGGGCGCTGCAGGGATTGAACCTGCGACTTGTTCCGTGTGAAGGAACCACTCTCCCGCTGAGTTAAGCGCCCGAAGAGGCTCGTTGTGTAGCAACCCGGGCGGGCGGGTGTCAATCGGTGATACGACCGGGGCATGCAGCACTCCACCGTGCGAACGGGCGAAGCCCCAGCGGCCATCGGTCCTTACTCGCAGGCGACCACCGTCTGGATCGGTCACAAGAAGATGGTCTTCTGCAGCGGTCAGATCGCGATCGATCCGGCGACGGGCGCGATGAGCGACGGCGACGTCGAGACCCAGACCCGGCGCGTGCTCGACAACCTCGGTGCCGTGCTGGCGGCGGCCGGCGGCCACTTCGCGGACATCGTGAAGACCACGATCTACCTCGCGGACATGAACGACTTCGCCGCGGTCAACGCGGTCTACGGCGAGCGCTTCCCGCACAACCCACCGGCCCGGGCCACGGTCCAGGCCGCGCGCCTACCGCGCGATGCCAAGGTCGAGATCGACGCGATCGCGATCGTCTAGGAGCCGCCATGTCCACATCGTCGATCGAGTCGGTCCTCAACGAGAAGCGCAGCTTCCCGCCGCCGGCGGCGTTCGCGGCCGCGGCCCACGTGAAGAGCCTCGCCGAGTACGAGCAGATGTACCGGCGCGCCGCCGAGGATCCGGACGGATTCTGGGGCGAGATCGCGGGCGAGCTCGCGTGGGCCAAGAAGTGGCGCCGCGTGCTCGACTGGAAGCTGCCGGACGCGAAGTGGTTCGTCGGCGGCACGCTCAACGCGAGCGTGAGCTGCCTGGATCGCCATGCCGCGGGGCCGCGCAAGAACAAGGCGGCCCTGATCTGGGAGGGCGAGCCCGGGGACACGCGCGTCATCACGTACGGCCAGCTGCATCGCGAGGTCTGCAAGGCGGCGAGCACGCTCGCCGGGCTCGGCGTGCTGCCGGGCGACTTCGTCGCGATCTACTTGCCGATGATCCCCGAGGCGGTGATCGCGATGCTGGCGTGCGCGCGACTCGGCGCCCCGCACACCGTGGTGTTCGGCGGGTTCGCGGCCGAGGCGCTCGCGGATCGCATCGCGGACTGCAAGGCGAAGGTCGTGATCACGGCCGACGGCGGCTGGCGGCGCGGGCAGATCGTCCCGCTCAAGGACAACGTCGACAAGGCGGTCGCGGTCGCGGGCTCGAGCGTCGAGAAGGTGCTGGTCGTGAAGCGCTGCGCGAACAACGTCGCGTGGCACGCGCGCGATGCGTGGTGGCACGAGACGGTCGACAAGGCACCGCCGCATCACAAGGCGCCGGCGTTCGACAGCGAGCACCCGCTGTTCTCGCTCTACACGAGCGGCACCACCGGCAAGCCGAAGGGCATCCTCCACACGACCGGCGGCTACCTGACGTTCGCGGCGTACACGACGAAGCTCGTGTTCGATCTCAAGGACGAGGACATCTTCTGGTGCACCGCCGATATCGGCTGGGTGACCGGGCACAGCTACGTCGTATACGGGCCGCTCGCCATCGGCGCGACGGTCGTGATGTACGAGGGCGCGCCGAATCAGCCGGGCCCCGATCGGTTCTGGGAGTTGATCGCGAAGTGGGGGGTCACCGTGTTCTACACGGCGCCGACGGCGATCCGGGCGTTCATGCGCTGGGGCGACGAGTGGCCCGCGAAGCACGATCTGTCGTCGCTGCGCCTGCTCGGGTCGGTCGGCGAGCCGATCAATCCCGAGGCCTGGATGTGGTACCGCGAGCAGATCGGCCACGATCACTGCCCGATCGTCGACACGTGGTGGCAGACCGAGACCGGCGGGATCATGATCTCGCCGTTGCCGGGCGCGATCGCGACGAAGCCGGGCTCGGCGACGCGGCCGTTGCCGGGCATCGCGGCGAACGTGGTGCAGCGCGATGGCACGCCGTGCGCCGCGAACGAGGGTGGCTTCCTCGTGATCGAGAAGCCGTGGCCATCGATGCTGCGCACGATCTACGGCGACCACGAGCGGTTCGCGAAGACCTACTTCGGCGAGGTCGACGGCTGCTACTTCGCCGGCGACGGCGCGCGCAAGGACGAGGACGGCTACTTCTGGGTGATGGGACGCGTCGACGACGTCATCAACGTCGCCGGGCATCGGCTGTCGACGATGGAGGTCGAGAGCGCGCTGGTCTCGCACCCGAAGGTCGCCGAGGCCGCGGTCGTGGGGCGTCCCGACGACCTCAAGGGCCAGGCGATCGTCGCGTTCGTGACGCCGCGCCAGGGCGTCGCCGCCGACGACGAGTTCGCGAAGCTGCTCCGCGAACACGTCGCGACGCAGATCGGCGCACTCGCACGGCCGGAGGAGATCCGGTTCGCCGAGGCGCTGCCGAAGACGCGCTCGGGCAAGATCATGCGGCGGTTGCTGCGCGAGGTCGCATCCGGATCGAAGGCGCGCGGCGACACCACGACGCTCGAGGATCAGGGCGTGCTCGAGAAGCTCGCGCAGAGCTTCGCGCAGGACGAGTAGTCGGAATTGAGCGCGCTCGACATCGGTACGAAGGAATCACCATGAAGTCATTGCTCATCGCCGTCGCGCTCCTCGCGGGGTGTTCGAAGTCCAAGCCTCAGGAGAAGGTCGAGACCCTGCCAGCGAGCGGGTCGGGTTCCGCGGCCATGGGCTCCGGCTCCGCCGGCTCGGGTGCCGCCGGCTCGGGCTCCGCTGGATCGGGCTCGGCCGCGCCCGCGCCGATCCCACCGTACACGCCGGCAGCCTCGGTTCCCGAGCCGATCAAGGCCGCGATCGCGGCGGCCGATCGCAGCGATGACGATCGCCGGCTCGATGCCGGGCGCAAGCCGGGCGAGACGCTCGCGTTCTTCGGCATCGCGCCCGGCATGAAGGTCGGCGAGATGTTCGCCGGCCGCGGCTACACGACCGAGCTCGTCGCGCGGATCGTCGGCGACAAGGGCGCGGTCTACGCCGAGAACACGAAGGAGTTCATGGACAAGTTCCTGCGCCAGCCGTGGACCGAGCGCGCGGCGAAACCGATCATGAAGCACGTCACCGGGGTCGAGCTCCCGATGGACGCGCCGTTCCCGCCCGAGGCCAAGAACCTCGACGCGGTGATCATGGTGCTCAACTATCACGACACCGTGAACATGAAGGACACCGACCGCGCGAAGATGAACAAGGCCGCGTACGCCGCGCTCAAGCCCGGCGGCGTCTACGGCATCATCGACCACAGCGCGGTCGCCGGCAGCGGCACGCGCGACACCGAGACCCTGCATCGCATCGACGAGGACGTCGTGAAGAAGGAGGTCGCGGCCGCGGGCTTCAAGCTCGCCGGCGAGAGCGACGTGCTCCGCAACCCCGACGACAAGCGCGACTGGAACAGCTCGCCCAAGGCCGCCGCCGAGAAGCGCGGGACGAGCGATCGCTTCGTGCTGAAGTTCGTGAAGTAAGGCTCAGCGCGCGTCGAGCGCGGGCTCGGGATCCGCTTCCTCGAAGTCGTCGGGGAGTGCGGGGTGAATCGCGGCGGCCGGCATGGCGACCGTGGGCATCGGGAGCGGCGCGGGCGCGGTGACCTTCGCGGTCTTCACGAGGTACTTGCAGATGAGACCGACGACCTGCTCGTGGGCCTTGCGCACGTAGGGCTTCGACAGCGGGCGGTCGCCGTTGGTGACGATCGAGAACGCGAGCGGGCGCTGCGGATCGATGTCGAGGACGCCGGACAGGGCGATCACGGTCGACAGCGTGCCGGTCTTGCCACGGATCCGGCCGCGCACCTCGGGCGTGCGAAAGCGGCGCGTGAGCGTGCCGTCCGTGCCGGCGACCGATAGCGAGCCGAGCCAGGCACTCGCGAGCGCGGGGTCGGAGTCGGGCGCGAAGCCGGCGGCGCTGCGCAGGATCGAGACGAGCTCGTGGGTCGTGACGCGCGTGTGATAGGACAGGCCCGAGCCGGTGTCGAAGAAGGCGTCCGCCTTGTCGACGTGCGGGCGGCGGGCGAGCCAGCGGTACATCGCGTCGAGCGCGCCGGTCATCGACGGGGCCTCGCCGCTCGACAGGGCCGCCGAGGTCATGATGACGCGGTCGGCGAGCCAGTTGATGCTCCACTTGTTCACGCGCGTGATGATGTCGGCGAGCGTCGGCGAGTCGTGGCGCGCGAGCTCCATCGGCAGCTCGCCGGCGATCACCGAGCTGCCGATGAAGTCACCGAGCTCGGCGGTCGTGACATCGCCGTTGACCGCGATGCCGTGAGCGCGCAGCGCGGCGCGCACGACGTGGGCGGCATCGGCGGTGTGCTCCCTGGTGACGAGCGAGTAGGTGGTCGCGCCGCCCTTGCCGATCGTGCCGGCGATCGTGAGCGTGACGCGCAGGTGGCCCTGGGCATCGGGCGCCGACTCGGCGGTGTACGTCAGGCGCGGACGCTGCGCCGAGCGCGCGGTCTTCGCGGTGATCTTGAACGTGACGAGATCGAAGCCGGGCGGGGCGGTCGCGATCGGCGGCTCGTTCGGCGCGCCGGCCTTGATGTCGATCGGCACCACCGGGCGGAAGATGCCGTCGCGATCCGGATCGGCACCGACCACGATGTTGCCGTCGAGCTCGTGGACACCGCGCGCCGCGAGCTGGGTGCCGAGCTCGTCGAGATCGGCGGCGACCAGCGTCGGGTCGTACGTGCCGAGCAGGTAGACGTCACCGCGGATCGCGCCGGTCGGGTCGGGCTCGGGACCGAGCAGGCGGGTCGAGTAGCGGAAGTCCGCGCCCATCAGATCGAGCGCGGTCGCGGTCGACACCATCTTGACGTTCGACGCGGGGTTCAGCGGATCGTCGGCGTTGACGGCGAACAGCTGCTCGCCGGTCTTCGCGTCGGCGACGTAGATGCCGGTGACGCCGTAGCGCAACGGGCCGCGCAGCAGCTTCTCGATCTGCTTCGCGGTGTCTTCCTCGGCGGTGAGCGGCTCTTCGCGACGGCCGATCACCTCGCGAGGCTGGCGGCCGCTGAGCCCGAACGTGACGCGCGCGTGGGCACCGTCGTGCCGCGGCGGTGCGGGGAGCTTGGGCAGCGGCGTCCTGGACGGCAGTGGGTGCGCGGCCGGGAGCGCCGGCGTGCCGGCGGGGGGCACCTTCGCGGGCAGCACGGCGAGCGGCTCGGCGGCCACCACGCCGCCGAGCACCACGACGACCGCGAGCGCGCGGATCATCGCGCCCCTCGGATCATCACGACGGTGGCGCCATCGCCGCCGTTGGTGGGCGGCGCGCTCGCGAACGCGTGGACGAGTCCGGACGCCGGACCGAGCAGATCGGCGACCACTGCCTCGCGCAGCGGAGCACCGTGGTCGCTATGCGTGCCCTTGCCGTGGACGACGAGCACGCGCCGGCGCCCGAGCTCGCGCGACTCGGTGAGGAACGCGCGCAGCTTTCCGATCGCGACGTCGATCGTCAGGCCGTGGAGGTCGAGGGTGGCTTCGAGGTGCATCTTGCCAGTGCGGAGCTCGGCGACCTGTGACAGCGAGACACCGGGTGCCCGCGCGGCGTAGCGCTGGCCGTCGCCTTCGACCGACAGCTTCACCTCGGGCGGCAACACCTGGACGCGGATGGGCGATGGCACCGGCGGCGAGATGGCGACACGGTCCCGCGTCGCGAGGGGACGGGCGTCCCGCATCGCGTCCAGGAACATGGCCTGGTCCTCCGCGGAAACGGAAGGCCGCTTCACCTTCATACCTACCATTGTGTACTCACCATCCCGACGACGCGCCAAGAATCTTGTAGGTTCCCGGCCGATGCCTTCAGCACCCCAGGTCGCGTACTTCTGTATGGAGTACGGCCTCGACTCCGCGTTCCCGATCTATGCAGGCGGCCTCGGGATCTTGGCCGGCGACCACATGAAGTCCGCCGGCGACCTGCACGCCCCGATCACCGGGATCGGCCTGTTCTGGGATCAGGGCTACACGCGCCAGACCATCGGGGCGAAATCGGCCATCGAGGACAACTACCCGAAGACCCCGCGCGACGCGCTGCGGCGTGTCGACATCAAGCTCGACGTCACGATCCGGGGCAAGAAGGTCCCGCTGCGGGTCTGGCAGGTCGACCGCTACATCAGCTCGACCCTGTATCTGCTGGAGCCCGATCGCGCGGCCGATCGCTGGATCACCGCGCGGCTCTACGGCGGCGGCGAGGAAGACCGGCTCGCGCAGGAGATCGTGCTCGGGGTCGGCGGCGTGCGCCTGCTCGACGCGCTGAAGGTCAAGCCCGACGTCTATCACTTCAACGAAGGCCACGCCGTGTTCGCGGGACTCGAGCTCCTGCGCGCCGGGACGTTCGGCGGCAAGACACTCGCCGATCGCATCGCGAGGCTGCGCGGTCACGTCGTGTTCACCACCCACACGCCGGTGCCCGCGGGCAACGAGGTCCACGGCCTCGACCTCATGCGCAAGATGAGCGCCGACTGCGGCTTCACTGACGCCGAGCTCAAGCAGATCGGCGGCAGCCCGTTCTCGATGACGGTCGCCGGGCTTCACCTCGCACGCCTCGCGAACGGGGTGGCGCAGCTCCACGGCGAGACCGCGCGCGCGATGTGGAAGGGCATCAAGCGCAGAGCGCCGATCATCGCGGTGACGAACGGCGTCCACGTGCCGACGTGGCAAGACGCGCGGATCCGCGCGGCGCTCGTGCCCGACAAGCCGCGCGACCGACAGGACGCCGAGCTGTGGCAGGCGCATCAGCGGATGAAGACCGAGCTCGCCGCCGAGGTGAAGCAGCGCACCGGCGTCAACCTCGCGATCGATCGGCTCGTGATCGGCTTCGCGCGTCGCGCGGCGGCGTACAAGCGCGCCGATCTGATCCTCGGCGACGACCACGAGCTGAAGAAGCTGTTCGATCGCGGCGTCCAGATCCTGTATTCGGGCAAGGCGCACCCGCGCGACACCGACGGCAAGGTCCTGGTCGGCAAGCTGGTCGCGGCCGCGAAGAAGCACCGCGGCCACGTCATCTTCCTCGAGAACTACGACATGCACCTCGGCGCGTTGCTGACGCGCGGCGCGGACATCTGGCTCAATAACCCGAAGCGTCCGCTCGAGGCGTCGGGCACGAGCGGCATGAAAGCGGCGATGAACGGCGTCCCGAACGTGTCGATCCTCGACGGCTGGTGGCCCGAGGGTTGCGAGCACGGCGTCACCGGCTGGAAGATCGGCGACGCCAACCCGAAGGACAACGCGTTCAGCGACAAGGCCGCCGCGAAGATCGACAACCGCGATCGCCAGTTGCTCTATCACGTGCTCGAGCACGAGGTGCTGCCGGCGTACGAAGACCGCCAGCGCTGGGTCCGGATCATGCGCGCGAGCATCGCGATGTCGCAGTGGCGATTCTCCAGCGATCGGATGATCGAGGAGTACGTCGAGCGCGTTTATTCCGGCCGGTAGAGGATCTGGTGGCGTTTGCCGCGCCACTCGAGGACGAAGAAGTCTCCGAGCTGCTCGGCGGTCGCTTCGTCGAGCGTGCGCCGCGGCGTCGCGCGCAGGCACGGATGATCGCCCGGCTCGACGGCGAGCTCGTGGAAGTGCCAGTGCTCCTCTTCCTTCTGGCCGTCGAGAACGTAGGCATCGTCGTAGGTCCAGCTCGACTTCCCGGCGCACTCGATCGTGGCGCCGTTGGTGCTGCGCACGGTGACGCGGCGGCGGTACGTCGCGTCGAGGCGGGTGTCGGTCCGGCGCGTGATCTGCCACCACTCGGTCTCGTCGCGGAGGTTGCCGTCGTCGTCGTACGACGTCGCGTCCCAGCGCCACGCGCCGGTCGGCTCGTAGGTCTTCGGCCACGGAGCCTCGGGCAGCGACGCGAGCGCGGTGTCGAGCTGCCACAAGGTCTGCGAGCCCTGATCCCATTGCAGCGTCATGCGATCGCCGGTGAGCTGGCCGTGATACCTGCCGACGTGCCGAAACCCGTGATCGCACGGCGACGGCTCGGTCACGTAGGCCGTCTCGTCGATCACGACCTGCGACGCGTCTTGCTCGACGGTGACGTCGTAGACCGCGCGCTGGCGATACCACGGCCGTTCGTTGCACTGGAACGGCGTGCGATCGAGCGAGCGCACCTCGACGGTCCGGACGTAGCGCCCGACGAGCTGGCTCGGGTGATCCGGATCGCTGCGAAGCCGCCAGCGCTCGTCCTCGGTGCGCGCGGTGCCTTGCTCCTCGACGTGATACAGCCACCGCCAGCCTCCGACGAGATCGAGCAGCGCGAGCTGCTGGGCGGGAGGAGCCGGGCGCGTGGTCACCGGGCTCGTCGGCTGGCACGCTCCGACGGACACGACCGCGATCGCGACGGCGAGGCGCGCGACTGCGCTCACCAACCGCCCGGGCGACGCGCGTACGTGTCGGCGACGATCTTCGCGATCCCCGCATCCGACAGGCTCTCGGGGCGCTTGTGCGCGCCGGTCTTGGAAGGCGGGTCGTACTCCCACGCGATGCGTGCGGTGAGTCGCGCGGTGGCCGCGGCCTGCGTGAAGCCGAGCCGGAACAGCGTGCCGGCGCGATCCGCGAGCTCGGCCTGTGCGACCTGGGCGCGGAGCTTCGAGCCGTTCTTGCGCGGCGGCGTGCGGTCGAGCCAATCGAAAGCCATGGCGCGAGTATACTCGTGACGATGAGGGTTCTGGCGATCGGCGCCATCGTGATGACGAGCGCGATCGCCCATGCCGGCGGTACGGGCGTCGTCACGCTCGCCGAGCCGGCGCGCCGGGCCGCGGTCGCGACCGCGCTCGCCACCGCGATGCGGGAGGCGAAGGTGGCCCGCGCCGTCGACGACGCGCTCGCCGAGGCTCGGACCGCGGGCGCCGCCGGGGCGGTCCCCATCGAGACCATGCTGCGGTTCCGCCGGGTCCGCGAGCAGATCGAGGAGGGCTGGCGCGCGTATCACGGCGTCCAGCTCGACTTCGCGGCCTCGCGGCTCGCGGCCGCACGGACCGAGGCCGAGGCCCTGCTCGTGCTCCAGGGCGCGGCGGCGCTGTACGCCGATGCGTCGCTGCGGCTCGGCGCCGTGCTCGCGCAGCTCGGGCGCCAGGCCGAGTCTCACGATGCGATCGCGCTCGCGCTGGCCCTCGATCCGGATCGCCCGATCTCGCCGCTCGAGTTCGCGCCGGAGATCATCGCGGCGATCGACGCGGTGCGGGCGCAGTCGCGACCGACCCACGGCGTGAAGCTCACCACCGAGCCCGCGGGCGCCACGCTCAGCGTCGATGGCCGCGATGCCGGACGCAGCCCGGCCACGGTCGAGCTCGGCGTCGGCCAGCACGTCGTCGTGGCGCGGTCGCTGCAGTATCAGGCCGCCGCGCGCGCGTTCGCGGTCGACGCGTCGACGACCGAGCTCCCGCTCGCGCTCGAGCACGATGACGAAGCCGCGCGCCTGTCGACCGGTGTCGAACCCGGGATGCCCGACGCGGCGACGCAGGCACTCACCGAGAGCGTGCTCCGCCTCGCGGATCTCGACGAGGTCGTGCTCGCCGCCGAGACCGAGCGCAGCGGCGGTCCGACGTTGCTGCTCCAGCGCTGCGCCGGCGTGCCCGCGAAGTGCACGGCCGTCGTCGAGCTCGGTTATGCCGATCGCTCCGGGATCGCCGCGGCGGCACGCGCCGCGTGGCAGTCGGTACGCGCCGCGGATCTGCGCTACGCGCCGAACCTGTTCGGCGACGCGCGGATCACCGGCAACCACGGCGGCGACGTCTGTCGCGTGTGCCGCAATCCCTACGTGCTCGCCGGCGTCGGCGCCGCGCTGGTCGCGGGCACGATCGTGATCATCGCGGTCGCGACGGCGTCGCGCCCACCGCCGATCCTCGGCGTCGATCCGACGCAGTACACGCATTAGTGCGTGAAGTCGGCGTCGCAGCGGGCGGTCTCGCCGTCCTTGACGTCGATCGAGCATGTCTTCTCGATCGGTGGGGTCTCGAGAGGAAACACGACCTTCACCTCGTGGTGACCAGGCGTGATGTGGAAATCGAACGGCGCGTGCGCAGGCATCTTCTTGCCGTCGACGAAGACCTCGCCCCACGGGTTCGCGCCGACGCTCAGGGTCGCGGTGGCCGCGGCGGTGCTCGCGTCCGGGCGCCCGACGAGCCCGGCGTCCTCGTGTGCCGCGGCATCGGGGCGAGCCGGCATCGCGCCACTGTCGTGCACGCGCGTGCCGGCGTCGTGCCGTGCGACGCCCGCATCGATCGACGTCGCGATTGGTGGTGCGTCGATCGACGGCGTCGCGGGGGCGTCGGTAGGCTCGGCGTCGATCGCGGCGTCGCGATCCGGACTCATCATCGCGGCGTCGCGCCGGAGCTCGAGCCTCGCGTCCTCGTAGTGCAGGACGTCGTCGCGCTTCTGGTAGAACACGTAGACCGCGCCGATCGACAGCGCCAGCGCGAGCAAGCCGCCGACGACGAGCAGCCCGCGCGCCGGCGGGCGGTCGAACGACACCCGCTCGTGGGTCTCGCCTCGGTCGGGGCGCTCGGTGTTCGCGCGCTTTGGCCGGTGCGTCACCGGCGCCGGCAGCGGCGTCGGATCGTTGCGCTCGTCGGTCGCGACGGTGCCGGGCAAGGACTCCAGGCGCGGCGTGACCTTCGTGGTCGGTATCGCGACGGGCGCGGTGTCGTCGGCCTCGGCCTCGGCCTCGGCTTCGCCGTCGTGGGTGCCGGCGCGCTCGAGGATGCCCTTGAGATCGACGTGCGTCGCGAACGTCTGGTGGCGCACCGGGCGCTTGCCCTTGGGTTGCGAGCCGTCGCGCGGGATCACCGCGGTGTGCGGGCCGGCCGGCGGGCTCGCGCCGTTGACGGGAGCGTCGGGATCGGGCACCGGCATCGTCAGCGGGCCGCTGCGTTCGCGATCGTCTTCCTGCGCCTCCTGCGCGATCGCCTCGAGGTGGGTCGGCAACCGGCGCGTCTCGGGCGGGCAGTACTTCGCGACCAGCGCCGCGACGTCGCGCGGTCCGGGCGTCTCGTCGAGGCTATACAGATACTTGTTGATCGCCGCGAGCATGTCGCCAGCGCTCGGCCACCGCGCGTCCTGGTCGCGCTCGAGCGCGCGCATCACGAGCTCGTCGAGCCTCGCGGGGATCCCGGGCCGCTGCTCCGATGGTTTCGGGATCTGCTCCTTCAACACGGCCGCGAGCGTCGCGTCGGCATCGGGACGCGCGAACAGCCGCGCGCCGACGAGCATCTCCCAGAACAGCACGCCGACCGTGAACAGATCGGTCTGCGGCGTCAGCGACTCGCGCCGGACCTGCTCCGGCGACATGTACGGGAACGATCCGGTAGGCGCCGACTGGCTCGCCTCGCTCTCGCCGGGCTCGCCGAGCGCGACCGCGATGCCGAAGTCCACGAGCTTGACCTCGCCATCGCGCGACATCATCACGTTGCGCGGCGACAGGTCGCGATGGATCACACCCTCGCCCTTGCGGTGCGCGTAGTCGAGCCCGTCGAGGATGCGGGCGGTGATCCACGCGGCCACCGCGGGCTCCATGCGGCCCTCGCGACGCGACATCGTCTCGGTGAGCCGGTACAACGTCGGCCCGTCGATGTAGTCCATCGCGATGAAGTAAGTGTCGTCGATGACCCCGAGCTCGTAGACCGGCACGATGTTGCCGTGCGCGAGCGTGACGAGGATCTTGGCCTCGGCGACGAACAGGTCCACGAAGTGCCGTTGCCCCGACAGCTTCGGGTGGATCTGCTTGATGACCAGGGCCTTCTCGAAGCCGTTCGGGCCGATGATCTTGCCGAGGTAGATCTCGGCCATCCCCCCCGTGGCCAGCTTCTCGGTCAGATAGTACTTGCCGAACGTTGTCGGCAAGTCGGGTCCGACCTCGGCCATCGGCACGAGAGTATCATGTAGGCGGTGTTTGCTCGGGGCGTGCCCCTCCTGTGCCTTGCGGTCGCGTGCGGTGATCCGCCCGCGCGCGTGCAGCTCGTCCCGATCGATCTCGGAACCACGTGCGGCAAACCCGATGCGTCGCAGGTGAGCGCGGTCCGCGTGATCGCGTACCGCCCCGGTCCCGAGCAGCGCCGCACCGATCAGGAGATCTCGGACTTTCCTGCCGATACCGAGCAGCTCGGCGCGGAAGTGCTGGGTGGTCAGGTCGTGCTCGCGACCGGCAAGACGGTGCCCCTCGCGTACGGCGAGCTCGCGGACAAGACCCAGATCGCGATCGCGATGGTGCCCCCGAACGGGTTCTGCCCGGTCCGCCCGATGACGACCCCGCGCGCGCAGCCGCTGCTCGCGCGAGCGGGTGCCGGCGTGCTCGTCATCGGTGGGGAACCG
>Ga0326726_10004842_pt1 | contig 12262 bp, 11 predicted proteins | sample MHFenrmetagenome_2_FD_207603 | JGI IMG/M metagenome (GOLD analysis project Ga0326726, IMG submission 207603) | Lab enriched peat soil microbial communities from Michigan Hollow, Ithaca, NY, United States - MHF15MN | ecosystem: Environmental > Terrestrial > Soil > Wetlands > Peat | place: USA...
TTGCCTCATAACTTCCAGAACGCTGCGTTTGAATTCAGGAAGTTCATCAAGGAACAGAACACCGTTATGGCCGAGGGATATTTCCCCGGGCTGGGGAAATGTACCTCCTCCGACCAGGGCAACATCGGTTATTATGTCTAATGAGAGGGTGTTTTATAAATTTATTATGCAGATAAAAATTAACAGGTCATGGACTAATATTGAAGCTATCAATCAAAACAATGAGTGCAGATAATTAACTGTTTGTTGCCACATCAATTTCCTGCTGAAGAAGTCATATGTTAAAATGCGGTGAATAAAATATTTTACATTTATTATATAAAGAACCTCTTATAGTGATTATTAGCAACATTTCTTACAAAATATATTTACCTTTAGTGTACATATAAACATGTTACCAGTAACTATACAAAATAACAAGAATGGCAAAGTTAATTTTAGACACAAGCACTTGGTTAGACATCGCCAAGCCAAGAATAGAAGAAGTTTTAATTGAACTTGAAAAACAAGTTAATGAAGGCATAACTATTTTATTGACTTGCGACATAATTGTTGAAGAATGGAACAGAAATAAAAACAGAGTTCTTAAAGACGTTGTTGCAAGTATTCGTAGTCATGCAAAGAGTGCTTTAAAAATGGCTGACCTTCTTCCAGAAACCGATAAAGCTGTACTTGAAAAAATAATAGAAAAGCATACAAATGCTCAACCAGAACAAGAAAAACTTGCAGAAGTTTTCTTTAAAAGAGTTGAAAAATTGATGACAAGTTCTGAATTGTTTAAAATTGACGACAAGATTAAACTTGAAATGGCAAATAGAGCTTTGACGAAACAAGCACCATTTCATAATAGTAAAAACAATATGGCTGACGCATTACTTTATTTCGGAGCTATTGAACACGTAAACAAAGAAAATCAAATTGCAACAGACTTGATTTTTGTTACATCAAACTTTAAGGAATTTAGCGACCCTGATGACATTACAAAATTACACCCTGACTTGTATAAAGGAAATGTTCACTTTTCTAACAATTTAGCACAAGCTTTAAAAATGCGAAGGGAAGTTATTGACTTAATGGACGAATACAACGAGTCTAAATTTTGGGACTGGATAGAATGGGAAGGAGAAATTGCAAGAGGAAAATAATAGCTGCTTCTAACATGCGGTATAAAACATTGAGATTTAGGTGGTTATTCAAACATTCTGCCACACATCAAGTTCGGTGTATCTGGACAGTTAGTAGCCAGCAATCCCCAACCATTTAATACCGCCAACCGTTGACACTCATTTTAAAGACGACCAACATAATAAGAAAATATGAACGAGATTATTTGCCCAAATTGTAAAAAAGCATTTAAAGTTGATGAAGCAGGCTTTGCTGAAATTGTCAAACAAGTTCGTGACCACCAATTTGACGAAGAATTGCAAAATAGATTAAATCTTGCAGACAAAGAAAAAGAAAATGCAGTAAAATTAGCTGAAGCAAATGTTAGAAATTCTATGCAAGAACAACTTGCAAATAAAGATAAAGAACTCGCAGAACTCAAAGCTCAAAGCGAGTTATTACTATCTGAGAAACTAAATAAAAAGGAAACTGAAATAACACAGCTAAAAGCAAAAATTGACAATGTCGAAGTTGAAAAAAAACTTGCTGTGAACGAGGCTGTCCAAAAAATTGAGAAAGAGCGAGACAATTTGGCAAATGATTTAAAGACCAAAGAATTAGAAAAACAAAATCTGGAAAATTCCTTGAAACAACAATTTTCAACCGAATTGCAAAACAAAGATGCAATAATCAAATATAAAGACGATGAAATTGCTCGTGTCAAAGATATGAAGCTAAAACTATCAACGAAAATGTTAGGCGAAACTCTTGAACAACATTGTGAGACAGAGTTTAACAAACTTCGTGCAACAGCTTTTCAGAAGGCATATTTTGAAAAAGACAACGATTCAAAATCTGGGAGTAAAGGAGATTTCATTTACAGGGAGACTGACTTAGGAGGAAATGAGGTCATTTCAATAATGTTTGAAATGAAGAATGAGGGAGACGAAACAGCTACAAAAAAGAAGAATGAAGATTTTTTAAAGGAACTTGACAAAGACCGCTCTGAAAAAAAATGCGAATATGCGGTACTTGTTTCATTATTAGAAGCAGAAAGTGAATTTTACAATACTGGTATTGTTGATGTATCACACAAATACAATAAAATGTATGTTGTACGACCTCAATTTTTTATTCCTATTATTACAATACTTCGTAATGCTGCTATAAACTCTATGCAATATAAATCAGAACTTGCGTTGGTAAGAAGTCAAAATATTGACATTACTCATTTTGAAGAAAAAATGAACAAGTTTAAAGATGGGTTTGCAAGAAATTATGATTTGGCAAGTCGTAAATTTAAGGACGCAATAGACGGAATAGATAAAACCATTAAAGAATTGCAAAAAACTAAAGACGCTTTGTTATCGTCTGAAAACAATCTTCGACTTGCAAATGAAAAAACAGAGGACTTAACAATTAAAAAACTAACTCACGGCAACCCGACAATGAAAGCGAAGTTTGACGAACTTGAATAGAATATGTTATCAGACAAAAAACAAGTTCTAACAACATCTACACAAAATTTGTGGTTCAGTGCTTAAATGAATTTCAAAGACATTAAAAATTTGAATATGTTTATGATATAAGATGTTTTATAAATTCCATTTTACTTTTCCAAGAATTTTTGTAAGTCTTTAATTTGCCATAGTTATTTTCCTACCCAGAAAAAAATCACTTCTCGAAAATCCCGAATCTTTCCAGACACCTTGGATTTTCATTTTTTTAAAATAGAAAATTAAATTTTATAATTTTTTATAATTTCCATTTTTGTAGATTTTTCAATTTCCTGAATATCAACGACATGCCCCACCACTCCCGTCTTAAGGAGCTATGGGGACGGGGGGGTATTAGGTACAGATACCCACCCCCTACCAATTTTCATTTTCATTAGTATTTATGAAAAAGATTGTACGAATACTATGAAACTTCAAGACTTGCATCCATATGACTCCGCTATCGTTGGCTTAAGTAACTTGTATAGAGTTGATTATAATGGTGATTTCTTTATAAATGCCCCATTTATCGTAGCTCCCAACAAGACTATAAGTACAGGTAATACATTTGTTCTTATTAATTCACCCAATAGCAAAAATAGAAAAGTGCACTTAGTTGGATTGCTAGATGCGTATTTCGATGATGGTGTCATATTCCTCATTGTACAAGATATCTTGTCTCATGAGACATTCACCATAAACCAATACATTAAATGTCCTCAAAACCCTTGCAAATGGATTCTTATCGATTTTGATTACTTGGTAGAGGAATTGAACACTGAAATTATAAAATCATATTGTGGGTCGTGTAAAGATGCTAAAAAGAAGTCTGTTGCTGATAGTAATCACAGAAAACTCAATGATAATCTGTTGGAGTTTGACTTTTAGCAAGTAATAAGAAACCACGTATTCATTTCCATATTGTTCATTATCAGGATTTCCTATATCTTTGACCAAAATATTTTCTATATGGGTAACGAAAAGAAGCAAAAAATTTCGGTGACAGAAATGTTCGTGGCGAAGGCATGCAAACATAAAATTTTTTATGGCATAATTACAAGATCGCAGGATGATTATGGCAATCCAATTGTGTTCAGTAGGATTTTGATGGATGATGATGGTCTTCTTTGTGCTCAGGCATCTGATCAAAAGGAGCTTGCAAACCAACTTAATTTTCTTGCACGTATGGTTGTCTTCGGAAAACTGCATGATGATCGGGGCAAGACTAAAGAAATATTTGGGTCAGATTTTTACTTAAATTAGTCTTTTAATTTATTAATATTTTATAAAATATCATCAGGCTTCATTCTCACCTGCATATGAATATCCTTTGTTTTTACAAATCCTTCTACTCTTGATATTAGGTAAAAATCGAAATATTCTTTTCTTCCTTGAGAATATTTTATAATCCTCATGAACTCGTTTAAATCCATAACATTAATAAAAAACCTTTCTTTTGACATTGTCGTCAAAATATATTTTTCAATTTCAGACCAATCTCCAAATGGTAGTAGTTCAGAGACAAGTACAATACAATGAGGAACTATATCTCTATTAATCTTGATGAATTCATCAGTGGAACTGAAAATATCTGTCCCTCTAATTATATTATGAACTGCCCCTACTAATTGTTTGATTGCTTTTTGTATGTGCTTTTGTTGAGTAGCTATTTTTCTTTCCATTGACATATTTTCAGTAGCTGAAAATATTGATAATGATTTTGCTTCAATAAGGAATATCCCCTTTTCGTAAAAAGCTAATATATCAGTAACCTCTTTATCACCTTGTGCAGATTTATATTTAGGGTTTTTATAAATATTCAGAATGAATAGGTTTTCTATCGGAAACCACACTAAATTTTCAAACGAAGTACCTTCAATTTCATCATCAATCTTAGTCAGGATTTTATCATTTAGTCCAATGAAGTAATTATTTATAATATTCCAATCTGAAAATTGACAATCAAGAGCAACAGTTTCTATCAGATATGGATTTTCAAATTGTCTTGAACGGTCAAGGGTGTAATCGAATGCATTTAATGAGGATATTACATCCTCATTAAAATCTCCAGTGTATAAACAATTTGTATCTCCAATCATTTCCAAGGCTACCTCTTTTAAAGAGTCCATGACTCGAAAATTTGCTGATGCAACACAAATACTTAATTCATTATAAAAGCTAATCCTACATGAATCGCTTAGAAGGATTTTCTTTAACGCTTCATTTTCCTCATAAAAGAGATTAGCACCCGTAATAGTCATGAATTTTATCGGGTCATCAAAAATAATTACACCTGAATGAATAATCGGTTTTGTAGTTTTATTATCCTTCCCAAGAAGAAGCTGAACTCTACAGCCACTTATGATAGCTTTTAATGCATTAGTAGGTGCTTTTAGGATTATCGTAAGTCCTGATTCATCCTCAATAAACCCTATCGATGCATTCTCTCCAAATATTTTAATATGTATTCTTTCAGAATAATCCACAAATCTTCGCTTTAATGTGCCTCTTTTTCTTTTACTATATCACTAATAAATACATCCTTTATATTTCTCATTGAGACGTACTCAGCTAAGTAATTCTTTAATTGCCTGAAAATCGGTAAATAAGGTATCAATTTTTGAAATAGTATTAAAGTCGTTCAGGATGGGTCTTACAGGATGCATTACATTTCTCCTTAGCTCATTATATAAACCATTTGAGGAGAATTTGTTTACATATTTACTGAGAATATGATACTTAGATGGTAATTTATAAAGAAATTTCCCAAGAGTTATTCCAATAGTCTGCAAATACATGTGATCAAAGATTGTATTATCATTCCCATCACTTATAGATTTTTCAAAATTTGCCAGAATATCAAGTTGATGTTTATCACCTGATCTTTTAAATGCTTCAAGTATATCGTTTTGATCTAAATGTCCTTTTAGCAAAAAAGCGATTGTTTGCTCAAGGTCTGCAATAACTTGATATAAGAAATTATATACGACCAGACAATTTAAATTAATATATGAAACCAAACCTAATATCTGATCATAATTAGTCAAGAAGTAGTAGCGTTTTTGTTCGATATTAAATTTTCGGATGAGGTCATTAAAACTAAGCCGATAATACACAGAATTTGTTAAATCAATTTCATTAAGGTTCAGATTTTCATAGTTATTCCATTCTTTAGTTGAAAAGTATTTAGTAACGCAGCCATCTGGGTTTCTAATTGGCAGAACATCATACTTTTTTTGTTTCATTATTGATTTTGCCTCAACTTCATTTTCCGAACTAATTGTTTCCCATTGCCATTTATTTATTCCAAGCTGAGCAGCAGTCAAGTCAATAGTTGGATTATATTCAAAAAGTTTTCTTACATCCATTGTTCTTCAGTTTAATACGGATTAAAATCAATGCTATTATCAAGAGAATAAGACAGATAATCAAAAATATTTCGAAATATTTTGTGTAAATTCAGTTTTTTATGAATTTAATGTCAGTGTAAGTATACTGAGCCTATGCAATAGATATATCATTAAGCTATTTGTCCTTTAATTGTTTCCTTAATGCTGTGCTTCATAGCCTCTATTATTTCTAAACATCTATCCTTTCTCTGTCTATTAAATTCCACAATTTGGCTAATTAGATATTCATCAGCTAAATCTCTTCTTGCAGCAATAATTTTTTCTTTCCCATTATCAAACTCCTGTAGATTCTTAATAATTTCTGATAATTCTATATAATGATTTTCTTCAAGAAGAATTGAAGTGGTTTCAATTTGTCGATGAGTCTTCTTGAGAGAACTATCAAATTTTCTCAAATTAGCTTGATTTGCTCTATTCCAGAGATCAATACATGCAAACTTTAAGTCCTGAAGATTTTTCCAAAGATCAATATATAGCTCAAATTGCTTATCGTTATACTTAAGAGCAGTTGCTCTAATTACCTCTAACTGTGATTTATAATTTTCTAATTTCTTTTCAAAATCATGTTCAATCTTCTTTTTATAGTTTTCTGCTAATGTATTTGCAGTTAGCTGTACAAACCACCATATCACTGTTCCAGCAATTGAAACAGTTCCAATGATTCCGAAAATAATTTTAACTATGACCCAAGTATCCATAATAGTAATTTTGTTTATGTGTTTATTTTGATAGTTATAAGTGGTTCAAATTTCTATTAAGGTGAGTAAATCAGAAGTATGCGACTCATTATTATAATATTCCCAAAAATGAAGTTAATAAGATAAGTTACAACTTAAACTAACCCTGCTTCCAAACTCAAGAGATCAAATTGTTTCTCCATCTTACATTATCACTATTGGGAAATTGAAAATACTATTATAATCTCTTGCATTGAAAGTATGAACGGGAACAATATCTTTCGGTTTTACCGTTTCAACCATTTGCTTCAGCATATTAATATCAGCATGCCCACTGGTGTGGATTTTATAGATTGTAAACTCTCGGTTTAGTTTTCATTACTAGAGAGCATTTATGTCTGTTGAAGACATTTTCCATTCCTTTTAATATATTCTTCACCATCTTCCTCTCCAATAAATCTTTAAGGCTTGATTAGGTTAGTTCTGATCGTAAAAGTCCAAGAAAAAATGCTTTAATGTTAGTCCTGTTAAATGAGAAGATAAGTAATAATACGGTAAACTTGGTATGTGGCTTTTGAGATTTACTAACTGTTCTGAATTTCTATTTAATAAACTTAAACAAATATTGATTTTTTTAACAATACCACCTATGTTTCCTTGCAACACATAACCTATCAAACACCCATTTTGTGGATATGTTTCTGTTATAAAATTATTTATCCCAGTTACGATATATCGCATATGATTTTTTTTAGCACTTAGCTTCGTTTTCCTTCCTTGCTTCAGACAATCAAGCTCTATTAAATTCTTAGCTTCTATAAAATAATCTATTCGTTTTAAGTTTTGTGTCCAATTTGTGGTTAATTTAAAATCAATTCTAGAAGCTGATTTAGCTTTTAAACCTCCAGATAAAATACTAGCGTAATACAATCGATGTTCGTCAGAGATATTGATATTTAGTCCAATAGCTCTTTCGCTATGTTCAATATGATTTAGAAAGTTAGCAGATATATTTTCTTCGTCCCAATCTATTGTTATATTCATTGTTTTACTAATATGGAGATAAGCATCACCAAATAATGAAAGACAATTGAATTCAAATGCTTCTTGAAAACCTACTATAATACCTGTGTCAAGAATTCCAATCATTTAGCTTCCTCCATACTAATAATTTCGGCAATAATTGAAGTGGCATCATCAATTCCTTGAGAGCACGTCCAAAATCGTTTTTGATTTGGTTTGATAATATAAACTGAGTTGTTATTAAAATATCTTAGCTGCTTTTGGACATAAATGCTTTGACCTGCCTTTTGCTGTAGCATATATTTATCAATTTCCAATAAACTGCTTTTCAAATTATGAATGTCCTTCACTGTAATTCTCGCTTCGTTTTCAACAAAATAGAGGACTATCATATTCAGGGGGTCATTTAAACCGACATCATAAATTACTGCGTTTACACACGTTTTTGAACTTTTCAGGAAAGCATTTAACTCGTTACAAAGCACTTGGACATAAGCGATGTTTTCGGACTTTAGAGTTCGGTGAAACCCTAACGATTCTATTCCTTTATCAAACAAGTCAAGCTGGAATTTTAGACAATCCGAAATAAGAATTAATTCCTTTTTGTTTAACCCTAAAGATTCATACAATACTTTGTCAATTCTAAGTCTAATATCTGAGATAATAAACGAATCATCAGATTCCTTTATTTCATCGAATAGACTGTTTAAATCTTCAAGATTTTTTTTAGAAATGTTACTAACTATAGCAGGCATATCAAGTAATTCTTCAAATAATATTCTTTCTCGCTCAATTCCCCAAGAAGAGGTCGTAAGAAAGAGATAATATGAGGCAAATGTTGAATTAATATAGGCTACTAAAGCTTTTTTAAGATCACTAGATACCTTCCCATTTATAACATATGTTGATTTCAGACTACTTGTTTCATAATCAATATAAGATGCCGCAATTTCATTATTATGCTGTCCTTCTTTAACAACAATAAATGGAGGTGTAAATAAATCCTTTGTTATTTTTCTGTAGAGTCGATTGTTTGAATAACTTGCACTTGGTTTAGTATAGTATCTTGTAATTTTTTCTGTGCAAATTAACCTTGGAGGAACTACCTCTAAATGTTCTGAATCAGAAATATATCCAGTGCCTGAAGTCCAAAAATCTTCATGTTCTGACATATATCGTTTAATACTTGGAAATTTTCTATTTAATCGCTCAATCAACCTAAAATCATGAATACTTCCCCACATAGCAATTTTCCAAATCTTTGTATCAGGCTTTTGACATTCTGAGCGTGGTAAAAACTTAATATCTGAACTATCAATCACAAGACCATCGACCAAATTAGATTTTACATATGTTTTTGGCGCAACGTACTCAATCACATCAGATACAGAGGAAGGTTTTTCTTTCTGAAAGTATACAATGCTGATTGGGACTGTTGTCTCATCAAATAGTTTACCTCCAAAATCTCTTTTTACATTTCTATAAATAGAAAGATTATATATTTTAATAACATAGTTATTATTTAAAAGCCATTTTCTAAAATTTTGATACTTTTTGTTAGTATTGGTTAGACTTTTTGTATTAAAAATAAGAGCAATTTCACCAGTAGGTGCAAATGTTGTGGCTTTGTCAATAAAAGCCAATACCATTTGCATTGGATACTTTTTCTTATTTAAATAGTCTATAATTGAGTTCTTTATCTTTTTTGTTCCAAAGGGGGGATTTCCTACTACTAGATCAGCTTTTATGAATTCTTCAGCATTAACTTCACCAATTGTATCTCTACGCCAAAGGTTTTTCCCTTGGTTCTCAATTGGGATTGTTTGATCATCAGGGTCGAAAATCAAAAAGGGTAGTTGATAATCGGTTTTTATCCATAATGTTTTAGGGTCTAACTCATCAACTAGTGCTAAATACAAACTTAAGGCTGCAACTTTGATAGCAGTTTTATCAATTTCGATTCCAAATATATTATTAACTAATAATTTATTTAAGGTTTTAAAACTAATCTGCTCGTTGTGGTTGGCTCTTTTCCATCGTTTTATAAGTCTTCTATAGCTTTCTACCAAAAATATACCAGAACCACAGGCGATGTCTAGAATTTTAACATTGAAAGTTGCTTTATTTGTAGGTAATTTTTCTTTTAATATTAATTCAACTAAACTGTGCGGAGTGTAAAATTGACCGCTAACTCGTTTTAGTTCACCAAGAAAGTTATCATAAATTTCACTGAGGAGTTCAATCTGAATAATCTTAAAATCAAAAAGCCTCCAGTCATCAAACATTTTTGGTTGACTAGATATATCGCCATCAATAAAACACTTTCTTATCAATTTTAGATGTTCCTGATTTACTACACTTCTTTCGTTTGATAAAACTGGGAGAATGTTACCATTAAAATGCATCTGAACTTCATCGAACAACTGATATGTGGCATCAGTGTCTTCTAAGATATCGAAATAACTTTTAGCTCCTTTTTTTATATGTTCATATAACCCAGCTTCGGCTGCTGCTCCTTTATCTTCTAAAAAGAGGATAAACAAAGACCTCATTAATAGGGCATGAATTATGTCCTTGTCATTTATACCTTGTTTTTCCAACTCATTAGCGGTATTAAGTAGACTTTGAACAAGAAACTTATCTAATCGCCTCTGAATATTTACTTTTTTACGAACCTCATAATCCGTAGTCCATAACAAACCACAATCAACCCCGATTCGTGAAAAAATATTGGTTAGAATAGTTAGTGCTTTCTGATCTGATTGTTCGTTCCATTGAAATATCTGAATATTCTCTAATTTATCACCAACGATTTCTTTGTTACTAATAAAACTTGGTTTTTCATGACAGTTGTAGATTCTTATCTCTGTGTCAGATAGAGCAAAAAGGAGTAAGACTTTTCGATAATTCCAAGCCTTTTGTTGAATACTCGCAATGCGATGTAGTTCGAAATCATTAAATGAGCTTACTTCAACAAAGAAAATTGCTGGATTTTCGCCTGAGAAATACACTTTATCTACCCCCAACATTTTAATATCCTCGTAATCAGGATATGTTGAAGCAATTTCTGTTTTGGTTTTCAGAAATTCTGTATAGCCTAGCTTAGAATATATTGAATTCATTCCCATTTTTTCACTCTTCATCATGAGTAATATCTACAGGGATAATCTGTTCATTATAGCCATAAAAGGTAAAATATGTATGCATTTTTCAAATATCTATAAATATCAAATATACAATTTGGAGAGAGAGGAATTGCCAATTTCATTAAGAATTCGATTTAAAAGTTAATAACATTTGTACATTCGAATTCTATATTTTCCTTTGGATTTCATACAATAAGAAATATTTAAAGAAGAGGCGGTACTCTCTGAATATGTCTCGCTGCATTTCCTCGTGCTAAAAGGATAGAAGTACCGCCTCTCAGTCATCTGACCTGTATGAAAAAAGGCGACACTTGTGAATTTCAATGTCTGATGCTATCTGATAAAAAAAGTGCTGGTGTCGCCTTCTATAAATCTTAGATAAAATTATTTCGCACGTGTCAATACAACTAACCAAATTTATGCTAATAAAACCAAGAAGTCAAATATATCTTAGGAGACTATCTTATAAGATATTAATATTGATTGAGGGAGAAAGAAATAAGCTTTAGTGAGCACAAAATATCTTCTTATGAAACTTTAAGTTTTTTCTTTGCGCCCAATTTATTTAAACGTTGCACTTTCCAGTGACCAATTATCTGTGATTTTAACTGGTCATGGTAGGCTTCAACGCTTAAAATACCCAACTTATGAGAATCAATTAATTTCTTAATCTTCGATGATACTGTTCTTGAATCGTTTTTCATAATAATAAGATTTTAACGACACAATTTTTGATATTGTTGTTTAACTACAAACAATTAGTTCATAGCAATTTTAAAAAACGTCTATGCTGACAGGTTATTTTCTTTCCACATTTTCGAACTCTGCATGAATACATCGATAACCTGAGAATAACTAAGAGTCTTTCTTTCTATCAAGGCTTCTGCTATTGCAGTAATATGTTGCCAGTTAATCTGTAATTCCAATACTTCCTTGGTATAATCAAGTAAAAAATGTTGATATTTTGAATTTAACCTATCAGGAAGACCAAGAAGAGTAACATTTATCCATGCATCAATATCGCCACCAACACTTGTTTTATTGTTTCTGCCAGTGTAAATTTGTTCTGCGACAAGTCCTGCAACCTTAATAAAATCGTTTTTAAAATATCTATTGAAATTTACTGGTTTAAAAAATGATGGAATTTTCCATTGGTTTTTTATTTCAGATGGAATCCCTCTTATATGCCATGAAGTTTTAATCCCATCAACATCCTTCATATTTTCTGGAATAATAGTGACAGACTTAAACCGTCTGGTTGTTAATAACAAAGCCAGAACATGTCCTGCTTCATGATATGCAGCATTAATACTGCCCTTATTCATAGGTACATTTGACATAGGAACTTGATTCAAATTCTATATGCAGGTGTTTCATGTTTCATGTCCCCTTAATCTCTAACCAGC
>Ga0326726_10004843_pt1 | contig 12260 bp, 11 predicted proteins | sample MHFenrmetagenome_2_FD_207603 | JGI IMG/M metagenome (GOLD analysis project Ga0326726, IMG submission 207603) | Lab enriched peat soil microbial communities from Michigan Hollow, Ithaca, NY, United States - MHF15MN | ecosystem: Environmental > Terrestrial > Soil > Wetlands > Peat | place: USA...
CTCTCATCGTCACCTATCATGAAGCTTCTGATTTTTACGGTCTGGCGCTCGCAAAGAGCTGCAATATTCCCGTTATTTCGAGCAGAAGGGACATGGGTTTTAAAACAAGGTTGCATCACAGAGTCGCCTACAAACTCATGGGAGGGCTCTTTGATCGAGAGATAACCGTCTGTCACGCTGTCAAAGAGGAAATGATAAAACAAGGCTGGTTCCCGGCACAGCGGATATTCCCTGTCTACAACGGTGTTGACTTGGCCAAATACAACGGGATGAAAAAGAATGTTGAAATAATCAAGCGGGAAATAGGCATTGATCCGCGCCATTTGGTGGTCGGGTTGGTTGCAAATCTACGCAGAGTTAAAGGAATTAAATTTTTAATTGAAGCAGCGTCCCTGATTTGTGAAAAGCGCTCCGATGTGAAGTTTCTTATTATCGGTGGGAACATGAAAGAACCCGATTACACGCAGGACGACATGGAAGCACTTGCCAAGACGCTCAAGGTTGATCAAAATGTTCATTTTATAGGGGCCAGAAACGACGTCCCGGATTTAATTTCGGTATTTGATATTGCCGTTGTTGCCTCGTTAAGCGAAGGTTTTTCAAATACCATTCTCGAGTATATGGCATCGTCAAAGCCTGTTGTTGCTACAGCGGTGGGCGGAAATCCGGAGGCGGTCGTCCAGGGGAAGACGGGTTTATTAGTCCCTCCCGGAGATTCGTATGCATTGGCAGAAGCTATTTTGTCTATACTGAATGACAGGGAGATGGCGCTGGAATTCGGAACGGCAGCAAGAAAAAGGGCCGAAGAAAAATTCAGTCTGTCAAGTATGATAAAAAGCTATGAAAACATGTTTGAGCAGGTCATAAACGCTAAAAATGGCGCGTCCGGTTTGAGCGAGGATAATTGAGATACCGCGATACGATGCTCGACGAGAAAATAGATACTGTTGCGATGCTCGACCTACAGACGATAACGGTGGAGCGTATTGCCGAAGAAGACTTCGTCGGCATGAAAGACAAATGGAACGAACTCCTGGAGGGAAGCTCCACGAATGATGTTTTTCTCACGTGGGAGTGGATGTTCTCATGGTGGAACACTTTCAAAGACGACGGCAAAAAACTGCATATCTTGGTAGGAAAAGATTCACAGGGCAGATTTATCGGGATAGCTCCTTGGTATGTAGAGAGACGCAACTATCTCTTCGGTTCAAAAAGCCGGAATAGTGTCAGATTAAATAGAACCTAACACCATCTTTCTCATAGTCTTATGAAGCCTGGGAAAAAATGGATTGAAAAATATTTGCGGCGAAGTTCACGGTAACCGAAGAAATTAGAGAAGTAAAGCAGCATGTAATCAGGGAATTGAGCGATGCGTGTTTCAGTTATTTAATCACTGAGGAAAAAGTACGTACGTTCGTTTCATAATTGCCAATTTATTTAAATGCTACCCCAAAATGATACTTGTAATTGAAGGGAAAAAGTTTAAAGTCGATGTGCTGAATCGCGGCGAGCTGAACAACAGCCTGATCCAGCAGTGGACGGATCTTGAGCAACGATCAGTGGAAGGGAATGCATACCTCTCACCGCATTTTATTTTACCTTCTATCAAATACCTTACACCCAACACTGAAGTCATTTTTGTTTTTATTACATATGTTACCGGGAACACTTCAGTCCTAACGGGCGTAGGCATATTCGAGTATTGCCGCTGGACGAAGAGGCTTCCTTTACCTCATTTCAAGGCGTATCGTACACCTCATTCATATCTCAGCGGTTTACTTGTGGATGAGGAGTTTATGGATTTAACGCTATCAGCCTTTTTTGCTTTCTTCAGCAAGTTTAAAAAATATTCCTGTGGTGTTGAATTTATAAATCGGACCGAAGACACCAGGCTGGCGAAGCGATTTCAGATCGCCGCATCCCGCGAACGTGTCGTTTTTCATGAATACTACAGCAAGCAGCGCGCCATACTGCTGCCCCAAAAGTTGAATAGTGATTATCTTCAAGGCGTTTTGTCGAAGAAAATCAAGAAAACACTGCGCTACAATCATAACATATTATCAAAGTCCGGTGAGATACGCTGGAATGTTTTGACTGGACAGCAGATCGTGACAAGCTGTGTCGATAGGTTTTTGAACCTTGAGCACATGGGCTGGAAAGGTGAAGAAGGCACATCTCTGCTTTCAAATTCTAACGAAGAAGCTTTTTTCCGTGAAATGATAAGCGGCTTTGCACAGAATGGACGTGCGTTCTTCACAGAGTTGGCGGTTAATGGCCAAGTTATCGCGTCTACGGTAAACTTAATTTCGTCAAAGATCGGCTATGCTTTCAAAATCGGATGGGATACGGGCTTCGCGCAAGCAAGTCCAGGCATTCTTAATGAAGTTGAGTTCATTAAGAATGCTGCTGAGTTATTCCCACACCTCGAATATATAGACAGCGGTGCAGAGGAAGGATCTTTTATCGAAAAACTTTGGTTGGATCGCTATCCCCTTGTATCCGGCTTTTATGCTACGAACGCCTTAACAAAGTGGGTCCTTACGGGCATTGATTATGCTCGCCGAGTAAAGTGTCGGTTAAATTTATCTAAAAATGAAATAAGCAAGCGCAAGCATCCTAGAGGAGTCAATATATGCTGATGAAGCCGCCGAGAGTTCAGTTTAAGGGAATTGAACATTTTTTTGATGTGATCACATGGAAGATAAAATACTGGCGGAAGCGCGAGTTTGACTATTACAAGATTAATCCTGTAGATGCGCTATTTTTTTTAACGTATAGATGTACATCACGGTGTAAGACCTGCGAAATGTGGAAAAGAAATGACGGAAGACAGGAAATGGATTTAGAAGGATGGAAAGCCGCTGTAAAAATGTGTTATGACATGGGCGTTCGGTGGATTGAGCTGTTTGGCGGTGATGCTTTGCTTCGTAAAGATATATTGGTTGACCTTGTCAAATACATCAAGCGTTACGACGGTCTTGCGTGCGATTTAGCCACCAATTGCAATTTAATGGACCAGGAGATGGCTGAGGGATTGGTTAAAGCTGGCATCGATGATATATGGATATCGATGGATGGTGTAGGAATAAATCATGATACAGTTCGCGGAAGATCAGGAACTTTCGGGAGAGTGGAAAAAGGAATAGAATGGCTGAAGCGAGCAAAGGGAACGAACTCGAAGCCCTGTCTTAATGCCAATTGTACAATTTCAAAACACAATGCGCATTACTTTGATAAACTTCTACCCTATGTAGAAAGCATAGGTATGAATTCGCTTCACCTTGAGTACGTCGGTGAATTTTGGCAGGAAACACTTGATAAATGCACTATAGAAGATATTAAGCCATCGCCATACTTCGTTCGAAATGGCCGTGAAAGCAGTCTTGTGAATGTAGAGGACGCGTACTTGATAAAGAAAACAATCGAAATAATGAAAGCGCAATCGGAATCCATGAAGGTTAAGCTGTTCACGGAAAACATCGACAAGCTGAGCGTCGAAAATATGATCAAAGGTAAGTTTGAAAATAAGAGATGCTACATCATTCGTGGAAAAGTGACAATTGACCCGAGCGGATATATTCTCGGATGCCCATTTTATGATGGCTGGAAAACGGGCAATATCCAAGAGCAACATCTTGAAAACATATGGAGAAATGATAAGCATAAAAAATTCATCGACACTTTCAAGCAGGGGAAATTTTATTTTTGCAACTATTGTGTGTTGGGTGTACAAAGAAATAATACGTTCTTTCAAGATGTACGCTATGAATTTAACAAGTTATTGGGAAGAGTTCGAATGTAAATGGAACCCGGAATTGGAAGAATGATACGATCAGGGATGATACTCCTGAAAGAAAGAGGTCTTGCCGCATTCTTTCAAGAAATGATGAAAAAGATATATTGCCGTTACAAGGCCTACTGGTACGAATGTGAACTATCGGAGCCCATAACACGTTCGCCGAATATATCTGAACAATTCAGAGTGGTTGATCATCTTTTTTATGAAAGCATAAACTGGATGATTATGTTAAACGTGCCGGGCATTGCCAATCAACGCGAAATAGAAAATATGCTTTATGAGAACCACCTGATATATACTCTTGTCGCAGATGATGAAATAGCGGGATATTTAAAAGTCGGTAAGGAAAGAGTCTATATACATGATTTTAACCGGGAGATAGTATTCTCTCCAAGAACAGCATTTATTATGGACACATTTATTAAGGAGAATTTTAGAGGGAAGAAACTTTTTCATCTCCTCATTTCTGCCGCAAAGTTCGACATTCAAAGACGAGGATACAAGAAGATCTATTGTCACATACGGATAGATAATTTCATTTCATCGACAGCATATGAAAAGCACGGATTTATAAGACGGGGTCTGGTCATTTATGAAAAAATTTTTGGAATCCCCCTGTTGCGGTTGCCTTCTCATTACATACTTTGACGAGGGTAACAAGGTTTGGCGTAGGTAATGCGGGAACGCGGTTTGTTGTCAGCAGAAAAAACAATTATTCGGACGAGATGGCGCCGTGATCATTCGAGGCAACAATAGTGATGAAAAGAAGAACATTCTTTAAAAAAGCTTTCTTTTTGTTTTCTTTTCTCTTATTGAAACCATTTGGTTCTTCGATAAGCACTGTTAATGCAAAAAGCGAATCAAATAAATCCAAGTCAAGTTTAATTTCAAAACCAGAGCGATCAAAAGTAATATCCGTCTGGTCTTCGAAAGCGACTTACTGGAATTTTGAAACATATCCTTACATCAATTTTGTCGACTATCGTATTGTTCAGGAAATGCTGAATATCGCTGTTATGTCGCTTACCGGCGAAAGGAGCGTAAGAAACGCCTGGAATTCCATATTCCCTTCGTGTACAAAAAAAGACATTATCGTCCTCAAGCCAAACTTTAATGATCTATGGAAAGGATTTCGGGAATCGATCGTCACGTGTCCTCATGTCATTAATGCATTACTAAGCGGTTTGATAAATGAGCTCCAAGTTGATCCCGGAACTATTTATGTTTATGACTGTACTCGCACGATCCCGGATGAATATAGAAAGAGGATATATTATGCGGTCAATTATGTTGAACCTTACGGGAGTTCTTTGTGGCGGAAGATACGATATCATACTCTTGGCAATTATATGGCAGCGGCAGATGTGAATCATCCGATTGAGATGAAATCCACGATCAGAGACAAACAAGGGGCGCCCGTTCAATGTTATGTGCCGCACATTATTACCGCGGCGGACCATATCATAAACGTCCCCGTCCTGAAGAGCCATCAATTTGTTTCGCATTCCGGTGCTTTAAAAAATCACTACGGAACCGTGAGATTCAGCGATGGAAGCATGAACCCAGAATATCTCCATCCGCCGATTATCCATCAATCTATCGTTGATATTAATTGCGATGAACAGTTTAGAATAAAAACAAGACTTAATGTAATGGACGCCCTGTTCGGCGGACTTAAAAAGAAAGGCGGCCTGCCTGAAAGATGGACTATATACGACAATGGTAATCCCAATAGATTGATCGTCTCTCGTGACCCAGTAGCGCTGGACAGCGTCTGCTTTACCATGATAGAAAAGGAACTTAAGGAACGGAAAGAAGATATTCTTGCACATGATTATCTGCATATAGCGAATGATATCGGAATAGGCAGGCACGAGCATCCTGATGCAACGGGGAAATTTGAACAAATAGATTTTAGAGAAACATTCGTTTAAGCATATAGCGCCGCCTTCTGGCGCTAATCTTGTTACCTAAACCTTCCAAAGTGCCAGACCCCGTTTGCCCGTGTCTCTGACTAACACCTTTTCCCTTGGACTTTCTGATACAGTGCATCACGGTGGTCCGATCCCATCCGGACGGAAATGAAAATAATAGGCGTTAGTTGAGACTCGAAGAAAATGATAAAAGGAATAGGAGGAGAAAGATGAATGAGCGGACAATTAATGATTCCCAATCAAAGAAAAGCCAGAAGGTTAACCCCGATCCGAAAGGAGCCTCTTATCAAAAAATGAGAATAATGGATGTAACGTTTAGAGAGAGTGTTCTTTGCCGGAAGCAAATTGATTTGGAAGCCGTTCTTAGCACCATACAGAGGCTCTCGGAAACAGGCATAGATTATATTGAAATTGGATACCTTAAATTCGGCTCCGGATCCAATCCTCTCTTAAATTATTCGCCGGATTACATAGCGAAGTGCCACGAAATTTGTAAGGGAAAGGTAAAGATAGGAGCTATGATTCATCCAGATGATTTCTCTCCTCACCAATACGAGAATGATACAGTTAAACAGTTATCATTGATCAGGGTCACAAGTACTCCCAACAATATGCACAAGATTAGAGATATTTCCGGTTACTTCAGACCCCGAGGGGTAAAAGTCAGTATGAACCTGCTGCGAGCATCGAAGTTTTCCGATGAACAGTCACTGGAATATTGCGGGAGGGCGCAGGAATTTGGCGCTGATTTCTTTTACATTGCTGACTCGAATGGTCACTTTTTGCCCCATCAAGTTAGAAGTCGCATATGCGTGCTAAAAGAGAATTTTCCGGAAATGACAATAGGATTTCATCCTCACGATAACTTAGGATTAGCAGCAGTGAACGCGTTAGAAGCAGTGCAAGGCGGAGCCGATATTGTGGACGGTTCCCTGCTGGGATACGGAAAAGGAGCCGGAAATCTTCGAACAGAGCTGTTTCCCTTGGTTTTAGGGAGGCTGACAGGAAAATACAAGATAGAAGAAATATATACGCTGTTCAAAGTTGCACGGTACTTTCAGCATAATGTTGTGTCGGCTAACACCTTTGAAGAGGAGTACAAATTTTCTTTGTATGGCCTTTTTGATATTGATCTCGATGTTGACAAGAAGATATGTGAAGTGAGTGATGCGAAAGGACTCGAAGACCATGAACTTGCCTTTGACTTAATAAGGCAATCTAATGGGAATATAGGCGACCTCGGCAGCCTGCTTAAAAAGTTGACATCATAGATTTGGTAAACGGGACAATAAAAGATCTACAAGAAGGGCAGATTTCCTTTGGAAAGTCAGTTTCAAAGGGATGCAAAGAGGTTCATAAAGGATTGTTTGAAGGCATTATGAGAGTAAGTGTGTTTTGGACAGTGATTACCGAGCCTTAGTGTAGAAAAAGGGAGAAGGGAATGAGATCTGCCCAGGTTTTGTACGGAGTATTGGAACTATTGCGATGCTTCTATAGGGTGAGAGTATTGATTCATTGGATGCAGCGAGCAACGCGCTCATTTTCAAGCAGGAGAGCTACATTCTATACACGGATTTGGAATGAAGCAGCAAAAGAGATAGGAGCTTCCTGTGTTGAGATTGGGGGTGGAGTCCAGGAAGTCGGCATCGAGGGTAGAAGGACGAGGGTGTATGAGAGGTATACGGAGATAGATGACCCAGTAACATTACACGTAGCGGAGAACAAAGCCGTAGTGTTGTCCATGCTTCGACGAGAAGGAATATCAGTACCGAGATTTGCAGAATGCGATATTGAGGATATAGAATGCGCCAAGGGATTTGTTCGAAAGATTGGTAAGAAGTGTGTTGTCAAACCTGCAAATGGGACTGCAGGGGGGGTGGGGGTTACAACGGGTGTAGAGGGAACCTGGGACCTCTTGAAAGCAGCTGCTCTAGCGAGTGTTTTTGACAGAAGGATTCTGGTTGAGGAACTGATCAGAGGAGATGTGTACCGACTCTTGTATTTGCATGGCGAGCTTTTGGACGCAGTAGTTAGAAAACCCCCCACCGTCACGGGAGACGGAAAGTTATCGATCAGGGCTTTGGTGAAGCAGGAAAACGCTCTCAGGCTGGAGAACGGGTCGGAACGTGCTCACTGCCGTCTCAAAATTGATATGGATATGTTGAAATGCCTTCGGGAGCAGAATTTGTCGCTTGCATCTGTCCCCGGAGAGGGGGAAGTTGTAAGGGTGAAGACTGTGGTCAACGAGAATAGGGGGCGGGAAAACGAATCGGCGACAGAAGCGCTAAGCAAATCGATCATCATTGAAGGGGCCAGAGCAGCGAATGTAATAGGTGCAAAAATGGCAGGTGTCGACATTATAACTTGCGACCCAACTGTCGCTCTTTCTGAGTCTGGAGGAGCTGTTATTGAGGTTAATACAGTACCTGGGTATTATTATCACTACATGAAAAGGGGTGATCCGTTTCCTGTTGCGATTTATGTTCTCAAAGAGGTTTTAGGCCTACGGGATAGCATGAATAATAATAAAGATTGGAAGAAATATGGGCGTAAAGATGAAGCGCTGTTTCGATAAGAGAGGCGGCCCGTTGTGGGCTGGGTTCAGTAGGTCAGGCGATCGTTGGGATCGATGAAGATAGTGTGTCGGGGTACGTTCTCTATGTGTGATCAGAGGTGACCGATCCGAAACCCAGTCAGAATTAGGAGCTTTGGCAGGAATGGATGCAAATAAGTGCAACGTACGATTACCGGATGCTGTTGTTCTCGGAGGAGGGGCCAATGCGGTTTCTGTGGTGCGCTGCCTGGGGCGTCGGGGGATAAGAGTGTACGCGGTGAACGCTCCCAATACATATTTGCGATATTCGCGATATTGCCATTTTATCTGTCCATCTAAAGACGGAGATGTTGCAGAAGCGTGGGAAAGATATCTTCTCGGAGACGAATCGGAGCATCTCCGTGGGTCAGTGCTTCTCGCGTGCAATGATCCGGCGTTAGAAATTTTAATTAAGAATAGAGAGAACCTATCGAAGAGATTTGTGCTTGATATCATGAATAAGGAAGCGCAGCTTTGTATGTTAAACAAGCTCAGCACTTACGAGGCAGCTCGCAGCGCCGGTATCCCTGCGCCTCGGTTTTGGAAGATTGGAAATGGCGAAAGGGTTGGAGACATTATTAGGGAAGCATCGTTCCCGCTCATGATTAAGCCTGTTTATTCGCACAAGTTTGAGCGGCGATATGGTCGCAAATATTTGTTGGCAAAGAACAGGAGCGAACTGCAGGGGATTTTAGATTCCATGGACATGCAAGAAGATAAGGTTATTCTGATGGAGGTTATTCCTGGCCCCGATGATCAGTTATGTAGTTATTATACCTATATAGACGAAAATGGTGTAGCGCTTTTCGATTTTACCAAGAGAATTATTCGGAGATACCCCTATAATGAAGGCCTTGCCTCTTACCACATTACGGATTGGAATCCTGAAGTACGAGATTTGGGTCTAAAATATCTGAATCATGTGGGGCTAATCGGACTCGCAAATGTCGAGTTCAAAAAGGATGACAGGGATGGAAAACTGAAACTCATTGAATGCAATGCAAGATTTACGGCGGCGAACTGCCTCGTTGCAGAAAGCGGATTTGACCTTGCCCTATTTGTCTATAATCGCCTCATCGGACGGATTCAACAACCGTTAAAAGAGCGGAGTTATAAGGAGGGGTTAAGGCTTTGGTATCCTTTAAACGATTTCTTGGAATTCAAAGAACTCAGAGGAAGAGGCGAGCTTAGTTTCATAGAATGGATAAAGAGCATCATGCATCCTCAGGTATTGCCGTTTTTCCGATGGTATGACCCCGTACCCACCATTGTCTTTCAATCGAAAAGAATATATAGGTTCATTAAGAAAAGAATATATAGGTTCATTAAGAAAGGGATACCTCTGGATTAAGATAACACTACATGGTCTGGAATCAAGAACAGCGGGTGGAGGTGGTGGTCCCGATCATGCGCTACCTGCTGGGCTTGGGAGCGGCCGAAAAGCCTTGGCCGGACTTACACATGGAGGTGGGGTAAGCATGGAAACGCAGGAGAAGGTGACCCTTGTTACTCCGGGTGCGCATAGGCGCTTCGTCATAGGCGTGCTTCAGGCGACGGGCGCGAGCAGTGAAGACAGCGAGGTGGTGGCGGAGGGTATGTTGTGGGCGGATCTGCGCGGCCGCCACACCCAGGGCGTAACCCGGCTACCAAACATTGCCGAGCGTCTCTCGAAGGGATTGATTCGCTCGCCGGCAATCATGGTCTGGAAGGAAGTCGGCCCAGCAGCCGCCCTGCTCGACGCCGGACACGGCCTGGGCCAGGTAGCGAGTCGGAGGGCTATTCTGCGGGCTGTTGAGTTGGCGCGTGCCCAGGGTGTGGGCGTGGTCGCGGTTCGCCACAGCAGCCACTTCGGAGCGGCGGGTTATTATTGCGCGATTGCAGCTGAGGCGGGTTGCCTGAGCTTCAACTACACGAATGCAATATCTAAGGTTGCGCCCCACGGCGGCAGCAAGCCAGTGCTGGGTACTAACCCAATCGGCTTCGGCTGCCCGACACGCGGCACCGGCCCAGTGCTGGTAGATCTGTCCACGAGCGCGATCTCCGGGGGAGAGGCACGCTCGACGGGGGGAAAAGGAAAATGCCTTCCTCCTGGCGTGGCTCTTGATGCGGAGGGACGTCCAACGGAAGATCCGGCCAAGATGAGTTGTCTGCTACCAGCAGGCGGTGCGCGTGGCTTCGCGCTTGGTCTGATGGTCGAAGTCTTAAGCGGTGTACTGACCGGATCAGCTGTTGGCAAGGATGTCGGGTCGATGTTGTTCACGTGGGACCGACCTGTTGACGTTGGCCACCTCTTCATCGCGGTTGACATCGAGCACTTCCTCCCGCTATCGGAATTCCTGGATCGACTCGACAGACTCCTGGCCTGGGTTGTCGCCACATCGCCGCTGGAAGGCTTTGAGGCGGTTCGCATCCCCGGCGAAATCAGAACGCAGCTTGCTGAGAAGTACGCGCGGGAAGGCATCCCAGTCGCACAGGAATCAGTGGAGCCGCTCATCCAGCTTGCGCAGCGCTTCAACCTCCCTCCGCCCTGGAACCATGAATGAGGGGCATGGCCATCAGGGCTGTAGTGTTAAATAACCAGGACCTGTCGCGTTCTGTTTCCCCGTGTTTTCGCATGCTGTCCTAGTAGAGAAAATAGCTGATGAGCTTCCCTCACTCCCCAACGAGTCACTTCTGTGGCGATAAGGATCCTCCCGGGGGCATTGCGCGTTTTCGGGATGTCCAGAATAAGTTGGAATCAATGTGGAGAGATACTTAATGGAAAAAGCGGGAGTTTTTTATCCGGTTGACGAAAGGGTAAAGATAGGCGCTGGACGCTCAATGAGATACTCGAAATATGTTCATCGAGAGGCTTGCTGAATGGCGGTCCGCCAGAAGGATTGTAAGAAAAATACTCACCGTGCCTGGTTTCTTTATGATTCACCCATGAATAAGTTATTCACTGAACAAATCGTAAACTTCTTTCCAATAGATCTTGACTTAATTGAAGAATCGAACAAGAGAATCCTACCAATAGATTCGAAGTACAAGGATGAATATCTTGAAGTGGTGAGATCAATAGAAACTCCTGCCAAACATATCCGCCACAATTAGTGTGCTAAAACAGTCTTCACTCTATTCTATCCTTAATAGCAAACGATGGAAACATTTTTAAAGAAAATGAGCAGGTATACAGGTTTGCTAAGAATTAGTAATGAATTGACCCCTCATAAATTAAGTATCATGCTGTATCATGGATTTGGCGAAAGCGAAGATAAGGGAGAACGGCCTCTTTACTCAGAGTTCATGCCTATTAGTGAATTTGAGCAGCATTTGAAAGTCTACCTTAAGTATGGAACCCCGATTTCACTGGAAGACTTATTATGTAAAGAAAGGCTGCCACGCAGTCCCATTGTCGTGACCATAGACGATGGGTATGCAAATAATTATGATTTGGGCTTTCCAGTCCTAAAAAAATATAATTTTCCCGCAACCATCTTTTTAACCACCGGGTTCATTGATCGAAGGTTATTTCTGTGGACGGATTGGTTGGACTTCATTGCTGTAAACGCATCTAATGTAGACATTAAAATTGAGCTGAATAAAGAGGTTATATCTTTAAACCTGGGGGAACCTCAGGTTAGGAATAACGTTGTAAAGCAGCTAAAATCCATTCTAAAAAATATGCCCATAAATAAAATAAAATCCTTCTTGTATGAGTTGCAAGAAATGGTAAAGGTTAAATATGATTGGGAGAGAATCCCGGAAAACCTGCAACCTTTAACCTGGAAGCAAATAAGAGAAATGAAAAAAAGCGGGTTGATTTCGTTTGGAGCCCATACGGTCTCGCACGCGATTCTATCGAAATGTAATGAGGAGGAGCAAACTGTTGAGATGGTGGAATCGAAAGCGAGAATAGAAGAGGAACTTAATGAAGAGTGTTTGATACTGGCTT
>Ga0326726_10004844_pt1 | contig 12260 bp, 9 predicted proteins | sample MHFenrmetagenome_2_FD_207603 | JGI IMG/M metagenome (GOLD analysis project Ga0326726, IMG submission 207603) | Lab enriched peat soil microbial communities from Michigan Hollow, Ithaca, NY, United States - MHF15MN | ecosystem: Environmental > Terrestrial > Soil > Wetlands > Peat | place: USA...
CCCGTTACGTCCGCCTCGAAGACGACTTCTCCATCGACGAGGAAGCGTGGAAAGCTGCGTTCACGAAGAAGAGCCGGGCGATCATCCTCAACACTCCCAACAACCCGACCGGCAAAGTCTTTTCCCGCGCAGAACTGCAGTTCATTGCCGACCTCTGCACCGACCACAACATGGTCGCGATTACCGACGAGATCTACGAGCATATCCTGTACGACGGGAAGAAGCACATCTCGATCGGGTCGCTATCCGGGATGCGGGACCGGACCATCACCATCGGGAGTTTTTCCAAGACCTACAGCGTGACCGGGTGGCGGGTCGGGTACGCGCTGGCAGGCAAGGAGATCACCTCCCGGCTCCGGAAGATCCACGATTTCCTCACCGTTGGCGCCCCTGCACCCCTCCAGCACGCCTGCGTGGCGGCGCTGCGGCTGCCGGAGTCCTACTACCGGGAGCTGGCGCTGGACTATGACCGGAAACGGAAGATCCTGTACAACGGGCTCCGGAAGGCCGGGTTCTCCTGCACGCTCCCGGAAGGGGCGTACTATATCTTCACCGACATTGCGGAGTACGGGATGAACGACGTGGAATTTGCGCGCCGGCTCGTGGAAACAGCCGGGGTCGCGGCAGTGCCGGGGTCCTCGTTCTACCACGAGGGCGGGGAGACGAAACTCCGGTTCACGTTCTCCAAGAAGGACGAGACGCTCCATGAGGCGTGCAGGAGACTGGAGAAAGCCGGGACGGGGTAGGCAGGGGAAAAAAGGACCGTTTTTCAGATCCGAAACAAGTCATTTCCTATTCCGGCACGATCACCCGGAGGACTATATGGCAACGGCCCCCTGGAACTGATGAGGATTGGTCCCTGCGGAGTCCCCGTCACCGGGATCTCAACAAATAGTACTGCCAGCAGGTACCGGTGCTCTCCTTTGCATATCCGTTATAAATTTTATAATTCCCCAAAAAGGATATGAAGGCCAAGAAGCTGTATTGACCATCTGAAATCAGGGATGATCAGTGTGAAAAAAACAGGAATCATCATTGCCTTATTCATCGCACTCGCGGTAATCACGATGGCGGTTGCCGCGGCGGCAGATGTCACCTCATCGAACAGCAGTCAGGCCCGCCAGTTCCATACCCAGGTCCCTGAGGCTCCTCCCCAGGTCACGAGTCCCCCCGTCCAGGCGGCCCATAGCCCCTCCGGAGAGGTCGAGATCCCCATGAGACCGAATGTCCCGCGGCCATTCCCGCGGCCAACCGAGTCCGAAACCCATACGATCCCCCCCACCACGATATCCGCTACCCAGACTGTGCCTCAGACAACGGTATCCACTACCCAGACCGTACCCCAGACAACCGTATCTGCCACCCAGACCGTTTCCCCGACCGCCAGCCCCACAGTGCAGAGCACGGTGCCCGTCGTCACCGTGACCGTTCTCGTGTATCCCTCGGGTAATGTCTACCAGCCGGGATATTACTATCCGCGGGGGTATCCCTACAACGGGAACTATTACCCCCCGTACTACCCGTACGATGTCAACTCCTACTATGCACGGGGTTCGCTGACCGTAACATCCTACCCGTCGGATGCAGTTGTCACCATCGACGGGTACAATACCGAGACCACCCCGTTTGTCTTCGGCGGCCTGACCCAGGGATACCATACCGTCGAGATAAATTATCCGGGGTATGAGGCCTATGTCACGAATGTCTATATTGACAGCGGGTCCAGCATGGAAGTCGATGCAAACCTTGTCCCGCTCGTGAACTATGGTTCCCTGTTCGTTGACTCGACACCCCGGGGTGCGGATGTGTACATGGACGGGAATTACGAGGGGACGTCCCCGCTCACGATCAGCGCGGTTACCGACGGGGACCACCAGCTCGAGCTCCACCTCGCGGGCTACGAGGTCCTGACGACAAGGCAGCACGTGACCGGCGGGCAGGGAACAACCGTCAATCTTTTCATGGTCCCCTATTCTTCGTCTTCGTACACGGGTTCGATCAACGTTATTTCGAACCTGCCCGGGGCCGTTGTCTATCTCGACGGGATCTACAAAGGGTCGAGCCAGGCGGGAACGATATTCAATATCATCGCTGTCAGCCCGGGATCCCACACGGTGCTTCTCCACCTGCCCGGGTACGCGGACGTCACCCAGACCGTGCAGGTAACCACCGGGCAGATCGCGAACGTCAATGCTGTCTTCACCCCGTCCTCTGCGGTCCCGCAGGGTCCTCAGGGAGCATCGGCAACGGGATCCATCGTGGTGACTTCATCACCCTCAGGCGGGCAGGTATTTGTCGATAACCAGTTCCGGGGCGTTGCACCGGTCACGATCTATAATATGGCGGCGGGGAACCACATCGTCAACCTGAAACTTACCGGGTACAGCGACTTTTCAACATCGGTCGATGTCCCGGCAGGACAAGTCGTCCAGGTACCTGCGACATTTGCGCCCGGGCAGGCACCGACACACGCCGCACTTTCACCGATTGTCATGATCGGTGCTCTTGCCATAGGATTTATTGCCATGTCGGGACGGGGCAGGAAATAAAAACACCCCGTTTTTTTTCCGGCGACCGGAATATTTTTTTGTTGAAGATAATCGCGGACAAACGGGACAGGCACGACGATAACAGCAGCTGAGAAGGAAAAAAACAGGGATATGGAGGAAAAGTTATGCGGGAGCGCCAGGGAGAAAGGCCATGAGCGATGATATACTGCAGGCGATGAAGGAACTGGCAGCACGGCTCCGGGCCCTGCCCATAGAGGAGTACCTGGCATCGGAGGAGTTCCGGGGGTTCTGCCGGGAACATGACCTCTGGGATACCTGGCGGGAATACCTGCGACTCGAGGAGGACCGGCCGGACCTGTACGGGAGATCGGTGATGGAAAACGCCTTCTCCCTGTTCCTGTCCCATGTCTTCAACAACAGGAAGGAGGAGTTCCTTCACCTGTTTGCCGGTCTTCTGGCAGATTTTTCAAAGAGGATATCCTGTAACCTGCCGGTGGATGACCTCAAAGCGGACCTGCTGCTCCTCGGCTATCCGGAAAGCGAACTTGACCATTCGCTTTTCCTGCTGAGGGGGCCGCAGGGGGTTGTCGCGGGACCGGATGGGACCTGCAACGCTCCCGGAAAAAAGGGGCCCTGATACGCGGGAGCACACCCCGCCTTTAGTGATATACCCGCGGGACGTCTGCAGTCATCCCGCTCTCCGCGGCCCGGTCATCGTTTTCCAGGAAGATCTTCAGCGCAACGGCCGGGTTGCGGTCTGCGTTACGGGACCCGTGGACAAGGGTGAGCCCGCCATTGTGGTTATGGTCCTGCAGGTCCGGGAAAAAATCCCGGTTCCTCTGGAGCTCCCCGTGATACAGGACCATAAAGGTATCCCAGCCCAGCTGCCCGCGTGAATAGAGGCTGTACAGGCCGGGGCTTGGTGCCAGGTCCCGCAGCCAGACGTTAAGGACCGTCTTTTCGCGGCTGACCTTCTGAGGCCAGACCGGATCTGCCAGGACACGGAACGCATCGTCATCCGTTGCGGGATCATAGATACTTTTTACCCGGATCATAGTTTCACGATCTCGAATCTGATAAACTGGTCTTTTCCTGCGCCGCACTCCGGGCAGGTCCAGTCACCAGGAAGGGCCTCAAACAGGGTGCCGGGAGGAATCCCGCCCGCAGGATCGCCCGTTTCCGGATCATAGATATACCCGCAGGCAATGCATTCATACCGGTCAAGTATCGCTTCGATCACAGCAACTCCATACCGGACTGGTCCACCGGTCATCGTTCGAACGGACATATATCCGGACGCGTATTCAGCGGGGGATTTTATCAAAATTCCCCCAACCATCATATTTTGAAACAAATTTTGTAATGATCGCAAAGGAACTAGGAGGAGTGGTTTCCATTTCAGACCAGGGTTCCACACACCCGGCAGCAGCCGGACGCAGCAGTCCCGGCAGGAGAACGATCCGTGCGGGAGAGATCAGGGGGAAACGGGATGGAGCAGTGGCGGTGCAGTGTCTGCGGGTATATCTACGATGAGGCCGTGGGTGATGAGAAGAACGGTGTTCCGGCAGGGACACCGTTCGAACAGGTCCCGGGGGACTGGACCTGCCCGGTCTGCGGGGCCGGCAGGGATGCGTTCAGCCGGATTTCCGGAGAGGACATTCACGCGGGTTCAGCGCAGACGGTCTCGGACGTGATGATCGCCGAGCTGGCTGCCTGGGGCGTGAACCTGGTCTTCGGCATCCCCGGCACATCATCGCTCGGTCTCGTGGACGCGGTCCGGAAAAACCCGGCGATGCGGTACATCGTCTTCCGACACGAGGAGAATGCCGCGATGGCGGCCTCGGCCTACCACAAGCTGACAGGAAAAATGGCTGCATGCCTCACGATCGCCGGCCCGGGGGCTACCAACCTTGCCACAGGCCTTTACGATGCAAAGGAGGATCATGCATCGGTGATCTCGCTGAACGGCCAGTCGGGGATCCAGTACACCGGCTCCGGGGGGATCCAGGAGATCGACCAGGACGCCTTTTTCCGGCCGATCACGGTATACAACAATACGGTGGCGGACAGGAAACTCGCCACCCTCCTCCTCACCCGGGCACTCAAGCACGCGATCCTTGACCGGGGCGTTGCCCAGCTCTCGGTGCCGAACGCAATCCAGAAAGAGCCGCTGGACGCCCGGTTCTGCACCCGGGAGTCCTGCATCAGCAGCGAGGACATCCTCCCCACCGGGAGGCTCCTGCAGGAGGCTGCAGCCCGGATCAATGCGGCGGAACGCCCGGTCATCCTTGCCGGCTGGGGGGCATTTGCTGCCGGGAAGGACGTGCTTGCAATCGCGGCAAAGATCGGGGCTCCCGTCCTCACGACCTTCCGGGCAAAGGGGATCATCCCCGAGGATAACGAATGGGTGATGGGCATTCTCGGGAATGTCGGGTCGCCCGCGGCACGGAAGCTCGCCCTCGAGGCAGACCTGCTTGTGGTGCTTGGCGTGGGTTTCTCGAAATTCACTGATGTCCCCGAGGACAAACCCATGGTCCAGGTCGATATCGACCCGCTCAGGCTGGGCAGGAACCCGCAGTCGCTCGGCCTCTGGGGCAACTGCGTCCACGTCCTCCCGCAGCTTTTACCGCTGCTTGCAGAAAAGAAGAGAGGGCCGGAGAAAAGCATTATTGCACGGTTGAAACAGGAATGGGACGAGCGGCGTGACCGTGAGGCAGACCGTGAAGCTGCCCCCCTGCGCCCGCCGTTCATCATGAAGGTGCTCTCGGAGGTCATCCCGGGCAATGCGGTCATCTCGCTCGATGTTGGGGAGAACCAGTGGTGGTTCGGGAGGAACTTCCGGATGAAAGACCAGCGCTTTGCCATGTCCGGTTACCTTGCCACCATGGGGTTCGGGTTCCCCGGTGCCCTTGCAGCAAAGCTCGCGTATCCCGACCGCCCGGTCTTCTGCATCACGGGAGACGGCGGGTTTTCCATGGCAATGGCGGACTTTGTCACGGCGGTCAAGTACCATCTCCCGCTCGTCACCATCATCCTCAACAACCACCAGCTCGGCATGATCCAGGTCGAGCAGATGATGGAGCAGTACCAGAACTATGCAACCGATCTCCTCAACCCGGACTTTGCCGGGTATGCCCGGATCTGCGGGGGGGTAGGCTACAGTGTGAAACTGCCGGGCGAACTCAGGCCCGTAGTCCTCGAGGCGATGACCCTCGATCTGCCGGTGATTGTCGATGTGGACACGGACCCGAAAAGGTTCTGATCACCGATGACGCTTTTAGTGGCTGCGACAACTGGATGCCTCCGCCCCCGCCGCTGGGGCATCCCCCATGATATGATAGTCACTCAGAAGGTAAACGGGAAGTTGTTCAGAAAATCCGGATATAGTGGAGAGGGGTCAAGGGGATGCTCCCCTTGGGCTGCCTCCCCCTCTGGGAGAGAGAGGGGGTCACCCTCATAACCATTAAAGAATATTGCATCTTAGCAACGTATGTTTTTCCGGTGCTCATACATGCGGGATATCGGTATGCCCCGAGATTTCCGAATTCGTGGTGCAGAGGTGCCTGATACCAAGCGCATGGACATCATCGTTTCCCGTGAGCCGGGCAAAGTCCTTCAGCTCCTCGGTAGAGACCCGCAGGAAATGCTCGAGCTGGCGTGCCGAGATCTCGGGCTGCAGCCGCTCACGCAGGTCGGGCGTCTGGGTGGTGACCCCGACCGGGCAGAAACCGGTATGGCACAACCGGTACTGCTGGCAACCACAGGCCATCAGGGCCGCTGTCCCGATGGCAACCGCATCGGCACCGAGGGCGAGGGCTTTTGCAAAGTCCGACGACACCCTGAGACCACCGGTGATGACCAGCGACACGTCCTCTGCCCCGTGCTCGTCCAGGTACTTCCGGGCCCGGTACAGCGCAAAGATGGTCGGGACCGAGGTCGCTGCCTTGATGTACCTGAGGGCTGCCGCGGTTGCACCGGGCCTCCCGTCTATGGTGATATAATCCGGCCTGGCGTGCAGGACCGCTTCAAGGTCCTCCTCGATGTCCCCTGCCGCCAGCTTGACCCCGATGGGTTTTCCGCCGGAGGTCTCCCGCAGCCACCGCACTTTTTCCCGCAGGTCTTCCCTGCCCTGTATATCGTCAAACGAGGCGGGGCTCAGGATATCCACTCCCTCGGGGTATCCCCGCACCTTCGCGATTGCGGCGGTCACCTTCTCGGCAGGCAGCCGTGCACCCATGCCGGGTTCGGCCGACTGGCCAAGCTTGATTTCAACCGCATCGGAGGACCGGAGGTTCTCCTCACTCACGCTGTACCGGTTCGGGACATACTCGAAGATATACCGGTACGCGTTCTCCTTTTCTTCGGGTAGGATCCCCCCTTCCCCCCCGCCGATGGCGGTCTTTGCTGCCGCACTCCCTTTGGCGAGTGCAATTTTCACCTCTGGTGACAGGGCACCGTAGGACATGTGCGTGACGAAGAGCGGTGTCTCGATCACGAGCGGGTACCGGGCCTTCGGACCGATCACCGTTCGGGTATTCACCGGCACGGTGCTGTTTTTGGGGATCCGCGCTATCTGGGCGCCCTTGATCAGGATGTCGTCCCAGGAGATGACCGGTTTCGTTGTCCGCATCGGTTCCGTGATCGATTCACCGGTGGAGGCCATGGCGTGGATATCGGCCATGTACACCTCCAGGGTATCGGCAGCACGGGCCCATGCAGAGAGGTACCCGGGTGGAGCCCCTTCCGCGAGCGGGGCAACGGAGACCGAGATGGAAGCCCCGCACGAGGGACAGGGAATCTCGTGAGTCGCGGCAGCAGCAGGCCTGGGCACGGGGAGAAGATGGGTCTTGTCCGATGCACAGATGGGACATTTCCAGTCATCGGGAAAATCGCGCAGCTCGGTCCCCGGGCGGATGCCGGTAAGCGAATTCCCGCGGGCAGGGTCGTACTCAAAGACATTGCATACATTACACCGGTACAGAACCATGGTTTACCTCTCTCAGGGGCATCCCGTCAGGTGCCCTCCTCCTTACCCGCTTACCCTCCAGCCGGAGGCGCGGTTTGTGTTCTCCGTTCATGCGCTGACAACCCGGTGAAGATACCATCGCTCTCTTACCTCTGCGGGAGCTGGTAGTCCCGTGCCATCTCGGCCATCTCCCTCAGCCGCTTGTCGACAAGGTAGTTGACGGTCCCTTCCGGAAACGACCCGCCGGGCTGGCGTTCACCTGCCGCAACACCGGTCAGGAATTCGATGCCTTCATCAATGGTCCTGACCGGGTAAATGGCAAATTTTCCTGCAACTGCCGCCTCCACGATCTCTTCTTTCAGCATCAGGTTCTGGACATTGCTCGCCGGGATCATGGCCCCCTGCCCGCCAGTCAGGCCTTTTGCCCTGCATACCTCGAAAAACCCTTCGAGTTTCTCGTTCACGCCGCCGATGGCCTGGACCTCTCCCCGCTGGTTTACCGACCCGGTCACCGCAATGGACTGCCTGATGGGCAGGCCCGAAAGTGCGGAGAGGAGAGCGTAGAGTTCCGTGCTCGAGGCGCTGTCGCCGTCAACCCCCCCGTAGCTCTGTTCGAAGACCAGTTTTGCGCCGAGTGAGAGCGGTTTGTCCTGGGCGTATCTGGCCGCGAGGTAGCCGCCAAGTATGAGGACCCCTTTGGTATGGGTCGGCCCCCCCATGTCCGACTGGCGTTCAATATCGATGATCCCGTCCTGGCCCACGCCGACGCTGGCGGTCACCCGGGAGGGCCGCCCGAAGGCAAAGTCACCGAGCTCCATGACGGACAGCCCGTTAATCTGGCCGACCTGCGTTCCCCCGGTATCGATCAGGAAAATCCCCCGTTCGATGAACTCCTGGATCTTCTGCTGGACCAGGTTGGAACGGTAAATCTTCTCCTCGAACGCCTTCCCGATATGCTTCACGGTTATGGTCGGCGCCCGTTCCTGTTCCGCATAGAAATTTGCCTCCCGGATCAGGTCCGCAACGCTTGCAAACCGGGTAGACAGTTTCTTCTGGTCTTCTGCAAGCCGTGACCCGTATTCCACAACCTTGGCAACCGCGGTATTGTCCAGGTGGTGCAGGCTGAAGCGTTTGCAGAGCGTGCAGAGAAACTCTGCATACTTCTTCGTATTCTCCTCGTTACGGTCCATGACCGTATCGAAGTCAGCCCGCACCTTGAAGAGGTCCGGGTAGTCCGGGTCTCCCTGGTTCAGGACCTGGTTGACATCCGGGGTGCCGATCAGGATCACCTTTACGCTCAGGGGGATCGGCCGGGGCTTGAGCCCCCGGGTGATAATGAACCCTGCCTGCTCCCCCGGCTCCTCGATCCTGAGCTTCTCTGTCCTGAGGGCAGACTTGAGGCCGTCCCAGGCAAAGGGGTACCGGAAGAGGTCCAGGACCGGGATCACCAGGTACCCGCCGTTCGCCTTGTGGACGGAGCCCGGTCGGATCATCATGAAATCGGTGGTCACGATGCCGAACTGGACCTCCCGCTCCGCCCGGCCGAGGAGGTTCTGGTAGCTCGGTGTCTCCTCGAAGACGACCGGGGCGCCCGTAGCACCGGTATTGTCCACCACCACGTTGACCTCGTATTTCCGGAACGCGACGTCTTTTGCCAGCCACTGCCGGAACTGGGGCGGGATCTCCTCCTCCTGCGGCTGCTGGGGAGGGCCGAGGAAGGTAGCAAGGTTTTCCAGGATGTCCTTCTGGACGCTGTCGATATATGCGGGGAGGCCTTCGATCTTCCCGTATTTTTCCTTCAGGCCGGTGAGGAGGTGGCCGATGGCATAGACCGCCACCTCGTTGTTGAGCCGGGTGACCGCCTCGGTCCCTTTCGTGTCCAGCTCCCGCATCCGGCGGAACCCGCCGCGCAGGTCGGCGTCGAGGAGTTCCCGCTTGTGGAGGATCCCGGCCCGGGTCTCCGGGGGGAGGGAATTGAATTCCTGCTCGGTGAGGGGCTTGTCGTCGATGACCGGAATGATGATGAGGCCGGCCGGTCCCATCTGGATGGTGAAGCCCTGCTTCGCAGCGCTCTCGTTCACCTCCGCGACAATGGCCGCCCGTTCCTCGTCGAGCTTCCCGAGCGCCTCCTGCCGTTTTGCCGCATAGTCCTCGCTCTCGAACGCCCGCGGCAGGGCCCGCCGGGCCTCGGACACAAAGGACGCCATGTCGGCCTTCAGCAGGGCTGCCGTCCCGGAGGGGAGGCGGATCGCAAGTGGCTCGTACGGGTTTGAGAAATTGTTGACATAGACCCAGTCGTCAACCTTCGGCTTGGTCTTTGCCAGCTCGTCGAGAAATTTTTTTACCGCGGTCCGTCTCCCGGTGCCCGGCATCCCGGCAACGTAGATATTGAATCCTTTTTCCTGGATCTCCAGGCCGAAACGGAGCGCTTTCTGCGCCCGGTCCTGCCCGATAATCTCGTCGGTCGGTTGTAACTCCCGGGTGTCGGAACACCCGACCTGGTCGGGTGGGTAAACTGCACGGTACTGCTCTTTTGGTAATGCCTGTATCATACCATCTCATCTCTTACCGGACCAGACGATCGGTCATGCCGGTTATCCGTAGTGCTTCCGTTGTGCTCTCTCCGGGCTGATTTATGCATTTGTCCATCTTTCAAAAATTATAACAACTACCGGTTTTTTCTTACCGGACCAGGCTTCATGCCGGGCAGAGCTACGGCACTCCGGCTTACCGGCACCGAAGAATCCTGCCAGCGCATTCATTGCACTGAATAAACCTGCCGTAACAAAACACGAAATAATATCTGGAGACTCATCCAACCGGGAGGTAGCATGGATTTTACGAAAAATGCAGCACTGCTCCTTCAGGCACTCGCGGTCTCAATCCTCGGACTGAATTTTGCCGGTGTCAAGGCCGATACGCTTCCCAGAATTTTACAGCCGCTGTTTCTCATTCCCTGGTACCTGTACGTGCTCCTGTTTGTCGCTTTGCTGGTCGTTGTCGTAACGCAGAAAGACAGGATAAAGCAGATCGGCAGCGCCCCGCCGGCCCCTCCGGCATTACAGAAGGTCGATGCAGTTGCATACCAGGGCGTTACCTGGGATATCGTTGCCCCGGCCCGGCACCCGCTGGAAAAGCCGGCCGATTATGCCCGGCGCCTTCCGGCGATCGGCGAAGCAAGGAGCCCGCCGAAATGCCCGAAATGCGGCGTTGAACTGGAAGAGAAGGAAGGCTGGATTTACGGGTATATCTGGAGATGCGTTGCCTGTGGTTTTTCCAGGAGGGACAGGGACACGTTTTTGATCGAGGCGGGACGGGCGGAGAAGATCTGGCGGGCGAAGGCCGAGTCCGACGCTGCGGCAGCTGCGGTGACTGCACCGGCCGTGGCCGCCACTCCTCCGGCAGCGGAGGTTCCGAAAGGGTGACCGGATAGTATTCCATTTTAATTGTCATACGCTCTTGGGGGCATGCAAGCATGCCCCCGCCGCTGCGGCATCCCCATGTTACGATAACCACTCAGAAGGTTACCGATGACATGAGAAAGTAATTTTTTTGGATCGAATTCAATAATGAGATCTCAATGGGGGTCAAGGGGATGCACCCCCTTGGTCTGCCTCCCCCTCTGGGGGAGAGAGGGGGTCACACTCATAAATCAGATATTCACCGTGACGCCTTCATCGCCGCCATGAACCGGTCGCGGATCTCGTGCGGCGACAGGGGAATATTCTTCACCGCAGCATTACCAGGCTTCAGCAGCACGTGCACGAAGTTCGGGCCCGGACCGAGTTGCCCGATGACTGCTGTTAGTTCCCCTTCCGACTGTGCCTTGGTCGTGAACCGGAACCCTGCGGCAATGGCAAGCAGCTCGATATCGGTGTCCCGCCAGGCCGGCGTGAGCTGGTTGCCGGTACTGCCGAACGCGCCGTTATCAAGGCAGAAGATCGTGAGGTTCTCCGGCTGCCGGGCGCCGATGACGGGCAGGATGCCGGTCCCGAGGATGCTGCCGTCCCCGTCAAGCACCCAGATGTCCCGTTTTGAGCCCTCGGCAAGCCCGAGCCCCAGGGGCGAGGCCTGCGTGTAACTGCCGAGCATGTAAAAGTTCAGCGGCCGGTCGCGGGCAGCATAGAGTTCCCTGCCGGGTATGCCGATGTTCGAGACCACTGCCCGTTCTCCAAGGAACCGTGCAATAACACGGATGGCATCGGAGCGGGTCATCACCGGCTCCCGGATGGTCCGCCCGTAGGAGACCTCAACCCGGCGTTCGCGGGACGGGGGCGGGGACGGATCCAGGCAGGACCCTTCCGCTTCCCACGCCCCGGGGAGCACGAGAGCTACCTGGGGGCGGGAATGCGAGAAGGCGTCGCTGATGACATCGCCGATCTTCCCGAACTCCTCCTGCGTACGGATAACCGTGTACGGGATACCTGTCGCGTCAAGGATACCCGGGACAGCGGCATTGAACGGCACCTGTGCCGGGATCACCTCGTCCTGAATCCCGCGCCAGCTCGCGATGATGGGCAGCGGGAAGTCGTAGGTTTTTGTCAGGGACATAATCGCGTTGAGGGAGTTCCCGAGGCCCGAGCTCTGGATGACCATCGCGGGCCGCTGACCGGCAAGTACCAGCCCGGCACAGACCCCGATCCCGTCCTCTTCCCGCGTAAGACCGGTGTGGTCGAAATGGACGGGCAGCAGGAAACAGAGGTCTTTTGCCTTGTCGCACGGGACTGACGCGATGTGGGTAATACCGTGCTCCCTGAGGATGTCGATAACGAGGTTCTCATGCA
>Ga0326726_10004845_pt1 | contig 12260 bp, 11 predicted proteins | sample MHFenrmetagenome_2_FD_207603 | JGI IMG/M metagenome (GOLD analysis project Ga0326726, IMG submission 207603) | Lab enriched peat soil microbial communities from Michigan Hollow, Ithaca, NY, United States - MHF15MN | ecosystem: Environmental > Terrestrial > Soil > Wetlands > Peat | place: USA...
ACAGCTCGGTGCCGCTGCAAGGCAAGCCGGCATCCACCGCTTGCTCACGCTGGGGGAATTGTCGGAAGCCGCGGCGAAGTCCTTCGGTCCAGGAGCGAGCCATTTTCGTGACGTGGAGGACCTGTGCCGGGAGCTGGAGAATCTGCTGGGTAAGAACGTCACGGTTCTGGTGAAGGGCTCCCGCTTCATGCGCATGGAGCGCGTGGCGTGGCGGCTCATCGAAGGCGAGCCCGCCCACGCGCGCGAAGGAGAGCACTGACATGCTGCTCGAACTGGCCCAGTGGCTCGCACATGAAGTGCGTGCCTTCAACGTCTTCAACTACATCACGCTTCGCGCCGTGCTCGCGACGCTGACATCGCTGGTGATCTCCTTTCTCGTCGGGCCGGCCATGATCCGCAAGCTGACCGCGTACAAGATCGGCCAGGCGGTGCGCGACGACGGTCCGCAGTCCCATTTATCCAAGGCGGGCACCCCGACCATGGGTGGGGCCTTGGTGCTGGTCGCGGTGGCCGTGACGACTCTGCTGTGGGCCGACCTTTCCAACCGCTTCGTCTGGGTCGTTCTGCTGGTAACGCTTGGCTTCGGCATCGTCGGCTGGGTAGACGATTACCGCAAGGTCGTGCACCGCAACCCCAAGGGTTTGCCCGCCCGCGTGAAGTACTTCTGGCAGTCGGTGATCGGACTGGCGGCGGCGCTGTATCTCGCGCACAGCGGAACGCCCGCGCAGACCGAGTTCATCGTGCCGTTCTTCAAGCAGGTCGCCTATCCATTGGGAATCGTCGGCTTCGTCGTCATGAGTTACCTCGTGATCGTCGGCTCGAGCAACGCGGTGAACCTCACCGACGGGCTGGACGGTCTCGCCATCATGCCCACCGTGATGGTGGGGAGTGCATTGGGCGTATTCGCCTACGTCGCCGGCCACGCGGTTTTTTCGAAGTACCTGGGTTTTCCGCATATTCCCGGCGCCGGCGAGCTCACCGTTTTCTGTGCGGCGCTGGCCGGTGCCGGGCTCGCCTTCCTCTGGTTCAATGCCTACCCCGCCGAGGTGTTCATGGGCGATGTCGGCGCACTCGCGCTAGGCGCTGCGCTGGGCACCATTGCGGTGATCGTCCGGCAGGAAATCGTCCTGTTCATCATGGGCGGGGTGTTCGTGGTCGAGACGCTTTCGGTGATGCTGCAGGTTGCTTCATTCAAGCTCACCGGTAAACGCATTTTCCGGATGGCACCGCTGCATCACCACTATGAACTCAAGGGCTGGAAGGAGAATCAGGTCGTGGTTCGGTTTTGGATCATCACCATGATGCTCGTCTTGTTCGGACTCTCGACGCTGAAGCTGCGCTGACCACCGTGTCGAATCTGCGAGACAAACAGGCGCTGGTGCTCGGGCTGGGATTGAGCGGCCTGTCGATGGCCCGCTGGCTCGCGCGGCAGGGCGCACGCGTGCGTGTTGCGGATAGCCGCGCTGCGCCACCCTGCCAGGCACAGCTCGCCCGCGAGCTGCCCGAGGCATCGGTGGTCACCGGTGGGTTTAGGGAAGACAGCTTCCGCGGTGTGGACCTGATCGCCATCAGTCCCGGTGTTCCGGTTAGCGAGCCATTGGTGGCAGATACGGCCAGGCGCGGTGTCCCCGTGATCGGCGATATCGAGTTGTTCGCGCAGGCTCTGCCGCGATTTGGAGACGCCAAGTTGCTTGCGATCACGGGCTCGAACGGCAAGAGCACGGTGACCGAGATGACAGGCGCGATGTGCCGCGCGGCCGGTCTGCGAACGGTGGTGGCTGGAAACATCGGTCTGCCGGTGCTCGACGCGGTGATTCAGATCGAGCAGGAGGCCGAGGCCGGTATGCGGCGGCCCGACGCGTTCGTGCTGGAACTGTCGAGTTTTCAGTTGGAGACCACCTCGAGTCTCGATGCTCACGTGGCGGCATGCCTCAACTTGAGTGAGGATCACCTCGATCGCTACGCCAGCATGACCGACTACGCGAATGCCAAAGCGCGCATCTTCCGCGGCAGCGGGGTGCAGGTGGTCAACCGCCAGGATGCCTGGACCCGTGGCATGGCATTGGAAGGACGCAAGGTGTGGAGCTTCGGGCTCGACGTGCCGCGCTCGGAACACGAGTGGGGCCTGATCGAGGGCGAAGGTGAAACCTGGATGGCCCAGGGCCAGCAGAAGCTCATGGCGATTTCGCAACTGCGTGTGACCGGACTGCACAACGCCGCCAACGCGCTGGCGGCGCTCGCACTGGCCCGTGCCGTGAGTTTGCCGTATCAGCCCCTACTACAGGCGCTAGCCGAGTTCGAAGGGCTTCCGCATCGTGTGCAGAAAATCGCGGAGCTAGAAGGTGTGAGCTTTTACGATGATTCCAAGGGCACCAACGTTGGTGCGACCGTCGCCGCGCTCAACGGGATGCGGCGCAAGGTCGTGTTGATCGCGGGAGGAGACGGTAAGGGTCAGGACTTCTCGCCGCTGAAACCTGCGGTTGCCAGCCGCGCCCGTGCCGTGGTGCTGATCGGACGCGACCGTGAGCAGATTGCACAGGCGCTGGCCGGAAGTGGCGTACCTCTGCTGCGCGCCGCCGATATGGAGGAAGCCGTGCGGGCCAGCTTCGCCCAGGCTCGCGAGGGCGACGTGGTGCTGCTGTCGCCGGCTTGCGCGAGCTTCGATATGTTCCGCAACTACGAACACCGCGCGCAAGTCTTTGTGCAGGCAGTGAAGCGATTGGCGGTACGCACATGAGTCTCGCCACCCTTGCTGTGCAGCCGGCGCCAGCGACGCGCGACTTCGACGAGACGCTGGTCTGGATCTGCGTGCTCTTGATCGGGCTCGGGCTGGTCATGGTGTACTCGGCCTCCATCGCCATCGCCGAGGGAGGGCGGCTTGCCGGGCATCAGCCAGCCTACTTTCTGGTCCGACATACCGTTGCCCTGGCCGTCAGCGCGCTGGCGGGCTTTTGCGTATTCCAACTCCCCTTGCGCATGTGGCAGCAGGCAGCTCCCTATTTGTTCCTGTTCGGCGCGGTCCTGCTGATTGTCGTTCTGGTGCCGGGCGTCGGGAAGGAGGTCAACGGCAGCAGGCGCTGGTTGCCTCTGCTGGTGATGAACCTGCAGCCCTCCGAGCTCATGAAGCTGTTCGCGGTGCTGTACGCAGCCGACTACACCGTGCGCAAGGCCGCCTGGATGCACAGCCTCAAAAGGGGCTTTCTACCGATGTTCGCCGTGATGCTGCTCGTCGGCGCATTGCTGCTGCGGGAGCCGGACTTCGGCGCCTTCGCGGTAATAGCTGCGGTCGCCTTGGGCATCCTGTTCCTCGGCGGAATGAACTGGAAGCTGTTTGTAGGTTTGTTCGCGCTGCTGGTGGTCGGCTTCGTCGTGATCATCGTGACCTCGCCCTACCGCATGCAACGCATCCTCGGGTTCATGGACCCATGGGCCGACCCATATGGCAAGGGCTACCAGCTGTCCCACGCGTTGATCGCCTTCGGGCGCGGCGAGTGGACAGGAGTGGGCCTGGGCGCCAGCGTGGAGAAGCTGTTCTACCTTCCCGAAGCGCACACCGACTTCCTGCTCGCGGTAATCGGGGAGGAACTGGGTTTTTTCGGCGTAACGGCAGTGGTCCTGCTGTTCGCCTGGCTGGTGATGCGAGCCTTCGCCGTCGGCGCCCAGGCTGCCCGGCTGGAGCGCTACTTCAACTCGCTGGCTGCCCAGGGCGTGGGTATCTGGCTGGGCGTGCAGGCCACGATCAATATGGGCGTGAATATGGGCTTGCTTCCCACCAAAGGGTTGACGCTTCCGTTCCTGAGCTTCGGCGGCAGCGGCCTGCTGGCCAACTGCTGCGCACTCGCGCTGCTGTTGAGGATCGATTTCGAAAATCGGCAATTGATGAAGGGACGTGCGATCTAGGACCGCGGAGAGTGACGAGTGACAAGCATTATCAAGAACGTTCTACCGGCGATACGTGCAGGCGCGCGTCACTGGTCACTGGTCACTCGTCACGCCTGATATGAAGACCATTCTGATTATGGCGGGAGGAACCGGAGGTCACGTGTTCCCCGCCTTGGCAGTTGCTGCGGAAATGAAAGCCGCTGGCTGGAAAGTGGTCTGGCTCGGGGCGAGGGATGGCATGGAGGCGACCCTGGTTCCAAAACAAGGTTACGAGATGGAGTGGATACGTTTCACCGGCTTGCGCGGCAAGGGGATCGTGCGTATGGCGCTGCTGCCCTTGAACCTGCTCATCGCGTTCTGGCAAAGCGCGCGCGTGATCTTCCGCGTGCGGCCCGACGTCGTGCTGGGAATGGGCGGGTACGTGTCCTTTCCCGGTGGGATGATGGCGGCTTTGTTGAACCGCCCGTTGGTCGTGCATGAGCAGAACTCTATCGCCGGGCTCGCCAATCGCGTGCTGGCGGAGGTTGCCGACCACCGGTTGACCGGTTTCCCGGGCGTGCTGAAAAAATCCCGTTGGTGCGGGAATCCGGTGCGGCCGGATATCGCGCAGCTCGCTCCTCCGCTGGAGCGTTTCCGCGCCCGCTTGGGGGCTTTGCAGGTGCTGGTGCTCGGCGGCAGCTTGGGTGCGCAGGCGCTAAACGAAACCGTGCCTCAGTCGCTTGCGTTGATTGCGGAAGATCGACGGCCGCAGGTGACCCACCAGGCCGGCGTGAGGCACCTGGAACAATTGCGCCACAACTACGCGAGAGCGGCGGTCCAGGCCAAAACAGTTGCCTTCATCGACGAGATGGCGTTCGCCTATGCGCAGGCCGACCTCGTGATCTGTCGATCCGGAGCCCTCACCGTGGCGGAACTCGCCGCCGCCGGGATTGCCAGCGTCCTGGTTCCGTTCCCTTTCGCCGTGGACGACCATCAGACGCACAACGCACGCTTTCTCAGCGAAGCCGGTGCGGCCGTGCTGGTCCAGCAACGCGACCTCTCGCCGCGCACGCTGGCGGACATGCTTCTCGGCTTTACGCGCGAGAAGTTGCTCGACATGGCTACGCGAGCGAGGGCGCTGGCAAAGCCCGACGCCGCGGCGGCCGTCGCGGCGGTCTGTATGGGCGCCGCAGCTTAGAACAATGCACGGAGCACATCATGAAACCTAAGGGATCCAAGCAGGCCAAGCGCCCTGCTGGTCTGCTGCGGCTGCGCATGCGGGCGCCTGAGCCACGCGCGCCGCGCGTGGAGCGCGCTCAGGATCTGGGCGACCGCCGGCTGCAGTTTCTGCTCGGCGTCACCCCGCCCGTGCGTTAATCCGACCGGCTGAATGAAACACAAAGTCAAGCGCGTCCACTTCATCGGCATCGGCGGGTCCGGCATGAGCGGGATTGCCGAGGTGCTGCTCAACCTGGGCTATCAGGTGAGCGGCTCGGACCTGTCCGAGAACGCTGCCACCGAGCGCTTGAAAAGCCTGGGGGTGCGCATCTTCCGTGGCCACGATGCCGCGCATGTGCAGGGTACGGATGCAGTGGTGGTGTCGACAGCGGTCAAGTCCGACAACCCTGAGGTAAGCGCCGCGCGCGCCCGGCGAGTTCCGGTGGTGCCTCGCGCGCTCATGCTGGCCGAGTTGATGCGCCTGCGCCAGGGTATCGCAGTGGCCGGAACGCATGGCAAGACCACAACGACCAGCCTGATCGCGAGCGTGCTCGCCGAGGCCGGGATGGACCCGACCTTCGTGATCGGCGGACGTCTGGAAGCCGCAGGCTCGCATGCCAAGCTGGGCAGCGGCGAATTCATCGTGGTGGAAGCCGATGAGTCGGACGCTTCATTTCTTAACCTGCAGCCGGTGCTGGCCGTCGTCACCAACATCGACGCTGACCACATGGAGACCTACGGTCACGATTTCGGGAGGCTGCGCCAGGCCTTTTTGGATTTCCTGCAGCGGCTGCCCTTCTACGGCATGGCCGTTCTGTGTGTCGACGACCCCAACGTGCGCGCGATCATGCCGCTGGTTACCAAGCCGATTACCACCTACGGTTTGTCGGAACACGCGCAGGTGCGCGCCACCAGCATCAAGCACGAGGGCGGCCGTATGCGCTTCACGGCCGAGATCCGCGCGAACGGTGTACCCGGAAAGGCCATGGAGCTGGAGCTGAATCTGCCGGGCACGCACAACGTGCAGAACGCGCTGGCCGCGGTGGCGGTGGGCCTCGAGGTGGGCGTCTCGGACGACGCCATCGCGCGCGCACTGGCCGGTTTCCGGGGTGTGGGCCGGCGCTTTCAGCGCTACGGCGAGATCGCGCTTCCTGGCGGCGGCGCGTTCACTTTGATCGACGATTATGGCCATCACCCAGCGGAGATGGAGGCCACGCTGGGTGCCGTGCGCGGCGCCTTCCCCGGCCGGCGGGTGGTGCTTGCGTTTCAGCCTCATCGCTACACCCGAACGCGCGACTGCTTCGAGGACTTCGTACGCGTTTTGTCGACGGTGGACGCGTTGTTGCTAACGGAGGTCTACCCGGCGGGCGAGGTCCCCATCGTGGCGGCCGATGGACGTGCACTGGCCCGCGCCGTACGCGTAGCCGGAAAGGTGGAGCCGGTGTTCGTAGAACAAGTGGCGGACCTTGCGGCTGCAGTGTTTGACGCCGCGCGGCCCGCAGATGTGGTCGTAGTAATGGGGGCTGGATCCATCGGTACCGTGCCGGGTCAGATCGCCGGCACCAACAAGCAGACTCCGGTGCATGGGCATGGCTGAGGCGCGTCTTGTCGCGACCCCCCCTTGGGCCGGAGAGTTCCGCCTCAACGAACCCATGCGCAAGCACACGAGCTGGCGTGTGGGCGGGCCCGCCGCCCGCGCCTACTTCCCTCGCAGTCTGCAGGATCTGGCGGCATTCCTGCGGTCGATCCCGTCGGCAGAGCCGGTATTGCTGGTAGGCCTGGGCAGCAACCTACTTGTACGCGATGGCGGCATTCGCGGGACAGTGGTGTTCACGCATGGCGCACTGAAGCAGATGCATCTGGTGAAGGGAGCAGACGGGGTCAGCTTGGTCTACGCCGAGGCCGGTGTCGCAAGTCCGAAGGTAGCCCGATTTGCCGCGACCAACGCCTTGCGCGGGGGTGAATTTCTCGCCGGGATCCCCGGCACCGTGGGTGGCGCCCTGGCCATGAACGCCGGATGCTTTGGCTCGGAGTGCTGGGACGCGGTGGAGCGCGTTCTGACCGTGAGCCGCGACGGCCAGGTCAGACGCCGCGGCCGGCAGGATTATGAGATCGGCTATCGGCACGTCGCGCTACACGCGGGCGAGAGGCAAGAGGCGAGACGCGAGAAGGTACAGAGCGCAGAAGCCGCACCCGCTAGTTCTTCCTCCTCAACTCCGAGTTCGGAGGAGTATTTCGCCGCCGCTTGGTTCCGGTTTGCCGCGGGCGATCCCAAATTGGCGCGCACCACGATTACGGAGCTGTTGCAGCGGCGCATAGACAGCCAACCGCTGGAGCAGCCCAACGCCGGCTCGGTGTTTCGTAACCCGCCCGGCGACTACGCCGCGCGGCTGATCGAGTCCTGCGGGTTGAAGGGTTTCGCCATCGGCGGTGCGATGGTTTCGACCAAACATGCGAACTTCATCGTCAACACCGGAGCCGCAACCGCGGCAGATATCGAAGCGCTGATCGAGCACGTCCGGCAGACCGTGCAGGAGCGTTGCGGAGTGGCGCTGGAACGCGAGGTTCGCATTGTCGGCGAGGCGACGGGTGGTGTGTATGGACGCTAGAGAGTTCGGCAAAGTTGCGGTGCTGCTGGGCGGGAAATCGGCCGAGCGGGAGGTCTCGCTGATGTCGGGCAAGAACGTGCTCGAGGCGTTGCAGAAGGCCGGGGTGGACGCGCGTGCGTTCGACCCCGCCCAGCGCGAGATCTTCGATCTGAAGCGCGACGGTTTTCAGTACGCTTTCATCGCCCTGCACGGACGCTATGGAGAGGACGGGACCGTGCAAGGGGCACTGGAGCTCATGGGGATTCCATACACGGGCAGCGGCGTGATGTCCTCGGCGCTGTGCATGGACAAGGTGCGCACCAAGTTGGTGTGGATCGCGTGCGGCCTGCCGACCCCGCGTTGGGAGGTGCTGAACGCCTCGACCGACCTGCCCAAGACTGCCGCAACGCTTGGCCTGCCGCTCATCGTCAAGCCCGCGCGCGAGGGTTCCACGATCGGTCTGACCAAGGTCAGCGATGTCGCGCAGATGCCGACTGCGTACGAACTGGCGGCGCGCAGCGATGCATTGGTGCTGGCAGAGGAGTTCGTTGCCGGCACGGAGCTGACCGCCGGGTTCGTCGGCGACTTGGCGCTACCGCTCATTCGCATCGAAGCGCCGCAGGGCAACTACGATTACCAGAACAAGTACTTCAGCGACGAGACCAAGTATTTCTGTCCGTGCGGGTTGCCGGAGGCCGAAGAACGGCGCATCCAGGACTTGGTCATGCGCGCCGCCGAGGCGTTGGGCTGCGAAGGCTGGGGCCGCGCGGATCTCATCCGGCGCGCTGACGAATCGGTGTCACTGCTGGAGATGAACACTTCGCCAGGCATGACGGGCCACAGCCTCGTGCCGATGGCGGCGAAGGTGGCCGGGCTCGACTTTCAGCAGCTCGTGCTGCGCATTCTGGAACTGGCGCATGTGGGATAACCACCGGCTTCTCAACCGCATCGCGACCGTTCTATACGCGCTCGTCGCGGCATGCGTGCTCTATGCGGTGCTGATTATCGTGATACGCCTGCCGATCTTTCCGCTGCGGGAAGTCAGGGTGAGCGGCCAGATTGTCCACACCACGCGCGAGCAGGTCGATGCCATCGTGCGCCAGCAGTTGCGCGGCAACTTCTTCACGCTCGATCTGGAGCGCACGCGTCTTACTTTCGAGAAATTGCCATGGGTGCGCCGTGCCAACCTGCGTCGCGCCTGGCCCGATCGCCTGGAAGTTTCGGTCGAGGAGCATGTCCCCGTAGCGCGCTGGCGCGACATCGGCCTGGTCAATACCTATGGCGAGGTGTTCGAAGCGGCGAGCAACGCGCGCCTGCCAGTGTTCACCGGGCCCGAGGGGGCCGCGCCCGAGATGGTCGAGAACTACCGTGGGTTCCGCGAGCTTCTCCTCGCGATCGGCCGTGAGCCGCTGGAACTGCGTCTGTCGGATCGCCGCGCGTGGGCGCTGCGCTCGAGCGACGGATATTTCCTCGAACTCGGCCGTCAGGACATGAGCGCTCGGCTTGCTCGCTTCGTGGCCGGCTACGAAAAGGCCGTTGCGCAGCTTCGGCCCGGCACCTATCGGGTGGATCTGCGCTACCCCAACGGTTTCGCGGTGCGCGTGCCGGGGCTGCGCTGGACCGCCGCCGCAACGTAACAGCGTCAATTTGACAGCGGCGGCAAACATGACAGCAGCGACCTGACAGGACCCACCGTTCGCGGACCGAACACAGCCAAGCATGAACAAACCCAGAGACACCAAGACCCTGATCGTCGGACTGGATATCGGCACCTCCAAGATCGTGGCCATGGTCGCAGAAATCAGGCCCGAGGGCGGCTTCGATGTAATCGGCTACGGCAGCCATCCCTCACGCGGCCTGAAGAAGGGTGTGGTGGTCAACATCGAATCCACCGTCCACGCGATCCAGCGCGCTCTGGAGGAAGCCGAACTGATGGCCGACTGCAAGATTCGCGAGGTTTACACCGGCATCGCCGGGAGTCACATCCGCAGCTTCAACTCTCACGGCATGGTCGCCATCAAGGATCGGGAAGTCACGCAGATCGACGTGGACCGCGTGATCGAGACCGCCAAGGCAGTCAACATCCCTACCGACCAGCAGATCCTGCACATCCTCAATCAGGAATTCATCATCGATGGTCAGGAGGACGTGCGCGAGCCGCTCGGAATGAGCGGGGTACGGCTGGAAGTCAAAGTGCATATCGTCACCGGCGCCGTGTCGGCCGCGCAGAACATAATGAAGTGCGTGCGTCGCTGCGGGCTGGAAGTGCAGGACTTGATTCTGCAGCCGCTGGCCTCTGCCATGGCGGTGCTGTCCGACGATGAGGAGGAGCTGGGAGTGTGCCTGGCGGACATCGGCGGGGGCACCACCGACATCGCGGTGTTCACCGAGGGCGCCATCCGCCATACCGCGGTGATCCCGATTGCCGGCGACCAGATCACCAATGACATTGCCATGGCCCTGCGCACCCCGACCAAGGACGCCGAAGAGATCAAGCAAAAGTACGGCTGCGCGCTGCGCGAACTTGCCGACGCTACCGCGATGGTGCAGGTCCCCGGAGTGGGCGATCGCGGTCCGCGCCAGATGTCCCGCCAGACGCTGGCCGAAGTGATAGAGCCGCGCGTAGAGGAACTGTATTCGTTGATCCAGGCGGAGCTGCGCCGCTCCGGATTCGAGGAGCTGCTCTCCTCGGGCGTCGTCCTGACTGGCGGCAGCAGCCTGATGCACGGCATGGTGGAGCTGGGCGAGGAGATCTTTCACATGCCCGTCAGGGTGGGCACGCCCAACTACGCTGGCGGCCTCGCGGAGGTGGTCCGCAATCCGCGCTACTCGACGGTGGTGGGCCTACTGCTCTCGGGGCTCGGCCATCATCAGCGGCAGCAGATCGTTCGTATGCAGGGTGCATCCTTCAAGCAAGTGTTCGATCGAATGAAGGCGTGGGTCCAGGGGAATTTTTGAAGCGTTGCAGGACCGGCAGGATAGCGGAGTGGAGACTTTGGCTCGTGAATCTGATCAACAGGAGGAAGACATGTTCGAACTCGTAGACGCGCAATTGCAAGATGCGGTGATCAAGGTTGTGGGGGTGGGAGGTTGCGGCGGCAACGCCGTGGACCACATGATCGATGCAGGAGTGCAAGGCGTGGAGTTCATTTGCGCCAACACCGACGCGCAGGCGCTCAAGCGCAACAAGGCGGCTATTCAACTGCAACTTGGATCGAGCGTCACCAAGGGCCTGGGCGCGGGCGCGAACCCCGAGATCGGTCGGCAGGCAGCCATGGAAGACCGCGAGCGCATCGTCGAATTGATCGAAGGCGCGGACATGCTGTTTCTCACCGCCGGTATGGGCGGGGGCACCGGCACAGGCGCCGCGCCGATCGTGGCGGAAGTCGCACGCGAACTGGGCATTCTGACGGTGGCCGTGGTGACCAAGCCCTTCTCCTTCGAGGGCAAGCGCCAGCGCGTGGCCCACGAGGGACTGGAAGCGCTCTCCAAGCACGTCGACTCGCTCATCGTGATCCCCAACGAGAAACTCATGCAAGTCCTGGGCGACGATATCAGCATGCTGGATGCATTCAAGGCTGCCAACAGCGTGTTGCACGGCGCGGTGGCTGGGATCGCCGAAGTCATCAATTGCCCCGGCTTGGTCAACGTGGACTTCGCCGATGTGCGCACCGTGATGTCGGAAATGGGCATGGCGATGATGGGTTCGGCCACCGCTTCCGGTCCACACCGGAGCACGCAGGCGGCGGAACAGGCGGTGGCCAGTCCGTTGCTGGAGGATGTGAATCTGGCAGGCGCGCGCGGTGTTCTGGTCAACATTACCGCCAGTTCCGGTCTAAAGATGAAGGAAGTGCATGACGTTATGAACACCATCAAGGCGTTCACGGCCGAAGACGCGACTGTCATCGTCGGCACTGTTATCGACGAGGCGATCGGCGACCTGTTGCGGGTCACCATGGTTGCAACCGGTCTCGGGTCTCCGGTCAATCGCATGCAGAACAAGCCGTTGACCGTGGTCAAGACCGGTACCGATGTGGGACCTGTGGAGGTGATCGACTATGCGCAACTCGATACCCCTGCAGTGATCCGCCGGCGCAATCGCGAAACCACCATTGAAGCCATGCGGCAGTCGGGCGTGGACATGCTCGATATCCCGGCATTTCTGCGTAAGCAGGCGGACTGATGGCGCAGCGCGAGCATTACAAGTGAAACGGCCGCCGGCTTGCACACCGGCTGCTGCGATACAACAATTACGGTATGGAAGGGAGCGGTCGACGCCTCCGGCATGCTAGAATAATCATGAAGTTAAAATCGCCTTCGGAATAGCTAATGCTCAGACAACGTACGTTGAAAAACGTAGTGCGGGCCACTGGTGTCGGGTTGCATACCGGGCACAAGGTCTATTTGACCCTGCGGCCCGCGGCGCCTGATACCGGTATCGTATTTTGCCGCACTGACCTGCCGCAACCTGTCGAGATCAGTGCCCGGGCGACGTCCGTGGGCGACACTCGCCTTTCCTCCTGCCTGGAACGCGATGGCGTGAAGGTGGCGACCGTCGAACATCTCATGTCGGCCTTTGCCGGATTGGGGATC
>Ga0326726_10004846_pt1 | contig 12259 bp, 11 predicted proteins | sample MHFenrmetagenome_2_FD_207603 | JGI IMG/M metagenome (GOLD analysis project Ga0326726, IMG submission 207603) | Lab enriched peat soil microbial communities from Michigan Hollow, Ithaca, NY, United States - MHF15MN | ecosystem: Environmental > Terrestrial > Soil > Wetlands > Peat | place: USA...
GGCCAACCTGCGGAACCTCATGCACCTGCCTTCGCTGACCGAGATCTTCAGCCAGCTCGTCGTCCACGAAGATACGGCGCTCGCCGCCGAGAGGATCGTCGAGACCATGAAGAGGAGCGACTGACGGCCATCCTGTCCGCCCGACTTCAAGGGCTTAATGAGGAATCCGCCCAACTTGGGATCTTGACCCGGCATTTCTTCGAGCGGCTGTTCCGGAACGATGTCGTGGACTTCGAGGACCAGATGAAGGCGCGCTTGGTCGCCGTCCTGTCCATCCTGGCCGTGATCATGGGCTGGAGCTCGCAGCTGCTCATTTTTTTCAAGTACGAGCTTTCCCCCGACGCGGGCACGTCCTGGCAAGAGAAGAACTACGTCTTCCTTCTGATGATGATCCTCTTCGGCATCGTCACATTGCTTGAGTGGGAGATGCTCTTCCCCGATCGCCGGGACTTCGTCAACCTCACGCCCCTGCCGCTCCGGCTGAGGACGATCTTCGCCGCCAAGCTGGCTTCGTTCATTGCCTTCATCGGGCTCTTCTCGGTGGCCATGAACGGCATCTCCTCGGTCGTGTTCGCGCTCTTTCTAGCTCAGTGGCGGTCAAACAGCCTGCTGTTCTTGGCCCGCCATGTCCTGGCTCATTTGCTCAGCGCCTTTGCGGCCTGCTTCTGCGTCTTCTTTGCCTGTGTCTTCATCAACTTCCTCCTCATGGCCGTCCTGCCCTCGCCTTTCTATCGCCGGATCTCCCTGCTGGTGCGGTTCGTTCTGATCGCCTTTTTCATCTTTCTGCTGCTGTCCTTGTTGGCCGACCCGACGGGTCTGAACGTCATGGTCCGCTCGCTGGCCCGGCTCAAGGACCACGGGGCGCCTCTGATCTTCCGCCTTCCGTCTTTGTGGTTCGTCGGGCTCTACGAAGTCCTCCTGGGGACGACGGATCCCGTGTTCATCGCCCTGGCCAGGACGGCCCTCCTCGCTCTTGGTCTTTCGACCGGGACCTTCGGCTTGGCCTGCGCCCTGAGCTACTTCAGGCATTACCGCAGGACCCTCGAAAGCACGAAGAAGGATCGCCGGCTTCGTTGGCTCCGCGAGTCCGCGGCCGGCCTGCTGCAGAAGGCCATTCTCTGGAATCCCGAAGAACGGGTCGTCGGGACGTTCTTCTCGAAGACCATCCGGTCGAGCCCGCGCCACCGGACCGTGCTCGTCAACGCCTTGGCGATCGCGGCCGCCCTGGTGGCGCTTTCGATCGTGGCCAATAGGCGGAACATCCAGGCCTTGAGCCCGGGCAACGGGTTCTTCCTGGCCCAGTCCCTCCTCTTGGTCTTCATCCTGTTGGCTGGGCTCCGCGTTGTGGCCGACGTGCCGGCCGCACTCGAGAGCAACTGGGTCTTCCAGGTGACGGAATCGGCCGAAAGGGGCCGCTATGCCTCTGGCCTCAAGAAAACGATCTTCGCTCAATGGGTCTTCCCTCTGGCGGTCCTGATCTTTGTCGCCCATGGCTGGCTTTGGAAGGACTGGCGGGCGGCGATGCTCCACGCCGTCTTCTGTCTGGCCCTCTCGGGTCTCGGGATCGAAGCATTCTTCTATCGCTTCCGGAAGATCCCGTTCGCCAGCACGCATGTTCCGGGGAAGCTCCAACTGCAGACGCGAGGCATCCCGTATTTAGTAGGGGGGATCGGGCTGCTGGCCCTGCTATCTAGCCTCGAAAAAGCACTTTTAAAGGAACCTGGGTACTTCTGGGTTTTCCTCCCGGTTTGTGCGGCGATCTGGGCTGTCCTGAGAATTCGCAGCGCGCGCTTTCTCAGGGACCATCCCCTGGTCTATGAGGAAGAACCTGAGCCGGCGTTGATCGGCTTCCCGGAGGGCGCCTGAACATGAAAGTCCCGCGCGCGTCCCGGACGTTCTTCGTCCTCGTCCTGGCTCTCCCCGTGATCGGCTGCCGCAGCGGGCCGATCGAGGGCTGGAGCAGCCGGACCAGAACGATGATCCTGACGAGCGGGCCCACGGAGATCAGCCTGTCCTCCTCGAAGGTCCCCGGCTACTGGGCCCAACAGGCTGATAGCGGACAAGAGTTCTTTCTCTACACCCGCATTCGCTCTTATGAAAAGGGGAACCGGGTTAAGGTCGAAGGCCCCTACGGCAACGCTTACCCTTCCGTCTTTCGCGATGAGGCCGGGGTCTATCTGCAAGGATATCCAACGGAGGTCCTGGTCGTTTGGAAGATGGCGAGATCTGACGTTCAAAATGACGAGGAGCCGCTATCCCAGGAGGACGCAGACCGTGCGCCGCGTCAATAGAGGGCTCCTGCCAACCCTCGTCATCGGGCTGGCTTTTATTCAGGCCGGATGCCAATCGCAGCTCGAGCCCTGGGTCCCGGACGAAGACCACAACGTGACGATCACCTCCGAGGCCAAGTTCGTCCTCACTCGCCAGGGCGAATATGTCGATGGCTATCTGGCTAGATTTCAATCGCAATTCGAGCAGCAATGGATGTTCATGGTCCTGGAGATCCCGCATTATGTCAAGGGCGATCGGCTGACCATTACAGGAAGATTCATCGATGACAGTGTCCGGATATCCTTCGAGAATCGGAGCCAAGAAAAGGTCCCGGTGTTTAGGGTCGAAAGAGCGAAGCCGAATATTCCCTCGGCTCCGGACGTTCCTGCGCTGAAATGAGCCGATCCCGCCCGCTTGGCCTTGACCGCTAAAGCGCTTTTGTTTAAGGTAGGGGAGACCCCGATCGGAACCGCAGAGAAGGAGAATCGCATGCCCGCCACGATCATCAGCGGCAAGGACGTTTCGGCCCAGATCCGCGAAGAGCTCAAGGGGCGCGCCGCCCGCCTTCAGGAAAAAGGGCACCTGCCGGGTCTCGCCGTCGTTCTGGTCGGCGAGGACCCCGCCTCGGTGTCCTATGTCACGGCCAAAGGCAAGGCGGCCGAGGAGATCGGCATCTTCGAGACCACGATCCGCATGCCGGCGGACTCCACGGAAGACGCGATCCTCCGCCAGGTCGATGAGCTCAACCGGGACGAGCGCTATAACGGCTTCCTCGTGCAATTGCCGCTGCCGAAATACGTCGACGCCGGGAAAGTTATCAGCCTGATCTTCCCGGAGAAGGACGTCGACGGCTTCCATCCGATCAACGTCGGCAAGATGCTCCGCGGCGAGCCCTGCCCGCTGCCGTGCACGCCCTACGGCGTCGTCCAGCTCCTCGTGCGCGGGGGCTTCGGGCCCGACGGCAAGCACGTTGTCATCTGCGGCCGCAGCAACATCGTCGGCAAGCCGCTGGCGGCCATGCTCATCCAGAAGCGGAAGGGCGCCAACGCCACGGTGACCGTCTGCCACACCTCGACCCCCGACATCAGCAGATACACGCTCCAGGCCGATATCCTCGTCGCGGCCATGGGCGTGCCCCGGGCCATCAAAGCCGAGATGGTCCCCGAGGGCTGCGTCGTGATCGACGTCGGCGTCAATCGCGTCAACGACCCGACCGCGGCCAAGGGCTTCCGGCTCGTCGGCGACGTCGATTTCGAGCCGGTCAAGGCAAGGGCCGCGGCCATCACGCCGGTGCCGGGCGGGGTCGGGCCGATGACGGTCACGATGCTGATGATGAACACCATCGAGGCCGCGGAGCGGAAGGCCGGCCTCGTTCCTTAGGCGCTGGGGGTCGCTCATGAAGATCGGTAAGATCGACGAAGCGGATTTCCGCGACCTGGTCCTGGGCAAGTTCGGCAAGCGCGACCTGAGTGTCATCGTCCCGCCCATGACCGGCGTGGACGCCGGGGTCATCGACCTCGGCGGCGGCCGCATCCTGGTCGTGGCCGAGGACCCGATCTTCACCATGCCGCGCCTGCCCCTCGAGATGTTCGGCCGCTTCACCGTTCACATCGGCGCGAGCGACGTCGCCGTCATGGGCGTGCGGCCGCGCTACATGACCTATTCGCTGTTGCTGCCGCCGGACACCGCTCGCGACGACATCCGGCGGATCATCGATTCGATCCACGCGGCGGCGCGCGAGCTGGGACTGGCCATCGTCGGCGGCCACACCGGGTTCTATCCGGGCTTCACGGCCCCGACGATCGGCGGCATCACGGTCTTCGCCGTGGCTCCCAAGAAAGATCTGGTCACGCCGGCCGGGGCCCGGGCCGGCGACGAGATCATCCTGACCAAAGGCCCGGCCATCGAAACCGCCGCGCTCCTGGCTGCCCTTCGCGAGGAAGAGCTGCTCCTGCGCTTCCCGGCGACGCTCGTCGACAAGGCCAAGGCGCTGGCCCGGTCCATCACCGTCGTCGAAGACGCCCTGACAGCCGCGGCGGCCGGCGGGGTCACGGCCATGCACGACGCGACGGAAGGCGGCGTCATCGGGGGGCTGTACGAGATCGCGTCGGCCAGCCGGGTCGGGATGGAGGTCGACGAGCGCGTCTTCGTCTACCCCGAAGAAGTCCGGATGGTCTGCGAGGCCTTCGGCATCGACCCGGTGCGGGCCATCGCCGAGGGCAGCCTCCTCATCACTGTCCGCCCGGGGAAAGGCGGCGCTGTCCTGGCCCGGCTGAAAAGGAAGCGCATCGCCGCTTCGATCATCGGACGCGTCGTCCGCGACCGGCGGGTCCGTTCGATCCGGCGCGTCGACGGCCGCACCGAGCCCTTGGAGATCCCCCCGCAGGACCCCTTCTGGCCGGCGTTCTTCGCGGGCCTGACCCAAACCTGATAATCGCGCGCTGTCTTCTGGACATCCCTCTCGAGGCGGCGAGGGGGAATACCCGAGCAAAGCCGAAAGAGAGGGATGTCCCAAGAACGTCAGCGGACGTTGCGGGACTTGGCCTTCTTGGCCTTCTTCTCGGCCTGGATCATGACGTCCTTCAGGGACAGGCTGTCGAAATAGTTCTTGAGCAGTTCCGTCGCGCCCTTCCAGATCTCGTAGGTCGGGCAGGTCTCGGTGAACTCGCAGAAGGTCCCGTCCTCGATGCACTCGACGAGGCAGCAATTGCCTTCGAGGGCGTGCAGGATCTCGCTGATCTTGATGTCCTCCGGCCGGCGGGCCAGCGTGTAGCCGCCGCCCGCGCCGCGGATGCTCTTGACCAGGCGGTTGATCTTGAGGGGGATAATGATCTGCTCGAGATAGCGGATCGAGATCCTCTCGTCCTCGGAGATGTTCTTGAGGATGACCGTGTCGTGGCCTTCCCCGTAGTGCCGGCCCAGGTTCAGCATCAGGCGCGTGCCATACCGCCCCTTGGTCGAGAGTCTGATCATAGCGGCTCCTTAATGTCATATTTTATCGGGCTTTTCGGTGAATATCAACTAAAACCCATAGGAATTATCAGGATTCACGAGCGTGAGGCTGGGGCCGGGGACGCCGCACGGCTTGACAGCCCGCGCGTCGAGTGAGTATCCTAGCCGCGAAATCCCTTCGATAAAGGAAAATCCATGCCCCGTCAGATCCTGCTCGGTGACGAAGCCGTGGCCCTGGGGGCCGTCCATGCGGGCCTGTCGGCCGCCTATTCCTATCCCGGGACCCCGGCCTCCGAGATCCTGGAGTATCTCGTCAAGCAGTCCGAGGCGACCAAGGCCTTCGCGGCCGTCTGGTCGGTGAACGAGAAGGTCGCCTACGAGGAGGCCCTGGGCGCCTCTTTCGCGGGAAAGAGGGCCCTGGTGTCCTTCAAGCACGTCGGCCTCAATGTGGCCGCCGACCCGTTCATGAACTCGGCCATCACCGGGGCCAACGGGGGCCTGCTCGTGGTCAGCGCCGACGACCCGGGGATGCACAGCTCGCAGAACGAACAGGACAGCCGCTATTATGTCGATTTCGCCAAGATCTTCGGCTTCGAGCCGTCCGATCATCAGGAAGCCTACGACATGGCCCGGCAGGCCTACGACCTGTCGGAAGAGCTCGGCCTGCCCGTTCTCATGCGTCTCGTGACGCGCCTGTCCCATAGCCGCTCGGCCGTGGAGACGCGCGATCCGCGGCCCCAGAACACGCTCAAGAAGGGCGTGGGCAAGGACTGGATCCTCCTGCCGGTCAACGCCCGCCGTCGCTTCGGCCAGCTCCTCGATAGGCAGGCCGAGATGGTCCGGCTCTCCGAGGCATCTCCGTTCAACGTCCTGAAGCTCAACGAGAAGGACAGGAAACTCGGCGTCATCGCGTCCGGGATCGCTTATAACTATTTCCGCGAGGCCATGGCCGGCCCGGCCGCCCCGCCGTCGTTCCTCAAGATCTCGACCTACCCGCTGCCCCTGGCCCTCATCAAGAAGCTCGTCGATCACGTCGATACGATCCTGGTCCTCGAGGACGGCTATCCCTTCATCGAGAGCCGGCTCAAAGGCCTCTTTGGCCTCCCCGGGAAGACCGTCCTGGGCAAGACGACGGGCGCCGTGCCGGCGTCGGGGGAGCTGACGCCCGACCTCGTCCGCCAGGCCCTCGGCCTCAAGCCCCTGCCGGCCCTCGCGGCCAGCGGACTGCCGTTGGCCGGGCGCCCGCCTCAGCTTTGCGCCGGCTGCCCTCATGCCGATACGTTCAAGGCCCTCAATAAGGCCCTCGAGGGGTATCAGGGCTCGAACGTCTTCAGCGACATCGGCTGCTACACCCTCGGCGCCCTGCCTCCCTACAACGCCATCCACAGCTGCGTCTGCATGGGCGCGAGCATCAGCATGGCCCGCGGCGCGGCCGACGTCGGGCTCTACCCGGCCGTCTCGGTCATCGGCGATTCGACCTTCGCCCACTCCGGCATCACGCCTTTGCTCAGCGCGGCCCGGGCCGACACCAGCATGACCGTCATCATCCTCGACAACGCCACGACGGCCATGACCGGAGGCCAGCCGACCTACGGCTCCGGCGAGGGCCTGCTCCGCCTGGTCGAGGGCCTGGGCATCGCCAAGGAGCATATCCGGACGATCGAGCCGCTGCCGAAGAACCACGACCAGAACGTCCAGGTCATCAAGGACGAGCTCGAGCACCGCGGATTGTCGGTCATCGTGGCCGTCCGCGAGTGCGTCCAGGAACAGCGGAAGAAGGGGAGCTAGGCCATGAAACAGGACATCATCCTCGCGGGCGTGGGCGGCCAGGGCATCTTGTCGATCGCCTACGTCATCGACAACGCGGCTCTCGCCGACGGCCTGGCCTTCAAGCAGGCCGAGGTCCACGGCATGGCCCAGCGCGGCGGCGCCGTCCAGTCGCACATGCGCCTTTCGGACGGCCCGGTCTGGAGCGACCTCATCCCCAAGGGGGAAGCGGACATGATCCTGAGCGTCGAGCCGCTCGAGGCCGTCCGCTATTTCGATTTCCTCCGGCCGGACGGGATCGTGGTCACGAGCTCGACGCCCTACCGCAACATCCCGGATTACCCGGAGATCGAGACGGTCCTGGCCGCCATCCGCACGGCGCCTCGCAGCGTCGTGGTCGATTCCGAGAAGCTGGCCAAGGAGGCGGGCACGGTCAAGGCCCAGAACATCGTCCTGCTCGGCGCGGCCTCCTCGTTCCTGATCCTCAAGGAGAAGAGCCTCCTCGAAACGATCGAGGCCCTGTTCCGCGGCCGCGGTCCGACCGTTCTCGAGGCCAATCTGAAAGCCTTCGAGCTGGGCAAGAAAGCGGCCCTCGGCTCATGACCGCCGCCTGGACCAGGACCCGCCGCGTCCTCGAACGCGCGGAGAAGGATGGCCGCAGCTTCCTGCTCGAGCCCGAGGTTTACGAGATCCTGAAGGACGCGGGGATCGCCGTGCCGCGGCACGTCTTCGTGCCGGCGGGCCAAGCGCCCCGGCGCCGGGAGGTCGAGGCCCTGGGCAGCGCCGAAGTCGTCGTCAAGATCGTCTCGCCGCTCGTCATCCATAAGTCCGACGTCGGCGGCGTGGCCTTCGCCAAGGCGAACGCGGCGGCCGTGAGCCGGACCTGCGCGGCCATGCTGCGGACCGTCCTGGCCCGCACGCCGGCCGCCTCGCGGCAGGCCGTCCGCGAATCGGTCCGGGGCTTTCTCCTGGTCGAGAAGGTGGCCTTCGACAACGCCGGCTTCGGCTCGGAGATCCTCCTGGGACTCAGGAACTCTCCGGACTTCGGGCCGGTGCTGACCATGGGGTCGGGCGGGCTCGACGTCGAATACATGAACGCCCGGCTCAAAGAGGGCCGGGCCGTGGCCATCGCCTCGGCCCATCTTCTTGACCGGCCGAAGGCCCAGAAGATCCTCGAGCCTCTGACCTTCTACGGCAAGCTCGCGGCCGAGTTCCGGGGACGCCAGGCCCTCGTTGCCCCCAAGGTCCTGGTCGATACGCTGCTGCGGTTCCGGGACCTGGCCGCCGCTTTTTCGCCCTATTCCGAGGAGACGCCCTTCGTCCTCGAAGAGGCGGAGGTCAATCCGTTCGTCGTTCGGCGGGGCCGCCTTGTGCCGCTCGACGGGGTCTGCCGCTTCTCCCGGGCCAAGGCCGCGCCCTCGTCCCGGCCGGTCGAGGCCGTCGGCCGCCTGCTCAAGCCGGCCTCGATCGGCATCATCGGCGTGTCCGAAAAGATGAACATCGGCCACGTCATCCTGAACAACATCCTCAAGGGCGGCTTCGATCCGGCGCGCGTGACCGTCGTCAAGCCGGGGCTCGAGACGATCGAGGGCTGCCGCTCTGTCCCGACCGTCGCCGCCATGCCCGGGACGGTCGACCTCTTCGTCCTGACCCTTGCCGCCGACCAGTGCTACGATGTCATGAAGGACCTGGTGGACCACGGCAAGGCCCGCTCGGTCATCCTCATCGCCGGCGGAATGGGGGAGAAGGAGGGCGGGGCGTCGATCGAGGACCGCCTGAGGTCCCTGCTCGCCGAAGGCCGGCGCGCGGGCCGGACGACCCCGGTCGTCAACGGCGGCAACTGCCTGGGCGTCGTTTCCAAGCCCGGCCGCTACGACACCCTTTTCATCCCCGACTACAAGCTGCCGCGTCCGGCCACCGCCGGGTCGGCCATGGCCATGGTCAGCCAGAGCGGGGCGTTCATGATCTGCCGGATGAGCAAGATGCCGGAGCTCGAGCCCGTCTACTCGGTCTCGCTCGGCAACCAGCTCGACCTCACGGCCTCCGACTACCTGAACTACCTCAAGGACGATCCGGCCATCCGGACGTTGTGCGTCTACATGGAAGGCTTCAAGCCCGGCGACGGGCTGGCCTTCGCCCGGGCCGTCAGCGAGATCACGGCCTCCGGCCGGCAGGTCCTCGTTTACAAGGCCGGCCGGAGCCCGGAGGGCCGGACGGCGACGTCGAGCCACACCGCCTCCGTGGCCGGAGAATACGGCGTCTTCAAGGCCGTCTGCGCCCAGGCCGGGGCCATCGTGGCCGACGACCTGTTCGAGTTCGAGAGCTTCATGAAGGGGCTGGTCCGCCTCGAGGGCCGCGAGGTCCGGGGCCGGCGGGTCGGCCTCGTCAGCAACGCCGGCTTCGAGTGCGTCATGATGGCCGACAACCTCGGCGACGGCGGCCGGCTCGAGCTGGCCCGGTTCGCTCCGGAGACCCATGAGCGCATTCTCGCCGCGCTGCGGCCGCTCGGCATCGACCGCCTCCTCGACGTTCACAACCCGCTCGATGTCACCCCGGTCGCCGACGACGCGGCGTTCGCCGAGAGCGCCCGGGCCTTCATCGAGGACCCCGGCGTCGACTGCGCCGTGATCTCCAACGTGCCCCTGACCAAGGCCCAGCAAACGCTCCCTCCGGGCGAGGGTCATGCCGAGGACCTGACCCGTCCGGGCGGATTCGCCGCCCGGACGATCGAGGTCTTCCGTTCGACCCGCAAGCCGGTCGTGGTCAACATCGATTCCGGCGCGCTCTACGATCCCCTGGCGGCGCATCTCGAGAAGGCGGGCATCCCGGTCTTTCGCCGGGCCGACGAAGCCCTGCGTTTCCTGCGGACGTACGTCGATCGCCTGATCGTGTAAACGCCGCTCGAGACGGACAGTCCCCTCCGGGGCCAGCTCCTTCTCGAGGACTCAGCGGGCGCGCTGCTGGAACTGGTGGGGGAAGCCGATCGGGTTGGTGGTCGTGATCGGCCCCGTGTGGCAGACATTGCAGGCCGTTGGCTGATTGCCGCTGTGACCCTGAAGGACCCGATTCAGGCCCCCGCCTTTGGATGTCTGGTGGCAGACCTTGCAGTCGCCGATGGTCAGGGCCTTGGTCTGGTATTGGATGGCCTGGGCGTTGTCGGGATCCTTGGTGGAAGGGACCGTGGCGTGGGCCGGACCGTGACAGGCCGGGCAGGACAGCCCGCCGTGCCCGATCCCGTTCCGGTAAAGGGACGTTCCCGTATCGACTTCGGCCACAAAGGTGTGGCAATCGACGCACTTGGCCTCGGTGACCCAGGGGACCCGGCCGGCGGCGATGCCGACGCCGAGATCGACGAGGTCGCCGTGACAGGCCGTGCAGTTCCCGGTGCTGCTGTCATGGGCCGCGCTCCGGTTGGCCAGGGTCGTCGATCCGGGATGGCAATCGTAGCAGGCGATCGACTGGTTGTAGTGAAAAACGTGGACCGCGTAGGACAGGTACTCTTCCGACGAGCCCGCTCCGGTCGTCCCCAGGATCGGGCTGCCGTGGCAGGAGGCGCAGAGCACGGGCTGGCCGTCGAGGGCGAAGGTCGTGCCCGAGAGCTTGTCGTGAGACTGAAGAACGGACCCGATCTCCCGCGTGCTCACGGTCTGACCGTGGCATTTGGCGCAGTTGATCTCGTCGGAGGTCTCGGCGGTCGTGGTCGTCCGGGCCAGCTCGGCCCCGGTCGCCGAGTCGCGGACGACGATCTGGGCCACTTGGTAGGGGTCCCAGGTCCCGGCGTCGTTGATCGGTACGAGGGGGATGCCATCGATCTCGAAGCGGTCGCCCTTGAGCAGCATGGCCCCCGAGAGGCCGTTGGAGACGCCCGGGTCGGTGTAGTTGAGGCCATGGTCGTGGGCCAGGTTGACGCCGAAGAGATTGAACGCGTTATCCCAGAACTGGGCGTAATCGCGGATGGGGCCGGTCGTGGTCTTGCCGTATGAATAGGTGTTGCCGACGAAGCTGTACTCGATGGTGATGCCGGTCGTCACGATCTGGGGCGGGTCCCCGCGCCGGATGACCTGGGCGAGCAGGGTGTTGTAGGGCGGCTGAAGGACCTCGGCATCATAGGTGCGATTCATGAAGCGCATGCCCATCTCGCTCCAGGCGAGAACGACATAGGACATCGACGTCGCGGGGATATCGACGGCCGTCACCTCATTGGACGTGGTCGAACAAGAGCCGAGAAAAGCGGCCAAAGCCAGCACGAGCAGGGCGGGAACGAACCGTCGGCGCTCAAGCATACAAATCTCCTTCCGGGATATTATTCACGGAATGCCCTCATTTTGCAAACTCCGGAGGCGGCCGGTCCGTTGCCTTGCGACCCCCCGGAGGCCGTGATACAATCGGCGGGAATGAAGAAGGCCGCCGTCCTCGCCCTCCTTGTGGCCTGTCTGGCGGGAGCCGGGCGGACCGGTCAGACCCCCGCCGCGGACGCCCGCTTGATCGGCTCCTACATCCCCGCTACGGCCGGCCCCTGGCTGTCGGAGGCCGACCAGGTCTATGACGCGGCTTCCATCCCCGGCGATCTCGGCCGCCTGGCCGAGCTCGTCCGGTCCCATCACCTCGAGGTCCTGGTCGCCCGGCGCTTTATCAAGGACGGCCAGCCGGACATCCTTGTCGACGCGTTCGATATGGGTGCGCCCGGGGAGGCGTCAGGTGTTTTCGCCCTGGCGCGCAAAGGCCGGGCAGCCGGCCTCGGCCATGGCTCGGCTTATCAGGACGGCCTCCTGTCGTTCTGGAAGGATCGCTATTTCGTCACCGTCTCGACCGAACGGGAGACCGAGCAGACGAAAAGCCTGATCCTCGGACTTGGACAGGCTATCGCCGCGGCCATCCCGGAAGGGCGGACCAAATGATGGAGATCTGATCAGATATGCCGATCTACGAATATCGCTGCGCCGATTGCCGCAAGAAGACGACGATCGTCACCCTGTCGGTGAACAAGTCGGTCGATCCGGTCTGCAGTCATTGCGGTGGCCGGCGCATGGCCAAGCTCATCTCCCGCGTCGCCGTCCTCACGTCCGAGGGGAGCCGGCTCGAACGCCTGGCCGACCCCTCGTCGCTCGCCGGGCTCGACGAGAACGATCCCCAGAGCGTGGCCCGGTGGATGAAAAGAATGGGCCGGGAGATGGGGGAGGAGGCCGGCGAGGGCCTTGACGAGGACCTCGACCAGGCCATGGACGACGCCGCCAGGGCCAAAGAGGCCGGCGAGGCCGGCGAGTCCGGC
>Ga0326726_10004847_pt1 | contig 12256 bp, 9 predicted proteins | sample MHFenrmetagenome_2_FD_207603 | JGI IMG/M metagenome (GOLD analysis project Ga0326726, IMG submission 207603) | Lab enriched peat soil microbial communities from Michigan Hollow, Ithaca, NY, United States - MHF15MN | ecosystem: Environmental > Terrestrial > Soil > Wetlands > Peat | place: USA...
TGCCTTACGCATGCGTTCCAGCAGGGCCGGGACGTTGAGGAAGTAATCGGGCGCGGCGCCACGCATTTCGCCCGCCAGCTTTCCCAGGTCCATATTCAGCGTGAGCAGATTGCGTCGCAGAAGACAACTCAGGAGCATGATCCACGATCCTGCGAAACAAAATGGAAGGTAGTGGAACACGCGGTCCTGCCCAGGCTTGTTTTCCATCAGCAGATCAAGGCGTCCGGAAGTGCAGCCCAGCATGTGAGCCACGTTGCCGGCAGTCAGGATGACGCCCTTGGCCTCGCCCGATGTTCCCGAGGTATAGATGATGGTGACAGGGTCAGATTCCGCTAGCTTTGGGTTTCCGTTAACGCTGGCTCCGGGATGGGAGAAGATTTCGTCGAACAGATATTGCGGAGGGGCCTCCGGCCAGGCTTGCAGAATGCCCTCGCGCAATGCGGCATCGCCGCAGCAGATGATTGACGGGGAGCAGTCCTGCATCATGGCTGAGAGTTCGGCTGCCGCCTGGCGCGCGTAAAGCGGAACTACGATCAATCCTTCCGCCATGATCGCGAGATCGAGCGCAGCCCAGTCAATGCTGTTGTGCGCCAGCAGGGCGCAGCGGTCGCCTTTTTTCAGACCCTTGGACAACAGAAACGCACGGGCTTGCGCGATGCGTTTCAGCAATCCGTGCCCGCCAAGGACCCAGCTTGTATTTTGTGTCGCCTCCTGATCGTGGAGCTCCCAGAGCAGCATCGTATTTTCGGCGGCATCGAGCTGGGCGAAAATGTTTTCCAGAAAGTTCATATGCTTGCGTAGGGGCGGGTGCCCTCACCCGCCCGGCGGAGCGAAGCTCCGCGGACCTTAGGGACGGCCCCACCCTACAAACCTCTGGCGAGCTGCGCTCGCCTGCCCGGACGAGGCCGTACGGGCCTACGTGGTTCTTGCTAGCCGAAGGCTGCTATCAGTTGCTTCAACCCCTTGCTGATCGGCGGCAAATAATCTTCCCAGCTCCATTCTCCCTTGCGCGTGGGGAACTCGGGATAGCGCCGCTGCACTTCCTCCTCGAAATACACGCCCATGCGGGCCATTACTTTCAAATTCTTCACTACGGTCTGCCCGATTCCCACCGAGATCGCTTCGCCCTGCGTGGCCAGTTTTTCGAGCGCTGCCGTCAGCTTTGGCTCGAGGTCAGGATCATCCACGTTCATCAACAAGTCTTCGTGTCCGCGCTCGCGCATCAAGTTGCGGATGCGTTCGTCCATGGTGATGCCAGCTGACGGCACCAGCCCGGGCATCGAAGTGACGATGCCGTGATAGCGCGACGAAACCATCATGTGGCACGCTCGCAGGATGCTGACCAGTTCATGCATCTTGTAGTCTTCCGAACTCAGCACGGATACGCCCCCCAGCTTTTCGGAGATGCGTCCCGCCGGTCGCGCGTCGAGACGTTCGGTCGCAGCCAGGACAACGAACACTTTGTGCTGCTTGCGGAATGCATCGAGCGCGTTGGCGATGGCGGTGAGGTAATGCCCCAATGCGCGCTCAGCCGCCGGACCGGAGTTATGGAAGTACACCGAACGGTAGTGGCTCTCCTTGTAAACGCCGGTCAGGGTGCGCGCCGCAAATTTGGCCACCGACGCCTTGACCGGCCATTCGAAGGGATTGATCGGACACACCACCAGCACGGGCGTGCTGCCGTCCCAACCGATTTTCCTTAAGATCGTCTTGCCATATTCAGGCGGAGCAGGTTCGAAAGTCCACGCCGTGTCGGTACCCAACTCGGTCGGCACGCCCAGCTCGCGAAGAAGAGTCCGCGATTCTTCGTTGCGAGTGATCACCAGCGAATTCTGGCAATAGCGGGCACACATCTTGGCGATCAGCGGGTCCATGTGTCCCGCTTCCGCGCCGTAACCAACCGAAAGTTTGTTCTGAGCGGCGGCAATGCCCAGGGATCCAATCATCATGGTGGTAAGGGCGTTGGCGAATTTGCTTTTGAACATCGAGCCTTCGCACGCCACTACGCCGTGATGTTTTGGAACTTCATCGGAAAGAAATGGAGGGAAAATATCCGGCAGATGCACCTGCCGCGTGCCTTCGAAGTAGCCTTCGGTGAACTTGAAGTTCTGCGTCATCACGCTGAAGGCAGTATTTTCAGCGCCAAGAATGTGACGAGTCTGGCGCAACATCTCCGAAACTCGCACATCGGATCCCATGTTGCGCGTGCCGTTATACCCCGCGAACAACAGCTTCAGTTTTTCGCCGGGCTGCCAGGATTTGCCTTTACCCATCATCCAGCCCAGCTTGGCGGCTTCGATGCTGCTGCTGACCCAGGCTTCGAGAACCAGATCCATCATGCGGCGGACCCCCCGGCTTTGGTAGTGGGCCAGTCCCGGTAGGGATAAGTGAAGTTGCTATCGCGGCTGAATTTAAGCAGGGGATAGCTGTACTGCGAGAATGGCACTGGCTTGCGTCCCAGTTCCTGCGTCACGCGAGCATTTTCGAAGACGGTGTTCCACACCAGGTAGGGCATGAACACTTTCATCAGCGAGGCGCCATAGCCTAGCGATCCGCTGCGGTTTGACAGAAAGTTCACGCTCGCATCGAAGGGCCGCTCCAGAAAAGGCAGAAAGAAAGGTCCGCGCTTGTTCTGCACAGCTGCCAGAGTGCTGGTCAACTGGCGGAAAGTCTGCGAGTCCACGCCGGACGAAAGATGATAGGTGTCATGTAGGGGCTTTTCTTTCTGATGCAGGGTGGCAATCGCATCAGCGACAAAGTCCACGTTCACGATGTCGATTTTGTCTTTCGCGCGGAACGGCAGCACCGGCAGGCCGGCCAGGAACACGAACGCCTTTACCATGTCGAACTGCGTGGTTTCGGGATAGCGGCTGTCACCCAGAACGATGCTGGGACGAAAAATGGTGATCGGAACCTCGGGGAGAAGCTGCCGCACCATATGCTCGGTAAATTTCTTGGTACGGGCATAGGGATCGTAGTCTGATCGGTCCCAATCGATGGAGCGGTCTTCCGTCACCACTTCGTCCTGGCGCTTCCCTGCTACCGCCACCGTGCTCACCTGGCTGAAGCGGCGCAGGCCGTGATAGTAGTTCGACTTCTGAGCCAGCAGCAGCACCTCGAGCGTGCCCCGCAGGTTCACGTTCAGGCAGCTTTTCTCCGACTTGCGATTCAGCGAGGCGGCGCAATGAACTACAGAATCAGTGGTGTGAATCAGGCGATCATAGTCGTCATCGGAAAGGCCAAAGTGCGGGGCGGTGAGGTCGCCGCAAAATACCCGCATGCGCGTCTGGAAATGTTCGTAGAAGCGCGGGAAATCCAGATGCAGCTGCAGGGCCTGCCACAAGCGGACCGCAGCCTCCTGCGGCTGGCGGGCGCGAACCAGCAGGTTCAGCGAAGCGCCGTGTTGCTCCAGCAGGTTGGCGGCCACGTGCGCGCCGATGTATCCGGTGGAACCAGTCAGGAATATCGCCACGTTGCTCCGTTAGTGCCGGTTTTGACCACTTCTCCGTTTTCCGGGACGGCCGCGGGTTGCAGGCTGCGCGAGGGACGCGCTTCCAGCGGGCGTCCCTCGATCAGAGGATAAGTCCACTTGCGCAGCGCCGGAATGTGAATGTTGATCCAGTAATCCCACCAGTCAATCGACCGGGTGTTGTATCCGAACGCCGCCTTCTCTTTTTCCGTCAGCGCGTAGGAGAGCCGTTCCACATTGTCCGCGGAGAAATCCTGCTCATTATGCAGAATAAACGGTTCGAACAGTTTGATCAGCTTCTCCACTTTTTCCAGGTTGCGTTCCGCGCGCACCAGCGGAGTCTTTTTCAAAGGCAACGGCGACATGATGCGCTGGATGGACTTCACAATGGCTTTCTGGGCCGGCGCCGACATACGGTTGTAGCGTTCCTTGGAGACGGGAATGGCGTCCATCCGCAGCCGCAACCAGTATTCCAAGCCCTCCTGGGCGCGGTAATGTTTGCGGTGGGCCAGCGAAGTCAGTTCGATGGAACGTCGCATGTCGCAGGGATTGGAGACAGACGTGGCCAGCTGATAGAGCGGATCGTGCCGCCGTTGCACGATGGCGGCGCCGATCAGGGTCATGCCGCGGCAAACCGAGTCTACGGGAATAATGTCGAGCCGCTTCTTTTCGTTCGAGGGAAGCTGGCGGAACGAAGTCCCCAGCAAGTAGGAGAGCGAAGCTGAAGTATTGATACCCTCATTCCAGCCCACAAATGGTTCGTCGATCGACGTTTCCACGATTGCGGGACGCACCATGGCGATGGGCAAACCAGCTCCGTATTTCGCAATCAGCGACTCGGCCAGACTCTTGGTCAGGGTATAGGTGTTGGGCCATCCCAGTTCGGCTGCGCGCTTCATGCCCGCTTCGGTCAGATACTCGCGCAGCCAGCGGAAACGATTTTTCCGGATCTGGTTGTCCAGAGCTGCCCCATGCAGGTCCTTGGCGGCGTGCTCCTTACTCAAAGCCTGCTGGCGCAGCTCCTCGGTCACGGCTGCGCTCTCAGCCAGTTGTCCGGCCTGTCGCACGAAGTCATGCAGCGATCGCCATTCTACTTCCGCATCGAAGCCGTCAACTCCCGCCGGGGTGTAGTTGGGACGCATAGACTCGCCCACCCGGCCGTCCCGCGCGCCCGCGACGTAGCAGGTGGAAAGATGCAGAAGCCCGGCATGGTCCGACTGGCGCACAAATTCCGTGACGTTCACCGCCGCGTCAACGTTGGTGGCCAGCGCATCCCGCAGATCAGGGTTGAAGTCGGTCAGACCTGAACTGTTGATGATGAGGTCGAGATTTTTTTGCAGCAACTGGCTGATTTCGGGCGAAAGACCGAGGCCGCGCTGGCACACGTCCCCCTCGATCACCTCCACCCGCTCCCGCAAGAAAGCTGAAAGCTCTGCGCCGTAGCGAGCGTACAAGGGATCGAAGACCGGAGATTCCTCCACCAATTTCTCGAAACGCCGCGCTGCAGGATTGGATTTCTGCCGCCGTATGAGCAGATAAATTCGCCCGACCTCGGGCAGCTCCATGAGCGTATTGGCCAGCCACACCTTGCCGATGAAGCCGGTAACGCCAATCAGCATGATGTGCTTCCCAGAAAGCGCGTGGCGGACTGAAAGCGGCGCGGAGTGCCGGATGCCATCGAAATAAACAATGGGCCGGTTCAGGACTGGAAGTTGACGAGAAGCCGGAACCACGGCGGTTTCCAGGGCCTCCACGCCCGGCAGGCCCAGATCGCGCACCAGTCGCTCCACGGCGCGCCTGCCATCCGGCCCGGAGCCGTTGATGCCGGCGAAGAGTCCGCGGGGCCGCACCACTGGGTTCAACAGTCTTCCCGTAGCAATTCCGTCGCGGAATTCGAGACGGTTGGCGATCAGCCATTTCACTCCCAGATGCTGCGCCAGGGGACGCATTACGTGCTCCAGTCCCTGGCTCACCAGCACGATTTTGTCGCCTGCTTCGATGCAGGATTTAAGTAGCTCCATCCCATCGTTTTTCAGATAGGGTTGCAACTTGTACTTGAAGTATTCCTCGCCCAGCAAGTCCAGCCGGTCGCGACTGATGCCGCGCAGAACGGTGTGCACCATTCGTGTGGCAAAGATGCGATTGGCGGCGTAGAGAAACGGCCGCAACACCGCCATCACCAACACCATCCCGCGACGCACCCAGCGTTCCAAAAAGGTCTGGGCGTTCCAGGTGAAAAAAGCAACGGGGCGGACCGTGGTCAAGTCCGCGAGGCTGCCCTCCACTCGCCAGTACACACGGGCGGAGGAGCTTGGATTGGGGTTGGGCTGTTCCAAATCGTTTTCGTCCCGATACTTAGGGGCTGCTCCCGGCTGCGGAGCCGAACCTATTGTAAACAATCGAGGCAAAAGGACGAAGAAGGTAAGAACCCGGCACATGCCCTGGGAGCGACCGCTGAACCCGCATGGTTACGGTGTCGGGGAGTGCGTCGGAGGCGGACCCTTGCCGTACGCCAGCAGGGCCAGCACTCCGCTCACGGCCAGCAGTGCCCCAACCGTCAGCAGGCCGCCGCGAAAGCTTCCCGTCCAGGTGCGCACCAGCCCGATGGTGTAGGGCCCCAGAAATCCTCCCAGATTGCCAAAAGAATTAATCAGGGCAATGCCGGCCGCAGCCGAGGTTCCGCTCAGCATTTCGGTGGTGGTGGCCCAAAACGGCCCATTCATGGAAAACGCCGCCATCAACGTCACGCTCAAGAAGACGACGTCGGCCGTGGTCGAGGTGGAGTAGGCGGCGCACCCTAAACCGATCGCACACGCGAACGCCGATCCCGCCAGGTGCCATTTTCGCTCGCGTCTGCGATCAGAGTGAGTTCCCACCAAAACCATCGCCACCATGGTGACCAGGTACGGAATTGCGGAAAGCAATCCGACCACAAAGTTGCTGGTGCCGGAAACACTGCGCAGCAGGCTGGGCAGCCAAAGACCAATTCCATACGCGGCCGTGGTCTCCCCCAGATACACCACCACCAGGATCCAGACTCTGGCACTGGCAAATGCTGCGAAAGCATGGCTGGAGGCCCGGGGATGAGGCTTCTCCTCATGGGCCAGTTGTCCCACCAGCCAACTGCGTTCTTCCTCCGTGAGCCAGGTTGCGATTTCTGGCCGATCAGTCAGATAGGCGAGCACGACCCCGCCCAGCAGCACAGCCGGAAGGCCCTCGATCAGGAACAGCCACTGCCATCCCATGAGGTGGGCGCCGTGCACTCCCAACAACAGGCCGGAGATCGGACCGCCTATGACTCCAGCCAGGGGCGCAGCCGTCATGAACAAGGCGATGGCGCGCGCCCGCGCCGCTGAAGGAAACCAGCTTCGCAAATACAGGATCATGCCGGGGAAAAATCCGGCTTCGGCGGCGCCCAGCAGAAAACGCAGAAAGTAAAAGCCGCGTGGGCTGCCGACGAAGATCATCGAGGCAGAAATAATGCCCCAGACCACCATGATGACCGCGATCCACTTGCGCGCGCCAACCCGCGCCAGCGCCAGATTGCTGGGCACCTGGAAAAAGAAATATCCCGCGAAGAAGATGCCGGCGCCCAGACCATATACTTCATCGCTGAATCCCAGTTGTCCCTTCATCTGCAGGGCGGCAAATCCCACGTTGATGCGGTCCAGGTAGGCGACGATGTAAAGCAAAAACAGGAAGGGCAGCAAACGGCGGGTAAGCTTGGCGACGACTTTGGCGCCGAGGTCAATTTCAGTTAGCGATGGCATAGAGAAGGCTGCGTCCGCAACATGACCGCTTCACAATGACCGCTTATCGCGTCAACCGATTACTGCCCGGAATGACCGTGATCCGCGCCGAGAGCCTGCATGATGTCGGCGACAATCTCGTCCTCGGAGCGGTCAACCCTTACGGTGATCGCATTGTCCGGTTCTTCCAGCGTGGCGAATTGGCTGGCCAGTATTTTCTCCGACGCAAAATGTCCGTGCCGCTGCCGCAGCCGCTGGTAAATCAGGTCGTAACTTCCCTTGAGGTAAACAAACCTGGTCTCGTCGGCGATGTAAAGCTCATCGCGATAACTGCGCTTGAGCGCCGAACAGGCCAATACCACGTTCTTGCGTTCCGCGACCCAACCCTCCATGGCCTGACGCAAAGACCTTAGCCACGGAGCGCGGTCGGCATCGTCCAAGGGAATTCCCAACCTGATTTTTTCAACATTCGCCGGTGAATGGAAACTGTCGGCGTCCACGAACTCCCAGTCGAGCCGCTGGGCCAGCAGCGCGCCGATGGTCGTTTTTCCCGCGCCGGTCACTCCCATTACCACCACGATCACGGGAACTCGCCAGGGCGGAGCATGCCTAAATCTTTTATCACCGATTGGGGGAATCAGGGTAGGCAGATTAATCGTGTGTGAGTCGGACACTCTTGTCCGACGCTTTTGACCTAGGTCTTGAATTTGGGTGAAATGAAAGCCCTCTCGAGCGTCCAAACCAAAGACAAAGTCAAAGGCGGCGGACAAGAGTGTCCGCCCCACACAGGCAATCAGCTATGGGTATCAGTAGATGGATCGTTCAGGGCGATTAGTTTCCCTGGCGGGTAGTCTTTTGCGGTGAGCGGGTTTTCCGGATCCGCGTTCTTTATGGTCAGGACCTCTCCGCTGCGGATTCCCCGGAGAATGAGATTCTGCTCGTCAATGGCGATAACTCTGTACCTCTCCTCGAATATCGCATTGTTGTCCATAATTCTTAGATGCGTAAATCGCTGAGCGCGGCGCAGATGAACGGTAACTGATTATCTCCCCATCCGATGTGTTTTAATTCTTAAAACTTACTGATCAGTCTCTAAAGTAACCCCTTCCGGGGCGCCCCCGCAAGGTTACGCCAGGAGCTTGGCGGCCAGCACATCGATCTTCTCGATGGCCGGGGGTTTGGCCAGCAGTTCTGGGGCTTTCGCCATCAAGGCCGCAGCCACGCGGCCCGAAGGGTGTGCCTGGCGGCCGCTTCGTTGGGAAAGGCATCGAAGATCCCAAAGGTTGATGGCCCCATCTGGATGGCAAACCAGGCGGTAGTCTTCCGCGCAATGGCCAAACCGCCGCGGAGAAAATCAGCAACTTCCTTCTCCTTGCCAGGCTTGGCATCCAGACGAACCCGCAGTGCGACATGAACATCGGCCATAAAACATTCTCCCGGCAAAAGTGCGCAGGCATTTCCCCTATGGATCGAGGCGCTCTGCTGCCAAACTATAGAGCAACTCGAGGTCTGAGATGTCACGGGATCGTGCTAATTGAATTTCCGCGTCCACAGGAAAACGGCGCCCCTGCAAAAGAAGGCCGCCAGCGGTGGCGGCCTTCGGCTGAATCTTCGAGAACTAGGATCGGGTCTGACTATTGGGCGGTTGCCGGCTTCTCTGCTGCCTTCTTGGGAGCCGCGCTGGCCTTGGGCTTCCAGAAATCCGGATCGGCCTTGATCCATTCGTCATCGACATAACTCATTGACGGGCTGAAGGCGAACAGGTTGTGCTGGCTGAATTCAATCGATGCCGCCAGCAACTCGCTGAATTTCTTCATGCCATCTTCACCCATGTTGGCCATGAACTGCTTGTCCTGGGCAAAACTCTGGTCCACTTCCGCTGCCGACTTCATGGGCGTGAAGACGACGTAGGTGGTGCCCTCCTGGCCGTACTGAGCATAATAGGTGGCAAAGTGGACGTCTGGAATTTTCTCGTAGGCAGCCTTGACCATCTTGACGATTTTGTCCCAATCGTCGTCGTGTCCCGGGCGCACGCGGTAAAGCGAGATTTCGAAATAGCGCATGTGAGGGATATCGACTGCCGAGCGCAGGCTGTATTCGTCGCTGTAAACCAGCGCGCTCGAATCATAATCGCTCAACAGCTCGCCATCGGCGACCGCGGCCCGATCGAGCGCGGCGGACAACGTCGCGTTCTTCTGGGTCGCCAGAACATCTTTTTCCCAGGCTGCGAATGAATCGTAGCCCGTCAGGAACAACACGCGTGGCCTGCCGGTAATCGAGCTCACCGCCAAATAGTGGGTCGGCCATTTCGCGCGCGTCATAGCTTGCACGAAAGCGCTCTCCGATCTTTCATGCACGGCGCCGCTCTTGCCCGGTTTGACGAACTCGCGCAAGATGCTGAGCACTTTGGGTGGCGGCGTCTCCTGCGCTACCGCAACGCCCAGTCCTCCGACTAACAGATACGCCCCCAATAGCAACCCTGTGATCTTTTTCATGGATGCTGACCTCCTCGGTCGCGAACTAGATTTGGATTCAGATTTTGGAAGGGCCTGGCACCAAGCAACCCGGAGTTGGGCGGAGAGTATTCCGAAGCTGCATGGAAGTCAAGCAGGCTCATGGAGGCTCATGGAGGACGGGCGCCCCGCCCGTCTTGCAGCTGACACGGGCGGGGACGCCCGTGCTCCACCAAGGCAAGAAAAAAGGCCGCCAGTGGCGGCCTTTTGGAATCAGAAACCGGAAACTCGATCTCAGTCTCCCAGCACTGGCTCCGCTTCGGACTTTGCCCGAGCGTTGCCATTGCCCGGCGCCGGGGTCAGTGCGCCTAGAGGGATGAAGCCGTTTTCCGCCAACACCGGCTTCTCCTTCAGCACGACTTCGCGATAGAGCGCCGCCATGCGGGCGTTGTAAGCCGGATCTTCTTTCTGCTTGGCGTTGCGGGCGCGCATTTTTTCCTCACGCGAGTTCTTGGCGATGCCCAGCTTATCCAGATCGTGCTGTTCTTCGTTGGTGACCAGTTCTTCCTTGAGAACCAGGTTGTGGACAACCGATTCCATCTTCACGTTCTTGCCACCGGCGAAAATTTCGTGGCGTCCATGCTCGTCGTACCACTTGGTGAGCGTGGCCGTCATGTGCATCTTCTCGATGATGTTGCGCCAGCCCACGCCCGTGTTGTAGGCGCAGAAGGAAATTTCGCCTTCCTGGGTGGCGTAAGGAATGATGCATTGCTCGGTGCGGCGGAAGTCGTAGTTGAACAGGTCCTGGAACCACATTCCCGCGATGAACAGGAAGTTCCAGCGATCCTGCCGGCGCTTCATCACGTCGTCGAGGGTGCGGTCCGGACCGACTTTTCCATAGTTCTTACCGGTGGCGTTGAAGTTCTTGTCGAACTTCTTCAGCAGGTCCATCAGCTTGAAGTGCGTCGGCGACTGAAACGGATCATAGTTCTTCATCAGGCAGAGCGCCATGCCGACGACGGTGAGGAATTTGCCGCGAGCGGCATCGTTGACCTTGGCAATGTCCTTGGCCAGTTGATCGCCCTTCAGGAAGGCGGTGACCGGAACCGCTTCCTTGGTTTCCTTGTCAATCATGAGGGCCATACCCGTACCGCAATTCGGGTGGCATCCACAGCTCAGTTGACCCCAATCGTTGTTGGCGTCGTTGACGTGCATGAGATCGGCCCAGTCAGAGAAAGTTCCCATGAAAGAAATGGGGAACCAGTCGCGGGCAGGTTCGCCGAGACCAGTCTGATTCTTCACATCGTGCGCCAGATGAGAAAGCGTGTAGCGTTGCGCTTCACGGCGATCGTCCGTGACCGCTTCATCCCGGCCCGTAAACGACACCGGCTGGAACGAGAGGAACCCGATGGTCTTCGGATTATCGAGCGCGAACTTGATGATGCGGCCCACCTGCTCGTTGTTAATGCCGTTGACGATGGTCACGACCGGAACGATCTCGATGCCCGCCTTGTGCATGTTCTCAATCGCCTTCAGCTTCACGTCGAACAGGTTGCCGACCTTGCGGTGCGCATTGGCGGCGTTGCCGATTCCGTCGAATTGCAGATAGGCATAGCGCATGCCGGCTTCGGCAGCTTGCTGCGCGAACTCGAAACTCTTGGCGAATTCGATTCCGTTGGTCGCCGCCTGCACCGAGTTGTAGCCGACTTTGCGGGCGTAACGGACGGCGTCAAGGAAGTAGGGCGAAAGCGTGGGCTCGCCACCCGAGAACTGCACCGACATCTGGCGGCGCGGCTTGATGGTGATGGCGTTGTCCAGCATGGTCTTGATGTCTTCCCAGTTCAATTCGTGGACAAAGCCAACCTGGTTGGCGTCCATGAAGCAGGGATCGCACATCATGTTGCAACGATTGGTAAGGTCGATGGTGAGCACCGAGCCACGTCCATACTTCACGGTCGAAGATCCGTGGTGGTGCAGTTTCTCGTCATTGTGGGCGCGAATATCGCGGCCCGGGAATACTTCTTCGAGATGGCGCGAGAAGTCGGTGTCAATCGACATCACGTCTTCAAAATGGCCGTGGATGGCGCAGTCTTTCACCATCAGGATCTTGCCGTCGCGCTCGACGATTTCGGCCTTGATCTCCCCGACTTTTTCGTTCATCAGCACCTCGTAGGGCAGCTTGCCGTCGAGGATCTGCTGGCGGATTTCGGGGATGCACTTGGGGCATAGCGAGTCAGTCGAGCGCGGCCAGCCGAGCGGCGGCTTGGTCTTCTCGTAGGACTTGAGCAGTGGCTTCTCCGACCATTTTGGGGTGGGCGAGGGGTTCTGCTTGATTTTATTCAGGCCATTGAACACCACCCACGCGCCTTTGGCGGCGACTGTGACTGCTTTTTCCATGTACTTCACTGGCTTGTGCATGCGTTCTCGCTTTCCTGTGCTGATATGCCGCGGCAATTTCATTCTTTTGCCGGAAATTCCCGAATTGAACCCGGAATCTTCCTGCCGTGGTGTGACCTTGGTACAAGCTTCACCCGGGGAGCGCCGGTTAGCGTCTGCCGCCTGATGGATTAATCTGACTTTATGTT
>Ga0326726_10004848_pt1 | contig 12255 bp, 11 predicted proteins | sample MHFenrmetagenome_2_FD_207603 | JGI IMG/M metagenome (GOLD analysis project Ga0326726, IMG submission 207603) | Lab enriched peat soil microbial communities from Michigan Hollow, Ithaca, NY, United States - MHF15MN | ecosystem: Environmental > Terrestrial > Soil > Wetlands > Peat | place: USA...
GCGTCTACTCGCTCGGGCCGATCTCGGGCGGCCACTTCAACCTGCCGTGTCGCCGGGGTTGTGGGCTGGTGGCCGCTTCCCCGGCGGACAGCTAGCTCCTACTCAAGCGCGGGCCGACCGGCCTCGCCGGCCTCGCCATCGGCCTCGCACTGACCCTGATCCACCTGATCAGTATCCCGGTGACCAACACGTCCGTGAACCCGGCACGCAGCACGGGGCCAGCGCTCTTCATCGGCGGCTGGGCACTGGAACAGCTCTGGCTTTTCTGGGTTGCTCCGATCATCGGCGCGCTCGTCGCCGGATTGCTCTACCGCACATCCTTCGAGGGCGACCGCAGCGAGCCACCGGTGACGGGTCGCTGAGCGAATTAAGCGGTGAATGCGCTTCGCACTGATTCGGTCCGGCGCGACATCTCTCCGCCGAAGGCCGCCATCGCGCAGCCGCAACGATGGTGATCTGGTGTCGCGACTGGCTGCTATCGGGAAAAAATCTTACCAGGCTCGAATGACCGATTGAACCCGCCGCCGGATCCGGTCGGTGGCCTAGGATGGAGAGGTATCTGTGGTTGGACTGGCGCCCGTGTGGGTACTCTGCGACGGCAACTCTAAGCAACCTAGCATAAACAGGAGAAGCTTGATGAGGAAGTTCGTCGCACTGGCTACTTATTTTTTTCCCATCTTAGTGCTTTGTCTTCTGTCATTTCACCGAATAGCTCTGGCAGCTGGGGCAGTGGAGATGCAGGTCGAGCACATGATTTCGTTGTCGATCGATGAATACAATCAAGCGATGGAATCTGGAGATCCGGAAGGATGGCTGAGATACTTCACCGACAATGTGTCTCGCAACGGATTGCTGTCGGTTCAAAAGGGGAAGGGGCAGTTTGCGGAATACTATAGATGGGAGTTCAGAAATTTCCAGGCCAAATGTGTTCCAAAGAAGATATGGGTGAGCGGACGTACAGCTGCTGTACTATTCGCGTGGGACGCAGTCCATAGGCCTTCGGGCAATCCAGTACAGGTCGAAATGGTCGGCGTCTACGAGATGGCCGCGAGCGGCAAAATCGAGTCCGTCAGCTTCTACTACGATACGGCAAAAGTGGCGAAGTTCTTCGCGGAGAGTGGTTCAGGGTCGAACTAACGGCCATCCGCAAAAAACTAGATTAAGCAGACGATGGATGTACGATGACACGCACGCTCTGTAGTCTCTTGATTTTGGTCGTGTTCGCCTTCTGGCTTTCGACGAACGGCATCGGTCGCGTCACCGCGGCTGAAACGGATTGCCCCTCCGGAGAGGAGTGGGTTCCTTGTCGGGCACAACAAGGCGATTCGATGGCTATGTATGTGATGGGGAGGCGCGCGTACGACGATGCACGTACGTCCGGAGATTTCACCGCGGCGCTAGGCTGGTCGCGTAAGCTGGCGGCCGCGGGAGACGAGAACGGAACGCGCTTGCTCAAGATGGTCTACCTGCAGTTGGGTTGGGGCGCACACCGAGACTATGTGCAAGCGTACGTCTGGCTGAGCGAGGCGATCGCGGCCGGCGACGGCTATCTAACATCGTGGCGAAACAAGCTGGTCGAAAAGATGAGCGCCGAACAGATTGCCGAGGCCAAAAAGCGGACTGGAGGTTGATCCCGCCGTGTCGCCCGCACGAGCGCGGCGAATCGCACTTCGTGCACTGACCTTGGCAGCGCCCCATATCGTTATTGCTTCGCTTTCAACTCTTTCTTGACGAACGTGGCCAGCGTGTTGATCTTGTCCTCGTCTAGTATGCCTTTGAATGGAGGCATGCCTTTCGCGGGTCGCCCATTCGTAATGACAGCCACCACCTCCTCACGAGTCAGCTTGGTAGCTCGCAGATCGGCCGCGTAACCGCCTTCGCTGGGCCCACCCCTACCGTCATACTTGTGGCATAGCACGCAGTTCTGGAAGAGATCTCGTCCACTCGCGCGAGGAACCACGATCACGGGCCGATCCTCATCGGCAACCGCCACGAATTCAGGGATCGCGGCGCAAATCAAAAGTCCCATGAAGATGAGGGCTGTCGTCCCCTCAATGCACCGCTCCCTGGCTCTGATTTGGGCCATACTGGATTCTTGCAATGAAGATTGGACGGATCATTCCGCACGCCACTAGGGGGTGCGGGCTGCGGGAACCCCGTAGCGAATCGACTGCGGAAGACAATCGATATTGCGTGCCGGGAAATAGGGTGGATCGGCACGTTGCCGCGCCGATCCACACCCTGTGTCGGTCAATTAAGGCAGCGCAAACACATACAGCACGTTGCTCGGTACCTGCGCCTTCAACTCTGGAGTGGCGCTAACGAACCACTGCGGCCAGGCCCCGCCCAATCCCACCTCGATCGCGATGTACTGTTTCCCGTCGATCATGTACGTCATCGGAGGAGCATTTATCGCGGAGCCGGTTTCGAAGCGCCATAGCTCTTCCAGGGTATTGGCATCCAAAGCCGTGACCTGACCTTCAGCCTGACCCATGAACACCAGCCCGCCCGCTGTGGAAACCAATCCGCCCAGCATCGGATGCTTGGTCCAGTGCTTACCGACCACCTTGCCGTTGGAAACGTCGATGGCCGTCACGCTACCGCTGATTCGTCCGCAATTAGCGTCTTCGAAAGTGGAGAATGGAGCTCCACCCAGGAACAGGTCTCGCGGTTTGTGCGCCCCGGGAACGGTCACTTCATTAAACGCCTTATTGCAACCCTCGATAACGGGAATGTAGTACAGGCCAGTGTTGGGACTATAGGTTGTCGGCGGCCAGTTCTTTCCCCCCATATGCCCCGGCTCAAGAGTGCCTTCTACTTCGCCGCGTCCCTTGGTCGCCTTGCCGCGTCCGGCCGACGTGCCTTTCGCGTATGTTTGGACATCGACGTTTGGGTTATAGGAGACTGGTTTTCCTTTCGCGTCCAGACCCGGAGTCCAGTTTAGTTTGGCTACGAACTGGGTTCCCCAAAGGTACTGTCCTGTCTTACGATCCAGGGCATAGGCGAATCCATTGCGGTTGGAGTGGAGCGTCGCGCGCACGAACTTGCCGTTGATGTTGGTGTCGACGAAGGTGTTTTCCGCGATCGAATCGAAGTCGTAGGGATCGTTTGGCGTGTGCTGAAATCCCCAGCGAATCTTGCCGGTGTCCGCGTCGAGTCCGAGCGTGCTATCCGTCCAAAGGTTGTCGCCTGGGCGATAGGCGTTGTCCCAGTCCGGCCCAGGGTTGGCCGTTCCCCATACGATGAGATTCAGTTCCGGATCGTAGGAACCTGTAACCCAGGTCGATCCGCCGCCGGTCTTCCAGGCATCGTATTTATCCTTCCAGGTTTCGTGGCCAGGTTCGCCCGGTCCAGGAATCGTATAGGTCCTCCAGCGTCGTTTGCCGGTCTTAACGTCCAGCGCTTCAATCCAGCCGCGCACGCCGAACTCGGCGCCGGCCATTCCGGTGACCACCATGTCCTTAACGATTAGCGGAGCTCCGGTGAAGACCTCGCCCTGACCTGGATCTGCCACCTGCACTTCCCAGATCTTGGTGCCGTCGGTCTTATCGAGGGCCACCACGCGGCCATCGATTACCACTGAAATCACCTTGTTACCGGACAGCGCAACGCCGCGGTTGTTGATCCCGCAGCAGGCTACCGTCGACGCGTAGTTCCGATCGGGCGCGGGGTCGAATTTCCAAACCTGCCGCGGAACACCACCACGGACGTCCAGCTTTGTGACTTCGCCCCATCCGGTGGTCAGGTACAGAAAGCCGTCTTCGGCGATTGGTGTTCCTTCCAACCCGGCGAATGGAAACACGAGGACGTCCTTCCCGCCGCCGACCGTGCCGCCCATCGCCCAGGTGAATGCGACCCGTAGATTCTTGACGTTGGACTTGTTGATTTGATCGAGAGCCGAGAACCGGTGAGCCTCGTAGTCACCGTGATGGTGCAGCCAATTCTGCGGCTCACGCTCGCTGTTGATCAGACGCTCCGGGGTCACGTCGGCTGTAACAGCCGCAGTTGGAAACGCTGCCGCCGCCAACATCGTCGCAAGTATTGCAATATGAAAATGCGTTGTAGGTTTCATTGGCTCCTCCCGCCAGGATGTAGACGAGACGAATTCTCATTCTCGGATTTACGCCACCGTTTTCGAGAAATCGCCCCACTGCAACTATATTCCTTTCTGGGAGCTCTGGGCCGTCGTGAATTTCCCGGGGGAACGTCACCCCCGTCTGGATGTTCCGAGGGTGGATCGTAGGTTTCTCGCCCGAGAGCAATGAGGCGCAGCAGCTCGGGCAGGGATGGACCTGAAATAGAACAACGACTCGAGTGACCGGTTTTGGGCCGGTTTCAGTCGATCGAGGTCAAGGACACTCTGACACTGTCTGTCAGATCAAGTGCACGAACGGAACCCGAAGAGCGGGCACGCGATCAGCCACGCACGCTCGCCAATCTTCCTGTGTAGTCGGCTAGAAGGTGCAAACTGAATACGGTGCCTTGATCCGCGAGCTACTTACCTGCTGGAATGATTATTGGAACAGTCATGGGTTGTGTTTGGCTCGTCACTTTCACGCGAAGCTCGCTGGCGGAAAGAGTGGGTATCGTCCCAAGGTTATAGCGCGGTGGGGTATGGGGCTACAGTCCCTTGGCTCGCGGTTGCTGGCGGCAGATGGCATTATGAGCCATACTGTTAATCCGTACAGCTATGGCCGACGAGAACGTGCTGCGCTTGATTCCTGGCGACTACATTGCGGCGCAGCTAAGACCTGGCTCGAATTTAGCCAGTGGATGCCGTGCAATCGCTCTCGAACGTGAGCACTGCTGCAGCTCGCCGGTAGACCAACAGGCGCCCTTTGCACGCAGCAGCACTGACCGAGGCCGGCCTGTTGAGCCGTTCCTCGCGCATCAGAAAACCCTGGGCCGCCATTTGCCGATTGAAGGCTGGCCGATTGCCACGGTCCGGGTCGATGATCCACACTTCTGCTGCAGGCGCCGAGTGGCGCGCAATGAATGCGGCGAGGCTCGCGGTTGCATCGCGCTCGTACAAAAGGTCACTGCCGATGACCAGATCATATTGCGCTCGGATCGCGCAAAGTGCCGATGCGACTTCCCGCCCCGGGGGCAGCTCCGGGTCGCCCCAGGGACCGTGCCGATACTTCATCGGCGCTAGATGGTTCAGACGCAGGTTCTCCTTGAGAAAACTCTCCGCCAGGGGGTGGCAATCGCTCGCGGTTACATCGGCACCTCGGCGATGGCTTACGAGGCTCGCCAGCGCGAGCCCGCAACCGATCTCCAGGATCCGCTCATGGGAGTAGACCGGCCTAAGTGCCATGCGCGCCGCGAGGTGCACACCAGACGGCCACACCAGACCGAACAATGGCCACGCAGCGGAGGAGATGCCCACGCGCTCCGCTTCCCCAAGCGGATCGAAGAACTGTTGACGATCGAGTAGCGAGCGAATGACCAGATCATCAACGCCCGCGATCGCGATGCGCTCTTGCTTGGTCTGGTAGCCTGGCATCGGGGTGGAGGTGGACGCGGAGCGCAGGTGAGGTCGAACTGGTCTAGGCGGCTGGGATGCACAAACCAAGCCTGCCCCGCCCTCAGTTCGATTTCGCTCGGACGCCAGGTCTTGGTAACCCGTTGGACCTTCCTGGTCGAGCTATCGGGCATTCTCTCGGCGTACCGAAGTCCAGGTCTCTGATACCCGTAGCGCTAGCCAAGTCCACCATCGGGGCTGCTAGCAGTCAGCGACTTGATGAAGCGCACACGGAATCTGCCCTGGATGCCCCGTGCAGTTTTTGCGGACACGCAGGTAGAACCTCGGGGTGGTCTCGGGACGCGGGAGCAATTCAGGATCGCTAAATGAGCGCAAGTCCACCGCATAGCAAGGTGCTATGCTGCCCCGCATGCACTTCATCCCAGCAGCCTGCAGCCTCGAGGAACTATCGGGGGACCGCCATGATCAAGGCCGAACTCACTATCAGCAGCAAGAATTACGCGTCCTGGGCTCTGCGGGGTTGGCTGCTCTGCAGGATGGCCGGCCTCGAGTTCGACGAGAAAATCATGCCCAGCGACGACCCGTCGACGCGCGCCGAGCTGCTCCTGATGTCCCCATCGTTTCTCATGCCCTGCCTCCAGCACGAGGGGGTCAAGGTATGGGACACGCTCGCGATCGCCGAGTACCTCAACGAGATCAGGCCGGAAGCGCGGCTGCTGCCGGCCGACCGAGGCGCACGTGCGCACTGCCGCGCGATTTGCGGCGAGATGCATGCCGGCTTCAGCAATTTGAGGTCATCGTTGCCGATGAACCTCAAAGCGTACTTCCCGGGGTTCAAAGTATGGGCTGGCGCGCAAGCCGACATCGACCGCATCGTGACCATCTGGCGCGACTGCCTCTCCATTTACAGAGGGCCATACCTGTTCGGCACCCTGTCGATGGCGGATGCCATGTACGCGCCCGTCTGCACCCGGTTCTTGACTTATGACGTGAAGCTCGATGGCCGGTGTGCCGCCTATTGCGATCGCATCATGGAACTGTCGGACATGGTCGAGTGGGCAGAAGCGGCGAGGATCGAGCCCGACGAGGTACAGGAGCTGGACGCCGTGTTCTCAGGAAGAGGCACCTAGCGGGTGACCTTCGCCTCCAGCGCGGAGGCCGAGATCAACTCCTCCGTCAAGCGGAGCTGGGAACCGGGTACTCAAATCATCCGACATGACAGGAGCAGACGCTAGTCAGCTGGAAGACCCCAATGAGCGAACATAACGCGCAGTCGCGATAGCTGCAACAAGACTAGGGACCACGAGAACGAGGATGGAGACGGGAAGAAACACGGCGGGGGGAAACAGCTGGAGTACGTAGATGACGTATGCCAGGAAGGTGCCGCACAGAGACGAAGCGATGAGACCTCGACCAAAGTGAGCATTAGCCTCAAACCAGATATCGTCGTTCGCCATCGTGGCGCGAGTGCGAAAGCCATAGGCGACGTTGCGAGGGACCTTGCGCAAAGCCAGTGGGATAGCGACCAGGATTAGGAGCGCGGAACAGCCAAGAATTGTGAGGAAGCCTTTGTCAAAGATGCTCATGGATAAACGTAGCCTGCGTTCGATGCCGAAGCGGCCCAACGTATTGCGTCAGCGGTGCGAGGGCACGTTGCTAGGGAAGCGAGACGCTGCTTCACGCTCATCCGCCGCACGCTGAGTTAGGGTTGCTCCTCATCATACCTGGGTAGTGAGTCGCTAAGCTCGAACCAAGGCAAACGGCTAGAGCACCAGATATGCATCTTCGGTTCGATCACTTCGGGTTCATCGAGCGTGACAAAGTTCAGCTCCACATACTCCGGCTTGTCTGCCAACCGAAACTCAACCTGTGTTCCGCAAGACGGGCAGAAGCGACGCTCGCCCCAGGCGCTCGACCGATATATAGACGGCTCTCCGGACATATATCGGAACCCTGCAATTGGAACGCGCGCCCACACAACGTGCTCGCCTAAGAGCCTCGCCGCCTTGCACCTTGCTGCTACTTGCAGGGCGAAAACGTAAAGGAGTGCGCTCATGAGGCTAGGACTACTGCTTCGATATGCGGGAGAGGTCGGCGGCCCGCGCATGGACCTGGTGCTGGAGGCCGAGCGGCTGGGCTACACCTCGGTGTGGGCGGGCGAGTCCTACGGCACGGATGCCGTCACGCCGATCGCCTGGGTGCTGGCCCGCACCAACAGGATCAAAGCTGGCACCGGCATCATGCAGATGTCGGCCCGCACCCCGGCCTGCGCCGCCATGACGGCGGCGACGCTGCAGGCCATGTCAAACAACCGCTTCCTCCTCGGCGTCGGCCCGTCGGGGCCGCAGGTGATCGAGGGCTGGCACGGCGTGCCGTACGGCAAGCCGCTCACCCGCACGAAGGAATACATAGAGATCGTGCGCAAGGTGTTCGCACGCGAGGCTCCGCTGCAGCACCGGGGCGAGCACTACCAGATCCCCTACGCGGGTGCGAACGCGAGCGGGCTCGGCAAGCCGCTGAAGAGCATCCTGCACGCCAACCGCGATCTCCGCATCTACACAGCCGCGATCTCGCCTGCCGGGCTGCGCACTGCTGGCGAGGTCGCTGATGGCGTACTGCCGTTCCTGATGAGCCCGGAGCGCACGGACATCGTCACCGAGCCAGTGCTCGAAGGGAGGCTGGCAACGAAAAAGGGCCAGGCGCTCGCGGACTTCGACATCGCCCCGTTCGTGTGTGTCGCGATGGGCAAGGACCTGCAGGCCTGCCGCGACGCCATCAAACCGCAGATGGCGCTTTACATCGGCGGCATGGGCGCACGCGGTAAGAATTTCTACAACGACTACCTCAAGCGCATGGGCTACGAGGCGGCAGCCGCGAAGATCCAGGACGCCTACCTGGACGGGCGTCGCGACGACGCGATCGCCGCTGTCCCAGACAGCTTCATAGACGAGACGGCGCTGGTTGGCTCACCCGAACGCATCAAGGAGCGGCTGCAGGCCTGGAAGGAGAGTTCCAAGGACGGCAAGATCGGCAGCATGCTGCTGGGCGGGGCTAGCATCGATGCGCTACGTGTCGTCGCCGAAGCCGTTCTCTAGCTGATGAGGCGGGCAGCCAAGGCGCTTTGCATCAATATCCCCGAACTGAGCGCGCCTATCTCGGGCGCGTCAATGGCATCAAGCGCCTGTTTGCCCGGCTCGCGAACAACCCCTGATTCCGAGCGCCGCGGCGACATTCGACCCACGCGCGCTGTGCCTATTGCTCTCCGCGCTCTGGGCGTGGCGTGCGCCCGAGCATCAGCGCGACCAGCGCCCCTGCGATGAAGCCGCCGATGTGCGCACCGTGCGCGACGCCTCCGCCCTCCGGCACGAGCAGGAACGGCAGCAGGTTGTCGAGGACGAGATAGGCCACCAGAACGAATGTTGCGCGGATCCGGACCACTCCGACATAGAAGGGAAACAGGAACACCCACACCTTCACGATGTGGCGCGGGAACCAGATGAAGTAGAACCCGAGCACGCCGGAAATCGCGCCCGAAGCGCCGACCAGCGGAAGCGGCGAGCCGAGGTTGAATGCCGTGAAGAACAGCGTTGCCGCGATGCCGGTGGCGAGATACCAGAACAGGTACGCCGCCATGCCGAGCCGGTCCTCCACGTTGTTGCCATAGATCCACAGGTAGAGCATGTTGCCGACCAGGTGCATCAGGCCCCCGTGCAGGAACATGGCGGTGATCGGCGTGACCAGGCTCGGCGCATTCGGGCGGAAGCCCCAGCGGTACACCACCAGATCGTAAGCGCTCATCTGTTGCAGCACTTGCTGAGGCGAGGTGCCCGGGGGCAAATGCGGCATCACCGCCCGCAGGTATTCGGCGAGTGCCGGGTCGGACGGGTCGGGGGGCCGCATCCCCAGCGGCAAAGTAATCAGCAGATAGATGGCGACGTTGACGCCGATCAACACCACCGTCATCACCGGGAAGTGATGCGGATTGGGCTCGTCGCCAATGGGGAGAAACATGTGGCCCTTGTTGGTTAGTGGGCGAGGTCCGCAATGTTAGCGCGGATGGACGAAGGAAGCAGGGGCTTACCCCGATTCCTTCACAAGGGTCGGGAGTCACCGTTGCGCCGGTTTCTCGCTGGCCCGTACGGTGTGTGCTGCTCAACATGCACTCTCGGAAGTATGAACGTCCTCGGAAGCAGTTTGTCATTCGGACGTTGCGTCAGCCCCGTGCTCTGACAACTGCGCACCAAACCCCCTGTGAACTGCGGTCAGCAAATGAAGGTCCGTCGTTTCAAAGGTAATCTCTGCGCCGGTAGGTAGAGCCGAATACGAAACCTTTATTTGTGCGGCTCCGGTTTGTAGATCCTTTGTCCCCGGCATATCTGCGCCATGCAGTGATGCTGGATCTGAATAGTCGCCGCGCTGAAACGCTTCTGCTTCGTGCTTAAGGTGCTGCTGAATCAGCGCCACCTGATCCTTTGCCGTTGCATCTTTGACGATAACTCGCTCCACGCCGCCAGAGTCCGTCATTCGGAAGATGTGCGTGGTTCTTGCGAGGTCAAAGGGCATAACGCTCTGCGAGTCGCTCACGCGCTGAACGTGAACCCCTCATAGTTCTTGGCGGCGACATCTGCGCAGATCTTCCGGTAGCGCGCCATCCCGCCGGCGTACGGCATGAAGACACGCGGTTTACCTGGTATGTTCGCACCGAGATACCACGAGTGCTTCGCCTGGGGCAGCAGCGTCGCTTCGGCGGCCGCGTTCACCTGCGCTACCCACGAGGCCACCGCTTCATTCCTGGGCTCGATGCGCTTCAGGCCATGGTTACGCATATGCGCAATGCAGTCGGTGATCCACTCCACATGCTGCTCGATGCAAACCGGCATATTGCAAAGCACGGACGGGCTGCCGGGCCCGGTCACGGTAAACAGGTTGGGAAAGCCCGCTACTTGTAAGCCGAGATAGTTGCGTGGCCCCGCCTTCCATGCGTTCGCCAGGGACAGGCCATCGCGCCCGCGAATATCCATGCGCAACAGCGAGCCGGTCATGCCGTCGAATCCCGTGGCGAATACGATGATGTCCAACGGATACTCGGCATGCCGCGTGCGAATTCCCCGCGGCGTGATCTTCTCGATTGGCTCGGCCCGGACATCGACTAGTTCCACGTTGTCGCGGTTGAAGGTCTCGAAGTAGTCGGTGTCGATCGGCGGGCGCTTGGAAGCGTAGGGGTGGTCGAAGTCGGAGAGCTTCGCCGCCGTTGCGGGGTCTTTCACGATCTCGCCGATCTTGCCGCGAATGAAGGTTGCAGCCGTGTCGTTCGCCGCCTTGTCGGTGAGCAGATCCTGGAACGTGGCGCGGAATCGCAGACCGCCCGACTCCCAGGCCGCTTCATACACCGCCTGTCGTTCCTCGGGTGCAGTCTTCAGCGCAGAGCGATCGGCGATCAGCCACGGATGGCCGTTGACGGAGGCGTGCATCACCCGCCGGATCTCCGCGGCGTTTTGCTTAGCGTAGCGCCTGAACTCCGGAGTCAGGGGCGCATTGCGGGCCGGCACGCTGTAGTTCGCCGTGCGCTGGAAGACGGTCAGATGGGCAGCGGTCTCGGCGATCACCGGCGCGGCCTGGATGCCGGTGGAGCCGGTGCCGATCTGTCCGACCCGCTTACCCCTGAAGTCGACGCCTTCGTGCGGCCACTGTCCGGTGTGATACCAGCGCCCCTCGAAGGTGTCGAGGCCAGGGATGTTGGGAATGTTGGCTGCCGACAGGCAACCGACGGCGGTGATCAGGAACTGCGCCATGAACGTCTCGCCCGCCTGGGTGCTCACGCGCCAGAGATTTGCCGTCTCGTCGTAGTGCGCGGCAGTCACCCGGGTGTTGAAGCGGATGTCGCGCTTCAGGTCGAAGCGGTCGGCGACATGGTTGAGGTAGCGCAGGATCTCCGGCGGTCCGGGATAGCGCTCCGACCACTCCCACTCCCGCGTCAGCTCTTCGGAGAACGAGTAGCAATAGGAGTGGCTTTCCGAATCGCATCGCGCACCGGGGTAGCGGTTCCAGTACCAGGTGCCTCCGACCCCTGCGCCTGCCTCCAGCACCTGGACCGAAAGACCCAGCCGGTCGCGCAGGCAGAGCAATTGATAGAGGCCGGAAAACCCGGCGCCGATGACGAGCGCGTCGAAGGAACGCGCCTGGCGGGTTTCGCTTTCGGGAGATTCCGTGGTGATGCTTGCCCCTTCCATCTAAATCCTCAAACCAATTTCAACCACCCCGTCACCTTCGGTGACACCCCTCCTCGGAAAGGAGGGGAGAGAACAGCGTGAGACGTATTATCTCGCGATGGCGAGTTCGGGGGTACGATAGCTCGTTCCGCCGCGACTGCGGGTGGAACGCTCGAACAACAGGACCCCAACCAGACAGGAGGAGAAGAATGAACCGTAGACATTTCCTGGCCTTTGCGCTTTGGGCTGGACTGATCGCAGCGCTGCAAGCGAATCCGGCTGCCCTCGCCGGCGACGACTGGATCGCCACCTGGACCGCGAGCCCGCACGAGGTATGGGCACCTGACTTTCTGGCGCCGGTCAAGGTGCCGAGAAATCTGTGGGGACAAACCGTGCGGCAGGTCGCCCAGGTCAGCATCGGCGGCAAGCGCGTTCGTGTCGTGCTCTCGAACGAATACGGGCCTTGGCCACTCAAGGTTGGCGCGGCGCAGATCGCGTTGAGCGAGAAAGGCTCTGCCATCGTCCCTGGTTCGGGCAAGCCGCTCACTTTCGGCGGCCAGA
>Ga0326726_10004849_pt1 | contig 12253 bp, 8 predicted proteins | sample MHFenrmetagenome_2_FD_207603 | JGI IMG/M metagenome (GOLD analysis project Ga0326726, IMG submission 207603) | Lab enriched peat soil microbial communities from Michigan Hollow, Ithaca, NY, United States - MHF15MN | ecosystem: Environmental > Terrestrial > Soil > Wetlands > Peat | place: USA...
ACCGGAGGCGTCGCGGCGGGCTTGGCCACGGGTGTTGGGGCCGGCTTGGCCATCGGTGCCGGTGCGGGCGCCGGCATCGGATCGACCTGCGCGACGCGCACCTGGGCCTTGACGAGCTTCGCCTCGGCCTTCGCCGCTTCGAGCTTCGCGAGCTCGGATTCCTCGGCGGTGCGCTTCTTCGCGAGCTCGGCGCGACGCAGCTCCTCGCGATTCGCGGCATCGTGGGCCTGCGTCGCCGCAGTCTCGAGCCGCGACGCCTCGGCCTGCTGCAGCGCGACGGCCTTGCGGCGATCCGCCAGCTCGGTCTCGGCGCGCTTGCGATCCGCGGCGAGCTTCTCGAGCTCGGCGCGCGCGTCGGCGAGCGCCTGCTCGCGCTCGACCTGCGCCTTCTGCGACGAGTCGTTCGCCTTGCGCGCCTGCGCCGCGAGGACCTCGGCCTGAGCCTTCGCCTCGGCCTTCGAACGCGTCTCGAGCTCGGCGGCCGCACGCTCCGCGGCGCTGCGCTTCGCGGTCAACGCGGCGAGCGAGGTCTCGGCATCGCTCTTCGCGGCATTCGCGGCCCGGGCGGCGGTCTCGGCGATCTTGCGCTGCTTCTCGGCGGCGTCCTTCGCGATCTGCGCCGACTTCGCGGCGTCGAGCGCGGCCTGGCGCTGCGCCTCGGCCTCGGCGCGGTCGCGCTCCGCGGTCGTCTTGCGCTGCGCGGCGTCGCTGGCGGCGACCTCCGCCTCGTGGCGCTTCTTCGCCGCTTCGGTGGCGGCGAGCTCGGCTTCGGAGCGCCGGCGTGCCGCATCGCTCGCCGCGGCCTCGGCATCACCACGCTTGCGTGCGGCCTCGGTCGCCGCGGCGATCGCCTGCGTGCGCTGCTGCTCCACGCCCGCGAGCGTCGACTTCGTGGCCTCGAGATCGCGCTTCGCGTCCTTCGCGGCCTGCTCGGCCGCCGCCCGGAGGCTCTGCGCCTCCTCGGTAGCCTTGCGCGCCATCGCGAGCCGCTCCTCGGCGGCCTTGGCCTCGGCCTGCGCCTTCGCGCGATCCGATGCCGCCGCGCGATCGCGTACGTTCTGCGCGTCCTTCGCCGCGAGCTCGGCCGCGGTCCGCTCCTGCTTCGCCTTGCTCTCCGCGTCGCGCGCGGCCTCCTCGCGCGCCTGGGCCGCGGCATTCGCCGCGCGCGCCTTGTCCTCGAGCTGCTGCGCCGCCGTGGACTTCTTGTCGAGCGTCGCGAGCTGCTGCTTCGCGTCCGACATCAGCTTCTCCGCCTCGCCGCGTGCGACCTCGGCCTTGTGCTTGTCGGCCTCGGCTTGCTTCTTGTCGGCGGCGGCCGCGGTGCGTGCGGCCTCGGCCTCGGCGCGCGCCGACTCGGCCTCGGTACGTGCACGGGCGGCCTCGGCCTTGGCGGCCGCGGCCTCGCGCTGCGCACGCGCCACGTCGTCCTTCGCCTTCGCGGCGGTGGTGGTCGCCTCGGTCCTGGCGGCATCGGCCTCCGCGCGCGTCTTCGCGAGATCGCCCTTCGCCGCATCCTTCGCGGCATCGGCCTCGGCGACGCGCTTCGCCGCCTCGTGTTTCGCGGCCTCGACCTCGGCCTCGCGCTTCGCCGTCTCGCGCATCGCGGCCTCGACCTCGGCGACGCGTTTCGCCGCCTCGCGCTTCGCGGCCTCGAGCTGCGCGCGATCGCGCGCTTGCTCGGCCTGGGTGCGCGACGCGTCGCGCTTCGCCTGCTCGGCATCCCGGCGTGCCTGATCGGCCGCCGTCATCGCGTACGCCGCATCGCGCTTCGCCTGCTCGGTCTCCGCACGCTGCTTCGCGAGCGCGGCTTCGGCATCGGCGGCCTTCTTCGCGGCCTCGGCCTTCACGCGATCGGCCTCTGCTTTCGCGCGATCGGCCTCGACCGTCTGCTTCGCGGCGACACTCTTCGCACGGTCGGCGTCGGTCTTCGCGCGGTCGGCGTCGCTCTTCGCGCGATCGGCCTCCGCCATCCGCTTCGCGGCATCGCTCTTGACGCGATCGGCCTCGACCATCCGCGTCGCGGCATCGCTCTTGGCGCGATCGGCCTCGACCTGCATCTTCTGCATCTCGTCGCGCGCCTTCGCGGCCTCCGCCTTCGCGCGAGCGGCCTCGGCAACTGCCGCGAGCCGCGTGCGATCCGCCTCGGCCTGCGCCGTTGCCGCCGCGGTCTTCGCTTGCTCCGCATCCTGCTTCGCCTGCGCGGCGACCGCCTTCACGCGCTCGAGATCCGCCGCCGTCGCCGCGTTCTTCTGTTGCAGCTGCCTCGCCTGCTCGACCGCACGCTGGGCGGCCTCGGCCTTCACCGACTGCTCGGCGGCGGTCCTGCGCAGGCGCTCCGCCTCGGCCTTCGCGGCGTCGGCTTCGGCACGGCTCTGCTTCAATGTCGCGTTCGCGGTATCGGCTTGTTGCTGCGCGGCATCGCGCGCGTGCTCGGCATCGCTCGCGAGCTTCTTCATCCGATCGCTCTCGGCCTGGACCTTCGCGAGCTCCTCGGGGCTGGTCGTCTTCGGCGCCGGATCGCGCGGCATCACCATGACGATGACCTCGTTGCCATCGGTCTTGACGTCGTAGCGTCCCGGGCGCGCCATCGTGATGATCACGCGCACGGCGTTGTCGTCGAGCTGCTGGGCCGCGATCGTCGATACCGCCCACGTGCTCGGCGTGAAGACCGCCGCGCTCTCGTGACCGCGCAACACGTCGGCGAGTCGCGCTTGCGGCAAGTCGATCACGACGCGCATCGGTCGCTCGAGCTTGTAGACGGTGAAGGTCGGCGTCTGGGCACCGCGAACGTGAACGCGCGTGGTGCCGCTGTCCTCGTCGAAGGTCACCGCGCGCACCTCATTCTTGCCGTCGGCATGCGCGACGGGAGCGATCGTCATCGAGGCGATCACGGCAACAGCAGCGATCCAGGTTTTCGGGGTCATGATCATGTCGACTCCATGCTTCACGCGGGCAGATCTCGAGCGACGCGTCGCACGGGACGCCCATCACTCCGCGGTCAGCCGCGCAGCAGGAAAATTTTCGCCCGCCTGGCGGCGGACCACAAATTTTCGGCGTTCGAGCGCCGCGGCTTACTTCTTCGGGAGCTGGACGGGCACCTTGGCGCCGCCCGGAGTCACGACCGGGACGTTGGACGCGCCCGACGGGGAGACCTTGGTCTCGCGCGGCGGCGTCACGATCGGCGCGGTCGTGGTCGGCACGGTGACATCCGGCATCGACTGCGGCTCCGGCTCGAGGCCACCCGGGTGCAGCTGCACCGAGGTCTCCTGCGCCGGCCGCTTCAGATCCGGGTCTTCCTCGACGACGAACGTCACGTAGCCGGTCCCGATGTCCTTGACGACCGCCTTCTCCTTACCGACGCAATCGCCGCGCTTGATGATGTGGCCGACGTTGGCCGTGTCCATCATCAGCACCTTGCGCGTCGTGCCCTGGGCGACGATGCCGACCAGGCGAAGGTCCTGGTAGCTGTAGCTCGTGGCGACGAACTGATCGGCGCGCTTGCACGTCTGGTGCGGTTCCGGCTTCGCGGAACTCGTCTGCTGGCCGACGCCGGCCTGCACGATCACGTACGACAGGAACGGATCGCGTGCCTGCTCGGAGACGAAGTCACGATCCTTGAACTCGTGGCGGATCGTGTCGCGCTCCGGGCACGGCTCGCAGTTGTAGGCGGCCCCGACCGGCAGGCAGTACAGCCCCGGCTCGCAGTCGGGCAGCATCTTGCCGGCGCCAGACCCGGCATTGAGCGGCTCGCACGCCGGACCGGTCGCTTTCTCCGGCGACGGGCACGCGATCTTGTCCTCGACGTGCGTGCGCTGCTTCAGCTTGTTCTTGTCATCGATCTTCGGCGCGGCGGCCTGGGTCGTCTGCGGTTGCGGGTTCGGGCGCTGCTGGCCGGCGCTGTCGTCGTCACCGCCGCAGGCCGCGATGAACGTGAGGAGGACCAGGAGGCGCATCAGATTCCTCCCTTGAGCTTCGCCGCGCTGCCGCTGCTGCGCTGCTCGTCCTTGTCCATCGCGTTGTTGACGCGCGCCTTCGCGCCGGCGGGCGTGGCGGCGGGCGGCAGCGGCTTCGGCTTCGCCGGCTTCGTCGGCGCGGTGCCACCCGCGGCCGCGGGCGCGCCCGGGGCCGGTTCGACGCGCTCTTCCTGGCGGTACGTCGTCGCCGTGAACTTCGCGGTCAGCACGATCTCGCGGTTCTTCACGATCGGATCGCTGATCGTGAGGTTCTCGATCGACACGATGCGCTCGCGCTCCTCGACCGCCTGCTCGCCGTTCGCCGGCGGCTGCGCGCCCGCGCGTGCTCGCTTCGGCACGAGCGACGCGAAGAACCGCTTGATCTGCATGAACGTGCCGCTGATCTCGAAGTCGACCGGCACCTTGATGAACGACTCGATCGGCTCCTCGGGCTTCTGGGTCGAGCGGTTCACCTGCACGCCCGACTCGGTGACCTTGCGGTTCAGGGTCTCGAAGAACGCCGGCAGCTCCGACTCGGAGGGCAGCGCCTTCTCGTTCTGATCGATCTGCGCCTTGAGCCGATTCAATGTCGGCTTGAGGTCGGCGAGCTCCTTGATGTCGTTGTCGAGCTTGTGCGACATCCCGACCTTGCTGTCGTGCAGGTTGTCCTCGTCGGTGAGGTCGGATGACAGCTTCGACAGCCCGAACTGGTAGTAGAGCCCGAACGCGAGCACGCCGATGACGACGAACAGGAGGACCTTGCGCTGGTTCGGCAGCCGCGCGAAGTCGTTCATGACCGCCATCAGTACGCCACCTTTCCGGTGATGGTGAACTTGTAGTAGGCGATGCCGGTGTCCTTGTCGGACACGCGCTCTTCCGTCGCCGGCGCGACGTTGTCGAAGTACACCGACGCCTGCATGCGCTTCGACAGCTGGGTGATGTCCGTCTCGCCCTGGGCGCCACCCTCGAGCTTGAACGTGCCGGCGCTGTCGGTGAAGCCGGTGAGCCAGACGTGCGTCGGATCCCACGCGAGATCGTAGCGGCGGTTCGGATCGCTGTCCGCGCCGTTGCCGGTGCGCCTCGCCATCTCCTCGGTCATCGTCGGCAGGTGGTTCGTCGTGAGGATCTCGCCGAGCTCGTGCAGGACGTTCGCCGGCACGACCTTGGCGGCGATCAGGCGGTTGATCGAGCGCGCGCGTTCCTTGGCCTCGTCGGCGGCCTTCTTCAGGCTCGGGAACTCGGTGAGCTGAGCGTTCTTCGCGGCGATCTCCTGCTGCAGCTGCTCGTTCGAGTCCCTGAGATCGCGCAGCTTCGAACGCTTAGGTTGATCGAACACGAAGAACACGAGCGCGGCCGCACCGACGAGCGACGCCACGCCGATCGCCATCTCGCGCTGGCCGCCTTCACTCGGCGCACTCGTTCGCTTCGCCCGCTTTTGCGGGAGAAGATTGATCTTGATCATTTGTCCCCTCCAGCGCGCATCGACAGCCCGACGCCGATCAGAGCTTCGGGTGAGTGAGCGTTGAGGTAGGTGCGGTCGAGCTGCGGATCGATCTCGACGCGCTTCCACGCATCGGCGACCTCGAGCGGCAACCGCGACCGGCGCTCGATCGCGCGGTGCAGGGAGGTCACCTTCGCGCTACCGCCGGCGAGCACGATGCGCGTCACGTTCGCGTCGGCGGTGGTCGCGAGGAAGAAGTCGAGCGAGCGCTGGAACTCGCCGGCCATCACCTCCGACACGCCCTCCATCACGCGCAACACTTCCTGCGGCACGACGCCGTCCTCGGTCTGGTTACCGCCGACCTTGTAGGCCTCGGCCTCGTCGGCGGCGATGCCCATCTGCTTCTGGATCTCCTCGGTGAACGCGTTGCCACCGATCGTCACGTCGCGCGTGAACAGCGACACGCCGCTGCGCACGATGTTGATGTTCGAGATCGCGGCGCCGATGTTGATCAGCACGATCGTCTCGCGCGGGTCGAGCGCGTAGTTCGCCTCGAAGCCGTTCTGGCTCGCGAACGCGGCCACATCGACGACCTGCGGGGACAGGCCCGCATCGCGGACCACTTGCACGTAGTCGCTGACGACTTCTTTCTTCGCGGCGACGAGCAACAGCTCCGTCTGGCCGCTGGCGGTCATCGGGTTGGTGACGTGATAGTCGATCTCGACGTCGTCACGTCCGAACGGGATGTGATGCTCCGCCTCGTTGCGAATGTTCGCGGCGAGCTCTTCGGGACGCATCATCGGCACCGTGATCTTCTTGATGATCACCGAATGACCGGCGATCGCGATCGCGACGTCCTTCTGCCGCAACTTCAGCCGGCTCCAGAGCTGGCGGATCGCATCCGAAACGGCTCCCTGATCCATGATCGTGCCGTCGACGATCGTCTGCGGGACGAGTGGCTGCATGCCAAACGCCTGTAGCGCCCAACCGGTCGTCTTCCGCTTGAGCTGCACGGCCTTCACACATGAAGAACCGATGTCGAGCCCGATGCACTGTTTGGCCATGGAACCTCTGCGGCGTAAAATTTTGTCACGTCACGCCGGGATCTCCAAAAAGTCCCTCAGAAAGAGCGCTTCCATAAGTCAGGAAATTCCGTACTCCTTCATCTTGTAGAGCAGCGCACGGTGGCTGATCTCGAGCAGCTTGGCGGCGTTCGTGCGATTGCCGGCGGTGACGACGAGCGCGCGCTTGATGAGGTCTTGCTCGAGCGTGCGGGTCGCTTTCTTGATCGACAGCTCGGCGTCGTCGCTCCCAAGTGCGCTCACCGCCTGACGAACCTGCATGACGCTGTGGAGAAACGCGAGATCGATCTCCGGGCCGTCGGCGAGCACCACCACCCGCTCGATGACGTTCTCGAGATCGCGCACGTTGCCCGGCCACGGCTGGGCGGCGAGCGCCTCGACGACGGCGTCGGAGAGCACGACCTGGCGGGCGTGCCGAGCCGCGTGGCGAGCCGCGAAGTGACGCGCCAGTTGCGGGATGTCCTCGGCGCGGTCGCGCAGAGGCGGCACGTCGATCGGCACGACGTTGAGGCGGTAGTAGAGATCCTCGCGAAAGCGTCCCGCCGCCACCTCGGCCGCGAGGTCGCGCAGCGTCGCGGTGATCAACCGGACGTCGATCTTGATCGCCTGCGTGTCGCCGACGCGCCGGATCTCACCCTCCTGGAGCACGCGCAGGAGCTTCGCCTGCAGCGGCTGCGGCAGCTCGCCGACCTCGTCGAGGAACAACGTGCCGCCATCGGCATCTTCGAACAGCCCCGAGCGGTCGCGCATCGCATCCGTGAACGCGCCGCGCACGTGGCCGAACAGCTCGGACTCGAGCAGCGTCGCCGGGATCGCCGCGCAGTTCACGGCGACGAAGCGCTGCGCGCGACGTGGCGACGAGTCGTGGATCGCGCGTGCGACCAGCTCCTTGCCGGTGCCGGTCTCGCCCTGGATCAGCACCGTGCTGCGCGTCGCCCCGATCGTGCGGATCGTCGCGCGCAGCTTCTGCATCGAGGGTCCATCGCCGACGAGCGAGGCAGTGCCGGTCGGGTCGTGACCGTTCGCGTGCCGCTCGGCACTCGTGGTCGCACGCCGCGTCGCGAGGTGGCGAAGCGCGACCGTGATCGCGAGATCGTCGACCGGCTCGGTGACGATGTCGTCGACCCCGGCCTCGAATAACCGCTTCGACGTCTCCGGATCCCGCGTGCGCGCGATCGCGATCACGGGCGTATCGTCGCGGCGTTGCTCGCACGCCTGGACCGCGAGCTCCGGCGCCACGAGCACGACATCGCACGCCGTCGCCGCGAGGTGCTTCTGCGCGGTGTCGAGCTCGGTTGCGGCAACGACGACCAGCCCGCGTTGATCGAGGAGCAGGTGCAAGGCTCGCCGGGCCTCGTCGTCGGGCCCCAGCAGCAATACTCGCTGCACCGGCGCAGTCACGATGAACAACGGTAGCGCACTTGATCCGACGATGTGCCGCCAAGACCCCAGCGAATTAGCAGGGTTGGATCGCCAACGATCGATCCGATCTGCCAACAAGGTTGGCACTTCCGGCCCTCGTTGGATTGTGTAAGCATTTCAAATTGCCCGGACTTCATCTTGGCCGTGGCTTTGCTCTATGCTCCGCCAGCACTGGAGGTGCGCCGATGCGCAACGCCGTCGTTCTTTTTTCGCTTTTGGGCCTGACGTTCCTGGCCGGCTGTCCTGACCGCTCGATCTCTCAGGTGAGCCCTCAGCAAGGTCGCGTCGAATACAAAGACATCCCGGTCACGGTGAACCGAGATATCGACATCTTGTTCGTCATCGACGACTCGCCGTCGATGCTCGACAAGCAGACGAACCTCAAGGCGAACTTCCCGAACTTCATCAACGTGCTCAACACGATCGAAGGCGGGTTGCCGAACGTCCACATCGGCGTCACGACCGACCTCGGGACCAAAGGCGCCGGCGACGGCCAGCCCGGTCCGAGCATCGGCTCCGGCCCCGGCGCATGTTCCGGTCAGGGCAAGCAAGGCAACTTGCAGACCTACGGTACGACCCTGGTCACCGGCTCGTTCATCAGCGATACGAAGAACACCGACGGCACGCGGTCGACGAACTACACCGGCGCCCTGTCGGCGGCGTTCTCGGCGATCGCCAGCGCCGGTGCAGGCGGGTGCGGCTTCGAGCAGCACATCGAAGCGGCCAAGCGCGCGCTCAACAACAACCCTGCCAACGCCGGCTTTCTCCGGCCGACGGCGTACCTCGCGGTCATCTTCATCGCCGACGAAGACGATTGCTCGATGGAGCACTCGAGCTTGCTCGGCAGCGACACCGCGACCCTCGGCCCGCTCCAGTCGTTCCGCTGCACGCGGTTCGGCATCACCTGCGATCAGGGCGGCACCGATCAGGGCGCGATGAACCAGGTCGGTCCGAAGGGCCAGTGCCACTCGAACGAAGGCTCGGCGTACCTCACGAAGATCGCGGACTACACCACGTTCTTCAAGGGCCTCAAGAGCGACCCGAACAACGTCATCATGGCCGCCATCGCGGGAACCACGACGCCGGTCGAGACCGAGCTTCGCGCGCCTCCCGGCGGCGGCACGGCGATCCCGGCGCTCGCGCACTCGTGCACGTACGTCGACGCGTCGAACGCGACCGAGGTCGCGGATCCGCCGGTTCGTATCAAGCAGCTCCTCGATTCGTTCCCCAACCGCTCGACGTTCTCGACGATCTGCCAGCAGGACCTCTCCGGTGGTCTGACGCTCGTCGCACAGCTCCTGAAGAGCGTGCTCGGCAGCCCGTGCATCGATGGCACGCTCGCCGACGCCGACCTCAACACGCCGGGACCGCAGTACGACTGCTCGGTGTCGGACGTCACGAACTACGGCAAGGCGAACCAGATCGAGAGCGTGCTGCCCGAGTGTAACAACCTGACCGCGCCGGCCTCGTCGACGAACAAGCCGTGCTGGGCGATCGAGACCGATGCGATGAACTGCACCGCGAAGCAGCACCTGACCCTGAAGATCGAGCGCTCGCAGGCGCCCGCACCCGATACCCACACGGTCTCGTACTGCGTCACCTGCGCCGACGCGAACGACGACGGCATCTGCGACATGTGAGCTGACGTTCGTGGTCGAACGACGGGCGGGCCTTCCCGCCCGTTTTTGTTTTCGGCGCGTGATGGATCTGCACCCGTGCGCGCACGAACGGGCATGCGTCTTCTTCACTGTTCACCGGCGTTGTTCATGCTCGCGCTCCTTCCCGGTTGTCCCGATCGCACGATCGACTCCGTCGTGCCCGTGCAGGGCAAGGTCACGACGATGGACATCCCGGCGAAACCGCGCCGCCAGGCCGACATCCTGTTCGTGATCGACAACTCGGGCTCGATGAAAGAAGAGCAGGACTCGCTGCGCGCGAACTTCTCTGGCTTCATGGACATCCTGAAGACCCTCGAGGGTGGCATGCCCGATGTCCACATCGGCGTCGCTACGTCGGACCTCGGAACGTCGGCCACCGACGGCAGCTCGCTCGCGGGCGGCGCGTTCGGCTGCACCGCCCACGGCGACGATGGCGGGATGCACGGCGCCGCGATGGTGACCGGCAAGTTCCTCGTCGACGACGGGCACGGCAACACGAACTACAGCGGCACGCTCGAGAGCGCGTTCTCGGCGATGGCCGATGTCGGCACGGCCGGGTGCGGGATCGAGCAGCACCTCGGTTCGATGAAGCGCGCGCTCGAGAACCCCGCGAACACCGGCTTCCTGCGCACCGACGCGTACCTCGCGGTGATCGTGATCGGCGACGAGGATGACTGCTCGCTCGCGCACGATCAGCTGTTCACGACGTCGACCAATGCCGATGCGGTGAACTTCATGTGCACGAAGGACGGCATCGAGTGTGACGACACGCCGAACGACCTGACGACGCCCGGCGATCGGACGCGCTGTCACCCGAGCGATCACAGCCAGTACGTCGAGAGCGTCGATCACTACGCGAGCTTCCTGAAGGGTCAGAAGACCGACCCGCGAGACGTCATCGTCGCCGGCATCGTCGGCGATCCCGAGCCGTTCGCGATCACCACGAAGAACCAGACCTCGGTGCTCGCCCCGTCGTGCACGTACACCGGCACGACCGGCGCGCAGACCGCGTTCCCGGCCGTGCGCACGGCCGACTTCCTGGAGCAGTTCCCGCTCACCACCCGCTCCACGATCTGCGGCGCCGACCTGCGCGAGGGCCTCGCGCAGATCGCCGCGCTGCTCAAGTCCGCGATCGAAAACCCGTGCTTCGAGAACCAGCTCGCGGATGCCGATCCGACAACGCCAGCGCTCGACCCCGACTGCACGGTCACCGACGTCCGCCGCATCCCCAACGACGCCGACCAGGAGCTCGCGGTGATCCCGGCGTGCGCCCAGAACAACCATGGAATCCCGTGCTGGTCGATCGAGCAAGACGACGTGAAGTGCGGCTACACGCACACCGACCCGCACCTCAAGCTGGTGATCGATCGCGGCGGCATCGTGCCGGCGAACGACATCCACGTGAAGGCCAGCTGCGTGACCGTCGACGCGGGCGGAACGCAGTTCTAAGCCCTTTGATGATAGGGTCGGCCCGTGCCTGCAGCGGGTCGCCCCTGGATCACGGCGAATCAGGTGACCCTGTTGCGCCTGGTCCCCATGCCGCTCCTGGTGTGGATGATCTACAAGGGCCACGCGAGCCACGAGGACTCGTACCTGTGGGCTGCGCTGATCGCCGGCATCGTCATCGGCTCGACCGATTGGGTCGACGGCATGCTCGCGCGCAAGTACGGCCCGACCGTGCTCGGCGGCTTGCTCGATCCGATCGCCGACAAGGTCTTCATCGCGTTCGCGTACACGCCGTTCGCGGACTCTGGCCCCAACGGCGTGCCGATCGTGTGGTGGTGGGCGTGCGCGCTGATGTTCACGCGCGAGTTCTTCATCACCGCGCTGCGCTCGGCGTACGAGCAGCGCGACCTGTCGCTCAAGACCAGCTACATCGCGAAGGCCAAGACGTGGGCCCAGATGCAGGGCATCGGCGTGGTGCTGCTGTTCCCGCTCGTCGAGAACAAGAACATCATCATCGGCCTCCTGGTCGCCGGCATCGTCGGACCGCTCGTCGCGATGGCCGCGCTGTGGATCGTCAAGCGAAAGTTCTGGCGCGCCACGATCTTCATGACGCTGCCGTTCGCCGCGACGCTCGTCATCTACCTCTACGATGAAGCGTTCGCACCGCGCGCGATCATGATCGGCATCGTCGCGATCACGTGGATCAGCGGGCTCGACTACATCGTCGTCGGCTGGAGACAACTCCGCGGTCGCGGTGACTTCCGCGTCGCCGACGGCGTGCGCCTGCTCGGCGGCCTCGCGCTCCCGTTCCTGCTGTTCTCGGTCCTGCACTTCACCGACGCTCCGCGGTGGACGATCTTCACGATCCTCGCGTTCGAGCTCGCCGTCGGCGGTCTCGATAATCTGCTGTCGCACCACAAGGTCGCCACCCTCGCGCTCGCCTGGGGCGGTCGGGTGCTCGGCGTCAGCCTGCTCCTCGGCGGCGCGTTGCTCCTCCCCGACGAGGCCACGCCGCTCGCGATCGTCGCCACGCTCGTCAGCGTGTTCGGGGTCACCGCCGAGTTCGTCCGCGGCAAGCCGTACTACATCACCGCGCTCGACTAACCGATGACGCGGTTGCGGCCCTCGCGCTTCGCGCGATACAGGTGGTCGTCGGCGATCTTGATGAAGGCGGTGACGTCGACGTCCTCGCCCTCGACGCACGCGACGCCGACCGAGATCGTGACCTCGAACGTGTCGCCCTCGTACTCG
>Ga0326726_10004850_pt1 | contig 12252 bp, 12 predicted proteins | sample MHFenrmetagenome_2_FD_207603 | JGI IMG/M metagenome (GOLD analysis project Ga0326726, IMG submission 207603) | Lab enriched peat soil microbial communities from Michigan Hollow, Ithaca, NY, United States - MHF15MN | ecosystem: Environmental > Terrestrial > Soil > Wetlands > Peat | place: USA...
TGGCGTTTAGTATTTGGTCTGCGCCAAATTTTTTTGCAAGTTGTAATCTGAATGGATTTATATCAGCGACAATAACATTTTTTACACCTTTAAATTTGGCAAGTTGAGTATGTAAAATTCCTGATATGCCACTGCCAATAATTAACAGCGAATCGTCTTTTTGAAGGTTAGCCAAACGTTGACCTCGAGAAACACATGCTAATGGCTCGATGAATGTGCCATCTTCAAAAGACATGTCGTTTGGCAACTTGTAAGTGCCAAGTTCAATGTTTATTTTTGGTATCCGAATGTATTGCGAGAAGCCGCCCGGATAATAATTTGTGGTGTGCAATGTATGGCAGGCTGTGTGATTACCTCTTTGGCAATAGCGGCACTGATTGCATGGCACGTGATGTGAAACAAAAACTCTATCGCCGACTTTAAGACTTTCAACTTTTGTGCCTATTTTGTCAATAATTCCTGTTGCTTCATGACCTAAAACTTTTGGAGCTTTGGGCACTCGATACCATTCTATCACATCACTGCCGCAGATACCGCTCGCTATTACTTTCAATAATGCTTCGTGGTCGCAGATCTGAGGAATTGGTTCTTCTTGGATGCGAATGTCATGATTGTTATAGTAGACGGCGGTAAGCAAATGTTTGCACCAAGAAAAGGAAACTGTTGGGTTAGGTTTTGCCTTCTTTTGCTTGATTGAAAAGGTCTAGTGCTTCTTGCGGATTAAAGTTGTCATGAACGATTGCTCTGATTGCTTTTATTGAAGCAACTGGATTCTCGGTTTGCCAAATATTTCTGCCTAGGTTGACGCCTATAGCGCCTTTCTGGATGCCATCGTATACGAAGTCGAATACTTCTTTTTGTGTTTCGGTTTTTGGTCCACCAGCAATGACAACTGGCACAGGGCAGCCGTCAACGACTTTTTCAAAGTTTTCTTTACAGTAGTAAGTTTTAACGACGCGCGCGCCTATTTCGGCTGAAACTCTAGCTACCAAGGCTAAGTATCTGGCTTCGCGTTTTTCTAGTTCCCTTCCTACTGAGGTTACAGCCATTACCGGTATGCCATAGTCTTCGCACTCATCAACGAGTTTGGCTAGGTTGCTGAGGCTTTTGTTTTCGCATTTTGTTCCAACGAAAACAGACATGGAGACTGCCATGGCGTTTAGTCTTAGGATCTCTTGGATTGACGTAACTATGCTTTCGTTTGCTAAGTCTTCACCTACAACGGTCACTGCACCTGAAACTCGCATTATTATTGGTTTCTCAATGGCTGGGTCTATGCAGTTTCTTAGAACACCGCGCGTCAGCATGATTGCGTCAGCATATTGGTATAACGGTTTTATTGTTTCGCCTGGCTTCTCAAGGCAATGTGTTGGTCCTTGGAAGTATCCATGGTCTATAGGTAAAAATAGTGCTTTCCCATCTTTTTGGATAAGTCGGCTTAATCGGTTTTTCATTCCCCATTCCATATTTATTTCTCCGTGGAATCTTTTGGTTTTAGAATTAAATAACCTTTTTCTATTAACCAATGGTGAAACTGCCATGTGGTGTACAGGCATCCGCTACCGCATTTGTGCTTCAACCGCTCGTACTCGAGGGAAGCTTCGTTGAGCTTGTTGAGTTGTGTCTGAACTGGACATTGAACGTCTTTACAGAATTCTCTGCGTTTATATTCAATGAAACCTTCGCGGGTCATTTTCATCGGTGGCTTACTCCTTTTTTGTCTTAATAAAACTTCGGTTTTTATGAAGAAATTTATGACTTGATTTGACTCTATAGTTACAATCTAAAAACAAGGTGCTCTCACAAAATGGAGATTGTTGTTTGGAAGTGCTTTTAAGTTACTTTTTTGATTTGTTGCATGTATGCCTAAATTATATCTTCTGGGCGGAGAAAATGTCTTCAAACGAAGTGCAATAGAAGTCAATGAGAGGGCTTTTCAAGATGCCGAAAAACCTTTAATTGTTCTTGTGTTTACCTGGGCGCGAACTTCGTTTGACAAAGGGTATAGAAAAAGGAAAACAATAGTTGATTATTTCATTAGTCTCGGGGCTTCTTCAGTTAACTTTGTGGATTTTTCTGATTCAAATGAGGTTATCGTTAAGAAAATGGCTGATTCTAGTTTGGTCTACTTGACAGGGGGGCTTCCAACCGTCCTAGTTGAACGTTTGAAGAAAATGGGAGTTGACCATTTGCTAAGAGAATATAATGGGGTCATCATTGGAAGAAGTGCGGGAGCTTTGGCGCTTTGTCGAAAATGCATAATCACCTGCCGCAGCAATTCAGAAGCAAAAATCATTAATGGTCTCGGATTAGTAGAACTTACGCTTAAGGTTCACTACATACCTGAAAAAGACAAAACTTTGGAAGAGCTATCAAAGCAAGAGGCAATTTATGCTGTACCTGAGGATTCAGCGCTGGTTTATGATAATGATTCATGCTCTTTTATTGGAGAAGTATTTTTGTTTGAGAATGGTGTAAAGAAAATTCTATAATCGTTTTCTTGTTTTTTCAAGGAATGCTTTCATGTTTTGCTATTTTGCTTCAAATCTCGTGGGCAGCGGTAATAGTTGGGGCACAATTTTTTCTTTGCTTTTTGGGTTACTTTTTGATTTAAAGTTTGAATCGGTTTCATGTTGCGGTTAGAAATGTCCCAAAAAGTTCAGAAAAGTCTTAAATGTTGGAAAAAGTCCAAAATATTTTGAGAAAATTAGAGAAGAGTATTTTCTGAGATTTTGAAAAGTTTTGTTCTCAATAATTCTTAAGTGATATTGCGAAAAACGTTGGAGATGGCGTTAAAATATTTCAAATCAATAAACCTAAGAATTAGTAAGTTAGTATGACAAAAGGAGAGAGTTTGAATGGTAACTTCTTACAATATGGCAAGTGGGCATGAAGCTTCATATTCTGTTTCACAAGACGGGAAAACCACCGTTAGTATCCGAAGCAGTTCGACTATGAAGTTCAGGGCAATTTACGTTGGCACCGCGAACCTTGAGTTTTTGTGGGTTTCATCCGGAAAGAGTTCTCATTGGCAGTTCAACCCGACAATTCTTGACCCGGCACCTGCGAAGTACACCCAAACCACCTCGGAGGATGGACAAAGCCAAATAGTCAACGTTGACATTGGTAATAGACTGTTTCCTGCTTCAGGACTTCTAAACACCAATATTACTGGAGAAATTCAAGCACCTGCAGTTCATTTTGATTTGCCTCATGCCTATGATTTGTGGGTGTTTCTTTTGCGTTCGCCTTGGTTTCCAATGAAGATAGGTATCGAGAAATCACCTCTTACAATCTCTCATGATTCTGCGCAAGTAATAGCCCAGGTTGAAAGCAACACTAGCAATTTGGGTGACGAAAATTCGTTGCGTGTGGACGTTTCAGTGCTTGGAACTGGGTTCAAAAGAGTTTTTCTCGCTCTAAAAAGAACTGTCATTAAAGCGTCCATGGAAGAGATCCTGGGAGAGGTAAATAATGATATGCAACCCTTTACTTGGAAGCCATCAGTAAAAAACTTTGATCTCATGCTAGTAACTTATTCGAACATGTACCTCAACCAGTTTTTAGACTTCTTAAAGTACCTGGGTGCAGAGACGCATCAAAGCTTCTTTTCTATTGGTTCATATATGCCAAGTAATTTTCTGTTGGGTGATGGCCCGTCAATAGGTTATTCTCTTCGTCTTATAGGAGAGAAACATCACTTTGGACATGAAGAGGATGAAACTAAAATTACTCTGGACTACTGAATTTTTGCGGTTGAGATTTTTCCATAAATTGCTAAGACAACAGTTGCTAAAATGATAACCAGTAAAGCTGCGCCGAAAATTGTGAGCGTTATCCTAAAAGCAGGCTCTATATGGAGAACAGCGGTGGAAGGTAAACCGCCCAAGTAGGCTGCCAAGAAAACACAAACAAATACAATGCCTGTCCCTTGAACTGCGTACAGAAGAATAGTTGTCCGCTTGCCGTTTAGTTCCATATAAATTCCTTTGTTAATATTATTTAAAAATAACTCTATTTAAAATTAGTTGTTTGTTTAATTTAAGCCAAATGCAGTTTATTTGGAATGAACATTAACCGAGAGAATAATATATATTTAAATTGGATTACTGCGAATTAAGTTTGTTGATTTTATGGCAGAGCAAAAATTCTATACTCCTCTAAAAGTAGGCTTACTAACTGTTGTCACTGCATATTTCCTGTTTACGTTGCATGGCATGTTCACGCTGTCATGGGTTGGCGAATGGAACCGCTTAACGGTAAACCATAACTTTGCAACAACGATTTTTGTCGAAGACATCTCTGCCGCTATAACGCTAGGTTTTAGATTTGCAGCCAGCATCATAGCCTTCTCAGCAGTATTAGTTTACTTTGCGAAAAAAAAGCTGTCAAAACCAACCGTCTACAAAGTGGCTCGGTGGGTTCTGGTTTTTGAGGGAATTTACTGGCTTGGACTTGTTGCAACTGCTTATTATACGGTTTTGGTTTTAAGTCGACCGACAGTTAACCTACTTTCTTATCTGCTAGTAAGCGTTATTCCAACAGTAGTTGAAGCCATAATTCTTCCAATCATCCTGTTCATATTCGCCTTTAAGTTAAACCCAAACAAGCCATTTAAAACATCTGTAAGGTGGGGATTCATTACAGGTACCCTCTACATCTTTGTTTTCTGGATGACAAACACTGGTAGTTGGATAGGCGTCTTAAGTGAAAGAGGAAAAGGAATCCAGTACCTTTGGAAGGAAGTTACTCAAGTTAACGGCATAGAACATGTCACGCTCCACCTTGAACATTTGGTTAGCTTCATTACTACTGCATTCTTGTTGCTGGCGTTGGCAATTTACGCAGTCTACGCTACGATGAAATCATCTCACATCGAAAAAGTACAGGACATAAAAATGGGAACAATTGGCGTAATCCTCACGTCGTTGGGCTTGTATTTTCTCTGGAATTATCTGAGTTGGGTTATCTTTGCAGGTGCTACGTTTAATGATTGGTATAGGTGGTTCCTTGGGCACAACATGGACTTGTGGATGCTTTCACTTCCTCTTTTAGGGCTACCTTTACTTTTGTCCAACAAGCACCAAGAAAAAAGTTCACCTTAGCATTATAACTGGATTAAAGTGAAGTTTCTTTTGTGCAGAAACTAAAGTTGAACTATTTTGGTGAAGGAAAGCGAATACTCTTAAATTCCGTGTTTCACACGCTTAATAAAATAGAAATAACATTGTTACTTAAGGTGCTTATGAATGATAGAGAAAAAAGGCAAAGTTCAGGATAATCGTGATGCCTGCGTTAGGTCTATTGCTGAGGAATTAAAAAAGGATGAGTGGGAAGTTAATGCAAACTTGGAGGGTTGGGGTAAGCCTTCTCAGGTTGGACCTCTTGTTCCAGATATTAAAGCAAAGAAAGGTTGTCTTACCCGTATTTGCCAAGTTGTTACTGAGGATATGTTTCAAGGCGACAGAAAACGGTATATCGAGTTTAAGAATTACTGCAACGAGTATGACTTTCAATTTTATGTTGTTGATAAGGGTGGAAAACGTAAGCAGATTGATCCTGAAACATTTGGCAAAAGTAGAGCTATAAAATAGAGTACATTGATCAATCAATAAATGATTGGCTCAACAATGCGCAAATCAAATATTTTTTCAATCTTCTTAATTTCTCTCATCGTTTTTTCACCATTCTTTGCAGTATCGTCTGCCAACATATCTGTCGGTGTAAAAAGAGGTGATTGGATAGAATATCAAGTTGCAGAAAAGGGTAATCCAACTCCCGATTATAATATAACATGGGCAAGAATGAATATCACTGATGTTAACGGCTTAAAAATTACCATTGATGTACAAACGGTGTACGCAAATGGAACTATTTATCTAGAACCCCAAATACATCTCGACTTAGCCAAAGGCGCAATAGGAGACGGCTTTTTTATTCCAGCAAATTTTAACGTTGGAGATCAATTCTACAGTGAATATCAAGGCAACATAACCATATCAAGTATTAGACAACTAGAAGCTGGAGGTTCGCAACGGACCGTTGTCTCAGCTACTTCAAACCCGACAACCTACTATTGGGACAAGCAAACCGGAATCCTCATCAGTGCAACCACTAATTTTCCAAACTTTACACTTCTCACAATAGCCAGCCAAACAAACCTTTGGCGACCTCAAATTCTTGGTCTTGATTCAACATTATTTTATATAATTATCATCTTAATTGTTGTTCTAGCGGCTCTTGTTGTAATTTCAGTTTGGCACTTAAAAGTAGGTCTGCACCGATAATCTTATTGAAGTTGTAGAGAGGTTGAGAACATTGTTCTTGCTTACATTTTTTTACTGCTTGAAAGCCTAATTTTTAGGTTTTGATTGGCAATATTCAATTAAGGAATGCAGGGGATGCTGTTTTGGCAATCCAGTTTTTCGCTTTTATGCCAAAGTTTATAGGCAGCCAAATAAATAGCCAAATTGGAAGAAAATTGTTAAGATCAATGCAAAAGCTGTTTGGTGCTTCAGTCTTTTTGGTTGGATTTAGTGTAGCATTGCTTTTACTAATAATTGGCGGTGTATTCGGTTATTGTGCTTCAGCCCAAACTAGCCCGACTGGAAGTGTTGTGATAGCAAATTTTGATGTTCCGGTGGACCCAGGTTCTGCTGCATTTTTTTCACGGGTTATAGCTACTGCTCAAAGTGATAAGGCTGCTGCCATAGTAATTGAGATGAATACGCCTGGAGGAAGCCTTAGTGACATGTTGTCCATCGTTAACGGAATTACTGATGCAAATCAATCAGGAATTCCAACATACACTTTTATAGTGCCTAACGGTTTAGGCGCTTCCGCTGGCAGCTACATAGCAATGGCAACGAACAAGATTATTATGGCTCCTGGCTCAGAAATTGGTCCTAGCACACCTATAGTTGTAGGTGGCACTGAGCTGGAGCAGAATCATACTCAAGCTGCTATGCTAAATTATTTGACGAGTCTTGCTGAAAACTGGGGACGGAATACAACCGCCGTGTTATATATGGTTCAGTCTAATCAAGCATTTACAGCTAATCAAGCGGTGTCAGTCCATGTAGCTGATGGCATTTCAAATTCACTTCCTGACGCGCTTAAGCAGTTGGGCTTGTCTGAAAACGCCCAAGTTTTGCTGAGTCAAGACCTTTATGAACAAATAATTAGTGCGTTAAGTAATGCGATTCTTGATGGCATTCTCTTTCTAATTGGAGTGTTAGCGATTGTTTTAGATGTTTATCACCCAACTATCGTACTAAGCATAATAGGGATTATCGCTATTGTAGCGGGCTTGGTGGGTGCAGAAATTATTGGTGCCTCACTCCTTGGCATAGTTATACTTGTTGTGGCTGCCGCACTAATCGTTGTTGAGTTGAAGCTTGGGCATGGATTTGCACTTATTGCAGGAGTAGTTCTAGGAGCTTTCGGCATCTACTATCTCTCGTTAGGTTTGCAGTATTCGCCATCCCCAATAACAGCGCTAGCGGAAATTGAACTTGGTTTGCTTGTCACATTTGGAATAATTATTGGTTTGTACATTAGATGGATAATTGGTCCTCTACGCCGACGCACTAAGCTAACCGGTTCGGAGGCAATGATAGGCAAAGCGGGAGTGGCTATAACTGAACTAAAACCTAAAGGAGAAATTAGAGTTGAAGGAGAAATCTGGCGTGCACAATCGTTATCTGGGAACATAACGAAAGGAGAGAGCGTGAAAATAAAATCTCTGCAAGGTCTAGTTGTGTTAGTGGAAAAGGTTCAAGAACAAAACGATTCATCGATTCGCATCAAGCACTAACAAAAAAACCGTTTGATAGAAACTTGCAAGGAACTACTTTACAACGGATATTTTTTACGATCGCCAAAGACAAAAACTAATAAAGTTCAATAGGCGAACTCAGTTCACGGAAGAGACTAATGGGATTGAGGTAACAAGAACGAGCTTCGCTCTAAATTTGCTAAAACACATGATAGCTTGGGCAAAAAAAATTGAAGAGACAAAATATTTAGTTTTAATTATCGTGGCGATTGGCGTTGCTATACGGTTAGTTTCTATTCCTATTTTCGCTAATTTTCCCCATAGTCCAGTTGATGTTTACTACGTGGACAAAGACGCTGCAGGAATTGTTTTAGATTTGAAGAATCCGTATTCTCAGGGTCTACCTGTCCACAACTATATTCTAAATCAATTTCCTTATCTTCCAATGGCTGCAATTTATTATGTCCCATTTTATATTATGGGAGACATTCGATTCGGCAACATTTTTGCAGATATACTCATAATGTTTTCAGTTTATTGGATTGCCAAGTCAGTCAATCGAGGAGCAGCATTTTTCGCACCTTTGGCATACGCTCTTCTCCCTTTTTCAATTTGGTTAACTATCGTAGCAGCAACAAACATTATGGTTGGCGCATCTTTTCTAGCAGTTTCAACCGCAGCTTTACTGAAGAAGAAATATGTGATAGCTACATTATTTCTTGGTTTAGCGTTGGCAACAAATCAACTTATAATAGTTACACTGCCTTTGCTCAGTTTCTATTTTTGGAGAAAACGGAAATTCTCGTATTTTTGGGGTTCTTTGTTGCTTTCTGCCGGAATAATACTGCCATTTTTTATCGCTAACCCATTCCGTTTCATATATAATGTTATTCTTTTCCAATTTGAGAGGTCATCTCAAATCGACGGACCGTTCAGTCTTTATAATTTGGTCAGCATGACTACTGGTCAAGCGATAGCTACTTGGATAAGAGTGTCACTCTTTCTTGCGGCAGTTCTAATCGGACTAATTTGGCTCAGGCATAAAACCTTCGCTCTTGTTCCATTGATGGGTGGGTTACTATTATTAGGAGCATTCATCCTACCAGTAAATGGATTTTGGAATTATTTTTTGCCTGGTGCTGTGTTCACCATAACCCTAATTCCTTTTACTATTGACGAAGTAACAGTTAAATTTGAAAAATTGATTTCTGCAAAAAGAGAGAAGGAATCATAAGTGTTACTCCAGTTCACGCAGAGTTTTAAGCTATTTAGTATCCTAACAATCGTTGAAGAAAGAATAATAGTCTTGCAGTATTCCAAAAAATAGTATTTCAAATGTAAAAGATTGCAAGAGAAAAGAGTGCATTTCGATTGTTTTTATTTTAAGAAATAAAGCATCTTTTATCATATTTCGAATGCCGTAATAACAGCTTAATAACTGATTTGTAAAATTAAATATTGACTTATGTTAAGCTAAGAGGGAAAATCCGCACATTTCAGTCGAAGAAATAATTGCTAAAATAAATGATCGGAGTTTGCGTTTGGTTATAGTGGGCGCTGGATATGTTGGATTGCCAACTGCAGCATTATTTGCAAATGCAGGTTTTCATGTTGATGCTCTCGACATTAGACCTGAAGTAATAAATGCACTAAATAATGGTCAAAGTTTCACGAATGAGCCTGGCTTAAAAGAGCTTATATCAATTAATATTAAGTCTGGAAGACTTAAAGGATATTTGAACTATTTTGATTATTCTAAAGCAGACGCAATTTTGATCGCTGTACAAACTCCGATTAGCGAAGATAAAAAACCAAATCTTGTGCCTTTAATGAAAGTAATTAATGATGTAGGCAAAAACATGAAAAAAGGTACTATTGTTGTTGTTAACAGCACTATACCATCTGGGTCAACAAAGAAACTTATTAAACCTCGTTTAGAATTACTAAGTGGTTTCAAAGCTGAAAAAGATTTTTACCTAGTTTTTGTGCCTGAGCGCATAGCCCCGGGAAAAGCAATAGAAGAATTCATTAAAGGAACTAGGCTTATTGGTGGAGTGGGTAAAAATAGCTCCAAAACTGCAGGAAAATTGTTTAATACAGTCTGCGACCGAGTTTTGGAGACTGACGCAACAGTTGCTGAAATCTCAAAGCTTGCTGAAAATACGTTCAGAGATATTAACATAGCTTATGCTAATCAATTATCTTTGATTTGTGCAAAATTAGGTGCTGATGTAATTGCAGTAATCAAACTTGCTAACACTCATCCGAGGGTAAATATTCATCTACCCGGTCCTGGAGTGGGTGGACCTTGTTTGTCAAAAGATCCTTACTATTTACTCGATGGATTGGACCCTTTTCCAAATAATATTGTATTGACGTCTCGAATGATAAATGAACAAATGCCTGAACATATGGTTTGCCTTGTTTCCAAGGCTTTAGCTAACATAGAAAAAAGAATGATGAATAGCAGAATAACGATTCTAGGAGTTGCGTACAAGAATGATGTTGATGATTCAAGATACAGTCCATCCGAGCCTTTAATCCATTCACTTACTAATTTGGGTTGCCAAATTGTTGTTTATGATCCTTACTGCAAAGAAACGTTTGGCGCAAAGCAAGCTTGCTCGCTATTTGAAGCTATTCGCGAGTCAGATTGTTTAGTTATAGTTACGAACCACACTGAATTTTTGGATTTGGATTTACAAAAAATCAAGAATTTAATGAATAAGAATCCTGTTATTGTGGATGGACGGAGAATAGTAAATCCTTCAATCGCCAGAAAAACTGGTTTCATCTATTATGGCATAGGAATATCCAACATCCAAAGCAAGAGACAAATAAAGAAGATGATTGAGCCTATATGTTTGCAGTAACAAATACTTTAGTCAATTTTAAACGGATGACCTTGAGCACGTATTGCTTCTTGTTTGCTAAAAAAAGCAAGAACGCAAAAGTTTCTGTTCCAGTTTCATTGGTCCTTGCATTTATGGGTTGTTTCTTAATTTTATGTCCTGCCCTGTCATATTTAGTAACTTCAGGTTTTCTTGCCATTTTTGAAATGAAACTTGATATTTCAACCGTCATTATTTTACTGAGAAATATGTGGCTACTGGATTTAGTGCCTAAATTTGCTGGTGCGGTCTTACTATTGTACGTTTTATATCGAAACCATTTCTCTTTAGGTCGACTAAAATTGAGTCGTCAACTTACACCTATATTCGCTATGGGTGCTATTATTTTGCTTCTTATTTCTGCAGTTTTCCTTGATATTCCAGTTGCTCATGCAGAAGCAATTGCAACCACGAATTTCTTTTTAGACACACCTTTGCCAATTTCTGATTGGTATATTGGTCGATATTCTTCAAATAGTTATTTTGCGATTAACGGCTCCAATTGGGATAACTTGATGGGTGGAGTTGGAAGTTCTAATTGGTCTTCTTTTGCTAGTAATTTTACGAAAATTGAAGAGATGGTTTTGACTTCGATTACTTTTGGCACAGTTTATCTTAAGGAAGTTCCCTTCAATTACAATTTAACTATCCCTGTGAATGTTTCGGTTATAGAAAACGTTAACGGACTAACACGGACTTTCTGCAATGCTAACATTCAAGGCGACGTCTACACGATAAGTGTTGACAGCATTAATTTTGGATATTATCTTGCTCAGGACTCCACAAACAGGTTCATCAATAATTTAACTTCAAAAGATGCAAGTTTAATAATTACTAATTGCTGGGCGTTGGGCGATACGTTCATTTCGGCAGGCAACTATATTTTGAATGAACCAATAAACAAAACAAATTCCGGCTTCATGATATCGGGTTCATCATCAACGGTTTTGATAGCAAAAGATCAACTTAACAACAATTTGATACAAATCAATAATGTTTCCAACGTAACTATCAGCAATATTCACATCAATGGAAATCAATACAACCAAATTGAACAACCTGGACTTGATTTTGCGAACAGCGGAATCTGTATTCAAAACTGTACAGCTATAACTCTGAATGACCTAACTATTACAAACACTTACGCTCATGGAATTGTAACAAAGAACGTTTCAGCCAGCACTTTCCGAGGTAATACAATAATAAATTGCGGAAATAATGGCGGTGTATATGCAAGTGAAGCCTGTATAGTCATTTTTTGGCATTCTAGCAACAACATTGTTACTGGTAACCTACTAAGTACCGCCACCCGAGGTATCTATTTGTCAGAATATGCAACAGGTAATGTCATTGATAATAACATTATCACTAATTGTGGCGAGGGTGTTCATTTCAGCAGTAATGGATGCGCAAATGACACTGTTATAGGAAATATAATGAGTGGGAATAACACTGGGATCAACATAGAACAACCAACGGGTCAAAGCCCATCTTCCCAAATAATGATAACGAACAATCAGATGAACAAATTTGCTTATGGAATATTGATACATAATTGCAGTAATGCACAAGTGATTGGCAACA
>Ga0326726_10004851_pt1 | contig 12250 bp, 9 predicted proteins | sample MHFenrmetagenome_2_FD_207603 | JGI IMG/M metagenome (GOLD analysis project Ga0326726, IMG submission 207603) | Lab enriched peat soil microbial communities from Michigan Hollow, Ithaca, NY, United States - MHF15MN | ecosystem: Environmental > Terrestrial > Soil > Wetlands > Peat | place: USA...
GCGGCGGGAGGACATTCCGCTGCTGGTGGAGCACTTCCTGAAGAAGTACTCCGAGGAGAACGAGAGGCCCAAGCGGCGAATCACCCCGGAAGCGCTGCGGCCGCTGGTGAGTTATTCGTGGCCGGGCAACGTTCGCGAACTGGAGAACGTGATCGAACGCGCCGTGGTCCTTTCCTCCGACATCGAAGTGGGAATCGATCTCATGCCGGACCACATCGTGGGCCGCGGCACTCCGGTCCCGCGTTTGGATACGGATCCGGGCGCCTCGCTGTTTGAGATCATGGAGGATTGCGAGCGCCGCATCCTCATCGACATGCTCGAAAAGTGCGGCTGGAACCAGACCGAAGCGGCGGAACGATTCCATGTGCCCCTGTCGACGCTGAATCAGAAGATCAAACGGCTGAACATCGAGATCAAGAAGAAGAATAACAACCACCGTGAGTAGGGCAGCGGGGATTGTGGCGCATGGTTCGAGGGAGTCTACTATGCGCTGGAGCAATCCGGAACGATTAATCGGGAAATTCCTGTTTTTGTCCGGCTTGCCCTCTTTTTGCTGGCAGCGGCGCACTCCGCTGTGAAGAAGGGACAGTCCCGAAAGACCAAGAGGGAGCCTAGTTACTTACGGACATGTCCATCTGTAAGCCTTGCGCCTGGAATTTTCCAGAGCGACAATGCCCGAATGACACATTCCTCCCCCGCGACTGATGTCTTGGTTGATTTTCAGTGCCATCATTGTTGCTTCAAGGCCGCAGGCACCTACGCCGACGTGGAGATCGCCCGTCGCGCTCACCGTCATCCGAACTCGTCCTTGGTGGCAATAGGCAGGACTCAGATTGGGGGAGTACGGACAAGGTACTTTGATTCCCCCCCGCCCCTGCTGGTGGACACCGCTCGCCTGCCGCAGCCCTATCCTCGCCTGCACATCTTGGGGGCCACCTTGGCTGCCCTCATGGTGACTGCTGCGGGCGCATTATTCTCCCACTGGCTGATCGATACGTGGTATGTGCCCACGGGCGGTGGGGTTCACGGCTCGTTCATGTTGCTGGTCGTCGGCGTACTCTTCTACACATTGCTGAACTATGCGAATGACCGTCGCGCCGCCCACATTCGCCGGTTCCGGATAGTGGCCGAGTGCAACCACCACATCCGCAACGCCTTGCAAGTGCTGACCCTCGCCCAGGACGCACGCATCCAGCAGGGGGCGCTGGGAGTAAGCCACCAAATCGCCGACGCCGTACACCGCATCGAGTTGACCTTGGCCGAGGTTTTTCCCAGAGTGTTGCAGGGACCTCGCAATGAAGCAAGAGTCCCGAGATAACTGATTTCTGACCGCGCCCCTGCCGGGGCTTACCGGCTGGATGAAACCGGGGCACCGATGACGGTGCCGCAGAATCTGCGGCGGCACTCCGACCTCAGAACAACGATGAACACTTATGGAGACGCTATCCCCGTCATTTTGCGTGCGGCCCACGGAAAGTCAGTGAGAATGGCGCTTCGCGCTAATGGACCGTGAGTGAACTGCAGCGCCGTAACCGAATGTCCATGGAGCGGGGTACGGGAGTTGAACCCGTTTCACAGGCTTGGGAAGCCTGGGCACGACCGATATACCAACCCCGCTCGCCTCGTGCGCTCAGTTTAGCAAAAGCAGGGAAGGCGGGTCACTTCATTCCTGGGCCGCTACGGGCAGGTGGAGAGCAGAGCCCCAGTCGCCTACTCGGCGCCCAGGTAGCCCGTGAGCAGGGTTGTCAGACCACCGTACTACGCCCGGTGGCAAGCTGCACCACTAGTGCGATGATGGCGGCCACAAACAACAGCCATACCAAGCTTCCGATCTGGTACACACCTACCAGTCCGAGCAGCCACGCGATCAGCAGAATTACGAAAATCGTCCAAAGCACATTTGCACCTCCATGCGACTCAGCTTTCTCCGCTCCTGAGGCATAAGCCGTGCCACATGCGAGTCTCTGCCACGGACCAAAACAAAGGACTTAGCGGAGTGGCTGCGGGACGGGGTTGCGGGAGGTGGAACCGCGAAGGCAATTCTTGCCCGTCCGCAACACCGGACGGAGCTGGCATGATCCGATTCTGTTGGGACCTTCGATCCAGAAGCTAAGGTATTTAAAGCAGAAATTTGGCCGGTCCCTGTTGTAGGATTACGCTTGCGCGCTTCGTTGCCAGATTCACCCTGAACCCCTGCATGCCGAGTGTCTCTGAGAACGATCGCAAGACCAGTCGGCCCGGCCCGCTCGCGCGATTCTCGGTCGCCCACGTGGCCACCGAGCCGCGCACCGAGGCTGAATCGGCGGCCGTGCGCTACGGCGTGGCCACCGTCGCGGTAGGTATTTCGTTACTGGCGAGCCTTTGGCTGGTTCCGTTTAGCTACACGACTCCCTTTCTGTTGCTCTATCCAGCAGTGCTGCTGGCCGCCTGGTTCGGCGGTCTTGGTCCAGGGTTGTTCGCCACGATCATCGCCTCCGTGGCCGTCAATTACTTTCTGTTACCGCCGTATAACCACTTCAGTCTCGACGCCAGCAACATCGTGCGAACGGTGTTTTTTGCCCTGACCTTCGGCACCGTGTGCTGGCTCACGGAACTGGCACGCCGACACGTGTATTCCCGCTCCGAGCTGGCCAAAGAGCAAATCCAGGAATTGAACCAGGCGTTGAGGCAGCGCAACGCCGAGCTCGACGCCGAGCGCGCCCGCTGGCAGGGAGTGGTGGAGAGCATCGCCGATGAAGTTTGGGTTTGTGACGCGCGCGGCAAAATCAGCTTGCTGAATCTGCCCGCCGTCACCCACGCAGGCTTGGAGGAATTCAGAGACAAGTCCATGGCCGAGGTCTTGGAGCAGTTGGAGATCCTGCACGCCGACGGCCGGCCACGTCCGCCCGAACAGTCGCCGCTGTTCCGTTCCTTGCGGGGCGAGATTATCCGCGGGGAAGAGGTCATGCGACATCGCGCCAGCGGCAAAATGCGATACCGGCAATTCAGTTCCGCGCCCACCCGCGATGCCAGCGGCGCGATCACCGGCGCGGTGGCCATCGTTCGCGACATAACCGACGCCAAGCAAACCGAGCAACAGCTCCAACTGCAGTCCACGGCCCTGGAATCGGCGGCCAATGCCATCGTCATCACCGACAGCCAGGGCGCCATCCTGTGGATCAACCCGGCGTTCACGGAGATGACCGGCTACACCGCCGGGGAAGTGTTGGGCCGCACGCCCCGCGTACTCGCCTCCGGCCAGCATGAACCGCAGTTTTACGCCAACATGTGGGCGACCATCCTTTCCGGTTCGGTATGGCATGGAGAGGTGGTAAACCGGCGCAAGAACGGCAGCCTCTACGTGGAGGAGATGACGATTACGCCGGTGCGCTCCGAGCGCGGCGAAATCAGCCACTTCATCGCCATCAAAGTGGACGTCAGCGAGCGCAAGCGCTCCGAGCAAGCCTTGATTCGCAGCGAGAAGCTGGCCGCCACCGGCAGGCTAGCCGCCACCATCGCACACGAAATCAATAACCCGCTCGAGGCCATGACCAACCTGCTCTACCTGATCGGCCCAGCAGTTACCGAACCGGCGGCCCGCGAGTACTACGACCTGATGAAAAAACAGCTTCAGGCGGTGAGCCGGATTGCCAGCCAAACGCTGAACTTCCATCGCGAGAACAGCCGGCCAGCCAATTTCAGTCTCTCCGAAGTCATCAGCGAATCGCTGGAGTTCTACCAGCCGAAGGCCAGGAAGCACGGCGTAGCCATCTCCGGGCGCCTCGAGACCGGGGCCGTTCTGGTGGGATTTTCCGGCGAGATTCGCCAGGTGGTTTCCAATCTGCTGCTCAACGCCATCGAGGCCACGCCCGCCGGCGGCAGCATTATCATTCACTTGCGCGAAAGTTGCGATTGGCGCAACCCGGCACGCCGCGGATTTCGAATCACGGTTCTCGACACCGGATGTGGAATCGACCCGCTGCACCGCGCCCGCATCTTTGAGCCCTTCTTTACCACCAAGGGTGAGAAGGGTACCGGCCTGGGACTGTGGGTCAGCTTCGGCATTGTGCAGCGGGCCGGCGGCTCCATGCGTGTGTGGAGTGCGCGCCGGCCGGGACGCACCGGCACCTGCTTCTCCGTCTTCCTTCCCACCGAAGTTCCCGCCGCTGCTGGGCCGGCCCGTCGCCGCTACGAGGCGGTTCAGGCGCCCGATACCCCCACCGTCACAGGATGATCCAAGCCTGCTTGGAATTCGGTAGGTCCCCTACACGGAATCTGCTCCCAGGTATTTGTCGCACCGCAACTTCATTCATCCCTGGCGCATCATGACGCTCTGCGTCTGCCGCTGGTTTCTGGCATCGTGGGTTCCGTAAGAGCGGGACAGAATTCGATTTCGCGCATGGCCAGCCTGGACGGCGAAGGCTGCCAGCGCCTTGTTTGGGTGTTTCATGCTGCGCTCAATCGTCGCCCACTGCCCAGAAAACGAAATTGTCATTGATCGCTTTAACTGCACCCTCTGCGAGTGGTTTTACTCCATCGAGAATCCGCAATCAGCTCGTGTGGACCGTCGCGACGTATCTCAGGCGTGTCACTTCTTCGAGATGCATAATTGCATGGACTATCCCGCGAGAGCTGCTTGATTGCGGCGTTTCGTAGGCAAGCGTCCACGACACCTCTCCCCGCATCGGCCTTGAAATGGAAAAGCGTGCCAAACGGTCAGCCCGCCTGGCACGCGAAGGTAACGCAGACTTAGAGGCCCGGGGTGCGGCAAGAACAGATGCCAAAACCGCTGCCGAGGTACCGCGCAAAGGAGCAAGCCAGGGGCAGGAAGGTTGCTTCGTCCGCGCTCAGCACAGAAGTCCCTTTCTGGGTTTCCGTCACGAACCTTGCCCCACCGGTAACCTGCAGGTGGGTTCCGAACACCTGTGCCAGGTCAGTGCTAGCGCCTGTGAGGGGAGCCGCCGGGTTGCAGCTACCGTCGGCTGGCGTGGTGGCGACCTTGATCACACCGTAAGCCGGAATGACTCCCGTAACCGTGTTGTTGGTCAGCTGGGTGCCTACTCTCGCCGAAGCATATTCGTCGGGAGTAATGCGGCAGGCGCAACAGGAGATCAATTCCTGCTGGTTATCGAACACGTAGACGTTCGCGCAGATGTCGCCTACCGGTGAAGTCAGCGGTGTGCCGCCGACGCCCACGTTGATGATCCTGATTACCTGGTCAGCAGCACCCGCGACCGGACCGACATTGTTGGAGTAGTAGTCGACGAAGTAGGTGGTGCCCTGTGCGAATGCCGCACCCGACATCAGCACAAGAACTCCCAGGACTACGAGCAGTTTCTTCATTTGGGGATCCTCCTTGAAATGTGACCGCACCGGGAGGATCGCCGGGAGGAGCGGCGCGGTACAGACTCGCTTAAGACTGCTCTCATGCTTCGGGGATAACAATTCCCCAGAAGACCTAGCCAAAGGGCCTAGTCCAAATGTGCGAATTCCCGATTAGCCGTTCTGTCGATCCCCCGGCTGGCGGCGAAGAGTACTTGACACGCCTCTTCCATATTGAGGGCCAAGGACCAAATAAAACATTGACAGAGTGGCTTGTTTGGTGTTTAGTTGAATGATCAAGCAAATAGAGGAAGCTGCTCTCAGCCGCGACACGCTTCACCACCCTCCGGTCGTCGCCCCCACCCGTGAGCGCCTGCTCATGGCCGCCATGGAGTTGTTCACCACCGAGGGCTATGAAGCCACCAGCGTCGCCGAAATCTTGAAGCGCGCCGGCGTCAACAGCGGCAGCTTGTACTACTTCTTCGACAACAAGGAAGACCTGCTGATCGAGGGCTTGGAATTTTTTCAGACGCTGCTCTACCCGATCGTCATGCAACCGGCGTTCGCGCGCGAAGAGGACCCTATCGAGCGCATCTTCGCCGTGCTCGCCGACTATCGCCAGCGGCTCCTGATGACCGATCTGGACTATGAGTGCCCGGTCGGCAAGCTGGCGCTGGAAGTGGCGCGACATTCGCCGGAAGCGCGCCAGAGAATTGCCGCCAACTTTGCCGCCTGGCGCGACCATATCCGCGACTGCCTCGACCAGGCCGCCGACCGCCTGCCCGCGAGCGTGGACCGAAATAGCCTGGCAACCTTCGTTCTCACCGTGATGGAAGGCGCAGTCATGCAGGCGCGCACCCATCGCAACATATCGTTTTACGATGCTTCGATTTCGAATTTGCGGGCCTATTTTGAGTACCTGTTGTCTGAACACGCTGGCTCGTAGCGGGTAGTTGGGAAGCACGCGCCCAACAACCGGCGACCAGCTACCACCTACCGAGGAGAGTCTCCATGAAACGCAGTATCGTGCTCGCCGTGATCGCTCTGGCATTCGCTGCAACCTACGGCTCCGCCGAAATCGCCGACTCCTCCGCCAGCGGATTTACATACAAGATGACCATCAACCTTCAAGCCGCTCCCGACGTCGTGTACCAGCGCCTGATCAACATCGGCGACTGGTGGGACTCCGACCATACCTTCTCCGGCGACGCGCGCAACCTCAGTATTGACCCCCATCCGATGGGCTGCTGGTGCGAGAAGCTGCCCAACGGCGGCGGCGTGCGCCACATGGAGGTGGTGATGGTGATGCCGGGAAAAACGCTGGTGATGAACGGCGGCCTGGGCCCGCTGCAATCCGTTGCCGCCACCGGCAGCATGAGCTTCAACCTTTCGCCCGACCAGGGCGGCACCAGGCTGGAAATCACTTACGCTGCCGTTGGATACATGTCGGCGGGCATGAACACCTGGGCCGCTCCGGTGAACGACGTGCTGACGCTCCAGTTCGCGCGCTTCAAGAACTATGTCGAGAAGGGCGACCCGGCGCCGAAGAAGACTCCAGGCCCTGGGCTTTAGGCTTCAGGCGTCCCGCCAGTGGCCTTTGGCGCTTGGTTGTTGGACGTGCGGCCGTCGGCCAAATGCCAAGTGCCAATAACCAGAAATGCTAAGTTCACGAGGAGAAACTGCTATGTCGCAGAGAACTGTCATGGGGTTGCTGTTCGTTTGCGTCACTTTGTCCGTCCTCGCCCAGGAACAGAAAATCGCCGAGCAGCCCAGACTCGATGTCTCCCAGCTGCACGAGGCGCTGCCCGACAAGGAGTACACGGCCAAGTGCACCGACACCTCCTTTGTCGCGCCCGGCGGCGAGCGCGTGCAGCGTCTGGAAATCGTGATTCCAGCCACGCGCCAGCAGGTGTGGGAGGCGGTGAGTACTTCAGAGGGACTGCGTGGCTGGGTGGCACCGGTCGCCGACGTGGAAATGAGAACCGGAGGCCACTACTTCACCAACTACAATCCCAAGGCGAAGATCGGCGATCCGGGAACCATCTACAACTCGGTGCTCACCTACGTTCCACTGGAAATCGTCGCCATTCATGTGAAGCTGGGTACGCAGATCTTTCCCGAGCCGGTTGCTAGCGCCGATCGTCTCTCGGCAATCCTGCAAATCCACGACGCCGGCCCGGGCACGGTGCGAGTTTCCGAAACCATGACCGGTTGGCAGGCGGGCGAGGACTGGGACAAGGTCTACAAGTTTTTCCGGACCGGCAATGCATACACGCTAGGGCAGTTGCGGAAGCGCTTTACTCTCGGTCCGCGTCAATGGGCGAAGTAGAGGGGAAATGGCGCATCGCCGACCCGCCGTTTATACTGATCGGCTATGGCTGTTTTTCGGGAACTCGCGGCGATCGCCAAGGGAATGAGCGTTACCCTGCGCGAACTGTTCCAGCCCACCATCGTGGAGAACTATCCCGACGGTGAGGGACCGCTGCGGGGCGCCCAATTCCAGGAACGCTACCGCGGCGTGCACGTCCTGCAGCGTGACGAGAACGGGCTGGAGAAGTGCGTTGCCTGCTTTCTCTGCGCCGCCGCCTGTCCCTCCAACTGCATTTACATCGAAGCCGCCGAGAACACCGCCGAGCACCGCGTCTCCGGCGCCGAGCGCTACGCCCGCGTCTACAATATCGACTACAACCGTTGTATCTTCTGCGGATACTGCGTGGAGGCGTGCCCGACGGACGCGATAACCCACGGGCACGGATTTGAAATCGCTACCTTGAATGCCAGCAACCTGGTGTATCGCAAGGAGCAACTGCTGGCGCCCATGCCGGCCCACCTCGGCGCGAATGCAGTGTTCAACCGCGCGGAGGTGGAGAAAAATCCGGAGCTGAAGAAGCTCAGCGACGTGCCGGCGGCAGGAAAGATCTAATTCAAGTTCGGTTTCCGCGACGCCCGGCCGAGGTCGGGCGTTTTCATTGCTTCTGGGCTTATTTAGTACACTGGAAATTCGCGAGTTATGTCTGATTTTCTAAAAGCCGTGCGGGAGCGCGTGGTCATTTATGACGGCGCCATGGGGACGTCCATCCAGGCGCGAAACCCATCGGTGGACGACTACTGGGGCAAGGAAGGCTGCAACGAGATGCTGGTGCTGAGCCGGCCGGATATCATCCGCGACATCCATGCCGGGTACTTCCGCGCCGGTTGCGACGTGGTGGAGACCGACACCTTCGGCGCGACCCGGATTGTGCTGGGCGAATACCAGCTTGAGGACAAGGTTGGCGATCTCAATCGGGCGGCGGCCAAGCTGGCGCGGCAAGTCGCCGCGGAGTTCTCCGACGGCCGTAAGCGGTTTGTTGCGGGCTCGATCGGGCCGACGACCAAGCTGCCGTCGCTGGGCCATATATCGTACGACGATATGACGGCCGGGTACCTGGAGCAGGTGCTGGCGCTGATCGAAGGCGGGGTGGACATCCTGCTGGTCGAAACCTGCCAGGACCTGTTGCAGGCAAAAGCCGCGCTGGCGGCGGTTTTCGACGGCATGAAGCAGGCGGGGAAGTGCCTGCCGGTGCAGGTGCAGGTCACGCTGGAAGCCACCGGCACCATGCTGCTGGGGACCGAAATCGGCGCCGCGCTGACCTCGCTGGAACCCTTCGACGTGGATGCCATCGGGCTGAACTGCGCCACCGGGCCCAAAGAGATGAACGATGCCGTGCGTTATCTCGGCATTAACTCGCCCAAGCAGGTGTCGGTGTTGCCCAACGCCGGGCTGCCGCAGAACGTCGGGGGGCACGCGGTGTACGCGCTCAAGCCGGAAGAACTGGCCGAGTATCACAAACTGTTCATCACCGAGTACGGAGTGCGGATTGTCGGTGGGTGCTGCGGTACGACTGCGGAGCACCTGAAAAAGGTCGTTCAGGTGTGCGCCAACCTCGAGCCGGCCAAGCGCGAGGTGAAGCCGACAGCAGCGGCTGCGAGCGCGTACTCGATGGTTCCTCTCGATCTCGATCCCAAGCCGCTGATTGTGGCGGAGGAGATGAACGCGACCACGCGCGTCGCGACTTTTCGCAACCTGCTGCAGCAGGGCAAGTACGACGACATCCTGGCGCTGGCGAAGAAGCTGGCGAGCGAAGGCTCGCACATGCTGGATTTGTGCTGTGCCATCGTCGGCGAGGACGAGAAGAAGTACTTCAGCAACGTGCTAGAGAAGGTCGCCACGCGCGTTCCAGCGCCTGTCCTGGTCGATTCGACGGAAGCCGACGTTGTGGAGGAAGCGCTAAAGCGGATTCCGGGAAAAGCGATTATCAACTCCATCAATTTGGAAGACGGCGAAAAGCGCACGTCCAAAGTCCTGCCGATGGCCAAGCGCTACGGCGCTGCGGTCATCGCGCTCACCATTGACGAAGAGGGCATGGCGCTCACGGCGGACAAGAAGGTCGCGATCGCGAAGCGGATTTACGAGCTTGCGACCGAGAAATACGGTATCCGCCCGGTGGATTTGATTTTCGACGCCCTCACGCTGCCGATCTCGACCGGGCAGGAAGAGTACCGCACCGCCGGCATCGAGACCCTGAACGCGGTGAAGCGCATCAAGCAGGTACTGCCCGAGGTCAAGACCATCCTCGGCGTCAGCAACATTTCTTTCGGGCTAGCGACCTATCCGCGGCGGGTTCTCAACTCGGTGTTCATGCACGAGGCGGTGAACCACGGTCTCGACATGGCGATCGTAAACTACTCCAAGATCTATCCGCTGTACAAGATTCCCGATGCCGAAGTGGAAATCGCGCGCAAGCTGATTTACCAGGACCGGGCGCAGGGCGATCCTCTGCAGAACTACATGGCGTTCTTCTCCGGGCGCGAAAAGACGGTGGAGGAGGAGGTCCACGTCGAATCGCTCTCGGTAGAGGACAAGCTGAAGTTCTGCATTGTGCGCGGCGAGAAAACGATTGGCGAGGCGGCGCACAAGCAGTCGCTGGAACAGGTGCTGGATGATGCGCTGAAGACCTACACCCCGCTGGACCTGATCAACAACGTGCTGCTGGACGGGATGCGCACCGTGGGCGAGTTGTTCGGGGCGCGCAAGATGCAGTTGCCGTCGGTGCTGGATTCAGCGTCGGTGATGAAGCAGGCGGTGGCTTATCTCGAGCCGAAGATGGAAAAGGTTGCCGGGCGCGAGAAGGGCACGATGGTGCTGGCCACGGTCAAGGGCGACGTGCACGACATCGGCAAAAATCTGGTGGACATCATCCTGAGCAACAACGGCTACAAAGTGGTGAACCTGGGAATCAAGCAGCCGGCGGACACCATCATCAAGGCGGCGCAGGAGCATAAAGCCGACGTCATCGGGCTCAGCGGCCTGCTGGTGAAATCCACGCTGGAGATGAAGTACGTCATCCAGGACCTGCAGCAGCAGGGGCTGACGTTCCCGGTGGTGTGCGGGGGCGCGGCGCTGACGCGGAAATACGTCGAGGACGATCTGCGGAAGGAGTACTCCGAGGCGGTGTTCTATGCCGGCGACGCCTTCGACGGGCTGCACGTCATGGACGATTTGACGCAGTCGGAAGTGAAGCGCGAGGCGCGACTTGCCGAGGGCCGCGTCGCCCGGCAGTTTGCCAAGGCGGCAGCGGCGGCCGCCGAAGCTGAGGTTTCCACCGAGCGCAGCGCGGCGGTGAAGGCGGCGCCGAACATTCCGCGTCCGCCATTCTGGGGCGCACGCGTGAAGACGAATTTCGATCTGCGCCAGGTGTTCCAGTACATCAATGAAACCGCGCTGTTCAAGAACCAGTGGCAGTTGAAAACCGCTTCGCAGGAAGATTATTTGCGCGTCGTCGAGGAGAAGTACCGGCCGATCCTTTGTGGACTCGAAGAGGAGATCATTCGCGAGGGTTGGTTGGAACCGAAGGTGGTGTGGGGATACTGGCCGGCGCAGAGCGAAGCCAACGACGTGATTGTCTACGATCCCGCTTCTGTCGGTGCCACCGTGGAAGGGCACGGCTTCAGCCGTGCTGAAACGGCGGGCTCTCAAACTGCGGCTTTAGCCGCTGGGGGACCTTCCCGCGAACTTTTGCGCTTTACTTTCCCCCGCCAGCGTGAAGGCCGTCGCCTGTGCATCGCCGACTTCTTCGCTCCCAAATCCAGCGGCCAGATGGACGTCATCGGCCTCTCGCTGGTGACCATCGGGCACAGGGCGAGCGAGTTGACCCAGAAGCTGTTTCACTCGGGCGAATACACGCGCTACCTCTACCTGCATGGGATCAGCGTGGAGACGGCGGAGGCGCTGGCCGAGCTGCAACACCGAATCATGCGCCAGGAACTGGGAATCGCTGCCGAGGACGCGCCCCGCATCAGCGACCTGTTCCACCAGAAATATCGCGGGTCCAGATTCTCGTTCGGCTACCCAGCGTGTCCGAACATGGAAGATCAGACCAAGCTGTTCAAGCTGCTGCGACCGGAGGAGACGATCGGGGTGCCGCTGCCCACCGGCTACATGCTCGATCCCGAGCAGTCCACTTCGGCGATCGTGGTGCATCATCCGGCGGCGAAGTATTTCGTGGCGTGAAGAAGACGACAGGGTCTAGCGAAAAATGAAATCGCTGCTGGCGGCGGGCGCTTTGATCTCGTCCAGATAGGACAGCAACTGTTTGCGCTGCTCTTCGGTGATGAGGGTGAAATCGATGCCATTGCCGACGTTGACATCGGCAGTTCGTATCGTGCCTTGAAAAGACAACTTGGTTTCGCCGGCCCAGAGCACGATGTCCACCACAGCACCCACCGGCAAAGTGGATAACAACCTCACATAACAGCCGCAGGGGCTCAGATCGCTGGTCTCGCTGATCAGCGGGTAGGATATTGCTTCCGTACGCAACTGGATGGGAAACGCGCAGTGCCGGCGCACATACCGCCTCTTTTCCCGACCCGCAGCTTCCATCGGCCGCCCTCCCAGAGTCCATATTGTAGG
>Ga0326726_10004852_pt1 | contig 12249 bp, 14 predicted proteins | sample MHFenrmetagenome_2_FD_207603 | JGI IMG/M metagenome (GOLD analysis project Ga0326726, IMG submission 207603) | Lab enriched peat soil microbial communities from Michigan Hollow, Ithaca, NY, United States - MHF15MN | ecosystem: Environmental > Terrestrial > Soil > Wetlands > Peat | place: USA...
ACGGTCTATGCGTGGTACCGGCTCCGTGAAGTCGGGGAGTTCGAGACCACGGAATCGTTTGATTTCAGGGGTATGATCCTGTTTGCCGTTGCGTTCATCACGCTCACCGTGTACGGCAGTGCAGGGTTCCTCTTCGGGCTGTTCTCACCCGCGATGCTCCTGACTCTCGCTACCGGCGTTGTGTCCCTTGCTGCCTTTATCAGGCACGAGAAGACCACTCCCCACCCGCTGGTAGACCTCTCGCTGTTTTCCATCAGGGCGTTCAGTTACGGCCAGCTGAGCGCTTTCATCAACGCCATTGCACGCGGCGCCGTGATGATGCTCCTGATCCTGTTCTTTCAGGGTCTCAAGGGGTACGATCCCCTGATGGCAAGCATCCTCATTGCCCCGCTCGCTATCGGCCTTGTTATTACCGGTCCCGTCGGGGGGATCCTGTCGGATAATTACGGAACCCGCCTTATCAGCACGGCCGGTCTCCTCATCGCGCTCACGGGGCTTTTAGGACTGGCCCTGATGCAGTACGACACTCCTTACTGGGTTATTGCGTTCTGGATGTTTGTCAATGGTTTCGGGTCGGGACTTTTCCAGCCCCCCAACACGAGCGCCATCATGGCATCGGTACCGGCGGACAGGCGTGGTGCCGCCTCGGCGATGCGGGCGTTCTTTAACAATACCGGCATGGTCATCTCCATGACCCTCGCTCTCCCGCTGCTCGTCAGCACGGTTCCTCTTGACCAGATGATGAATATGTTCGTTGTCGGAGGGATGAACATGCCCGTAGCCCTCCAGATCACGTTCACCAGGGGTATAACAGCGGTATTTTTCCTCTCCTGCCTCCTGACGGTACCTGCCATTATCGTGTCAGCGATGAGGGGACCGGATCAGGGGTCCGGGATTTCATCACCGGATAACGCACGTACTTAATTTCCCGGATGCGTATACTATAGTCAGGTGAACGGATGTCAAAACGGGCTGTCGATATGACCTTCCAGGCAATTTATACGCTGACCGATCTCCGGATTTTACTCCGGGAGACCGCACCCTCTCACGAATTCGATACGAACCAGAAAATCCAGGTGCAGCGACTCCTCGAAAACCTTGAGCGGCAGGTCGGGTCACTCAGGCAGGAGATGCTGAAATGAAGTGCGGGAACGGGATCGAGGCCCGGCAGGTAGATGAACTCTTTATCAACATCGACCCAATCCAGGCCGGTGGCCGGCTGACTGCCGATGCAATGAAAGCAGTTATCGCCTATGGAGATGGTTACTCAGTCTGCGACAACTGCCGCAAACCCAACCGCCTCGACTATATCAGCAAGCCCCCCATAGCGGAGTTCCACAAGGAGGTAGCGAAGTGGCTCAACATGGACGCGGTCCGGACGGTCCCTGGCGCCCGGCGAGGTTTCCAGGCAGTTGCCCAGACCTATGTGAACAAGGGAGATCCCGTGCTCCTCACCTCCCTCTCGCACTACACCGAGTTTCTCGCAATCGAGGAGGCCGGGGGAGTTGCCCGCGAAATTGCGGCAAACGAGAACAACCTCGTTACCCCGGAAGCTGCTGCAGAGAAGATCGAGGCAGTAAAAAAAGAGTTTGGCAGGGCGCCCGTCCTTGCCTTCATCGACCATGTCGATTACCAGTACGGCAATTTGCATGATGTTGCCGGGATCGCAAAGGTAGCACACCAGTACGATATCCCCCTTGTGTATAACGGTGCATACACGGTCGGCATTCTTCCGGTCGATGGCAAAGCCCTCGGTGTCGACTTCGTTGTCGGCTCCGGTCACAAAAGCATGGCAGCCCCGGCGCCATCAGGTATCCTTGCGGCAACAGCCGAGCGTGAGAAAGAGGTCTTCCGGACAACTACTATCGTGGGAGATGTGACGAACCGGAAGTTCGGGATCAAGGAACCGGAGATGATGGGCTGTACGCTGATGGGGGCAACCCTTATCGGCATGATGGCCTCGTTCCCGCACGTGAAGGAGCGGACAAAACATTTCGACCGCGAACTGGCGAACCACGGGATTGTTATGGAAGCGCTCCTCTCCATCGAGAGGACAAGGTGTCTTTCGGAATACCCGCGAAAGCACACCATGACCCGGGTCGACACCACAGCATCGTTCGACAAAGTTGCCGAATCGCACAAGAAACGCGGGTACTATCTCCAGAGTGCGCTTGAGGAAAAAGGCATCACCGGCGTGATTCCCGGTGCAACGAAAGTCTGGAAGTTCAACACATATGGCACGACCCGGAAACAGGCGGAGCACCTTGCGGCGTCTTTCGTCGCAATTGCACGCGAGAACGGGATTGCGGTCGGAGACTGATATCTCACCCTTCTTTATTTAACGAACTTTTCAGAGGAATTTATCCCCTTCATTCTTCTCCTGTCTCACCTCACTTTGCAGGGCAATATATTCGAAGAACCTTACGGGTTCGGTCGAAGAATCCTGCCGATTCTTCTCCTGCTTCGGGTCTGATAACCCTCAGCATTCTCCTGTCTCACCTCACTTTGCAGGGCAATATATTCGAAGAACCTTACGGTTCTTCTCCTGTCTCACCTCACTGCGTGAGGTTCGACACAGGTAAGGTTATTACCCCCCGTGCCCTACGAATCGAGTAGATAAAATACCCTATGCTCATCAGTAACTTCCGGGGGTCGTATTGAGGATGCTCGAAAAAATTGATCTGACAAAAACGGCGGACATGGAAAAATTCAATAAAAATCTCGCTCCCCTCAAGGAACAGCTTTCCGTTCTCCAGCGGACCCTCAGGGAGCAGAAAATTCCGATCATTATTTTGATTGAAGGATGGGACACCGCCGGCATTACCATGTCCACCCATTCCATCATCCAGTCCCTCGATCCCCGCGGGTTCACCCTGCATGCAATCGGTCGTCCCACCGATGAAGAACGCACGCGGCCGTTCCTGTGGCGATTCTGGATCCGGACACCCCCGAAAGGCCGTATCGCACTGTTTGCAAGAGGATGGTACAGCAGGGCGATATCGGCTGAGATGCAGAAAAATGCATGGACCAAGTCCATGGAAGGAAAAATTTATGCAATAAATAATTTTGAACGGACCCTGTCGGATAATGGTGTCCTCATCATCAAGTTTTTTCTCCATATCGACAAAGCGGAACAGAAAAGACGCCTGGAGGAACGGGAAAGAAATCCCCTTACCGCATGGCTTGTTACCCCGGCCATCTGGAACCTGCACCACCATTATGATGATTCCCTTCCGGTAGTGGACGATCTGCTGGAAAAAACCGATACTGACTCCGCTCCATGGAATATCATCGAAGCAACCGATCGCAACTACGTGATCCTGAAAGTCTATTCAATCCTGGTAAAAACCCTCGAGAAAAGAGTTGAAGAGGCAAAAGGAGGAAAAACAAAAAAAAGCCGGCAGAAAGAGATTGTCCTCCCGAAAAAAAATATCGTGAAAAGAAGATCTACGCCCGGCTCCGCTTTTACCAAGGAGCAGTGCCAGGAAACGCTGAATACGCTCCAGATCGAGATGCTTGAGCTGCATTACCTTCTCTTCAAACGCCAAATCCCCCTCATCATCATGTATGAGGGCTGGGATGCTGCAGGAAAAGGGGGAAACATTACCCGGATCGCACGGTACATGAACCCGCTCGGGTACGATGTCATTCCTGTAGCCGCCCCAGACCAGAGTGAAAAAGATCATCACTATCTCTGGAGGTTTATCAAAAATTACCCGAAAGCCGGGCATATCGCGATTTACGATCGCAGCTGGTACGGGCGGGTGCTTGTCGAACGGGTGGAAAAATTCTGCACGGACACGGAGTGGCAGCGGGCCTACCAGGAGATTAATGAGATGGAAGAGGATTACATCCGGTCCAGCGGCGGCGGGATCGTGAAGTTCTGGCTTGAGATCAGCAAGGAAGAACAGCTCAAACGTTTCCAGCAGCGGGCTGCAGATCCTTTAAAGGAGTACAAGATCACGGACGAGGACTGGCGGAACCGGGAAAAATGGGACCTCTACGATACCGCGATCGATGAGATGCTTGCCCGGACAAGTACGGATATTGCCCCGTGGACGGTTATCGAATCCGACAATAAATGGTACGCCCGGGTCAAGGCACTTAAAACCGTTATCGAGACCGTCCGGACCCTGCTCTGAGGATTGTCACAGATACCAGTTTCCCAGTTACCGATCAGTCCACGATTTTTCCGTCAAGCGCTGTTATAAATCGCACATCCCGGCAGGCCTCATCTGCGAGATCCTCAATCCCCAGCCTCTGCTCGAATTCCCTGACCTCCTCAAGCACGGCTGCTGTAGCCGGCATTTTCGGGACAGCCCGGCAGGCAACGTCTCCTGGTTTTGCATCAAACGTCCCAATCCGGCGGGCGAGGGTGATCGTCTCTTCCTTGTCATAGGTAATCAGCGGACGGAGAACCAGTACCGTAACTGCATCTGAGATAACGCCGAGATTTGCGAGCGTCTGGGACGCTACCTGCCCGAGATTCTCTCCCGTGACCACGGCGAGAGCACCTTCTTTTGCCATCAGCAGGCCTGCCACCCGCTGCATGAACCGCTTGCAGATCACGCACCGGTACCGCGGGGGGATCTTCAGCTGACCCATCCGGTCGAACAGAAGTTCGTTTTTGACGATAACCATCGAAAGCGTGTTCCCGGAACACCAGAGCGAGAGTTTCCGGTGGTTATCAATTGCTGCTCCGGTCACATCGCTGCCAGCCCAGCGGCCTGCATCCAGGTGGAGGTGGGTGATCTCACAGCCACGCTTCATGGCAAGCCACGAGGCTACTGGCGAGTCGATGCCGGACGACAGGAGGACAAGGACCCGCCCCTGCGTACCCCACGGCAGCCCGCCGGGGCCGGGGATCCGTTTGTCATAAACAAGACCCCCAAAATCCCTCACTTCGACAAAGATCTCGTAATCCGGATTATCGAGATCGACCGTGAGCCCCGGGATATGGTCATAGATGTATGACCCGATCTCCGTCCCGATCTCCTGACTGGTAAGCCCGGTCTTGTGCTGGCGCTTTGCGCGGACAGCAAAGCTCATGCCGGCCGAAAGGTTTGGCAAAGCGAGCGCAAGAACACAGTGGCTCAGATCCGGAAGCCCGACAGGAGTCCGGTAACAGATACTCACATCAACAATACCAAAAATCCGCGAGACAATGCCGGCAACCTGTTCTGGTTTCTCCCCATATATCAGGATCCTGCCCCGGGGAGTCTCGTACCGGCAGGTAAGGCCGGCTGCGCCGAGTCCTTTCCGGATATTGCGCAGGAGCATTCCGATAAAATGGTGCTTCACCGGCTCGCTCTTTAAAAAGAGCTCCCCGTAACGCGCCATGACAATTTGTTCCTGCGCTGGATCATCTCCTCCGGCTGCCATAGTCCCGGAACTATTGCCGTTCAAGGGTGATAACCGTTCGCGGTACCTTCCGCTCATACCACACCGGGTGGAAACCGGATACGAGATTATCCGGCTTGCGGTTTTTTGTTCTCTTACGAAATCCTTTAATCACGGGAGGGAATACTGTACTGAAATGGCAAAGAAGGCAGCAAAAAAAGTTGAAGAAGAACCGCTCAAGCTGTTCTATATTTTTTACAATCAGGAACGCTGGGACAACTGGTTAAAGACCCTGTCGGAAGCAAGTTTCGAAGCGGACCCGAAAAGCGAGGATCTGCCCGAAGGGTTCCGGATCCTTGACGGGTTTTCCGTGGACATAACGCTTGAGGTCCTCAAGATCATCAAGCTCTACCAGAACAAGCGTTTCACCTTTGAGGAATCCGTTGACAGGCTCTCGGAAGTCGAGAAGATCGTTATGTCTCCGGCACCTGAAGGGGAACTGGGGGAACTCGTCCAGATCCTCCAGCTCCCGAAACTTGCGCTCTTTGCTTCCTGCCGGCTTTTCCTTGCCGGTGGTTTTGAGAAGGACATCAAGGTACTTGTCAAGAAAGGCAGATCCGAGGTTGACAAGGATATGGAGGCCGCCCTTGAAACCGTTTCCAATATCGGCGCTGCCGTGATTGACGGGGCGTCATGCTGCGGCAAATTCGTCAAGGACGATATTGAGCAGACAACGCTTTTCGATGAATGGCTTATCGAATGCGAGCGGATGAGCGACTCGATGACATCCCTAAAGAACTTCGACGAGAGCACCGGAGAGGACGATTGATCGCAGACCGGGCACGTTTCCGTCACGCAAAAAAATTAGAACGGCTCGCAGGGTACCGCCTTCCCGAGCTGGCATTTTCCGGAAACATGCTCGAGACTCTTGCTTCACGGATCGATTACGATTCCCTGGACTATGCGGTCCGGGAACAGATCCTTGCTTTTTTCAACGAATTTTTGCGGTGTAACTGCCGCGACTCACCCCTCTGCGGATGCCCGGAGAAAAAGTTTGCCGGAAAAGTGATCGAACTCCGGATGAACGGGCTCGACCACCGGCAGATCGCATCATACCTTCTTGACGAATACGGGATCGAACTCTTTCCGGCAGATATCCTGTCATTTCTGGAGGAATCTGTCCATGTCCTCGAAGCGATATCCGATGTTTCCCGTCTCCAGGGACGGGATGCACTTGCAAAAAAGACCGATGATACTATCCACCTGATAGAACGGTAGCCGATCCTGTTTTTCACGGGCATGGATGTGCCCGGCCGGTCCATGCACCACGGCAAAACCAGGTAAACGATATTTCTAATCAGACCCATTTTCTCGATACGACCGAACTTCCCTCTTCCCGCTGCGATTCTGCCTGCCCCATCAGTTTCCGCAGCATGCAGGGTGTAACAAATTTTCCCGAGATAATATGGATCTTCTTTGCAGACGTATCAGGATCCGTTTCACAGGTAACGATGAAATCGTCATGGCGGGCAAGGGCCTTTACCAGCAATTCAGGTAACAAATCGATGACCGGTTTTTTTATTCTTTTTTTCCGGGTCTTTCCTTCCGGCATACGGGAGAATGGAACAGGGGATATAATAAGGATTTCACTAAAAAAATTTCAAAACAGCATGCGAGGGATGGGATTCGAACCCAAGAACTCCTACGAGACTAGGCCCTCAACCTAGCGCCTTTGACCTGGCTTGGCTACCCTCGCTCTCGTGCCATTACAAAAAGGTTGTCTATCTAATAAAAACTTGCGACAGGGATCGGGGGGATTTATACACATATCCTTTAATCCCGGGTTTTTACGGGGGAATAGAGTGAAGGGAACATGGAACACGGTAACGACGGGTCACGGGATTACACAATGGCTGTTATAACACGATATCATGATCAGATTTTTCCCGGCACTGATGCTTCCGGACCAACATAGATGTATATTTATATGCGTCTTTCCCAGTGGTGAGTATGTGGTCTGATATCATTCACGAATTCAGCGATTCGCCTTCGCAGAGCCGGGTCGTGCGGTTCCTCCTGGAGAACGGGTTCGGGGTGACTGAAGACGGCCGAATCAGCTGCAATGGTATCGAGGTGCCGGCAACTGCGGTTGCAAAAGCCATCGGGTCCGACCGGCGGGTTGTTGACGCCACCGCGCGACGGATCCTCGAGCGTCCGATGCTCCGCGACATCTTCCTCAACATGCGGGCAACCCCGGATATCAGCAGGGTTGCCGAATCACTGGGATTTACCGTCATCACAGTGCTGCCAAAGAACGCGAACGAACGCGGTATTGTGGGAGCTGCAGTCCGGGTCCTCTCGGATCATCAGCTTTCTATCCGCCAGATCTTTGTTACCGATCCCCAGTTCTCCGAGGATCCCAAACTGGTCATCGTTGTGGAAGATCCGCTCCCGGCCGGTGTGATAGAGCAGATCCGCGCCCTGCCGCAGGTACGGCAGGTCATCATCTGATTTTTTCCCATACATTCATTGATCCCCCCTCTTGCGCCACCAGAATCGAAGAGCCGATGGCTCTTCTCCTGTCTCATCTCTGATGAGATTCGACATCCCCGTCGGGGGATGATGAGAGTCTTCAGACCCGAGGCAGAAGAATGTCGAAAATCTTCAGATTTACGACAGGAGAAGGACGTTGTCCTTCTCCAGAACTCATCAGAGTTCTTCGATCCCGGGGCGCATTATGATCCCCTTTGAGTAATCGGACAAAAAGGGGGTCAAGGGGGTGCTTCCCTTGGGCTGCCTCCCCTCCAGGGAATCAACCGTTCCTTTGGGGAATGGTTGGTTGGAGAAGAACCGCAGTTCTTCGACTTGAGAGAAAGGGTCACGCTCATAATTCAATCTAAGAAATAAACCTTTGATTTGTTTTTAAAAACTGGTTTTTACTCATACCAATCATTCATGCCGGTTCCGCATGCTACATTCTAATCACACAGCAGTTCCACATCACATGCGAGCCGGTACATCCGCTTCCTCGCTTTCCTCGGGAGGTGGATTGCCGAGCCGATGCTCTCATGGATGGTCACCGTTTTTTCCCCGGCGATCAGGTTGTCGGCATGGGTGACGATTTTCTCCTCTATTGACCGGGGCATGCAGTCCCGGGGAAAGAGCCCCAGCACCGTGCATTCGTCAGTAGTCAGGCCGGCCCCGGTATGGCACTCCACGATCCGGGCGATCGCTTCACCAAGGTTCATCGACCGTATCATATCCGCCCCGCACTGTGCATGACGGATATCATGGGTCCGGCTCCTGCCGATATCATGGAGCATCGCACCCTGTTCAACGAGATGAAAATTGATGTCGGGATTGTTCGCTGCATATCTGCAGGCACAGTCCCGGACTGCCCTGCAGTGGGCAATGACTTTTGTGCTGCACCCGGCACTGTGCAGCACATCTCTGCAGGTTTTTTTTTGTTTTTCAGGCATGGCCAAGCGACTTCTTAATCGCTTCGATACGGAACTTCAGGGCACGGAGCAGGGTATCGTTGTCAAAGTGCCCGAGCGGTTTTGCGCATTCCGGGCAGGTGAAATCACAGTTCATCGCCAGGGGGAACGTGAAGAGGATCTGGCAGTCCTTGCAGATATAGAAATCATTTTCCTCCTCGTATTTTTCCCGGCGGGAGAGCTTCTCGAGCACCATGGACATGTCTTCGCGGATAGCGTCGTAGATATGGTCGGTGCGCAGTTGCCAGAGATAAGTGAGCCAGCCCGTCTCATTGTTCTTGATCCGGTGGTATTCGGCAAGCCGCTTCTCATACAGAGTATAGAGCGTATGCCGGACCGAGTTTAAGTTGATCCCGGTCGAAGCCGCAAGGTCTTCATCGCTGTGCTCTCCTTCCTTCGGGAACCGCTCAAGGAGGTTGAGACCTTCGTCCCCTACAAGGCGGTGGAGATAGGCGCGTATTGCCGGGTCGTTCAGCGCTTCTTCGGTTTGATCCATCAGCGCATATATTGTCGGACGGTGCTAATATGCTTATCCAGCAGGCCCAGCGCAGCATCGCGGGTCGGGCCGCGGCCGTATATGCTGACGATAGCCTGGTCCTTTTCAAAAAACGTGCCCGGCCAGGGAATATCGGCAACGAACTCCTTAAGCGCCCCGAGGTCAGCCTTCACCGTCATGTCACGATCCGCAAACAGGATGCTCCGGGCTGCCACTTCGCGGGGTTCCGGGCGCAGGGCCGGGAGGCGGCCCGAACAGGCTCCTGCGTGAAGATCGAACAGGTTGCACCTGCATGCCCTTTCGACGGTATCGACCGTTCCCTGGAAACGGGGATTTACTTCAATCGCCACAGCCCGGTCATCACCGACCACAAAATCAATCCCTATTGTACCGCGGCACCCGCTGGCGGCAGCAATACGTTCGGCAAGCGCGATCATCTCCCTGCCCTGAGGGTGGACAAACGGCGTTATGGATCCGGAGAACCCGAAGGCCGACTCCCCGCTGCCCCGGAGGATCTGCTCGTTGGCAGTTATCGCCATGGCGTGCGAACCTTCCGCAACACAGCAGACGCTCGCTGCCGTGCCCGATACCAGTTCCTGCCGTAAATGAGGGATATCACCATACAGATTCTTCCACTCAGCCATCTCGGAATCGGAATTGATCACGGCATTCCGCCATCCGCCCGCGCCGGTGAGGGGCTTGACCATGGCCGGGTATTCGCTCTCCGGAAGGACCCGGGGTACCGGTACATCAAGAGATTCGAAGAAGTGCTGGGTGTCGAGTTTGTCAAGGAACCGGGCAATGTGATCGGGGGGCGTCCCCAAAAGCGGTACAGGAGGGGAAAGGGTTTCGGCACCGGATGTGGGGACAAAAAAATCGAAGCGGTGCCGGCTGCAGATCCGGTCGATGGCCCCGGGCAGGTCTTCGAGATCCCTGAATTTTTCCCGGTCTTTTGTATACCATGACAGGTCCTGGTCGCAGAAATGGTCCACTGCACACACTTCATACCCGGCCTGGTTTGCCGATTGTGCAACATGACGAGTGGCAAAACCGGCAACCAGCACCCGGCCTTTCACATGCCCTCCGTCTGCTTGCCGGCCTTTGACGGGATAATCCGGATCTGTGCGCCGGGAAACTCGTTTTTAAGCTCGTTGCCGGAGAACAGGTGGTCGAGGAAGAGAGCAAGGCTCGAGATCTCGGAATGGGGCTGGCCGGTCACGGCCACATTGTAGTCCGCAAGCCCGTAGATGTCCCCGGGCACTTTCTCAGCCCCTACTATTACGAGGATCTTTTCATGCGGCCGGATTTCGCCGATCATATCAGGCAGGTTAAGCCCGTACATGGTCAGGTGGACAACAATCCCGCCCTGTGCCTTCCATGTTTTGATGCAGGAGCGCCACTTCACGTTATCCTCGCAAAAAAATTCTCCGCCCCACCGGCCGGCAACATCTGCGATGCTTTGGACGACACCCTTGTCGGAAGCTGCAAGATACATCCCTTGTGCACCAAGAGCCCGGGCAGTCAGCCCCACGTGGGTAGTCACCCGCTGGTCGCGCTCCGGACGGTGGCCGATCCGGAGAATGGCTACTTCTTTTCCTGACATGAGTCGCTTTTCTTCGCTTTTATAACACCGTTTTCTATGGTGAACGGGAGGTCTTCTTCGTATTTCATCTGGTTGCGGATGAGGGCTTCGCCGAACGAGAGCAGACGCACCGAACTGCCGGTACGCTCGACAAGGCAGGACCGTTCAAGACGGATGAGGGACGCTTCCACTTCGGGTAACTTAAGACCGCTTTTAGCTGCAAGGGCATCAACGGTGACTGCCGAACCTTCCGGTAACCGGTGATAAACAAGCCAGTCCACGTCCTCTTCTTTCACCTGTATTCATCTCCCGTGCAGGGGAATAAGGATTGTTGTTCCCACTATCGCACCTGCAAAAAAAGGGTCAGCGATTTTTTTAACCCGGGCAACCAATGAGTGCCCATGAGTCCGGACAGTCCAGCAGTCCCGTTTCCCGAACTGGTCGCCCTAGCCGACAGGCTCCTTGAAGAGAGCGATGACGATATTGAACTGCTTGCCATAAAGATCGGATCGCTTGACGCGGACATGCGCAATGAACTGATGGTGTCCGACATCCTGAATGCATACCAGGTCTTCTATTACTATTTCCGTACGGTCCCCGATGAACTGGTGAAAGAGCGTATGGAACTCGAACCTGCGTCCTCTCTTATCGGTGGCCTGAAGATCGATGAAGTGGAATTCCTTGAGCTCTTTTTTGTCATGAAAGACCATAAGCCGCTGATTATTGTCAGTGACGGTGAAAAAACGGTTGCCACGTTCTCGGGGAATACTGCGTACGCAAACGGGATGAAATACCTCGAAAACCCGGAATACTCGGACTAGTTTTCAGCCGGGTCAGGAAAGGACTCTTTTCAAGCATATGGTCGTTATCCGGGTGTGAAAAGGCCGGCAGTATAGAGATGGAAGAAAGACACGGGTTTTCATTTTTCCGTGCGGGCTTTTTCCTGATCCGAAATTTCCCGAAATATATCGCGGTCACGGATCTTTGAAAAAAAATTACCGGTCCCCTGCGCTGATCAACTGTTCGTCCACGACCGCCGGTACGAGCGGCGGCAGTGCTCCCCACCGAACCGTGACATCCCCCATGATGGCAAAGACACCGTCAACCTCCTCCGGATCGATCCGGTCGAGCACATTTCTGTTGTCCGGACGGATCTCATTGCACACTGCCGTTGCCCATGCATCTGAAAGTGCCACGTCGCGGGCAAAGATGGTGACGGCATCGGCTATACCGAACGAGATGGAGGGCCCGACGGTCGCCGATGATGTGCAGATGCCAAGAATGAAATCCTGCGGGGGGACAACGAACGCCACCCGGTTGGAGAGTGCCGCACC
>Ga0326726_10004853_pt1 | contig 12249 bp, 11 predicted proteins | sample MHFenrmetagenome_2_FD_207603 | JGI IMG/M metagenome (GOLD analysis project Ga0326726, IMG submission 207603) | Lab enriched peat soil microbial communities from Michigan Hollow, Ithaca, NY, United States - MHF15MN | ecosystem: Environmental > Terrestrial > Soil > Wetlands > Peat | place: USA...
GACGTCACGGCAAGCGAATGGGAGTGCACCCTGGAGGTTCTCTCCTGCTCCCAGGCCGCGGTGCGCCTGGGTTTTCTCATGGTGCGGGGTCTTGCCGAAGCCGCGGCGAAGCGCCTGGTCGAAGCGCGCGCGTGCGAGGCGCTGCAATCGGTGGACGACCTGGCGCATCGCGCTGCGCTCGACCGGCGCGATCTGAAATGCCTGGCCGACGCTGGCGCGCTCGAACCGCTCACGGGGCATCGCCGCCACGCGCACTGGTCGGTCGCGGGCATCGTCACCGGCAGGCACATCCTGAGCGGCGCGCCGGTCGCCGAGAGCGGGCCGGTCTTGCCGCCTCCCAGCGAGGGAGCGAGCCTCGTCGCCGATTACGCGAGCACCGGCCTGACGCTCGGACGCCATCCGCTCGCGCTGCTGCGCGAGCGCCTCAAGCGCCTGCGCTTTGCCACCGCCGAAGAGCTGAAGCTGCTGCCGGGCGGCGCTCCGGCGCGCGCGGCGGGCATCGTCACTGGCCGCCAGCGACCCGGAACCGCCTCCGGCACGGTGTTCGTCACTCTCGAGGACGAGACGGGTTACGTCAACGTCATCGTCTGGCCACACCTCATCGAGCGGCAGCGGCGTGAATTGCTGGGCTCGAAGCTGATGGGAGTCGAGGGAACGCTGGAACGCGAAGGCGAAGTCATGCACCTCATCGCGAAGCGGCTGAGCGACCACAGCGACCTGATCAGGTCGCTCCAGGTCGAATCACGGGATTTTCACTGACCGCTACGTAGCGCGGTATATGTAGTCGCGCGTCAGCGGCAGTGGGTTCGAAGACCCGCCTTCCTTGCGCGCGAGCACCTGGTAGATGTTCATCCACTCGTGGGCGAAGCCGTGCGCGCATCCGGCGAGATAGATCTGCCAGATGCGGTAGCGCTTGTCCCCGGCGGACGCGATCGCCTGCTCCCGATTTTCCTCCAGGCGCCTCGCCCATTCGAAACAGGTGCGCGCGTAGTGACGCCGCAGCGACTCGACGTCGGCAACCTCGAACCCGGCGCTCGCCATTTCGCGCAGCACGAGCGATAGGTGGGGAAGCTCGCCGTGAGGGAACACATAGCGGTTGATGAATTCCCCGGCGCCCAAGCCGACCCAACGGCTGTCGGGATCGGTCGCGGTGATGCCGTGATTCAGGACCAGTCCGTTCTCCGTGAGCAGGGAGCGGATCTTCCCAAAGTAGGCCTTGAGATGCCGCAGCCCAACGTGCTCGAACATCCCTACGCTCGCGATCTTTTCGTACATCCCTTCCTCCGGGATGTCGCGGTAGTCCTGAAGACGCACTTCGCAGCGGCCCCCCAGGCCCTCTTCGCGGATCCGACGGGTGACGAATTCGTGCTGGTTTTTGCTGAGCGTCACGCCCGTGGCGTACGCCCCGTACTTCTTGGCCGCGCGCAGGATCAGCGCACCCCAGCCGCAGCCGACGTCGAGAAACCGCTCGCCGGGCTTGAGCATGAGCTTGCCCAGGATATGGTCGAGCTTCTGTTCCTGCGCGAGTTCCAGCGAGTCGGAGTCGCTGCGGAAATAGGCGCATGAGTAGACGAGGTTGCGGTCCAGCCACAGCGAATAGAAATCGTTCGAAACGTCGTAGTGGTATTGAATGGCGTCCCGGTCGCCCTTGCGGTTGTGGCGCCAGAAGCGCCGCAAGCCGCGGCTTCCGTGGGAGGCGGCTCCCCGGGCGAGACTCTCGGCCGCCCTGAACACCTCGAGAATCGGCCCTTCAACGCGCAGGTAGCCCTCGACGTAGGCGTAGCCGAGCTTCATCAGGTTGGGCGAGATGAGGAACCTCAGAGCCGCCGGGCTCGTGACTCCGATCTTGACCTTGGGCTCGCTCGCGAGATCGAAGGTGCGGCCGTTCCACAGCTCGAGGCGCAGCGGAATGGACGCGGACTCCTTGAGCTTCGCGATCAGGCGCTCGATACGGCGTTCTATGAACATATCATTTCGCGAACATGTGATTTTTGCTGGCGCGGCGAATATCATAACACCGTGGATTCGGTGCCCATTCCCTGGAGGTCGTCAATGAGACTTGGCTGGCTAGCTCGTTTTGCCGCGGTGGCCTTTGCCGCTATCGTGTCGCTCGGTGCGTGGGCCCAATACCCCTCGCGGCCGATCAAGGTGATCGTGCCTATCGCTCCCGGGGGCGCCCCCGACATTTCCGCGCGGGTCGTCGGGCAACGCCTGTCGGAATTGGTGGGCCAGCCGGTGGTGGTTGAGAACCGGCCGGGCTCCAACGGCAACATCGGGATGGACCTGGTCGCCAAGTCGGCCGCCGACGGGTACACGCTGGGCCTACTCGCCGACAGCATGATCACGATCAACCCCCACCTGTACAAGGAGATGCAGACCAATCCGCTCAAGGACCTCGCGCCGGTGGCTTCGGTGGTATCGAATCAGTGGGTCCTGTCGGTCAACCCTTCGGTTCCGGCGAAGAACTTCAAGGAGTTCATCGAGTACGCGCGCAAGGCCAGCCCTCCACTCGCCTATGCCTCCGGAGGAAACGGCAGCATCCACCAGCTCGCGATGGAGATGCTCAAGCAGAGGGCGGGGATCAATCTGATCCATGTGCCCTATAAAAGCGGCGCCCCGGCGGCGACCGCGACCGTCGCGGGTGAAGTGGCTGCCATGTTCTCCGGAACGTCCAGCGCGCCCCAGATCCGGGCCGGGCGGCTGCGTGGCCTCGCTGTGACCGGCCTGCACCGCTCCGATGTCTTTCCAGATCTGCCAACAATCTCGGAGTTCTATCCTGGGTACGAAGTCACCATCTGGCTGGGCCTGTTCGCGGCCGCGGGAACCCCCGAACCGGTGCTCGCCACCCTGCACGACGAGATCAACAAGGCGCTCGCGGACCTCGACGTGAAGCGCAAGCTCCACGCCGCCGGGGGGCTGGAGCCCTACATCAGCACGCCTGCCGAGTTCGCGGCCCTGATCAGAGGCGACTACGAAAAGTACGGGAAGATCGTAAAAGAGATCGGCGTCAAGGTCGACTAGATCCTTTTGCGCCACCGCGACGCAAGGGATGCCGCGTTGATTCGAACTGTATTAGAATCGGTCCAATTTTGAGGAGGGGAAGAGTGAAACACAACACAATAAGAACCGCAACGCTCGTGCTGGCCTTACTCCTGTGCGCCGCACAGGCGTCCGCTCAAACGATAAAGATCGGCTCGGTGCTGACCTTGTCCGGCCCCAACGCGACGCTGGGCGAGAACATGGACCGCGCCATCAAGCTGTACATGAAGCTAAATCAGGACAAGCTGCCGCCCGGCGTGAAGGTCGAGGTGATCACGCGGGACGACGGCGGCCCCAATCCCGACAAGGCGAAGCAGCTTTCGCAGGAGCTCATCGTGCGCGACAAGGTCCAGTTCCTCGCCGGAATGACCTGGACGCCCAACGCGATGTCCTCGGCTCCGCTCTCGACCGAAGCGAAGGTTCCCATGGTGATCATGAATGCGGGTACCTCCGTCATCACCACGATGTCTCCCTATATCGTGAGGCTGTCCTTCACGCTGTGGCAGTCGAGCCTTCCAATGGGTACTTGGGCGGCCAAGAGGTTCAAGACGGCGTATGTCGCGGTGAGCGACTTCGGCCCGGGCCACGACGCCCAAGCCGCCTTCACCAAGGGTTTCACCGATGGCGGAGGCAAGATAGTGGGCGAGGTTCGCATCCCGCTCGCGAACCCCGACTTCATCCCGTTCATGCAACGCGCGAAGGACGCCAAGCCGGATGCGATCTTCGGCTTCGTGCCGGCCGGGAAGCAGGCGACGGCGATCATGAAGGCCTACGGCGAGCTCGGCCTGGACAAGGCCGGCGTGAAGTTCATCGGGCCGGGCGACATCACCACCGACGAAGAGCTGGCCAACATGGGCGACGTGCCGCTGGGCGTGCTCACGATGTTCCACTATTCGGCCGCGGCCGACCGCCCCGCAAACAAGGCGTTCATCGCAGCCTGGCACAAGGAGTACGGGGCGAACTCCACGCCGAGCTTCATGTCGGTGGGCGCCTGGGACGGAATGGACGCGATCTACTACGCGATCCGCGAGCAAAAGGGTAAGATCGATCCGGACAGGACGATGGAGCTGTTGAAGCAATACAAGAGCGCAGACAGCCCGCGCGGCCCCATTTCGATCGACCCGGAGACCCGCGACATCGTCCAGAACGAGTACCTGCGCGAAGTGCGCAAGGTCGGCGGCAGGCTCGAGAACGTCGAGCTGGAAACGGTGCAGACCGCCGTCAAGGATCCCTGGAAGATCATCAACAACAAGAAGTAACTCCGGAGACCGGGCCCCCCGCGCCACGTTCAACGTGCCGCGGGGGTTTGTTTATCTGCACCTGAACCAGTTTCGGGGAGGCGCCTTTAGTGCAGGCAGTTCTCGCATCGGTGGTGAGCGTCGCGTTTCACGGCGCGGCGCTCGGCATGATCCTTTACGTGATCTCGGTCGGCCTGTCGGTCACGATGGGTCTGATGGGATTCGCCAATCTCGCCCACGGCGTGTTCGCCATGGCGGGCGGGTACGTTCTCACCACCGCGATTTCCCGCTTCGGCGTGCCCTTCCCTCTCGCACTGGCACTCGCCTTCGTCCTGGTCGGGACCGCGAGCATCGTGCTCGAGCGCCTGCTCTATTCGCGGCTCTACACAGCGAGCGATCTCGAGCAGGTGCTGTTTACCATCGGCCTGATCTTCATCGCCGTCGCCGTGGCGCGATTCATCTACGGCACCCTGCAGCAGCCGGTGGTGCTGCCCCAGTACCTGAAGGGCCAGTTTTCCCTGCTCGGCCGTGACTTCCCCACCTACCGGGTATTCATCATCGGATTCAGCGCGGTGATGGTGGGCCTCCTGTGGTTCGGGGTCGAGCGCACGCGCTGGGGTGCGATGGTGCGTGCGGCAGTGGACAACCGCGCGATGGCGCAGTCGGTCGGGATCGACACCAAACGCCTGTTCACCCTCACCTTCGCACTGGGAAGCGGGCTGGCCGGCCTGGGCGGCGGGTTGGGGGCGGAGATCATCGCGATCCAGCCGACCTACCCGTTCGAGAATCTCGTCTACTTCCTGGTCGTGGTCGCGGTGGGAGGGCTGGGTAGCCTGCGCGGACCCTTCGTCGCGGCGCTCCTGATCGGCGTCTCCGACACAGCCTGCAAGTACTGGCTGCCCCAGTTCGGCGCCTTCCCCATCTACGTCGCCACGATCGCGATCCTGCTGTGGCGGCCCGCGGGACTGTTCGGACGGCACGCATGAGCACACACGCCGGAGGCTACAGCGCCGATCCCCGCATCCGCCGCATCGAGTGGCTGCCATGGATCGTGGCGCTCGCGGCCTTCTTCCTGCTGCCGGAGTATCTCTCGCTCGGCGCCCGCATCGTGATCTATGTCCTGTACGCGCTGTCGCTCGATCTGATCCTGGGCTACGCCGGGATCATCACGCTGGGGCACAGCGCCTATTTCGGCCTGGGCGCCTACGTGGTCGGAATACTCGCGGCCAAAGCCGGCATCACCGATCCAATGGTCCAGCTCGCCGCCGCGGCAGCGGCCGGCGCACTGCTCGGCCTGACCACCGGCGCCATCATCCTGAGGACCCGCGCGCTGACGCTCCTCATGCTCACGCTCGCGATCACCTCGGTCCTGCTCGAGATCGCCAACAAGGCATCGACGCTCACAGGAGGGGCTGACGGTCTCTCCGGCGTCGTCATCGCGCCGATTCTCGGCCTGTTCAGGTTCGACATGTACGGCAAGACGGCGTACCTCTATTGCCTCGTGGTGCTGCTCATCGGCTGGTGGCTGGTGAGAAAAATCATCTACTCACCCTTCGGGACTTCGCTCACCGGGGTGCGGGAGAACAGCCTGCGCATGCACGCCATCGGCGCGCCTGTCTACTGGCGCCTGGTCCTCGTGTACACGCTTTCGGCCACCATTGCAGGCGTCGCCGGGGGGCTGATCACCCAGACGAACCAGTTCGTCGGCTTGAACGTGCTGTCTTTCGAATCGGCGGGCGAGCTGCTGGTGATGCTGATCCTCGGAGGCGTCGGGCGCATCTACGGCGCGTTCGTCGGGCCCGTGGTGTACCTTATAGCCCAGGACCTGCTCGCCAAGCAATTTCCCGAGTACTGGTACTTCGGAATCGGGACCATGCTGGTACTGGTGGTCATGTTCGCGCGAGGCGGGATTCTAGGAATTCTCGATGGGCTGATCGCGAGACTTCGGAGGAAGGCGTGAGCGCCGCTCTGGAGACGCGCGCGCTGTGCAAGGCCTTCGGCGCGCTCACCGTGGCAGACAAGATCGATTTCCGTCTCGAGCCCGGCGCGCGCCATGCCCTCATTGGTCCGAACGGCGCCGGAAAGACGACCTTCGTCAACATGCTCACCGGCGTGCTGCCGCCCTCCTCCGGGAGGATCGTGCTCGGCGGAGAGGACATCACCGCGCTCGGGCAAGCCAAGCGCGTGAAGCGCGGCCTGGGCCGGACGTTCCAGATCAACGCCCTCTTCCGCCGACTGTCCGTGCTCGACAACGTGGCGCTCGCCGTTGCCGAGCGCCAGGGCGTCGCTCCCAAGATGCTGCGCGCCGCGAGCGCCCACGCCGATGTCCGCGGCGAGGGGATGGAGCTGCTCGCAACCCTGGGGCTCGCCGACGATGCAAGCCAGCGGATTCTCGACCTGCCCTACGGCAAGCAGCGCCTGGTCGAAATCGCGATCGCCCTGGGCCTGAAGCCGCGCGTGCTGCTGCTCGACGAGCCGGCTGCCGGCGTGCCCTCGCTCGAGTCGCACCGCATCCTCCAGGTGCTGGACAAGCTTCCCAGGAACATCGCCATCCTGATCATCGAGCACGACATGGACCTGGTGTTCCGCTTCGCGCAGCGCATCACCGTGCTGGTGCAGGGCGAGGTGCTGGTCGAAGGCACGCCCGATGAGATCGGGAAAGACAGGCGCGTGCACCAGGTCTATCTTGGCGAGCAGCGCCATGGCTGACGCGCTCCGCCTCAAGGACGTGCGCGCCGGCTACGGCGAGACCGTCGTCATCGAGGAGATCGGGTTTTCGCTTCCGGAGCGCGGCTCGCTCGCCGTTCTCGGGCGGAACGGCGTGGGGAAGACTACACTTCTCGCTACCATCATGGGACACACGACTTTCCACGCCGGAAGCATCGAGTACCGCGGCGCGCGGATCGAGAAGCTGCCCGTCTACGAGCGCAACCGGCTAGGGGTGGGGCTGGTTCCGCAGGCCCGCGACATCTTCCCGTCGCTTTCGGTCGAGGAGAATCTCACAGTCGCGGCCAGGGCCGGACGCTGGACCCTGGAGCGCGTCCACGATCTCTTTCCCCGGCTCGCCGACCGCCGCAAGCACTGGGGCAACCAGATCTCGGGCGGCGAGCAGCAGATGCTCGCCATCGGCCGGGCCCTGATGGGCAATCCCGCGCTGCTGCTCATGGACGAGCCGCTCGAGGGTCTCGCCCCGATCATCGTCGAGGTGCTGCTGCAGGCTCTGCAGCGGCTGATCCGGGAGGACTCGCTCGCGGTTGTGCTGGTCGAGCAGCACGCGAAGCTCGCGCTCGAGGTGACGCAGGACGCGCTGGTCCTGAACCGCGGTCGCATCGCCTACGGCGGTCCCAGCGCCGACCTGCTGGCCGATCCGCAGCGCCTCACGAACCTGGTGATGGCTTGAGCCGGAAGCAACCATGCGTGCCGTTCTCGTTTCCGCGCTGGCCATGATCGGCCTCACGCAAGGGCCGCCCTCGGGCGCCCAGGACCAGCACGCGGAGGCGCGAGCGCGTATGGTGGCGGAGATCGCGGCCGAGGCCCGCGTAACCGGCGGGGAAACCGGGCGGCCGAAGTTCAGCGACGCGGTGATGGCGGCGTTGGGCAAGGTGCCACGCCATCGCTTCGTTCCTTCCCTGCAGGAGCCGTTCGCCTACGAGAACCGCCCGCTTCCCATCGGCGAAGGCCAGACAATCTCGCAGCCCTACATCGTCGCGCTCATGACCGAGCTGCTCGACCCGAAGCGATCGGATACGGTGCTCGAGGTCGGCACCGGCTCCGGCTACCAGGCCGCGATCCTCGCCGAGCTCGTCGCGAAGGTGTACACGATCGAGATCGTCGAGCCGCTCGGCAAGCGTGCCGCGAAAGTGCTCCACGAGCTGGGGTACCGCAACGTCGAGGTGCGCGTGGGCGACGGCTACGGCGGGTGGCCCGCGGCCGCGCCATTCGACGCCATCATCGTCACCGCGGCGCCGGCGGCGGTGCCGCAGCCCCTGATCGACCAGCTTAAGCCCGGCGGTAAAATGGTGATCCCTGTCGGGGAAATGTTCTACGCGCAGGAGCTGCTGCTCGTGCACAAGGAATCCGACGGCAAGACCACGACCAGGCGGACCCTGCCAGTGAGATTCGTGCCGCTGACCCGCGAGCGCGGCAATTGACCCCCCGCCGTGGCAAAATAGCCCTCCCATGAGAGATTATTGGCTGAGCAAGCTTTTCTTCGATCTTCAGAGTTCTCCTCCGCTCGGCGAAGAGTATCGCGCGAACCGGAAGGGCATCCTGGACCGCTATCCCCTGAAGCCCGAGGTGCGCAAGGCGGTCGAGAGCGATGACGTGGTTTTCCTCGCTTCGCGGGTCAATCCCTACCTGCTGCGGTTTTATTTCGTCGTCGTGGGAATGCCCGAGACCGAGTTCCTGAAAAAGGTGCGCAACGCCGGAGCGGAATCGGCGGCGCGTTCCAGCCATGGCTAAGCTCGTCGGGGTATACGCGTCCAGCCACGCACCGCTCATCATCCGCGGCTGGAAGGACGTGAGCGCGGCAAACAAGGACGCCCTGACCCGCTCGATGACCGAGCTCGGCGGCCGCATCAAGGCGGCGAAGCCCGATGTGCTCATCGAGATCGCTCCCGATCACTGGGTCAATTTCTTCATCAACAACCTGCCGAGCATCTGTGTCGGGATGGGCGAGGAGCACGACGGGCCGGCGGAGCCGTGGATGAGGGACTGCCCCTACAAGAAGATCAAAGGCCATCCCAAGCTCGCCCACCACATCGTCGAGACCGCGCTCGAACGCGACTTCGAGCCGTCGATGTCGCACCACCTGACGCTCGATCACGGCTTTTGCATTCCGCTGTGGCGCGGCGGGCTCGATCCGCTGCCCCCGATCGTCCCGATCATCTTCAACGACCTTGAGCCGCCGTATCCGACGTTGCGGCGCTGCCTGCAATGGGGGACGATGCTCGCCGAGGCCGTGCGCACCTACCCGGAGGACATTCGCGTCGCGATCCTCGCCACGGGTGGTTTGAGCCATTCGATCGGCGAGCCGACGATGGGCGAGATCGACGAACCGTTCGACCGCGAATGCATCCGCCATTTCGAGAGCGGCGACGAGCGCAGGCTGGTCGACTTCCTGAACGAGCGCCTGCCCACGATAGGCAACGGCGCGGCCGAAATCCGCAACTGGGTCGCCGCCCACGGTGCGGCCGACCGGCGCGGTTTCGAGCTGATCGGCTACTGCAATTGCCCCGAGGTGTACGTCGGCTGCGGCTTCGCGTCCTGGAACCTCGGCGCACGCGCTTGAACCACCTGCTCCAGACGACGATCGCCGGCAGCCTGCCCAAGCCGGCGTGGCTCGCCGAGCCGAAGAAGCTCTGGGCTCCCTGGCTGCTCGAGGGCGCACTGCTCGACGAGGGCAAGCGCGACGCGATGCGCCTGGTGCTCGCCGACCAGGAATCCGCCGGCATCGACATCGTCACCGACGGCGAGCAGACCCGCCGGCACTTCGTCACCACCTTCATCGAAAGCCTCGAGGGCGTGGACTTCGAGCACAAGCGCACGGTGCGCATCCGCAACCGCTATGACGCGGACGTTCCCGTCGTGGTCGGCAGGGTGGCGCGCAAGCGGCCGGTGTACGTGGAGGATATCCGCTACCTGCGCTCGCAGACCCGGCACGCCATCAAGGCCACCCTCCCCGGCCCGATGACCATGGTGGACACGCTCTACGACGATCACTACCGCAGCCGCGAAAAGCTCGCGCGCGAATTCGCCGGCATTCTCAATCAGGAGGCGCGGGAGCTCGAGCGCGCGGGCGCCGACGTGATCCAGTTCGACGAACCGGCATTCAACGTATACATGGACGAAGTGCGGGACTGGGGCGTCGCCGCGCTCGAGGCCGCTGCCGCCGGATTGAAGTGCAAGACCGCGGTCCACATCTGCTACGGCTACGGTATCAAGGCGAACAACGACTGGAAGAAGACCCTGGGCTCCGAGTGGCGCCAGTACGAGTCCACCTTCCCGCTGCTCGCGAAGTCCAAGATCGGCCAGGTCTCGCTCGAATGCGCGAACTCACACGTGCCCCTCGACCTGCTCGCGCTGCTCAAGGGAAAGGACGTCATGGTCGGAGCGATCGACGTCGCGAGCGAAGCCGTCGAGAAGCCCGAGCAGGTCGCCGCGACCATCCGCGCCGCGATGAAATTCGTGCCCGCGGAAAAGCTCTATCCCTGCACCAACTGCGGCATGGTGCCGCTCGCGCGGGACATCGCGCTCGGCAAGCTGAAGGCCCTCGCCGCGGGCGCCGCGCTGGTACGCCGGGAAATCGGAGCAGCGTAGGGTCTCATGCGCCTGCTCCGCTTCGCCGCCCTGCTCCTGCTTGCCGCGTTCGTCGGACACGCGCAGGCTGCAGCGAGGCCGCCCCGGCTCGTCGTCGTGATCGTCATCGACGGACTGCCCCAGGACCAAGTGCTGAAATACCGCGACCAGTACGGACCCGGCGGCTTCAATCTCCTGCTGCAAAAAGGCGCCTGGTTCGGCAATGCCCACCATGCGCACGCCGTCACGCTGACCGCGCCCGGCCACACCGCCGTGCTCGCGGGCGCCTATCCCTACCAGAGCGGCATCATCGCCAACGAGTGGACCGATCCGAAGACGCTCGCGGAGACCTATTGCACCGGCGACCCGGCGCACACCTATATCGGCGAGGAGACGAAGAAGCTCGATGGAACCTCGCCCGCGAATCTGCGCGTCAGCACGCTGGGCGACGAGCTGCGCTACGCAAACGGCGGGCAATCAAGGGTTCTCGCCGTTTCAGGCAAGGACCGCGGCGCGATCCTGCTCGCCGGTAAGACGGGCACCGCCTACATGTACATGGACAAGAGCGGCCGCTTCGCGAGCAGCACCTACTACATGAAGGAGCATCCGCGCTGGTGGGAGGACTTCTACGCAAGCCGCCCGCAGGACCGCTGGTTCGGCAAATCGTGGACCCTCGCACTGCCGGAATCCGCCTACGCGCGCTCGATCGCCGACGGGCAGCCCTGGTTCCTCAACTACCGCGGAATGGGCAACCGGTTTCCCTTCGCCCTTCCGAATGGCGGCGGTAAGCCCGACGCGGCCTACTACGGCGCCCTCATCAGAACGCCCTACGGCGACGTCGCCACGCTCGATTTCGCACGCGCCGCGATCGAAGGCGAGCATCTCGGCAGGAACGCCGCAGGCGTTGCCGATATCCTGGGCATCAGCCTGTCCACGCACGATTACGTGAACCACAGCTTCGGCCCCGAGAGCCGAGAGTCGCAGGACCATCTGGTGCAGCTGGACCGCGCGCTCGCCTCTTTCTTCGGTTACCTCGCGAAACGCTTCGCACCGGACAAGGTGCTGATCGCGCTTACCGCGGATCACGGATTCCTGAACGCGCCCGAGTACAGTTCCACGAAGGGCTTTGCCGGAATGCATATCGATTCGCGCAAGCTGCTCGCCGACCTGAACGAAAAGCTCGCGGCGCGCTTCGGCCCGGGAGCCTATGCGCTTCGCTACTCGTACCCCTCGATCATTCTCGACCGCAAGCTGATCGAGGAAAGAAAGCTCGCCTCCGCCGAAGTCGAGTCGGCCGCCGCGCGCATCGTCAGCGACTATCCAGGCATCGCAGCCGTCTACACGCGCTCGCAACTCGAGGGCGGCGCGCTCCCGGGCCGTCTGGGCACGCTGGTCCAGCGGGCGTGGCACCGCCAGCTGAGCGGGGATCTGTACGTGGTCCAGCGCGCCTACGCGATGTTTGGCGGCAACGCCGCGACGCACGGATCGCCCTATGCGTATGACACCAGCGTGCCGCTCATGCTCTACGGCGTTCCTTGGATACGCGCAGGGTCATACGGAGGCTATGCCGAAGTGGTCGATCTCGCGCCGACCCTCGCGGCCCTACTCGAGACGCGGCCGCCTTCGGGTAGCGAAGGACGGGTTCTGGCGGAAATTCTCGTGACGGGCACGACGG
>Ga0326726_10004854_pt1 | contig 12248 bp, 9 predicted proteins | sample MHFenrmetagenome_2_FD_207603 | JGI IMG/M metagenome (GOLD analysis project Ga0326726, IMG submission 207603) | Lab enriched peat soil microbial communities from Michigan Hollow, Ithaca, NY, United States - MHF15MN | ecosystem: Environmental > Terrestrial > Soil > Wetlands > Peat | place: USA...
TGCCGGCCCGGACCGCGAAGGAAACGTCGAGGACGGCATCGAGGAAGCGGTTCTCGATGCCGACGAGCCGCGCCTTGATCGGCCCCATCGCCTTGAAGCGCACGTGCAGCCTGTCGACCTCGAGCAGCGTGCTCATGCCGTGATCAGATGGCAGCGGGCCGACTGCGTCGCGCCGACCGCATGATCGGTGGGCTGTTGCTGACGGCAGCGGTCGAACGCCTTCGGGCAGCGCGGTGCGAAGACGCAGCCTGTCGGAATTTGCAGCAGGTTGGGCACGTCGCCCGGGATGGTCGGCAGCTCGCGATGGACGTCGTCGAGCCGCGCCGGATCGCACACCAGCAGCGCCTCGGTGTAGGGGTGGCGCGGCCGATGAAAGATATCGTGCACCGTGCCTTGCTCCACGACCTCGCCGGCGTAGAGGATCACGACGTAGTCGCACAGCTCGGCGATGAGCCCGAGGTTGTGGGAGATGAAGAGTATCGAGCCCTTGAATTCGCGGCGCAGCTGGCGCAGCAGATGGATGATCTGCGCTTCCAGCGTGACGTCGAGCGCCGTCGTCGGCTCGTCGGCGATCAGCAGCTCGGGATTGCCGAGCAGACCCATGGCGATCGCAATCCGCTGGCGCATGCCGCCGCTGAACTCGTGCGGATAGCGGTCGAGGCGCTGCTCCGCATCGGGGATGCCGACACGGCGCAGCGCCGCCGCGGCCTTTCGGCGTTTCTCCACCCTGCCTGCGGAGCGGTCGCGGTACTGGATGTCCGCCATCTGCGCGCCGATGGAGAGCACCGGATTGAGCGACGTCATCGGGTCCTGGAACACGATCGACAGCCGCCGTCCGCGCAGATCGCGCCAGCCGGCCTTGCCGATGGTCAGGAGGTCGGTGCCGTCGAACAGGATGCGGCCGGAGCGAATGACCGCGTTGTCAGGCAGCAGGCCCATGGCGGCCAGCGACAGCGTAGACTTGCCTGAGCCGCTTTCGCCGACGATCCCGACGATGTTGCCGCGCGGCACCTCGAGGCTCACGTCGCGGAGCGCGTGCACAGGGCCGCGCGGCGTCAGGAAATCGATGCTGAGATTTCGGACGGAGAGGACGCTGGGCGCCGCCATCACATCATCCGGCGCAGCTTCGGGTCGAGCATGTCGCGCAGCGACTCGCCGAGGAAAGTGAAGCCCAGCGTCGTGATGATGAGCGGAATTCCGCCGGCCACCACCATCCAGGGCGCATCGAAGATCGAGTTGTAGCCCTCGTAGAGGATGCGGCCCCAGCTGGGCGCTGGCGGCGGGAGGCCCAGGCCCAGATAGGTGAGGCCAGCCTCCAGGGTGATGACCGACGGGATGTCCATGCTGCCAATGATGAATAGCGGGCCGACGATGTTCGGCAGAATGTGAATCGCGAGGATGCGCAGCGGCCCGGCACCGAGGGAGCGCTCGGCCAGGATGAACTCGGAATTCTTCTTCGCCAGCGTCGCCGTGCGCACCAGGCGCGCATAGCCTGGCGTCTGGATGACGACGACCAGGAACAGGAGCGTCTGCAGGCTGGGGCCAACAATCGACATCACGACAGCACCCAGGATCACCGCCGGGAACGAGTAGATCGTGTCGAACAGCAGGATCAGGGCGTTGTCGATCCAGCGCGGCCCGTAGCCGGCGACGAGGCCGAGCGCGAGGCCGACGAGCAGCGAAACCGCGATCGAGGTGACGCCGACGAAGAGCGCGATCTGGCTGCCCTTGATGATGCGGCTGAAGATGTCATGGCCGACGTTGTCCGTGCCCATGATGTGCTGCACCGACGGCGGCGAGAACATGGCGGGGACGTCGATCTTGAACGGATCATAGGGAACGATCCAATCGGCGAACAAACCACAGAAGACCACGAGAGCCACCAGACTCAGGCCGAGCAGTCCCAAGGGGTCGCCGCGGATGTGCCGTAGCAGCCAGAGGCCGGCGTTTGCCGGTAGCTCCGGTCTTACGCGGGTGACGGCGATGTCAGAGAGCGGTGCGGACACGGGGATCGAGCCAGGCAACGAAGAGGTCGGTGACGATGGTCGCCGCGATGTAGATCGCGACGGTAATCAGCACAGCGCTCTGCAGCACCGGGTAGTTGCGCAACTTCGCGCTGTCGACGATCAGGCTGCCGATGCCCGGGCGGACGAAGATGTTCTCGGCGAACACCGTGCTCGACAGCAGCCCGCCGATGGCGAGCGCGAGCAAGGTCAGCGTCGGCAATATGGCAATGCGGAGCGCATAGCGAAACACGACCCTCGATTCCGGGAGTCCGAAGGCGCGCGCCGTGCGGATGTGGTTCTCGCCCATGACCTCGAGCATGGAGGCGCGGACAATGCGCGCAAGATAGCCGACCCAACCCAGCCCGACGGCGAAACTCGGCATGATCAGGTGCATGATCTGGTCGCCGAGCTGACCGGGCTCGCCGGCACCCCGCATGGGCAGCCAGCGGAGGTCGACCGCAAAGATTAGTGCCGCGTAGATGGCGACGACGAACGAGGGGATGGAGATCGTGCCGACGGAGATCACGCCGGTGAGCCTGTCGATCGCGCTGTTCCGCCGGATCGCCGAAAAGCAGCCGAGCGGGACGCCCAGCAGAACCGACCAGCCGAGGCCCGCCGCGATCAGGACGAGCGTATACGGCAGGTTCTCCATGATGATCTTGGAGATCGGCCGGTCTGTCAGCGGGTCGGTCGGCAACGTCCCACGCGCGACGTCTCCCACGAACAGCGCAATCTGCATGGGGACCGGCCTGTTCAGGCCCATTTCCTCGTTCAGGCGCGCGACTCTTTGCGGCGTAGCGCGTGGCCCCAGCATGATCGTCGCGAGGTCGCCGGGAATGATGCGTGTGGCGCTGATCAGCACCGTGATCGCCGTCAGGCAGATGATCAACGCCAGGCCGACGCGCTGAGCCGCATAGATCAGCATCTCAGGCAACCGCCGGATTCGGCACTCTTCTCAGTGGCGCGAGGATGAGGCCCTCATGCCGCGCATGGGGATGCATGAGGGCCCCGCCATCACGTCATCTTGAATCCGTTGAAGTACGGGTAGTCGGCCGAATCGAACACCGGCTCGATGTTGTCGCGATGGATGTAGATCTTCGGCTGATGCGTAATCCAGACATAGGCGCCGGTATTCTCCATGATCTCCTGCATGCGCAGATAGATCTTGGCGCGCGCGCCGGTATCCGTCTCCGTCAGCCCCTTCTTCCACAGGTCCTCGAACTCCGGATCGGACCAGCGCTCCCAGTTCCAAACTCCGACCTGGTCCTTGATGAACCATTGCAGAATGTCCGAGGGATCCGGCTGGGTGCGATACTCGATGAGCCATAGCTCGAGCGTCTTCCAGGCGTCGCCCTTGGACTCGAGCCCCAGGTCCCAGAACGGGCCGGAGTCGAGCGGGGTGATCTTCAGCGTGACGCCGACATCCGCGAGGTTGGCCTGGATGATCTGCGCGGCCGCGAGCCGCTCCTGCAAGTTCTCCATCTTCAGTTCGAGATCGAGGTTGGTCACGCCGGCCTCGCTCAGCAGGGCCTTCGCCTCCTTGGGGTCGTAGCTGTAGCCGGCCTTCTCGCGATAGCCGATGCAGCCCGGCGTCACGGGACCATAGGCCTTCGGCGCCACGCCGCCGTACGCGGCCTTCAGGATGGAGTCGACGTCGATGGCACGCTGGATCGCCTTGCGCACACGGATATCCTTCAGCTTCGGATTGTCCGTGTTCATGCCCATCCATTGGAAGTAAGGGCCGTTCAGCACCTCGAGCTTGCTCTTCTCCGGCAGCTTGGCCTTGTAGCGGTTATAGGAGATTGCCGCGATCTCCGTGAGGTCGAGCTCATTGGCCTGGTAGGCAAGCTCCGCGGCATTGGGATCCTCGATCGGAATGATCTGGATCTCATCGGGATCCGGCGCCGGGCCCTTCCAGTCGGGGTTGCGGGTGAGCACGATCTTCTGCTTGGGGACCCACTGGCTCAGCACGTAGGGGCCGCAGTGGGCCGGAATTTCCGTCGCGTATTTCTTCTCCGGCAGCTTTTCCACGGCGGCCTTGCACACGATCGACGCGACGACCGTCGTCATCGACAGCAGCCAGACCGGCGCGAACGGCTTGTTGAGCACGATCACGCCGCTGTACTTGTCGGTTACGTCGACATGGTCGAGCGATGACCAGCTGTCCTTCCATTCCGACTTGAGGATGCGTTCGAACGAGTATTTCACGTCGTCGGCCGTGACCTCGCCATAGCCGCCGCTCCACATGAAGCCGGGTTTGAGCGTGAAGGCGATGTGCGTGCCGTCGGTCTGCTGCAGCTTGTCCACGTAGGCGGCGGGCGCCCAGGACCAGCCATCCGGCGACTTCGCGGCGACCGCCAAGCGCGGCAGCGTCGCATAGGCGATCGGAATTTCCATCGCGCCGATCATGTAGCCGGGATCGAGGACCTTGATATCGATGTCGGTGCGGACGCGGATGAGCTTTCCACCCTGCGCCTGCGCGCGGCTGCCGTCGAGCCCAAGCGCGGCGACCGCAGCAAGGCCGGCCGTGCTGATCATAAGGTGGCGACGGCTGATGTCGTATTGGCTCATGCGTTTCTCCCTGATCTTGGTTTCCGCAATGGCGCGGACCGGTTCTTTGAACTGGCGGCAAATCTAGAACAATTCCATGGCGCGTGCCTACCCCTGTTGTGGTCGCACCGGTCGCAGGCGGCGGGGAGCGGCTTCGACGGTCGTGGGCACCCGGGCGGATGCGGACAAGGCCTTTGTCTTGGCGCCGACGTGGCGGCATCATGGGGCCATGTCGTCCATGCGATCCATTGCCGCCCTTGCCAGCGACAATGGCGGCGTGAAGCGCTTCCGCGACGGAACGCACCGGTTGGTCTCGCCGGACGAAACCGTCGCGCGCCTGCAGCCGCTGCTGCCGGCGCTCGGCATCACGCGCGTCGCCAACGTGACCGGTCTCGACCGGATCGGCGTCCCCGTCGTCATGGTCTGCCGCCCCAATTCGCGCTCGATCGCGGTGTCGCAGGGCAAGGGTCTGACGCTGGCGGCGGCCAAGGCCTCGGGCATCATGGAGGCCGCCGAAGGCTTCCACGCCGAGCGCATCGAGCAGCCGCTTCGCCTCGGCAGCAGCCGTGAACTCGCGCGCGCGATGCCGCTGGCCGATGTAGAGGGTCTGCCATCGCGTCGCGACAGCCGCTGGCATCCGGATCTGCAGATCCTCTGGATCGAAGCGACCGACTTGAACTCGGACGAGCGGGTTTGGGTTCCCTATGAGGTCGTGCATTCGAACTATACCCACCCCCTGCCGACCGGCAGCGGCTGCTTCGCCGCCACCACCAATGGCCTGGCATCGGGCAATCACCTCCTGGAGGCGACCTGCCACGCCATCTGCGAGATCATCGAGCGCGATGCCAGCAGTCTCTCTCATCAGCTGACCAAGCGCGGGCGCGATTCAGCACGGATCGATCCGGGGTCGATCACCGACCCCGCCTGCCGCTCCGTCCTGGAGCGGATCGAGCGTGCCGGCATGAGCGTCGCGATCTGGGATACGACGTCGGACATCGGCGTTGCCGCCTTCGAATGCCTGATCGCCGATGAGCGGGCTGCCGGCGGGCATGTCGGCTCCGGCGCCGGTTGTCACGCGATGGCCGAGATTGCGCTGTTGCGCGCGCTGACGGAGGCTGTCCAGGTGCGCAATACCTACGTGACCGGCTCGCGCGACGACCTGCGGGCCGAGGATTACGCTCCGTCGGGGCGGGTCGAGCGGTTGCGCCAGCTGCGGCTGTCGATGGCGTCGACCGGACCGGCCCGCGAATTCCGCGCCGTTCCCAGCCATTGCTTCGAAAGCTTCGATGAGGAGTGCCGATGGTTGCTCGGCCGGCTGGCCGCGGCGGGATGTTCGCGTGTGCTGGCCGTCGATCTGACCAAGCCGGAGTTTGGATTGCCGGTGGTCCGCGTCGTCATCCCCGGTCTCGAGGGACCCGATGATGAGGACTATGTGCCCGGTCCGCGCGCCCGGACCGCGGGGGCGCGACCGTCGTGACGACCTACCTGTTCGTCGGCCCGACCTTGCCGCAGGCGGAGATCGGCACGCTCTGCGATTTCGTCTGCCTGCCGCCAGTGGCGCAGGGTGATGTCATTCGCTTGGCCAGGGCGCGGCCGCGTGCCATCGGCATCATCGATGGCTATTTCGATGGCGTGCCGGCGGTCTGGCACAAGGAGATCTTGTGGGCGCTCACCCAAGGCATCCATATCTTCGGGAGCGCGAGCATGGGCGCGCTGCGGGCGGCCGAGCTGCGCGGGTTCGGCATGCGCGGGGTCGGGCGAGTCTTCGAGGCTTACGTCGCCGGTGAACTGGAGGATGACGACGAGGTTGCCGTGACGCATGGGCCGGCGGCGGCCGGGTACGTGACTCTGTCCGAACCGCTCGTCAACATCCGCGCCACGCTGGAGCGGGCCGAGCAGGCCGGCGTCGTCGGTGCAGCGACGCGGGCGGCGCTGATCGAGCGCGCAAAGGGCCAGTTCTATCAGGAGCGGACGTGGGAACGGGTGTTGTCCGATGACGGCGTCGAGGGACCGCCTGCCGGCGAAATGCAGGCGCTGCGCGCGTGGCTGCCGACCGGCCGGATCGATCAGAAACGCCTCGATGCCCGGGAGATGATCGCCGCGATGCGGGATTTCCTTGCCGGCGCTCCGGGGCCGATGCAGCCGGCGTTCGCGTTCGAATGGACGGACATGTGGGAGATCGCCGCACAGTCGGCGGCGGCAGGTGGGGTCGTCGATAGTGAGACCGGCGGTGCCTCGCACGATGAGTGGGTGCTCGATGAACTCAGGCTCGACGAGGACGCCTTCCAGTCGATCCGGCAACGCACCTTGCTGCGTCGTCTGGCCACCGACGGGGCGCGATCGCAGCCGCCGGCGATCGACCCGGCGACGCGGCGGGCGGCCGAGCAGCGGCTGCGGACGCGCCTCGGGCTGTTCCGGCGCTCGGATCTCGATCGCTGGTGCAGCGAGAACAACCTCGATGCGGCGGACTTTGCGCGCCTGATCGATGAGGAGACGCGGCTCGCCGAACTCGAGTCCAGGCTCGCTCCGCATCTTGGACGCGACCTGCTCGATCAACTGCGCCTGGACGCAACCTACGGCCGCTTCGCCGCGCGGGCTGCCTCGAAGCGCGCCGCGCTCGAGGAGGGCGGGCAGCTGGAGGCGGCGCCGATCGATGTCGGCCTGACGCCCATCGTGCTCGTCGCCTGGCACTTCGAAACCCGGCTCGGCCGGTCCATCCCCGACGACCTCGGCGCGCATGCGCGCCGGCTGGGGCTGTCGCGGCTCACAGATTTCTATCGCCTGCTTGCGCGAGAGTGGCTATATTCCCATCGGGGTTAGGTTGGGGCCGATCGAAATTTGGGCTGTTGCATGGCACGTCGTCGTGCCCGGTCGAGCCTTTGGGGAGCGTCAGCGGACGGATCGATGAGCGCCAGCGAAGCGGCGATCCTCGACTCCGATCCCGTGCGGTCGCGTGACGGCACGCGGTTCCGGCTGTTCCCGCAACCCCCGTTCTTGAAGCACTATCGAACGCCGGTGACCGTGCGACTTTCGCCGCGCGCCGGATCGGTCGGGCCGGGACCGGCCGATGCTCGCATGCACGTCGTCGAGCCGATCGGCAAGCAGCGGCCCTACGGCATCGTGCCCGGCCCCTTCGGCTCGCCCTTCGTCTACCTGCCGGCCTGGGACGGACCGATCCAGCTGCCGGCCCTGCCGGATGCCGGGGGCAATTTCGATCACGTGGAGATCGGCACGCCGGAGTTCGACGCCGCCCACGTCTATGGCTGCGTGCGCTGGACCCTCGATATCTGGGAGCGCTACTTCGCCCGCCAGCTCGAGTGGCACTTCGCGCGCGATTACGATTCGCTGGAAATCTCGCTCTATCCCGATCTCGACAACTCTCACGCCGGCTACGGATTTCTCGAGATCGGCGCCGACCGCTCGGAGGGAAAGCCTCAGTCGTTCGGCATCAATTTCGACGTGGTCGCCCACGAGACCGGCCATCTCCTGATCTACTCGCTGCTCGGCGTTCCCGAGATCGACGAAACGATGGGCGAGTACCAGGGTTTTCATGAATCCGCGGCCGATCTCGTCGCGATGATCGCCGCTGCCCATTTCGAGCCGGTGGTGGACGAATTGTTCGCGAACACCCGCGGCAATCTCTATGCGCTGAACGAACTCAACCGGTTTGCCGAGTTGTCGGAACAGACGCAGATCCGGCTTGCCTCCAATATCGTGAAGCTGTCGGCCTTTCGGGACGGCTGGAGCGACGAACACAAGCTCGCCTTGCCGCTTACCGGCGCCGTCTTCGACATCCTCTGCGACATCTATCACCGCCTGCTGATCGAGCGCGGCCTCATCGGCCGCGCGCTGGTGCGCCTCGTCGAAGAAGAGCACCGGCTCGGCGAGAACGAGGCTCGGATCCAGGCGGGCTTCGACGATGCCTATTCGAACGGTCCGCAAGGCTTCCGCGAGTCGCTTAGCGATGCCCGCGAGATCCTTGGCCAGTACCTGGCGGAAGCCTGGCAGCGCCTGACGGCCGACAGCTTCAGTTACGTCATCGTCGCCGACACCCTGCTGGACGTCGACCGGGAGGTTAGCGGCGGCCGCTTTCGCCAGGCGATCGAGAGCAGTTTTCGCTGGCGCGAATTTGGGGCGGTCGCGATCGGTCGGCGCCTGCCAAAGCCGACGCAGGCCAGCCATTTGCATTCCGCCCGCACGGTCCTGCCGGAGCATGCGCGCTGGCTGCCACGCATGAGCTACCGCGAGCGGTGGGCGCTGGCGCGGGGCGAGTGAAGTGTCGCGGTGCCCGACCCACTATGATATAGCGAGTTGATGTAAGGGAGACAGTCATGTCGGAGAAGTTAGCGAAAGTTTCGGTGATTCTGTTGTTCGGTCGAGCTGTTGACGATGTTCAGCTCGGGGTGCGGGGTGGAGCAAAGGGCGCTGGTCAGGGCGACGCAAAGTCGCGCCACAAGGGTGCGGCACAATTCCTTTCGGAACAGATGGCCGCACCGGACAGCTGTTTGGCCCGCATCTACGCCTTTGCCTACGAGGGACACTACTACGATCTTTCAAAGGCAGTTTTGTTCCTGGTGCATGGCAAAGGCGATGAAGTCGGAACCACCGTGGAGCTAACCGGGGTCGCTGCCTCCGCGCGCAAGTTCGCGCCAGACGTTAGGGTCTGGGCGTGTGACAAATCCGATCTGTCGATTCGGCTAGACCCTGAGACTGGTACGCTCGAGCAGATCTTGCTTGAGGCGGAGTTGAGCGCTGACAGAAATCGACTTCATTACTCGGGCCAGTCTGTCCGGCTGCAGTACTCTGGGCAGTCAGCCCGGTTACGCGGCATTCGTGGGTCTTCCGACGGCGACTAGGCTTTTGTTCCGGACGGCTGGGAATTCGTTCGCAGTAGACCAGATTGCTACCTCAGGCCGGCGATCTGGAGTCCTTCAATCAGCCGGTCGATGTGCTCGGTGTTCTTGTATGGTGGTACTGTACGCCAGTGCTCCAAAGAAAATTCCGGGTCAACAGCTAGAACCTGCTTGGCATGGTGGTGCGCGTCTGTCATCTGACCTAGCAACGCATAGCTTGAAGCCAGCAACCTGTGTGCCTGCGATTGATCCCGCATCTTCTGAAGTGTTTGAATGGCGTCTGCATAGCTGCAAAGACTGAAATGAGCTTCACCTAAGTTCCAGAGATACCAATCTGGATAGAGTGGATTGAGGCGCATTGCCCGCTTCAGCAATTCAATGGCCCTGTCGGCACTACCCGAAGAAGTGAGTGAGTCGCCCATCTCGGCCAATGTATCCGCATCATTGGGGTTGAGTTCGATCGCTCGTTCATAAGCCGCTAGCGAGGCGTCATGTTGCCTCTTGTAGAGGCATGCGAATCCCAGCTCGGAATGCCCGCGCGCGTCCAGAGAGTCCCGCCGGGTCGCATCCACCGCCAGCTCCATGGACCGGTCCAATGCTGCTTCTGGAGAATCGGTCCACCGATAGCGCCAGGCAAGATTGAAGGTTCGCGACATTCCCGCGTAGCTACGCCCATAGTTCGGGTCGGCGTTGGCCGCCTCCTCGAACAGCCTGCGCGCGTGAAGAACGGCTTCCTTCCTGAATTGGATACTCAGATCTTGACCCCGCAGAACCAGGCCGTAGGCCCGCAAATCAGATGGCGGCTGGCTGCTGATTCTTCGGCGCTCCGCTGCCATGACCTGGCCGGCACAGCGGGCGGCGATGATACCGGTGATGTCCTCTTGAAAATCGAAGACGTCGCTCAGATCGCCCTTGTAGCGATCGGACCAGATAATCCCGCCGGTGCGAATCTCAACCAGTTGCACATTGATCGACAACCGGCTTTGCGACCGCTGCAGCCCGCCGGTCAAGGCGTACTGCACGCCGAGTTGGCGACCTACATCGTGGAGGTCGACCGATGCATCGCGAAAGTGGAACGCAGAATGCCGTGCGATGACCAGCAGCTCGCGGAAGCGGCTCAGATTGGTGATTATGTCGCTGGTGATGCCATCGCACAGGTGGGCGTCGCGCGGATCGTCCGACAGGTTCCTCAAGGGCAACAGGACGACCGAGGGGTTATGTCCCGTCGGTTGCGGTGAGGACGCTATTGGAAGCGCCGGCAGCTTCGTCGGAGCAGTCGTAGCGTCGAGATCGATGGCATAGGCTTCTACCGGTTCCGCCATGTTCTTGAGGCTCTGCCGACCGATCGGCGACATGTGGATCGGCAGCTTGCCCTGCACGACGCGATGCACGCTCTCGGAAATGCAGATGCCGCCTGGGGGCGACAGGGACTGCAGGCGTTCGGCGACGTTCACCTCGTGGCCGTAGTAGCCGTCTATCTCTTCGATGACCTCGCCGAGGTTGATGCCGATGCGAAAGACCGGTTCATCCGGATCGGTGTTCCAGACCGCGTCGTTGCGGAACTCGCGTTGCATCTCGACGGCAAAGCGGACGGCCTGGAAGGCACTGTCGAACGCCGCCTTCACGGCGTCGCCCTCGACGTCGAAGACGCGACCCTGGTAGTCGCCGATCAGGGATTTGAAGAGGTTGAGGCGCCGCATCACGCGACGGTGGGTGCCAAGCTGGTCCCGCTCCATCGCGCCGCTGTAATTCACGACATCGGCGAACAAGATTGCCGACAGACGCTGCCGTACCTCGTCGGTACCCGACGGGGTCATGCCTTGAAGCTCCCGTTTCCCTTGATATTCCGGCACTTTACCACGCCGGCGGGAATGGTTCTAGAGAAAGGTCGTTAAGACCGGCCGCTCGCGGGTCGAACGCCCCGGGCGCCCCGTAGACGGCCTTGCCGGCGATCAAACGAGATCCCGCTTATGCCGCACTTGCCAGTTTCGGGACACGACGCGAATGTCGCCCTCATAGGCGTCGAGTGTCGCCTCGACGACGAATTCGGCGGCCGTGGCGCGCATCACCGTGCGGGTCTCGGTCCGCAGGTTCCACTCGCCGCGGCTCATGCGGCGGCTGTTGGCGATGTCGATCATCGCCGAACCCGGATCGTCCTCAGCGATCTGGAAGATCTCCTTCTTCCGGTGATCGCTGGTGAAGTCGATGGCGTCGATGGTGTAGCGGCCATAGTCCTCGTCGGTCGAGAAGAGCGTGGTCCCGCTGATGAGATCGTAGGTCACGCATTCGCTCGTCTTGTCGGGTCGATGCTCGGTCGTCTGCAGCGCGGGCGCCGCTTCCGCCGGCAGGAACGGCGCCAGCCCGGCGTCCTCGCTCCGCGGCGGGCGCACGGGCAGATCGAGCGTGCTCGCGCCAGTATACAGCGTGAGTGTGACAATCTCGGGCGACGGCCAGGCGATCGGCCAATAGGAGGTCGACACCGCCACGCGCATCCGGTGTCCGGCCGGGAAGACGTGAGCGATGTCATTGAGCTGGACCCGCACGCGATAGCGCTTTCCCGGTTCGAGTGGCGCCGGCGCCTCGTGGCTGTCCCGATGGGTCAGATTGAGGAGGCCGTAGGTGACGCGCAGCGACGCACCGTCCGCCGCCACATCGTTCAGCCGAATGCAGACCTGAGCCTGCGGCCGGTCGACCGCCAGATCCAGTGTGACGACGGGCGCTCCCAGGATCTCCAGGCTCGCCGGCAGCGGCGCGCTGTCGAATAGCAGCGACTTGCCGTCCTCGGGGCGCTGGTCGGCCGGCAGGTCGGGCGCGTAGCCATAGGCGCACCAATGCCCGG
>Ga0326726_10004857_pt1 | contig 12242 bp, 10 predicted proteins | sample MHFenrmetagenome_2_FD_207603 | JGI IMG/M metagenome (GOLD analysis project Ga0326726, IMG submission 207603) | Lab enriched peat soil microbial communities from Michigan Hollow, Ithaca, NY, United States - MHF15MN | ecosystem: Environmental > Terrestrial > Soil > Wetlands > Peat | place: USA...
GAGCGGCGAGCAAAGCCCCCTCTTTAAACCGATAATTTCTCACAAGGGAACCGGCCGCGATATTTCTCACGATTACTTCAAGGGGGATCATCTCGAGTTTTCTGACGACCATACGGTGAGGATCGATCATGGTGAAAAAATGGGTCCTTACCCCGTTTCGTTCAAGGTATTCAAAGAAAAATGCCGAGACCTCCGCATTATAACTGCCTTTATTTTTCAGCACGTCTTTTTTCCCGCCGTCGAATGCGGTGATGTCGTCGCGGAATTCCACGATAAGTTTTCCCTTCGCATTTGTAGTGTATACCGATTTTGCCTTACCCTTATAGAGGAGGTCTTTCTGCTTCACGATCCACTGCTCCTTGGCTTAACTATTTGTGCGAGCCGGTTTATTAGAGGTTGCAAATCAGGATGATACCATCCCTTTTCGATATACTGAGGATAAATGCAGAGACGTTCGTGGAGATGTGCCCCACCGACAATCTTTTTGAGTTCATCCAGTGCCGGCCACGGATGTTCCGGGTTGACATAATCGATGGTCAGGGGCGAGATCCCTCCTAAATCGTCAACGCCGCAGGCAATGAGCCGGGAGACATCGATAAGGTTGGGGGGGATCTGGATGGCGACGTCTGCAGGAAGAATACTGCGTGCCAGTTGGATGGTGGCACAAATCTCATCGGTTCCCGGTGCCGGGAAATGTGCCATCGGCGTTCCCGGTTTTGGGCAAAAATTCTGGATAATGATCTCCTGGATATGCCCGTATTTTTTATGGAGATCCCGGATTGCACTTAGTGACTCTTCCCGGTCTTTCATTGTCTCACCAATTCCCAGCAGGAGACCCGTGGTGAAGGGTATTCTGAGTTTTCCGGCATCCTCAATCATCCTTAACCGGACGAGCGGTTCCTTACCTTTTGACCCGGCATGCGCAGGAGTATGTGCAGTTGTTTCCAGCATCAGTCCCATGGATGCATTCACTGCACGTAGTCGATCCATCTCCTCATATGTAAGGATTCCGGCATTGGTATGCGGGAGGATACCACAGGCAATACTTTTCCTGCACATTGCCTCGCAGTAATCAAGGATTGTCGCAAAACCAATCCTGTTCAGATATGTCAGGAACCTGGGTTCTTCCTCCGGGCGCTCGCCGAACGTGAATAGTGCTTCAGTGCATCCAACTGCCGCTCCGTTTCTGAGTGTTCTCTCAACGTCTCCGGGAGCCATAATACATCCCTCCTGAGCCGGAGTACGGAAGCAGCAGTACCCGCAGCGGTTCCGGCAAACTGTGGTGAGGGGGAGAAACACATTTCTCGAGAAGGTAATGACACGGTGCTGCATGAGAAAAGGTACTCCCCTCATCTATTGAAAGGTAATCATATGATGCATCAAACGGAATATTTTCAGTCTAAAAGAGAACAGCCGGTTCTTTGAGAACATATTACTATCAGCATACTATCAGCATCTTTTTTTTATTCCACTGCATATCCGGTATGAAATGTGTCCGCATGTTCTTATTCCGTATAAACCGGTAAACCCGAAGACCAGGCTCTCCTGCATACTGAACCAGGAAGAGCGGGAGTCTTTTGCCCGTGCGATGCTTGCAGATGTTGTATATGCAGTAAGAGATGTGAACTGCAGTCCGGTGGTGGTTGGCACCGAATTATTTGACAGCGAAGATATTCAGATCACCGTGGCGGATGCTGACCTGAACCAGACCCTCAATTCCCTGCTACCCCAGGTTGCAGGTGAGATTCTGATCGTCATGGCAGACCTCCCGCTCGCAGATGGGGCGTCCCTTAAACGCGTTCTTGCAACGGGAAAGGACATGGCGATCGTGCCCGGGCGGGGTGGTGGTACAAATGTCATTTATCTCAAAGAACCTGCCCGGTTTCATGTCGAATATTACGGGACGAGTTTTCTCAAACATATGAAAATTGCTGAGGAGGCCGGGCTATCCTGCGATGTGATCGATTCGTTCAGGTTATACACCGATATTGACGAGAAGGAGGATCTTGCCGAACTTTTAATTCACGGGATTGGCAAGAGCCGGGTTTATCTCGAAGAGCTTGGTTTTACATTATCTGTGGAGAAAGGGCGGGTTGGCGTTGAAAGGAAGAGCATTCAGGGCGCTGCCTCCCCGTAAGAAGGATCCTTTTCCTGAATGAGATCCGCAGACGGACGCTATAGTCAACGGGTGCGTGCTGAAGAGTTGGAAAGGTAAAAATCGGAGAATCCAAATGATCCTTTAATTCCTGAATTTTTCAGGGTAATCTGTTGTTTTTCCGTAACAAACCCATGAAGAGGCACTCATCGGCCGATATTGTTTCTATGCCGGTCTGATCGCCAATGGGCAGCCCAAGTCCCCTGATTACAGCCCCCGGGGTACGTTCATCCGCCTCCCCCATGACCAGTTCTGCGGCAGAAACGATGTTGTCCGCGACTGCCCGTTGTGTTACTTCTAACGTCCTTCCGAACAGGTCGCTTCTTCCGCGATCGTCAAGTACCGCAGTAATCCCGGCGCAACCGATGGCAACACCGCTGCACCCGCGACGCATTGCATGTGTCCTGCTGTCAGCAATGATAACACCAATTCTTACCTTGCATTGAACTTCGACGGCTTTTTTAATGGTGAGCGCACTGTGGTCCGGATCTGCCGGAAGGGGTGTAACGCACCCCAGCGGGGCATTTGATGCATCCACCCCGGCATTGGGGAGAAGGGTACCATTTTTCATGCACAAAAGAAAACCGGATATTCCCCCAACGACGGAATCAGTTTCCTGTAATACGATTTCAACAACACGGGGATCCATCTGGTATTGTGCCGCAAGTTTCTGTGCCCAGGCTGATGGGATGATGGTAGAAAGCGGTATAACATTGCCTTCGGCTGTCGCCACTGCGGTTTCAGCAAGTACGAGTACATCTCCATCTTCAAAACCACCACAGGCCTGCTGCGCTGCGGCGATCATGCAATCCGCGACAGAGTCCCCGCTCCTGATCAATCCCGTATGGAGTCCGATAACGGCAAACGAGTTATTCATGTGCCTTTTCCATATGTTCGTATACCCGGATTACATCGCGGGTTTCTGCCACATCGTGGGTCCGGACAACTGATGCACCTTTTTCCAGCAGGATCATGGTCACGGCAAGGGTTCCTGCCAGGCGGCCTTCAGGCATCCGGTTAAGAAGATCCCCGATAAAAGTCTTGCGGGATACTGCAGCAAGAAGCGGGCGATCAAATCTTTTGAAATCCGAGAAATGCTGGCAGAGCGTCCAGTCATCTTCTACAGACCTGAATGGTGTCCAGATCCCGATACCGGGATCAAGGATATAGTCCCTGATACCCGATATTTTGCACCGTTCTGCTACCCTTGACACTGCTTCAAGGGTCGCGTCCAGCCCCACGGCATCACCAGGCTGATTATTGGAGGCCATGAGGAATGCAGGAAGGCCTGATTCTGCAAGCAGCCGGGTATAAGTTGGGGAAGAGAGTCCGGATATATCATTAACGGCGTGGATATCATGCTTCAGGCAGACCTCGAGCACCCCGGGGATCATCGTATCTACTGAGACCGTGATCCCGCTCCCGTCAAGTTCCCTGAGTGCATCATCGATCCGTGATGCCTCGGCAGCCCCGCTGACCTGCTGGACATTGGGTGCTGTGCTTCGCGCACCAATATCTATCAGATCCGCTCCCTGCTCTATCATATCGACGGCCGTTTTATGAACGAAATCGGTCGGGATATACGAATTGGCATAGAAAGACTCGGGGCTGCAGTTGATTACACCCATCAGCCGAACGGGTGCATTCTCCCCGATGACAAGTTTGTTTACGACACATTGTTGCATGATCTTACGGTTGCTGCCTTTACGGTATTCTCCATGAGGGTCGCGATGGTCATCGGACCCACACCACCAGGGACCGGGGTAATTGCAGAGGCAACATGCTGCACCTGTTCAAAGTCAACATCTCCGACCAGCTTCCCGTTGAGCTGGTTGGTGCCCACGTCAATAACACTGGCACCTGATCTGATCATATCCCGGGTGATGTAGTGCGCCCTGCCGATTGCCGAGACAAGAATATCTGCCTGCTGAAGTTCCCCCGCGAGATTTTTTGTTTTACTGTGGCAAACCGTGACTGTTGCATCTGCATTCGTAAGCAGCGCAGCCATCGGGCGGCCTACATCAATACTTCGCCCGAGAACCACTGCCCGGGTTCCTGCAATTTCAATCCTGTATTCGAGAAGAAGGGTCATGATTCCCTGTGGCGTGCAGGGTGCAAACCGGGGTCTGCCGGAAAAGAGCAGCCCGAGGTTGAACGGGTGAAACCCGTCAACGTCTTTCCCGGGAGATATTGCAGCGATCACCTGCGCAGTGTCAACCTGTTTTGGAAGAGGGAGCTGTATAAGAATACCATTGATATCTGCATCGTTATTCAACTGAGTTACCGTCCGGAGTACCTGTTCGGTTGTTACATCTTCGGCAAGCTCCATTCCTACCGATCCGATACCGATCCTCTCACAGGCGCGGTGCTTCATCCTTATGTACATTTGCGATGCCGTATCATTGCCGGCAATTACCGTTGCCAGCCTGGGGTAAAGCCCGGAATCCTCGATTTCTTCCTTGAGGATATCCATCCGCATGTCTGCAATTTTTTTCCCATCGAGGATTATAGCCATCGGAGCGTCCTGGTTCCCCGCCTACTCGGGATGCAGGGTGAACCTGCCTGCCATCATGGTGACATTTGCATGCACATCTTTGATAACCGCTTCGTTATGGATATCTCTCAGTATCCTTGCGATCCAGATGCCGATCTGGCGCATTTCCGCCTCTTTCATGCCGCGGGAGGTGACTGCAGGCGTACCAATCCGCAGCCCGCTTGTTACGAACGGACTCTTGGTCTCATTGGGGATGGTGTTTTTATTCACCGTGATGCCGGCTTTACCGAGAGCGACTTCGGCTTCAAGACCCGTAATACCCTGATCTGTCAGGTCCAGCAGCATAAGGTGGTTGTCTGTACCTCCTGAGACCAGCCGCAGTCCATTGTCGGTCAGAGTCCCGGCCAGCTCTTTGGCATTTTTTATAATCTGTCTGGTGTATTCCCTGAACGATGGTTTAAGAGCCTCTTCAAAACATACCGCCTTTGCCGCTATCGTGTTCATGAGAGGGCCCCCCTGCATACCCGGAAATACCGCTTTGTCGATTGCCTGTGCGTATTCGTTGTTGCACATGATCGCACCGCCCCGGGGACCGCGTAGTGTCTTGTGGGTTGTTGTCGTCGTGAAATTCACGACCCCGACCGAATTCGGGTGAAGTCCGGTTGCGCAAAGCCCTGCAATATGGGCAATATCTGCCATGCAGTATGCCCCCACGCCATCTGCAATCTCCTGAAACGCCTTAAAATCGATAATTCTCGGATATGCAGATGCACCACAGACGATGATCTGTGGCTTTTCCTTTCTGGCCATCTCTTCGATTATCCCATAATCCAGCATCTCTGTTTTCGGGTCAACGCCGTACTGGGCGACCTGGTAAAATTTACCGGTGAAACTTACAGGAGAACCGTGCGAGAGATGCCCGCCCTGGTTGAGCTTCATGCTCAGGATCTTCTCACCCAGTTTCATGAACGCAAAATACACCGCCATGTTTGCCTGGGTGCCTGAATGCGGCTGGACATTTGCATGCTCGGCTCCGAACAATTTCTTCAGCCGATCACGGGCAAGGGTCTCTGCCATATCATGGAACTCACAGCCCCCATAATATCTCTTTCCGGGGTAACCCTCGGCATATTTGTTGGTCATGATCGACCCTATCGCTTCGAGGACTGCATATGAAACCAGATTTTCAGACGCGATCAGTTCAAGCCCGTTTTGCTGGCGGAGCCGCTCCATCTCAATAATATCTGCTATTTCTGGATCAGTTTTAGACAGATAGGACATATGGAGAAAGATTCGTTTCAATCAGGTAATACCTTTTCCGGGATGGCGAACGCGTTCCGCCGGATTTCGAAGATATCACTTATTTTTCCGGAGGTGTGGTCTAAACCGGCGCATGAAAACCCGGGTATCGTGTTTTTTTTATGTCCGTGCCCGTATTCACGAATCCTTTTAAAAGAAAGCACAAACCTTTTTTCCTTAACAGGCGACAACTATTATTATTTATAGAGAGCGCCGCACAGTACAGGGTATAATCAGGGCGCCAACCAATGCAAAGATCAGATATCTTGAGCATGAATGCGACTGTGAGGAGAAACTGATACCGATGATGGAAATTTCAGGAACCGGAGCTGCAACTGAAGAGCGTATTGTTACGATTGAAAAGAAGTTAAGGGATATGGAAGCGCTGGTAAAGGGGCTTACCCAGGAGCTGCTTGACCTCAAGTCTGTTGCCATGAAAATGTCAAAACAGACCGAGGAGCGCAGCAGGGCTGAGCTTAAACGGGTACAACCCGGTGTGCAGGGTGCACAACCGCAGCCTGCCACACAGGGTGGTTCTACGGGGTCTTCAAGTACGGTAGTCATGCGAAAGGGTGCAAAGCCGTCCGATGCTCCTGCAGCGCCCCCCGAACCGGCAATGGACATGATTATGCAGTCGGATGGGACCATGAAACTGGAACCCCGCCGGGGAGATAAAAATTATATCGTTGCATCGGCCGGATACGGACGTAACAAAAAGGGAACATCTATCAAAGGCAAACAAAGCGATCTTATCTACGCTGCAGAAGAAGACAAAAAAGATCCTGCAAAGAAGTAAGGAGCCGGATCTTTGCATATCACAGAACTGGAGATAGATAATTTCAAGTCTTTTTCAAAGAAGACAAAAATTCCCTTTTTAGAGGGTTTTACCGTCATATCAGGGCCCAATGGTTCGGGTAAAAGCAATATTATTGATTCTATTCTTTTCGTGCTTGCCCTGTCGAGTTCCCGTAATCTGCGGGCAGAGAAGCTTACCGATCTCATTAACCTCAATTCTGGTAGAAACACAGCCGAGGTTGCGCTCGAATTTTCAGACGGGACGAAGATCCGGAGAAGAATAAAACGAACCGGCAATGGCTATTATAGCTATAATTACCTGAACGAACGGCTCTGCAAACAAAGCGATATTGTCGAACATCTCTCGAGACATGGGATTAAACCACATGGATATAACGTCGTGATGCAAGGGGATGTAACCCGCATCATGGAGATGAGCGACTTTGAGCGGCGCAAGATCATCGATGAGATCGCCGGAGTTTCGGAGTTTGACACAAAAAAACAACAGTCTCTTTCGGAACTGGATATCGTACGGGAAAGGATCGAGCGGGAAGAACTTCTCCTGATCGAGCTGACCAGAAGGGTAAATGAGCTCAAACGCGAGCGGGAGCATGCTCTCGAATACCAGAAATGGCAGAAGGATCTTGCATATTTCCAGAACTGTCGTGCTGCCGCCCAGCTCCACGAACGGGAGAAGGAGCTGACCTCACTCCAGCGATCGAGCGAGGAACATACGATCCAGCTCACCCGTATCGCTGCCGACCGGAGTCTTGAAGAGAATGAGCTTTCCTACCTTAAGGCGGACCTGTCAGATATCGATGCCCTGATTAACAAAAAGAGCGGGTCTGACTATCTCAAGCTCATCGCGGAACTCGAAGAAGCAAAAGGCGGGATTAAACTTGCTGAACAGACGATCGTGCGTCTGCGCAAAGACAAGGAAACCAATCTTGAGGCGATTAATCGTGTCTACATGGATACCAAGCGTGCCGAGACCCGTGTCGCTGAGTGTACCGATCAGATCCGCACGCTGTCTATTGACCGCACAAATATCGCGATGGAGGTTGCAGGAGCCAGAGCCCAGCTTGATAAGTTTGAGATCGAGATCCGGCAGCACGGACAGGATACTGAAGGTTCCCGTGAACAACTTTTTGCCCTCCTCAAGGATCTTGAGGAGGAGAAGGGGCGACGATCGGAGATCCTCCATCAGCAGGATATGCTGATCGAGAAGAGCAGGATGCGCACTTCGGAACTTGAACGCCTCACCCTGCTTCTCAGCCAGCTTGATGAAGAGTTTGCTTCCAAGCGGACACAGCTCGCGGAGAGTGAGAAGAGTTCATCCGATCTCATCCGGGAAAAAAAGGATCTCGATCGTGCACTCTCAGAACTGGAGGGTTCAATGTTTGCCCAGCGGTCCTCTCTTGAACGTCTTCGGACTGAGATCCGGGAAAACGAGCAGGATGTGTTTCGTCTTGAGGCAGCGCAGCAGGCACGGGGTGAATCGGGGGGCAGGGCACTTGAGGCGGTTATGGCCATGGATCATGTGTACGGGACGATCGCAGATCTTGGGAAAGCACCTGCCGAGTATGCGATTGCCCTCAACATTGCTGCGGGGAACAAGCTCCAGTTTGTCATATGCGATGATGACCAGGTGGCATCGGATGCAATCCGGCACTTAAAGGAAGAACGCCTCGGTCGTGTCACGTTCCTCCCGCTCAATAAATTGAACCCTCCACCCCTTCCCCCCCTGAAAGAACCGGGTGTTATCGATTATGCAGTGAATCTGGTTGAGTACGATCCCCGGTATGACCGTGCCTTTGCGGTTGCGCTCGGGGCGACCGTCGTTGTCGATACTCTTGAAAGGGCACGTAAACTGATCGGCAAGTACCGCATGGTAACCCTCGAAGGGGAACTGCTGGACAGATCCGGAGCGATGACTGGCGGTGCGACGAAAAAGCCGTCCGGCCGGGGTTTCGGTGCTGCCGTCGATGATGAAATCAACCGCATCAGGGCACACCTTGGAGAACTTCAGGCTGAAGCTGATTCCATAGAAGCGGGGATTAAAAGAATCACCGCTGAAGTGGATACCCGGCGGGCAACACGAAATGAAATCGACCAGAAGATCGCACGCTTTGGGATGTTCACCGAGGAATTTTCCCGCAGGTTCGAAGCGATCTCAGTCGAGAAGCAGACCATTGATGTGGCTGTTGCCCGGCAGCAGGAAGAGACCAGGAACGGTGCTGCCGAATTGACGGCCCTCGAAAACCGTCTCGACAAAACCAGCGAAACGATCAATGAGATAAGCGCCAGAATCGAGGAGATCAAGAAACGGCTTGACGATACCAATATCCCGGTACTCACCGGGCAGATAGATAAGAAGAGAAAGGAGATCGAAGAAGCGGAGCGCCGACTGCGGAACAAGGAAGGTGATATCAATGATGCCCAGCGGGAGCGACAGCACTTCAATGCCCGGCTTGTGGAGCTGGCAGAAGATCGCAAACGGCAGGACGAACTCAACCGGCAGATTGATACCGAGATCGCAGGGTCGAACGAACAGATCTCAGATCACAAATCACAGATTACCGCGCTTGAGGAACGGCAGAAGGAATTTTCCGGTGTCCTCGATGAATTGCGCACCAAACGGGCAGAAGCTTCACAGCATATACAGGACTCCGAGCTGAAAATTATGAAATTCGATGCCGAACGGGAGCGGATAACGGTACTGGCATACGCGATCGAGGAACGCTCCCGGACTCTTGGGACGGAAGTGGATAAGCTAAGACAGCAGGCGGGGGATATGGATACAAACCTGTCTCTTTCCGAGATCGAAGGGAAGATTGCAGAGGCTGACGGGACCCTGCGGAAGATCGGGGCAGTGAATATGCTTGCGATCGAAGAGTACGAGAAGGTGCAGAGGCAGGTTGAGGAGCGAACGGAGAGAAAAGATACCCTCTCCCGTGAGCGGGCGACCCTTATCGAGCGGATTGAGAAATTTGAGCAAATGAAGTTCGAAGCATTCACCACGGCTTTCCGGGCGATTGATGCGAATTTCCGGGAGATATTTGCCCGGCTCACGAGCGGGAGCGGGCATCTCATCCTGGAAAACGAGGAAGACCCGTTCACGGGAGGTATGACATTTGCTGTGCAACCCCGTGACAAGAAAGTGCATCTGCTGTCTTCACTATCGGGCGGTGAAAAATCACTTACAACACTCGCGTTCATTTTCTCCATCCAGAGATACATCCCGGCGCCCTTTTACGCGTTCGATGAAGTGGATATGTCCCTTGACGGATCGAATGTCGAGCGTATCTCTTCTATGATAACGGAACTCTCCCCTCAGTCACAGTTTGTGATCGTTTCCCTCCGTAAACCCATGATTGATGCCGCAGAACGGATCATGGGTGTAACCCTGCGGCCGGATAAGAGTACGCTCGTCACTGGAGTAAAGGCACATGGTTGATCCGGCAGAGAATGAACCCGGACAAAATTCCCACGGGATCCCTCTACAACCGGACGGATTGCCATCGGTTGACATCCCCGATAAAAAAGAGATAGTCGGATCTGCGGAAGAATATCCGGTCCCTGAAACGACTGGACCGGCAGATCCGATGGACCAGGATATCATTGAAGACCCGGTTGAGATCCTCGTCGGCCTTGCAGAACGGGGTGAGATCGATCCCTGGAACATTAATATAATTGAGGTAACCGACCGGTTCCTGACCGAACTGGAACGGCGGCGTCAGCTGAATCTCCAGGTCTCGGGGAGGACCCTTTTTTATGCCGCCACACTCCTGAGGATGAAGTCAGAGCATCTCTCTCTCCAGTCAGATCCGGAAGAAGCAGGCCCGGATGAGGACGACGAATCGTTCGGTGAAAACTTTGACCTGGCACTTGAATCTGAGATCGACTACCAGGGCAGGCTTGGGCCTATCGAGCGGCTGGAACACGAGATACAACGCCGGCTTGACCGGAAGAATTTGCGAAAGAGCCCGGTAACACTTTTTGAACTGATCATCGAACTCAAAAACCTCGAAAAAGAGGAGCGCCGGCGTCGCCGCTTGTCAGATGCTGGAGATGATCTCATCTATGCCGATGACGTTGTGGGCATCGCACATGATGAAGGCTACCAGGAATCTGCCATGATCCGTCTGGAGGAATACCTCGAAGGGATAGAAATAGATGGCGAAATGACACTTGCGGAGTTATGCAGTAAGCTGGAATGGGGAATTCCGGAGGTTTATATTCCACTCCTGTTCCTTGCACTCGACGGAAGGTGCTCCCTCAGGCAGGAAGAATTTTTCGGCGATATTTTTGTACAGATTTGTCGGGCCGGTTAACGGGAATTTTTAAGCATAGCGGAACCAGTGCCACATCCTGCTCACCCTTCCATCGGTCTGCTTCTGGTAATTCAAGGGGAGGTCTGGCTTCCGGTTTATGTGAATTGCTGCCATTTTCAGCTCCCAACCAATTCAGGATCATGAATGTACGAGAAACAGAGGATTCCTGAACAAGAGTCTACGTCTTTCCGTGAATTTGGGGCCGGAAAGCCTCCCGTGATGGAAAATGGGGATTGAATCAGGAGATCAGGGTGTTGTTCCTGATGATAATATTCAAGGCGGACGAAAAGCTTGAACCAGAAAAACGGGGTGCTCCATAATGTAATGCCTGTGTGCAGTCTTTTGTCCGAATTGAAATATGATGTCCAGAAAATATTTAAAATCAGTCAAGGCGAAATCATATTTCATAAAAAAGATTTTCTTTCCTGAGAAACGATCAGAATTTCACATGAAGGATTCTCTCCTGGCTACTATCAGAACTCGCGCGATCGCGGCAGGAATTTTTTCCCGGAAAAACAAAATCACATCCCGCGCCGGTAATAGCGATCATAATAAACGCGCTCTTATCTTTTGTGATCCTGAAATATTGTTCTGGCACCGGATTCCAACCTTGCACCTGGCTGTCTCGTCATGGCAAATGCGCGAAAATTATCCCTGAATGGTGAATAGTGAGGCAATCAGAAATTATTTTTTTGTAAATATTTTTTGAACCAACTGTTCAAGGACGAAAGGGGGAGCTGGTTCCATGGGTAATGTTTAAGTGTTCAAATGTTTAATTATGTGATCCACAAGATCTGATGAAGAACCGACGAAACCACCTTGATGTGGTGTCGGTTCCGAAATTAAAAAGTGTGCAGGTAACAAGGTATAAATAATCCTCTAACCTACACTATAGGCCTGTGTTTAAGTAAAGCAAACACGACGATATTAATCATTCCAATTACTTTTGATGGAGATCCAATGACATCCGGCATGACCGGAGTTGGTTCTGACGTTGATACTGGCAATGCGGAAATTTGTTTAGTAACCGCTAATTCCTTAAAACAGTTCAGTAACTAAAGTGTGCGTACATTGTACAATTGAAATTCTGGTTGATCCTGCCAGAGGCCACTGCTATCGGAGTTCGATTAAGCCATGCGAGTCGAGAGGTGCAAGACCTCGGCAT
>Ga0326726_10004858_pt1 | contig 12241 bp, 10 predicted proteins | sample MHFenrmetagenome_2_FD_207603 | JGI IMG/M metagenome (GOLD analysis project Ga0326726, IMG submission 207603) | Lab enriched peat soil microbial communities from Michigan Hollow, Ithaca, NY, United States - MHF15MN | ecosystem: Environmental > Terrestrial > Soil > Wetlands > Peat | place: USA...
GTGAAGGAGGCAACTGGGATGACTGTTGCTGCAGAAACGTTGATGAAGGTAACCTGGTTAGAAATATCATATCCTGCGCTATTGGATGCATACAAGACGATGGAGAAGTTACCAACGCCGAAGGTATGAGTCGGGTTTTGTACAGTGTTAAACACAACCGGTGTGTTGTTACCCGTTACGTTTGTGAATGACCAGCTCCAGGCAGTGGGTGTGTTGGTAGAATGATCCGTGAACGTTACCGCCAAAGGAGCGGTTCCACTCGTAGCGCTCGGCGTGAAGCTGGCAACCGGGATGACTGTTGCTGCAGAAACGTTGATGAACGTAACCTGGTCAGAGATATCATGTCCTCCACTATTGGATGCATCTAATACGATAGAGAAGTTACCAATGCCAAATGAGTGAGTCGGGTTTTGTGTTGTGTCAAACACTATTTGCGAGTTGTTTCCCGTTACGTTTCTGAACGACCAGCTCCAGGCAGTGGGGATATTGGTAGAATGATCCGTGAAAGTTACCACCAAAGGTGCGGTTCCACTCGTAGCACTCGGCGTGAAGCTGGCAACCGGGGCAGCATCGTTCACCGTGATGGTACTGAGGAACGAATTGGAATCAGTCTCGTTCGTGACCGTGAGGTTTACGGTTTTTATCCCGACGGTTGTATAGATGTGAAATGGGTTGGTAGATGTTAGATAAGGGGTGATATTCCCATCGCCGAAGTCCCAGATCCTCGCCGTGATATCATCCCCTGTGGAAATATCCGTAAAGGTCACACCAAGGGGTACCGGACCTGAATCTGGTGTTCTAGTGAATGCTGCAGTAAGAGCTGAATCTGCAGTAACCGGAATTACGCAAGCCATTACCAAGAGCACGGCAACTATGGCAATAATGGTCCAATTGTTTTTACTTCTAACGTTCATTTCCCTCCATCCCCTATTTTGTCCCAGCGATATGATTTGCATCGTGGACATACCTTCGGCTTTCTTTCACTGTTAGGATACCACGAATGATCGCACTTTTGGCAATATTGTTTTTCGATTGTCATACTTCTACGTATTAGTGGAAGCGATAATAAGATAAAGCGAGGCACCGGTGCATTGCATCTCCTGATTCCTGCATTACGTAAAAAGCGCCAGCAGTGTGAACAGATATCATTGATTGTACTGCTTAAATATGAGCCTATGGGCAAATATTATAAATATTCAGCCTCTAAATCTCATTTAACAGACCTTTGTTGTGCGATTTTTCAGCAAAAAAAATTATTCAAACAACCGGTAGTTCGGTGCTTCATCGGTAATCAGGATATTGTGCGGGTGACTCTCGGTCATACCGGCATTGGTGATTCGGATGAACCTGGCATTTTTCTGCATCTCAGGGATCGTCTTTGAACCCGTGTAACCCATTGCAGATTTAAGCCCGCCGACAAGCTGATACATTACTTCTGCCACGTGGCCAACATAGGGAGTAACCCCTTCCACTCCTTCGGGTACGAACTTGCTGCTCCCGATATCCCTTTTCTGGAAATACCGGTCACTCGACTGCCCGGTACTCATGACGCCAAGCGATCCCATCCCCCGGTATTGCTTATAGCGCCGTCCTTTGATGGTGATTACTTTGCCCGGTGCTTCATCAGTCCCGGCAAACATGCTGCCCATCATAACGGTGTCAGCTCCTGCAGCTATCGCTTTTGCCACATCCCCACTGAAACGTACACCCCCATCTGCGATAATGGGAATCTCTGCGTTACGGGAAACGTCCGCAACCTGTGCGATTGCTGTGATTTGCGGAACACCAGTACCGGCGACAATGCGGGTTGTGCAAATCGAGCCCGGACCAATACCGACTTTGATCCCATCGACACCAGCACTGACCAGTGCCTCTGCGGCTGCCCTCGTAGCAATGTTGCCGGCAATAATCTCTGCCTTCATGCTGCCCTTTATGTCTTTGACCGCCGCGACGACTTTCATATTATGGCCGTGGGCGCAATCCACCACAAGTGCATCCACACTGTTGTTATCGAGCAATTCTGCGCGGGAAAAATCAAAGGGTCCGACTGCAGCAGCTACACGAAGATTGCCTTTTGCATCCCTTGTTGCAAGCGGGTACTGGCGTTTCTCGAGGATATCCTGCATCGTAATAATACCAAGAAGTTTACCCTTGTTATTCACGACCGGCAGGCGTTCGATCTTGTTTGTATACATGATCTCGAGTGCCTTTTCAGCATTAATCTCCTCGTCAGCGACAATCGGCTTTTTTGTCATGATTGAGGTTATTTTTTCGTCACCGCGTTTGGAGACAATTGCCCGAACATCACGACGGCTGACGATCCCGATAATCTTGCCTTTATCGACAACGGGAACTCCCCCGATACTGTATTGTTGCATAAGATGTTCAGCATCCGAAACTGTAGCTGTATCCTCAACGAAGAGCACGTCACGCTCTATCAGCTCTTCAGCCTGTTTGACAAAAATGACTTCCTGCAGCTCATGCTCCGGTGTCATGTTCCGGTGGATCACTCCGATACCACCTTCGCGGGCGAGAGCTATTGCCATCGGCGCTTCTGTAACCGTGTCCATTGCAGCGGACACAAGCGGGATGTTCAGATCGATTTTCTTCGAAAACTTCGAGCGAGTGTCTGCTTCTGCAGGTTCAAGCCACGATGCCTGCGGCTCGAGCAGCACATCGTCAAAAGTTAAAGAGAGTGGCACATCCAGTTTTTCAATATACATAAATCACCTAATCATGGCAAGTGCGGTTTTTATAAGGTCTTCACGGATTGTTGCGTTCCGGTCTCCCCCACAAACCATACCTCGCACACCGATTATATCCGGGTTGATCCTTTTGAGCGCTTCAATATCTTCAAATTTAAGTGCACCGGCTAACGCTGTTCTGAGTCCAAGCTTTTTGTTTGTCTGCGTAAATGAACGGAGCGTGTCTTCATCCATAAAGGCAAAAGTACTTTGACGGTCTTTAATCCCGGTGTCAACCATGGCAACATCAGCACCGCATTCGGCTGCGAGGGGCGACATCTCAAACGGAGAGATAGAATGCATGCGCTGGTAATCGGAGTAAGCAGCAATCACGACATATTTCCTGGGAAATTCATCTTTGACAGCTTTAACAACAGCTCCAATCACATCACGCGCCTTTTCCTGCCCGTCAAAAGCAAGTCCAATTTTAACATAGTCAGCCCCGGCACATGCAGCGCCGTAGGCTGCAAGAGCAGCCCCTCCCGGTTTGTAATTAAAGTCACCAATTGCCGCGCTCAACGGTTTAGCTGAAAGCGTTTTGATTTCACGTATCACCCAGGGAAAATTTGCTCCGAGTGAGCCCTCTGAAGGTTTTTTAACATCTATTATATCAGCCGCACCGGATCGTTTTGCTTCGTCAATAGTGCTGGGGCTGACCAACAATTGCATAAAGTTTAATGATCTTTTATCCTAATAGTGATTGCGTTCGCCTATGAAATTATTTCTTGCAATGGATTTGCGCCAAAATCTGGTCGTACACGGCAAATCCGGGCAACGTGCGACCTACAAACCGCTTGATTGGGGTTTTTCTCCGACGGCAGAACCCCTTGGTTTTATTAAAGCCATCAAACCCAGATTTCTTTATATTGCTGATCTCGATCGTATTGAAGGGACCGGGTCTCATGATACGATTATACGTCAGTGCGCCAAAGAAGTCGGATGCTGTTTTGTTGACCGGGGTTGTCATTCCCCATCAGATTTCCTGGAGGGCGAGCATATTGTGAATATTATCGGGACCGAGACCGGCGGCGGTAATATGTCACGGTATCATGGAGGTGTTCTCAGCATTGATGTAAAAGATGGTCGGGTCATACCTTGTGGCAAAGAACCGGTTGATGTGTTAGCATCAGCGCAACACTGGGATTTTGACGGATCTATTCTGCTCAATATCAGCGCTGTTGGTACAGAGCAGGGCATTGACATGCAACTCCTGGAGAAAATGCGCAGAGTCTATGACCGGCGGCTCTTTTATGGCGGAGGTATTGCAACCATTAGTGATCTCGAGATAATCAGCCATTCAGGATTTGACGGAGCCATTATCAGTACTGCCTTACACAGGGGAATTGTGCCAATTGAATGGATTCGGAGGGGATATTGTTGTTAATCACGCTGGAGGGAATTGATGGAAGCGGGAAGAGTACACTGCACCTGGCGCTGCAGGATTTACTTGCCGATCTTGATCCGGTCTTTACCCGGGAGCCGGGAGCCACGTGGGTAGGTGAGTCAGTACGCCGGGCTATAGCAGAACAGATCGATCCGGTGACCGAGGCAACATTGTTTGTTGCTGACCATGCGGCTCATCTCGCAAAAATTATCCGGCCTGCACTTGCCGATGGTAAACTGGTAATCTCTGACAGATACAGCGATAGCCGGTACGCTTATCAGGCTGTCACCCTCAAAGGGGTGATTCCGCAACCAGAGGAATGGTTGCGGGCAATGCATAACTGCTGGTCGATCGTACCGGATAAAACATTCCTGTGTGTACTTCCAATCGATGAAGCCCTTGCCCGTCTTAAACCCCAGAACAAACGCGAGCACTTCGAGAAGCGGGATGTACTCGAAAATGTCCAGCACAATTACTTAAAATTCGCCCGCACAGACCCGTCCCGGTTTGTGATCGTGGACGCGATGAAAGAAAAAGATGAAATAGCAACGTTTGTTGCTGATTCAATCAGGCAGATTTTGCAATTGTCACGATCACATCGGCGACGGTAATTACGTCCACTTTCGCTCCTTCCTCAACATAGGAAAACTTAAGGGAAAAGGAATTTTCAGGTATTCCGACTTCAGATCCATCCAGCATGATCGTTTTTGGCGGATTGGTGAGCTGCTGTGGCGGCAGTGCTCGTATTGCGGTCATAAATGCCTCTGCCTGTTTGCGAAATGCAGGCCCGATTACCGCACGGTTAAAATCAATGGCAGTAATCACCCGATCGAGTTTTACTTCGTCGGTACGCCAGTGGACATCTGCATTAAGTGTGCGCCCCGTGTCACCTTCGTCATTCACCGTGTGCGGAGCATAGATTGTAACTTTGCCAAGAGGTGCATTGAGTGCGAGTCCGGTATCGTGCTTATACTTGCGTACTTCTGCTACTACCTGTGCGAGCAGGTTGCCCTCATATCTTGCTGCTTCGTCGTCATACGTGAAGGATACCCATGGTTGTTTGTGGACGCTCACACCTTTATTCAGGTGTGAGTAGCATTCTTCAGCAAAGTAGGGGGTGAATGGTGCGAGCATTTTGCAGAGTGCATCAAAAGCGGTATGGAGTACAAGGAGGGCACTCTTGCGGGACGCATCACCCGCATACAACCTGCCTTTGACCAATTCAATGTAATTATCAGCGAGGATGTCCCACGCAAACTCCCTGATTGCCTTGAGTGCCGTGTCAAACTGGTAGCATTCCATCGCCGCACTGACCTGCTGGATTGTGTCCGAGAGGCGCACAAGAAGCCACCGGTCAGCAAGTGCCGTAACGGGTGTGTTCTGATCAAAACCTTCTTTCTCAAGCTGGATCAGGGCAAACTTTGCGATATTCCACATCTTGGTCTGGAACCGGGATGCTGCAACAACATCGTTCCAGTTAAACATGATGTCAGAACCGGTTGCCGCTCCCATCGCTGACCATTGCCGGAGTGCATCAGCACCATATCTCTCGAGAATTTCTTCCGGTACGATGATGTTACCCCGGCTTTTACTCATCTTGAATCCATCTTCACCCAATACCATACCGTTGATGAGGATCTCTTCCCACGGCTTTGAGCCCATAAGTGCGACCGAACGCAGGATAGTATAGAATGCCCATGTCCGGATGATGTCGTGTCCCTGGGGACGGATCTGGGCGGGGAAGTAGGGGGGTGTTCCTCTCCCGTCCCATCCCGTCACATTGAGGACTGAGATGGATGAGTCCATCCAGGTATCAAGGACGTCGACTTCACCGGCAAACTTGTTTTTGCCACATTTCGGGCAGGGATGTTTCGGTGTTACAATTGTCGGATCAACGGGAAGATCCTTCTCGTCCGGTACCACCATTTCACCACAATTTTTGCAGAACCATACCGGGATTGGTGTTGCAAAAATCCGCTGTCGGGAGATGCACCAGTCCCATTCCATCTGTTCGACCCAGTTTTCCATTCTGAGCAGCATATGCTCAGGATACCATTTGATCTGGTGAGCGGCCTTCTGGATCTCATCGGGTTTAATTTTTACAAACCACTGGCGCTCTGAGAGTATTTCTATCGGCGTCTTACAGCGCCAGCAGGATCCGACACGCTGCGCCAGGTTTTCCTGACGTTTCAATATTTTCTGGGACTTCATATCGGCAAGGATTGCAGTGCGGCAATCGGTAGTATTCATGCCCATGTATCTGCCTGCGATGGCAGTCATCTTCCCTTGCCTATCAATTGCCTTACGTAAAGAGAGGTTATGCTGCTTCCACCAGTGAACATCCTGTTTGTCACCGAATGTACAAATCATGACCGCGCCTGAGCCGAATGCAGGATCGACTGTCTCATCCTGGACAACCGGAACCTCATGTCCGAAGAGCGGGACTTTCATCTTCCTGTCTTTTAAGAAATGGTATCTTTCGTCTGCAGGATGCACCGCAACCGCTACACAGGCGGCAAGGAGTTCGGGACGAGTAGTTGCAATCTCAACACCCTGAAAGTCAAAATAATTCAGCTGTGTCTGTCGGTCATCATAGGCAACCTCAGCAAACGCGATCGCTGTCTCACACCGGATGCAATAATTTACCGGGTGCTCACTCTGATAGATGTAACCGGACTTGAGCATGCGCAGGAATGAGAGCTGTGTCTTGCCGTAGTAATCCGGCATCATGGTGATGTACTCGTTACTCCAGTCCGTGGAGAATGCCATCTTGCGGAGTGTGACCCTCATCAGAGAAATATTTTTCTCGGTGAGGTCATAGCACATCCGCCGGAACTCCTCGCGGGAAACATCGTTTTTTGTGATATGATTGAGTTCCTCCACTTTCACTTCCGTCGGGAGACCATGACAGTCCCACCCTTGGGGGAACATCACATTAAAACCCTTCATACGTTTATAGCGGGCAAAAAAGTCGATATAACACCAGTTTAATGCGTTACCGATATGGAAGTTACCTGTTGGATATGGCGGGGGCGTGTCGATCACAAACTGCGGTTTCTTTGAGTTTGTATCAAAATAATGATCTTCATCGCGCCAGGTACTGCGCCAGCGCTCCTCAACCTCAGCGAAATCATAGTTTTTCGGCAGTTGACCAGAGGATACCATTCGCCAGAAGGTTGGTTGTGAAATAAAATATAGTGATCGTATCCTATTTTTGTGACTCGGCGAGAGCTATCAGCGTTTATATTTTTTGGAAATAATGGATACGATAAAACTCTTTTTGCTTAAAAGACAAATGATTGACAAATGGAGAAGCAGCGAGGGCTGGGTTATGCGGCAGGGCTCGTCGGCGGTTCGATTCTGTTTGCCCCCTATATCCAGCCTGCGTGGCTGATGAGTCTGATTGTTATTCTCTTTGCGCTCATTCTCTGGCGTTTTTTTGACACAAAATATCTTACGTACTCTATTTGTGTAATTGCATTGCTGTACGGAATTACTCTTCTTCCACTTTTTGTATTCTGCTGCACGCTTGCCATGCTTGTTCTGGGCGAACTGGTCTTCCAGCGTGGTGCTGACGATTTAAACACGTATCTTTATTATATCATTTCTACTGCATGGGCTGGCGTTCTTGTCATCGCGTATCTCCACCAGGATTATTTCTTAACGGTAATCTTTGGAATCATCGCAGCAGTTCTTTTAAAGACCATCCTGCTTAAGTATGAGGACTCGCTGGTAATCGAAGCCGTTGGGATAGCCATGACCATGTGGCTCATCCGTGAGCTAAATTACCAGGCGGATCTGCTTCTTGTGGTTATATCTGTAATTGTCGGATTTACCTTTGGTTATTTTGCATTCCGGGCAAAAACTGCTGATCTTTCCGGTCTTTTCTCAGCTGCTCTTGTTGGAATTATCCTGCTGGTCTTTGCCGCACCGCAAGGTGCACAATGGTTTTTAATCATGTTATCATTTTTCATCCTGGGCTCAGCGGCGACCAAATATAAATCTGAGTATAAAAAAAGGATCGGTGTTGAGCAGGGACAGAGCGGGGCCCGGGGGTACCGGAATGTTTTTGCAAATGGGATAGTTGCAGCGGCTGCTGCAGTTCTTTTCGGTGTTTTTCAGATGCCGGTTTTTATTGTCATGTATGTCGGTTGCGTGGCAACAGCTGCTGCAGATACCATGGCGAGTGAGATTGGCGTAACCGGGGGAATCCCCTATATGATTACAACATTAAAGAAGGTCCCGATTGGGACAAACGGCGGCATTACCCTGACGGGGGAATTTGTCGCACTCCTGGGAGGTTTTGTCGTCTCGCTTGTAGCATTGCTGCTCAATGTGATAACACCTCAAATGATGGTTATTTGTACGCTTGCAGGTTTTGTAGGGACTAACATTGACAGCCTTGTAGGCGCGACATTGGAAAATCGGGGATTTCTGGGTAATGCTGGTACTAATATGATTGCAACAATTGGCGGGGGAGTATTTGCAGTCATGGTGTTTCTGTTCCTGAAATCTTAGGATTTATTGTGTCCTCATCCTGAATCATCCAATTATCGATTCTTCATCCTTGAAAAAAAGAAGTTCTGGATATTCTGGCGTGTAGTATCAGACAACTTCCTGGATTGGAAAATTGTGGTCTGGTTTGTTAATATTTGAACCAACGCCCTTTGCTGTCATATTCCCCGGTTGTCTGCTGCTGGATGATGGTAGCCCCGTGAGCCAGTTTTCTGAAGAAACATGCCTTATAGGTATAGAGAAGAGGGAGGAGTAAAAAGACCCCGGTAAAGAGAATGATTGCCGTGATCCACATGCCCCCAGGACCGATCAATGCAATGAGCTGGTCAGGAGTGAATGTCTGGAGCTGCGTTTCATTATACCGGGTTATCGGTTCGAGTTTGTCGTACAGAAAAGCCTCCCATATAATCATCAGTACAAAGATAATCCCGATACAGAGAGCAGCACAGACAAAGAGGAATGCGATTACATCGTTGATATGCGTGGAGACAAGATGGATGCTGCGCCGGATAGAATCAAACACCTTTCTCTCCTCAAAAACTGCGGCAGTATCGTAAAAAAAGGTAAGTAGTACAATTGGTATCATGATGCCAAATGAAATGGCCGTAACCATACTGATATTGGATGACGCTCCCATGAGGCCGAAGGTGACCATTACGAGAGTAAAGATAAGCATAACACCAAAAATAATAACAAGCTGGGGCAGGAGTACCCGGAAGTAATACCTGATGCCCCCGGCAAACAGTGTTCTGAAGTCACCCTCATTGTTCCTGATTACCACAAGCATACCCGTAGTGAAGAGGAACAGCACCAGGCCAAATATTATCAGCAATCTGGTGGCAAAAAAGGTTCCGGAGAGATTGAAGGACACCCATAGAGATGCGGCCAGAATCCCGCCAACAATGCCGGGTATCCAGAGTGACGATAATCGTTTAAGGAGGATTATTGCCTCTTTGAGTTCTGTAATTGCCATTATTACCGGACCCTCGGCATAGCAACAATCTCGCGTACCTGGAGATCAAAAAAACTGGCTGTATGTGCCGGCCGGATCACGCAGACCGTGTCCGCACCGCTGGCTGTCCCACCAGCTGCAATCACTTCCTCATTGATACCAATTGCTCCCTGATCAGCAGCAATTAGCACGCACTCTACAGCGACTTTTAGTCCGACCGCTACTACACGCCGTAGTGCTTCTGCGATCGCTTCGGTACGCGACCCGCCCCCAACCTTTGGTGAGCGGGAGAGTGCCCGCTCAAGCCCTGAAAGCGCGTGAGTACCGGTAACAATATGGACACCCTTTTTTTGTAATTGATCTGCGAGCTCTTCTGAAAATTCCCAATCCCCAGGTTTCGAAAATCCAACAACATGGGTTACTACTATAAGTTTAATTCCTGATCCGTTCATTGCATCAAAAAAAACCTGGGCTGTCTTTCCTGAAGTGCTTGCAATTACAATAGTCCTTATTTTAAGTTCCTTTGCACGTTCAACGGCAAATCGTGCCGCATCCAGTGTATTACCTTCTCCTGGTTTTTCAAAATAATATATTTTTTTCTGCGTAAACGTCATAAGTACCTTTTAATAAGCAGGCATGAAAAACTTTGGTTGGATTCTGTGCACCATGGAAACAATCAGTTTTTTTCCTGGTGCCCGGGAAAATAGTATAAGATCTTAATGGGTAGGATACTGTCAGGATCTTATAAAAAAAGGATAAAAAACGTCAGATTCCCATCAAACCAAAAATGCAGAAATATCTCGAATAGTCATATGAGGAACCATACATGATCACTCTTGCCCTTGCGGGTAAACCCAATTGCGGAAAGTCGACATTTTTCAAGGCCGCGACCATGGCAAATGTTGAAATCGCCAACTATCCGTTCACGACCATCAATCCGAATTATGGCGTAGCCTATGTGAGAACGAAGTGTCCATGTCAAGACCTTCATCTCACGTGTGAACACTGTATTGATGGGAACCGGTTTGTAGCGGTGAATTTAATTGATGTCGCCGGGCTTGTACCTGATGCCCACAAGGGTAAGGGACTGGGCAATCAGTTCCTTGACAACCTTCGGCAGGCAGATGCAATACTCCATATTATCGATGCAAGTGGCGGCACGGACAGCGAGGGGAACCCGGTTGGCGTGGGCAATCATGATCCAGAAGAAGACATCAAGTTCCTGATTTTTGAGATGACGATGTGGGTCCATGGAATTCTTGAAAAGCACTGGACAAAGATAAGTCGAATGTCTCAGGGAAAAGGCACTGCTATTCAGCAGGGTATTGCAGACACATTCACCGGTCTTGGCATCACCATGGAAGATGTGCGCGATGTGGAGCTGAAACTCAAGATTGATCTTGTCCATGCCACCATAGAAGATCTAATCCCACTATGCGCGGAGATAGTCAAGATATCAAAACCAATGCTTGTTGTGGGAAACAAGTTTGATGAAGCACCGGAAGTTCTGCGAAAAAAACTTGCAGGACAGAATGTTGTGTTTGCGAGTGCAGCATCGGAGCTTGCACTCCGGAATGCAGCTGGTGCTCACGTGATACAGTACCTTCCGGGGGATGAACAATTCAGGGTTGCCAGTGAAGGGTCGCTGACACCTGCCCAGAAAGCCGGTCTTTCAAAGATCGCAGACATCATGAAGCAGTGCAAAGGTACGGGAGTCCAGCAGGCAATCAACCAGGCAGTTTTTGATCTTCTTGACATGATAGTTGTATACCCCGTCGAGGATGAAACCCATTTCTCCAACAAGAAAGGCGAAGTGCTCCCGGATGCCTTCCTGATGAAGAAAGGATCCACACCCCACGATGTTGCATTCCAGGTGCACACCGATATCGGTAAGGGATTTTTATACGCGCTCGATGCACGGACAAAGATGCGGATTAAAGAAAATCACATGCTTAAGAATGGGGATATCATCAAGATCGTCAGTGCGGCAAAGTAAATGCGGCACATCCCGTGGCTGGTACGACGCAAGGCATCCCTATGTCAGACAATACTGCCGCTCCCTGGAAAAATAATGGATTTAACCTGCTGAATTTCACAAAAAACTGCAATTTGCCCACAAACCTTATATATGGATAATCCGAACAGAGAAATTACCTACAGAGTGGGAAGGAGGTGGATTCATGGGTGGAGATATCTATCAGGCACAGGTAATCAGGAATTTCTTTGACACCATTACCGGCACCGACCGGAATTTAACACGGATTTATATGTGTGTCATGAGCCTTGCAAAACTCCGCATGGAACCTCCAGAGAAGATGGCTGCACTTGTTGACCAGTTGCGTAAGAGTAAGATACAAAAGGAACTTTCCGTCGATATCCTGGATTATATGTGTGATGTAGCTAACACTCTTGAACTGAATATGGTTCAGACGGCATTTGGTGTCAGGGATATTCAACAGGTTGCCCAGGATTTCAGCGGCATCAGTCTTGACAGCCTCTAATTTTTTTAAATCGTTCTTTAAAAAAAAAAAGTTTATTTTATTGAGATCTTATTTGCAACGCGATACGTTTCCAGTTTCCGCTCCTGTACATAATGCTTAGCAGGACTGCCTGGATAATAATTCCAACAATTACGGCGATCCAGAT
>Ga0326726_10004859_pt1 | contig 12241 bp, 11 predicted proteins | sample MHFenrmetagenome_2_FD_207603 | JGI IMG/M metagenome (GOLD analysis project Ga0326726, IMG submission 207603) | Lab enriched peat soil microbial communities from Michigan Hollow, Ithaca, NY, United States - MHF15MN | ecosystem: Environmental > Terrestrial > Soil > Wetlands > Peat | place: USA...
CGTAGATTATTGGTGTGGTCGGCGATACGGATGTTTTGCCAACAAATACGGAATGTGACTTAAAGTGTTTTAAGAAAATGGAACTACAATAAGTACAGGAAGATATCTGCACGGCCGTGATAAGATTTCAAGAAAATATTCTTCGGCCCATCCAATATCTTCTCTCTGTTCCACTTCTGCGTTCAGGACCCATGTAGTTTGGATCATAGAATTTTCGTCGTTCTAAGCCTGATCTCTGATCATTTCCTGACCTGCGTTTTTTCTCTTCCATGTGCCCTCCCTTTGTCAGGTATCTATAAGAAAAAAACGATTCATTATATTTATCAAATAAGTTTAAATGTACTATTCACCTCTCACGAGAATCTCAATCTGCGGACTACAAGAAGTATCAGCGTTCTTAATTCTGATAATTACATCTGGATGATGGTCCAATAGAGCCCTTTGACCACTTCTGCCATTTTGTCATAATTCAGCGTATCCGCCATATCGCTCGGTTTATGGTAATTCTTGTTCCGGTAAAAGGCGCTATCGGTGATCATGACGGCAGGAAAATTGAATTTCCAGTAACTCTGGTGGTCGGAATAGCTAACGCCGGGAAGAAAGGACATCGTGGTCAGGGATTCGACAGGGACTTGCGATGGAGCGGCTAATGATTCTTTCACTTTACTAACGAGGCTTCCCTGCCCCCATTTTCCTACGACTGCTATGAAATTTCCCTTGTCGGGATAAAACCATCGCAAAAAGAATAATGGATATTTTTGTGAATTGGGTCGATCGGTGAAATATCCGATCATCTCAAGGCAGATCATGGCTCGCACAGATATACCGGCTTGGGCGAGCGATTTGGCGTGGATGTAGCTGCCGTAATGACGGGCAAAAGGATGTTTGTAAAATTGTCCTTCTTCCAACGTATAGGCCACAAAATCGATCCGGCATTTTAGTTCCGTCTTCAGGGATGGAACCAGGCGGCTCAATTCCAGGAGTCCGGCCACACCGCTGGCATTGTCATCCGCACCCGGCTGATCACCCTGCACATCATAATGGGCGCCGACAACGATCCTTTCTCCAGCTTCCGGGCCAAAGGGGCAGATCACGTTCTTGTACTCTTTGCCGTCCTGTGTGAACCTCTGCATCTCGGCGCGCCCTCCGGTTTTCCTGAATTCCTCAAGGATATATTCGGCGCTTTTATCGAGAGAGGCGACATTTTTGGCATTACGGGGCGGAACCATAGCCGCCAGCGTTTGCACATCCCGCCGCAAACGCTCCTTATCCACCGGTATATTCATCGGAACCTCTTGCGGGAACGCGGCTTCGGGTGTGGCAACTTCCAAGATGCGCAACTGGTGCGAGAGAAAACACTGAATCGTACGAGACGCGACTTATCGTTCAGAAATCAAACCGTTTTTTTAGGTATATCATGGCGTCATCTTCATCCTCAAACACAGCTACGCGCCTCATGAGACCTGTCAGCTCGAAAATTTCCTGGTGGAGCTTGTTTATATTAGTGAAACAAACCCGACAGCCGCTTTCGGATGCCTTCTGTAAGATACTCTGGATGACCGAGACTCCTTGCGTATTTATCAATTCGACGTTGGAAAAGTTTATGATGAACTTTTTAAAACCTCTGTCGAGAAATTCTTCGCTGGCTTTTTTGATCTGATGCGCGCCGGTGTCTGTGAGATAACCTCTCGGCATCATGATGGCTACGTCCAGTTCTGATTTTGATGATAAAGAGAACTTAATCACAATCTGTTATCCTCCCTGCCCATTCCATCTGTGTAACTGATACGGTTTCAACGCGTGCAACACCGCGCCTCTCTTCAAATGGGTACTTTATGGGTAGACGCTGTTGAATTCGGATTGAAACTTTCAATGTTGCAAAGAATGGCCATTTTAACCGTAACAGGAAGAACCTTCTTACGATTGAGATCGCGATCTTTCTATTTCAAAAAAAGCCGGAGATCATTTTTATCTCCGGCTCCCGGTCATCACTTATGTATACTGTAGAACACGTCCCTGCCCCGGTACACGGCAGCGTCTCCCAGTTCCTCTTCGATACGGATGAGCTGGTTGTACTTGGCGATACGGTCCGTGCGGGACAGCGAGCCGGTCTTGATCTGCCCCGCGTTGGTCGCCACGGCGAGGTCGGCAATGGTCACGTCCTCGGTTTCGCCAGACCGGTGAGATATGACCGATGTGTAGCGCGCGCGCTTGGCCATCTCTATGGCATCAAGCGTTTCGGTGAGCGTGCCGATCTGGTTCAGCTTGATGAGGATCGAGTTCCCGATGCCTTCGGCAATGCCTTTCTTGAAGATCGAGGTATTGGTCACAAAGATGTCGTCTCCCACGAGCTGGACCTTTTTGCCCAGGCGGTCGGTCAGGAGTTTCCATCCCTTCCAGTCCTTTTCAGACATGCCGTCTTCGATGCTGATGATAGGATAGCGCTTGACCCACTCCTCGTAGAAAACGACCATCTCTTCGGAGGACTTCTTTTTGCCCTCGCCCTTGAGGTCGTAGACCCCGTTCTCGTAGAACTCGCTCGCGGCAGCGTCCAGGCCCAGGAACACGTCCTGCCCGGGCTTGTACCCGGCCTTTTCAATGGCCTCGAGGATCACCTGCACTGCTTCTTCATTTGATTTCAGGTTCGGGGCAAACCCGCCTTCGTCGCCTACGGCGGTGTTGTAACCTTTCTTCTTGAGCACTGATTTGAGGTTATGAAAGACCTCGGTCCCGATCCGGATGGCCTCGGAGCAGGAGGAAGCGCCCGCCGGGATGATCATGAACTCCTGGATGTCGACGTTATTGTCCGCGTGCGCGCCGCCGTTCAGCACGTTCATCATCGGGACCGGAAGCTCCTTTGCGTTCGGCCCGCCGAGGTAGTGGTACAGCGGCAGCCCCGCGTCCTCGGCCGCGGCCTTGGCCACAGCGAGGGATACCGCGAGCATCGCGTTCGCGCCGAGCTTGCCCTTGTTCTCGGTGCCGTCCATCTCAATCATGGTGCGGTCGATCACGGCCTGCTCGGTCGAGTCCATGCCCGTGATGGCGGGGCCGATCGTCTCGATCACATTGTCTACCGCCTTCTGCACGCCCTTGCCCATGTAGCGCGACCCGCCGTCCCGCAACTCGAGAGCCTCACGCTCTCCCGTGGACGCGCCTGAGGGAACGATGGCGCGGCCCATGGCCCCACTTTCCAGGATGACATCGGCCTCCACCGTGGGATTGCCCCGTGAATCCAGCACCTCTCGTGCATACACATCGATGATTTCGCTCATGAAGCCCCCCTACAATTTTGGATTTCGGATTTCGAATTGCACAATTTGATCGTCGAATTCGGGTTTATAAATCCGCAATCCGAATTCCACAATCCGCAATAGTATTTACTGTCCCAGAATGAACTTCCTGCCCGCCTCTGTAAGGGCCTTGATCTTCTCCTCGGACCCGGCTTCCACGTAGACGCGAACCACCGGCTCGGTGCCCGAGGCGCGCATGAGCACCCAGCTGTCGTCTTCGAGCATATACTTGGTGCCGTCGGCCGTGGTCTTCTTGCCCTTGACCCGCAGGCCCCCGAGCTCGCTGACCGGCTGGTTGAGCCGATCTCCTACCGCCTTGCGGTTCGCATCCGTGAGGCGGATGTTGATGCGGTCGTTCAGGATGGTCCCAACCTCTTTATACAGCCGCTTGAGCAGGTCCTTGATGGATTTCTTTTCACTCGATACCATCTCGGCGACCAGGAGACAGGCGAGAATGCCGTCTTTTTCCGGCACATGGTCTTTAATGGTCATGCCGGCGCTCTCCTCGCCTCCGAAAATGATCTTGCCCTGCACGAGGAGGTCGCCGATGAACTTGAAGCCCACGCCCGTCTCGTAGACTTCGATGCCGTGCTTCTTCGCCACGGCGTCTATGAGGTGCGACGTGGCTATGGAGCGTGCAGCGCCGCCTTTCCAGCCCCGGGTGCGGCAGAGATAATCCAGCACCAGGGCAAGGACCTGGCTGGGGTTGATATACGTCCCGTCGTAATCCATGATCCCGAAGCGGTCGGCGTCGCCGTCAACCGCCAAGCCGAGGTCGAAGCGGCCCTTTTTCATGATCGCGGACAGCTCCGCGAGATTTTCCTCCGACGGCTCGGGAGCGTGGCCGCCGAACAGGGCGTCGCGATGACCGTGTATTGTGGTGATTGCGCAGCCCGCGTCCCTGAGCGCGCTGTCAAGATAGTCCCTCCCCGTCCCGTACAGGAGGTCGATCGCCAGTTTCAGCTTTGCTTTTTTGATGGGGTCGAAGTCGATCTTTTTTCTCAGGTCGTCGAGATATGCCTTGCGAAGATCAACGTCATCCACAAGGCCTTTCTGTTTCGCTTCAACGACCGGCATGACGGGTATCGAATTTTTTTCGATAAGCGCATTGGCCCGCGCTTCTATATCTTTGGTGGTTTCAGGCAAGGCAGGGCCGCCCCAGGCCGGTGAGAACTTGAGGCCGTTGTATTCGGGCGGGTTGTGGCTGGCGGTGAAGTTGATCCCTCCCGCGGCCTTTCTGCGGATGATGTCGAAAGCGACCGCAGGCGTGGGTACGTCCCTGTTCGAAAGAAAAGAGCGGACGCCGTTGGCTGCAAGGACCTTGACCGCCTCGGCTGCGAAACGCTCGGACAAAAAGCGAGTGTCATATCCCACGATAACACCCTTGTCCTTCAGTCCTTCTGCCGCGATGTGGTCTGCAATGGCCTGGGTAACCACACGCACCCGGGCGAAGGTAAAATCGTCGGCGATCACACCGCGCCATCCCGAGGTGCCGAATTTTATTTTATCATTAGCCATGCTCATTCAAAAATATCATAAACGGTTCACCTTTGCAACTTTAAAACAAAAATGAGGAAACATTCGTGACTTTTGCTTTATGAGCGCAAGAAGTGTCTTCGCGTTTTAGAAAACTTCCCGGCACGAGAAAGTCAGGAGCTTAAGTCTTTCGCTTTTCCAGAGGTCCCTGCATCCCGCGAACAGCGACCGCGCATTACATGCCCGGCAGAGAGCCGGTGAACCACAAATCATGCATGCGCGTGCGAAGCGTAAGCGGTCACGGGCAGGTGAAGCGACCTGAAAAACATGAAAATAAACTGGCATGTCTGCGTGGTGCTGTGAGCGGCGGTGCAGAAAAAACAAAAGGATCGTGAGCTTCCATTGCTTATATCCTGATGATCTCGGCCTTCAGTTCATCCCCGACGTGCAGAAGAGCGACTGAATTGTACGGCGCGTGTCGTTTGTCGGTCGGGCTTCCGGGGTTCAGAAAAAAGACGCCTCCCACCTTTCCCCAGAACGGCGTATGAGAATGCCCGTAGACGATCAGATCGACGCGCTCGAATTCCTTCATGATCATTTCCTTCTGAACGTCGATCTTGTATTTACCATGGATAAGTCCGACAGAGTATCCGCCAATAGGGATGACCTTCTTCGAGGGAAGCTTCAAATGGACCTCGGAACCGTCCATGTTGCCGGCAACTGCCTCCACGCGTGCAATGGCGCTGAGTTCGTCGAGCACCGAGAGCTCGACGATATCGCCGGCGTGAAGAATAAGATCAACACCCTTGAATATTTCGAACACTGCCGCAGGAAGCGCTGGCGTTATGGCCGGGATGTGGGTATCGGAAATAACTCCTACTTTCAATGAAAACTCCTTGCATGAAATTTACCGCGGAGGACACAGAGCGATAATCAGTGTGGCAGTCTTGATAACAGCAGGACCAGTGCAGAAGCTAATGCGGTGATTCCAACCCTTCTTTACTTAAGTTGTCACCCCTTCGACAAGCTCAGGGCAGGCTCTGAACTCTTCGCAGTCATTCTGAGCGGGTCCTTCGTTTTGTCATCCTGAGTGAAACGAAGGATCTCGAAGTTACTCAGGATAGACTCCGCGAAGTGAAAAATCTTGATCAGAAGGCTCCGCGAAGGGTCTTGCAACGGTCCGGGACTGCGAGATTCTTCGCTGTGCTCAGAATGACCACCTAGGTAAAGAAATTTATGATGCACTACACTAACTCAGCTTCGCCTTCAACTCATCGACGATATTGGCAAGAGAGATATCAACCTGTTCCTTGGTCTGCATATTGCGGAGAACGGCTTTCTCGTCCTTCAGTTCTTGTTCGCCGAGGATCAGCGTGTGGCCCGCGCCCGACTTGTCTGCCTTCTTCATCTGGCTCTTGAGGCTCGCGCCCGTGTAATCGGTCTCCACGCGTATGCCTGACGCTCTGAGACCATGGATCAGGGAAAGTACAAAGTTCACCGCCGCCTCGCCCAGCGCTGAAATGAAAAGGTGCGGCCGGGTAGGCTGAAGAGTTGATGTGTCCATGAGCGATATTGCCCGCTCCACTCCGAGCGCGAAGCCGATCCCCGGGGTCGCAGGCCCGCCGATCTCCTTAACGAGACCGTCGTACCTGCCGCCCGCGGCAACCGTGTTCTGGGCGCCCATGTGCCCCATCACCAGTTCAAACGTGGTGCGGGTATAGTAATCGAGCCCACGCACCAGCCGGGGATTCACTTCAAACGGCACGCCGAGCTTGGTCAATCCAGCTTCAACGGTCTGGAAATGATTCTTGCAGGGTTCGCAGAGATAATCGAGCATGACCGGCGAGTCGCCGAACTTGTCCGCGTCGACCTTGCAGTCCAGCACGCGGAGCGGGTTGGTCTCGTACCGGCGCTGGCAGTCCGCGCAGAGCGTCGGGAGCTTTGCCCGCAGATAGTCCTTGAGCGCGTCGCGATACGCTCCCCGGCACGCGCTGTCGCCCAAGGAGTTGATTTCGAGACTCAGGTCTTTAATGCCGAGCCTCGTAAAGAGACTATGCAACATGACCAGGACATCTATGTCCACATGGGGGTGGTCAAGGCCCAGTGCTTCCACGCCGATCTGGTAGAACTGACGGTATCGCCCCTTCTGGGGCCGCTCGTGCCGGAACATAGGGCCGAGGTAATACAGTTTTGTAAGCTGGGTGTCAACGTACATCTTATGCTCGACGAACGCTCGAACCACGCCCGCGGTCCCCTCGGGCCTGAGCGTGATCTTTTTGCCGTCGCGGTCCTCGAACGTGTACATCTCCTTTTCGACGATGTCCGTTGAGGCGCCGATGCTGCGGGCAAAGAGCTCGGTGTATTCGAATATGGGGACGCGGACCTCGGCAAAGCCGTAGTCTTCGAAAAGTCGACGGGCAGTGTCCTCAAGAAAGTGCCATGCAGCCATGTCCCCGGGGAGAACGTCCTTTACCCCTTTGATTGCCTGAATGCTCATGAATGCTCCTTATTCAATTTCGGATTGCGAATTGCGGAATGCGGATTGTCCCTGAACTCGTTTATGGCCGCTTTTTCGTAGCCTGCTGTTGCCATATGGCGCCCACAAGCAAGAGCAGGCTACGCCATGCACGCCCTGCATTCGCGGTTCAACTCATAAACGCGGGTGCAAGCTCGTAAACGCTGGATGCAGGCGGATTGCAGAACGTCAAAACGCTTTTCAATGCGAAATCCGCAATCAACAATCCGCAATTGGATCACGGTTTTCTGATCAGTTTCCATGGATGCTTCTTGACGTCTTCCGTCATTTCCTTCATGTTCTGCGTGATCTGCTTTACGTTATCGAGCACGGCGTCGACGTTCTTTTTATTGTCGCCCACGAGCTTGTCGGTCTTCTCGGTTATGGTCTTGAGATTGGCCGCGCTTTGATCAAGCTTTTTCAGCAGCTCCGGCAGGTTCTTGAGCCCCTGGGCGACCTCTTCCTTGCTGGACGTCATCACCTTGACGTTCTCCGACACCTCCTGGAGGTTCTGGATGGTCGCTTTGATGGACTTCGAAAGCGCCGGGTCTCCGAGCATCCGGTCGAGGTTGGTCGCGATATTGGTGAGCTTGCCCACCACGGCGAGCCCGGCCTTGGTCAGGTCGTCGAGCTTCAGAGACTCTTCTCCCTTCAGCGCCTCATCAGGGCCGAGCAACGGCGCTTCCAGCGAACCGCTGCTCAGCTCCACATACTTGCCGCCGACCAGACCGAGGGTCTTGATCGCCGCCTTCGTGTCCTGTTTGATGACAGTGTCCTGGAACACACTGAGCGTCAATTCGATCTGGTCATTCTGTTCCGGCGCGACGCGGACGTTCTCCACCTTGCCGATCTTCATTCCGGAATACCGGACTGGGGCGTTCTTCTCGATGCCTTCGCTGAACGAGAACAGCACCTTGACCTCTTTTTTCTTTTTGAAGAGGCTCTGGATGTCGCTCACCGCGAAGACCATCACCACCAGAATGGCGAACGAAAACAAAAGAAAGATGCCCGCTCGTATCTCATTGCGACGGTATTCCATCATAACACCTCAAATAAATAGCACGTCTTTGCAACTGCGTTTAAAAGCTTTGATCTCCATTCCGCATTCCGCATTCCGCATTCCGCATTCCGCAATCGCTTCATCCTATCAGGAGATCCTCCCGGTAGTCCTTGCTCGACGCGCGGAACGAGATCGGCCCATCGGGGCTGCCGGTAATGAACTGCTGTACCATCGGGTCCGTGCTGTTCCGAATCTCCTCCGGCGTGCCCTCGGCGAGCACCTTGCCCATATAGAGCATGACGATCTTGTCCGCGGTCCTCATCGCCTCTTCCACTGCATGCGTGACCACGATGCACGTGATGCCGAGGAGCCGGTTCAGGTCCGCGATGAGCTTGGTTATCACCGCCGCAACAATGGGGTCGAGACCGGACGTCGGCTCGTCAAAAAAGACAACTTCGGGATCGAGGGCCAGGGCGCGGGCCAGGGCCACGCGCTTCCGCATGCCGCCGGACAATTGGACCGGGTGGAGGTCTTCGAAATCCCGCAGCCCGACCAGCTCGAGCTTCATCTTGACCATGATCTTGATGATGTTGTCGTCGAGCGCCGTATGCTCCCTGATGGGAAGCGCTATGTTCTCGCCCACGGTCAGCGAATTGATGAGCGCGCCGTGCTGGAACAGCATGCCGATCTTTTTGCGAATGGGGTCGAGCTCCCCGCCGTAAAGACCCGTGATGTCCGTGTCGCCGTACCGCACCTCGCCGTTATCCGGCCTGAGGGCGCCGATCATGATCTTGAGGAGGGTGCTTTTCCCGCCGCCGCTCGTGCCGAAGATATGGGTGATCTTTTTCCGTTCGGCCGCGAAACTGACCCCGTCGAGCACGCGGCGGGCGCCGTAGCTCTTCTGGACGTTCCGGACCACGATCATGTTTTCACGGTTATCCATAAAATGCCGCCGTCATGATGGTGTCAAACAGGATGATGGCGAGCATGGACGACACCGCCGATACCATGGTGGACTTGCCCACGTCCTCCGCCCCGCCCTCCACGACCAGGCCGCGATAACAGCCGATCATGACGATCAGCACGGCGAAAACAACGGATTTGACCATCCCTGAATAGAGGTCTTCGAAGGTAAGCACTTCGAGGGTCTCGCGCAGATAGATGTCGGCCCGGATGCCGAGCCGGGCCGCGCCGAAGAGGAACCCGCCGAAAACAGCGGTAAATCCGGCAAGCAAGGTAAGCGCCGGCAGCGCAAGGAGCAGCCCGATGAACCGCTGGACAACAAGAAACCTGACCGGATTGATGGCCATGGTCTCGAGCGCCAGGATTTCTTCCGATACTTTCATGGTCCCGATGCGGGCGGTGAAGGCCGCGCCTACCCTTGCCGCGACGATCATGGCGGTGATGAGCGGCCCCATCTCCCGGAAAATGGCGACTGCGACGAAACCGGGAACATAGCTGAGCGCGCCTATGTCCTTGAGCTCGAAGGAAATGAGGACCGTGAGCGCAATCCCGAGGAGAGCAGAGACCGCGATGACGAGCGGCAGCGACTGGACCCCGATTTCGTCCACGTGTTCCAGGAGCCTGGCCTGTTTGAGTTTTTTCCGGTCGCGGACAAGGACCACGGTCTGCGCGATCGTTTCTTTCAGGAGATAATACAGACTCGAAAGGTCCTGAAGAAACGTTACGAACGCTCTGCCGATGTATCCGAAAAGATTTTTCACGTACAACCCCGAAGATCAGTTCGGAGTTCGGAGCAAAGAGTTCGGAGTGAACGGCCGTCCTTCCAAAATTCCCTCTTTATCATTCCGCACTCCGCATTCCATCACAGTCCCTTCGCGGCTTCCGCGATGCTCGGGAATATTTCGAACACGCTGGCGAGCCGTGCCAGTTCGAACACGTCCCGGACCGCGGGGCTCAGGTCGACGAGCCGGAGACGCGCTCCCTGTTTCATGCAGTTCTGCATGGCCTCGACGAGCGTGGCGATGCCGGAGCTGTCCATGTACCGTACCTGCGACAGATCGATGAAGAGAACCCAGGTCCCCTTCTGTCCCTGCCGGAAGACCTCGCCGAGCGCCCCCCGGACATCCGAGGAGGAATTCATATCAACGTCGCCTTTGAGCTTCAGCAAAAAACCGGCGTCATTTTTTTCAGTGACTATCTCAACCTTCATTCCTCAACCTCGCAGGAACAATTACGATCTTTTTTTCACCAGGGTCAATGTGGTGCCCGCTCCTCCGCTCGTATCATAGTGCACCGTATCGAACACAGCATGTATAAAGTGCGTGCCGAGCCCTCCCGGCCGTATGTCGGCAAGGTTGCGGGGAGCTATTGTTGAGCTGTCGACCTGCTTGCCCGTGTCCTTCAGGACAATGCGGAGTTCCTCGTCGCTGACCGTTACGGTCACGCCAATGGACCTGGTGTGGTCTCCTTCGTAGGCATACTTGATGATGTTCGAACACGCTTCGTCGACGGCGAGAATGAGCCTTCTCGTCTCCTTTTTGCTGAACCCGGCGTCGATCACGATGGGATAGAGCGCGCTCCGCACCACGTAGAGGAACCGGGGATGGCTCGGGACGGTCAGGGCAATCGTCTCTTTTTTCGGGTCTTTCTTCTCAGTCACTCGTCTCTCGTCCCTCGCCGGACGCATCCCGCTATTTCAGCGCTCCGAAACAGACGAGCGTCATGTCATCGTGCTGCGGGCTGAGGCCGGTAAAGCGGTTCACGTCGCCGATGATCGCGGACTTTAATGCATCGGGGTCCGACGGGCTCTTGCGGATGAGCTCCTCGAACCGCTCGTACCCGTACAACTCGTCCCGGGCGTTCATGGCTTCGATGATGCCGTCAGTGTACAGGACCACGGTGTCGCCGGGGCCGAGCAGCAGGGTCTCCTGGCCAAACTCCATGCCGGGAAGGATGCCGAGGGGAGATCCGCCTGCGGGAGAGAACCTTTTTACCGTTCCGTCCGACCTCTTGACGATCGGGGGCAGATGTCCGGCGTTCGACAACGTCATACGGCCGCTCTCGGAATCGAGCTCCAGATAAAGGACCGTGGCGAACATCCCCCGCCTGCTACGCTCGGCCAGAAGATCGTTCAATTTCTTGAGCGCGGCCGCGGGGTCCTTCTCGGTAAAAGCCAGGGTCTTCAGGTCGCTGCCGAGCTTGGCCATGTAAAGGGCTGCGGGCACGCCTTTTCCCGACACATCGCCAATCACGATCCCCGTCCGGACCCGGTCGAGGCGCATGAAATCGTAAAAGTCCCCGCCCACCTCCTGGGCCGGCGTATAGTGCGCGCTGAACCGGTAGTTCACGATCTCCGGCGCGTGCTGCGGCAGAAAGCTTTCCTGGACCGTCCGGGCAAATTCCATGTCCTTCACAAGCCGCTGCCTCTCCATCAGGCTCCGGTGCATCTTGGCGTTCTCGATGGCGATGGCCGCCATGCTGCATAGCGCGATAAAAAGCTCGAGATCATCCTTATCAAAGGCCTTATCATCGAGCCTGTTGATCACCTGGGCCACGCCGGTGATGCGCTCGCCGACCTTGAGCGGAACAGCGATCATGGATTTGGTGCGATAGCCCGTGGCCTCGTCGTGGCCGCGGTAGAATTTGGGATGGGTATACACGTCCTCGATAAGAAGCGGCTTCCCTTCCTGCGCCACGGTCCCGGCAATGCCCTGTCCCATCTGGAGCCGGAATTCCTGTTTGAGCTTCGCGCCGACCGTGCCAAGCGCGACTTCGTACACCAGTTCATTCGTCTTTTCGTCGATAAGCATGAGGCTAGACGCGTCTGCGTTCATCACCTGTTTGGAAATGGTCATGACGTTCTCGAGGATCTGGTCGAGATTGAGCGAGGAGCTGATGAGGGCGTTAACGTCGATGAGCGTGGACAGGCGCTTGATCTTCTGTTCAAGCCGCGTGATCTCGGGAGATTTTCTCATGGATAAAACAATAGCATAACAG
>Ga0326726_10004860_pt1 | contig 12241 bp, 15 predicted proteins | sample MHFenrmetagenome_2_FD_207603 | JGI IMG/M metagenome (GOLD analysis project Ga0326726, IMG submission 207603) | Lab enriched peat soil microbial communities from Michigan Hollow, Ithaca, NY, United States - MHF15MN | ecosystem: Environmental > Terrestrial > Soil > Wetlands > Peat | place: USA...
TTCGCGGCAAGATGGACGAGTTCAAAACGGTTCTCGACAGTGTCCATACAATCTTCAACGGTGATTCTTGCCATGACATTCCCTCCTAACGGTCTCAATAATTTTAGTGAAATCGCGATAAGCTTTGTCAAGTTTATCATTAATTACAGAATATTGGAAGAGATATTTTTTTTCCATCTCTTCCTTGACCCTCTTCATCCTGAGAGAAATCTCTTTTTCGCCTCTTAGCGTAAGGCGTTTCATCAAATCTGTTTGTGATCGAGGTTCCACGAAAATAAGATAAGCGTTCTCATACCGTTCCTTTACCCGGAGGGCGCCATTCACATCAACATCAAGAAAGAGATCAATACCCTGATGTAATGCATGGAGAACCTCTTTTTGCGGAGTGCCGTAAAGTTGACCGTGGACCTTTTCCCACTCAAGAAAGTAACCCTCTCCAATCATCCGCTCAAAATCTTCTTTATCAACGAAGTAATAATCCTGGCCATTCACTTCATTTGCCCGTTGATGCCGTGTAGTATAAGACACAGAGAACCTACTTGAAGAATTTTCTTTGAGAAACCTTTCGATGAGCGTGGTCTTCCCGACCCCTGACGGGCCTGATACCACAAACAGATGCCCTTTGTTGTCTAATTTGTCTATAACCTCCAACCTATCGCCCATCGCCCACTTTTATTCCACATTCTGCGCCTGTTCTCTCATTTTTTCTATTTCAACTTTTATCTTGATGACCCGTTCATTAATAGCGAGGTCATTCGATTTGCTTCCTATGGTATTTGTTTCCCTTACCATCTCCTGGATGATGAAATCAAGTTTTCTTCCCATGGAGTCGCAGGAGCAGAGTGTTTCTCGGAAGTTGCCGAGGTGACCCTTCAACCTGACAATTTCCTCAGTTATGTCGAGCCTTTCCATGTAGATTGCAAGCTCTTGGAGGACCCTCACCTCGTCAATAGAGGAACACTTAGTAACCTCAATCATCTTTTCCCGCAGTTTTTCCTCATGGGTCTTCGTGGTAAGTGGCTGCCTTCTGTCTATTTCGTCAACGTTGAAAGCGATTTCATCCAATCTTTTTAGGAGGTCATCGTTGATCATTGCGCCTTCCCGGGTGCGTTCCTCGTCAAGTTTTTTGAGGAGGGTCTCAAAGGACAAGAAAAGCATATCCTCGGTAAGATTGTTATTTTCTTCGTAGGCAATGATGTCTTTAAAGGTTAAGGCGTTTTCTATGGTAAAGTCACCTTTAAGGCCATAATCCTGCTTCAGGGTATCGATAAGGGCGATATACTGTTTTACGGCAGTCTCATTAATTTTGGGGGCGCCAGAGTTATTGACAAGTCTGTCCCATTTTATAGTAATGTCTATCTTACCTCTCTTTACATATGTCCTGACCAATTCCCGCAATTTTTGCTCGCTTGTGTAATCAATCTTTGGCAGCTTTATGCTGATTTCCAGGTAGCGGTTGTTTAGTGCCCTTGCCTCTCCGTAAAGTTTTCCTTCAGTACATTCCATCTCTACTTTTGCAAAGCCTGTCATGCTCTTCGGCATAGCAACACCTTTCTCCTTAATCGATCCAAGAGGATTTGCCAAATACTGGTCCACCCCTTAAGTCCATTTTATACTCTTCTCTCCAGCAATTTAACATAGATATCATCTCAGCACTCCCATAGTCTGGATATGTCCATGCAAGTGGTTTGTAGGTGCCATCGGTATATATGAGGGTTAGATCACCAAAAATACCCTGACCGAGGTAGATGCGATGAGCGAACCCCTTGGTTGTTGCCAGGATGAACTGCTCAAGGGCGATATAGCCAGGGTCAATATTGATAGTCCTCCTGCCTCTTTCTGAAAGACTAACCTCAATGTCATTGGTTCCCAGTTTGATGGCAGGGAGATCCTCTCTGTCCCTCAAATGTTTAAACAAAAGAAAATATCTCAAGAGACCCTTGCCCATTTCTTTCTCGTAGTAGGTCGTGTGCAAAAAAGGTGCAGGATTTGTCCTTGACGAAATTTCCCCAAGAATGGCGGTAAGTTCTTTCTCAACCTCAGCCATCTGATCATTCTCCCGGTAAATAAGGCTCACAAAGAACCTTATCGGTTTTGGGGCGCCTGGAGTTCCCATAGCACAAAATACTCCTTATTCTTCCTTTCTTTTTCCCGGGGCGCTTCTGTCTCGCCTATAGGCGTTAAGCCAAGGCTTATGCCGTATTCCTTTATTGAATCAACGGTTCGTCTGATCTTCTGCTCGTCCTTTACGATGCCGCCCTTTCCAACCTCGTACTTTCCAACCTCGAACTGCGGCTTTACGAGGGAGATGATGCGTGCGCCCTTGTCGATGAAGAGGAGGGCTGCTGGCAGGATTTTTCTTAGCGATATGAAAGAGACATCGATAGTGACGATTTCGAATTTCCTACTAATATCCTTATAGGTCACGTAACGGGCATTGACGTTTTCCTTTAAGGTGACCCTGTTATCTTCTCGAAGGCGATCGTGCAACTGGTGGGTGCCAACATCTATGGCATACACCGAAGCGGCTCCGTGCTGTAGCAGACAATCTACAAACCCTCCAGTCGATGATCCGATATCAAGAACCTTTTTATCCTTCACGTCGATCCCGAAGGCCTTGAGTGCACTTTCCAGTTTTATCCCACCATAGCTAACATACGGTATGGGATTTCCCTTAACTTCTATCCAAGCTTCCTCCGTGACAAGTTTATCCGCCTTGGATACCCGTTCTTTGTCGACGTAGATCTGCCCGGCCATGATAAGCGCCTTTGCCTTTTCCCTGGAAGGGGCAAGTCCCTTATTTGCAAGGATCACGTCTAAACGGTGTTTAACCATAGTTTTATGGATTTCTTAATGCCTTCTTTATCGATCCCTATTGATTTTCTTAAGCTACCCTGCGATCCGTGCGGCAAAAAAGCATCAGGTATGCCCAGTCTTTTTACGGGGATGGCAATACCCTCCTCCGAGAGCATCTCCATCACGCCGCTCCCAAAACCGCCAATGAGCGCGTTTTCCTCCACAGTCAGTATCTTTGGGACTTCATGGGCCAGGGACACCAACATTCTTCGATCCATAGGCTTTACAAACCTGCCGTTGATAACACTGCAATGAATGCCTCCACTCTCTAACTCCGTGGCGGCGGAGAGTGCGGGATAGACAGTGTTGCCGCATGCCACAATGGCAATATCTTTTCCATCCTTCAGATGCTCCCAGGTGCCAATAGGAATTTCCTTCAGTGTTTCATCCATGATGACCCCACGGGCTTCGCCGCGCGGATATCGGACAACTGCTGGTTTTTCGGAGAGATATGCCGAATACAACATATGCCTGAGCTCATTTTCATCCTTGGGGCTCATCACTATCATGTTGGGCATGGGCCTGAAAAAGGAGATGTCAAAGGCGCCATGGTGTGTAGGGCCGTCCTGACCTACAATGCCGCTTCTGTCAACGGCAAAGACCACAGGCAGGTCCTGAAGGCAGACATCGAGAATGATCTGATCATATGCCCTTTGGAGGAAGGTTGAATAGATGGCAACAAAAGGCCTGTAGCCGCCCAGGGCAAATGCGGCCGCAAAGGTGACGCCGTGCTGTTCGGCAATCCCGATGTCGTAGAAACGGTCCGGGAAGAGGCTTGAGAAACGTTCAAGGCCCGTACCGAGCCCCATGGCAGCGGTGATTGCCACGATTCTTCCGTCCTTCCGGGCGAGCTCGATGATGGTGTCACCAAAGACATCAGTATATGTGCAAGCACCAGGGCCTATACAGGTACCTGTGGTTACCTCGAATGTGGAGATGCCATGAAACCTTGCCGGATCATCTTCTGCGTGATTATATCCTCTCCCTTTTTTTGTAATGACATGGATCAGTACAGGACCTTTGAGTCTCCTGATGTTTCTCAGGTTGTCTATGAGGTGATTCAGGTTGTGACCATCCACGGGTCCGACATAGGTAAATCCGAGGGCTTCAAACAGCATTCCCGGTGTGACCAAGCCTTTGATGGCTTCTTCCACGTGCCTTGCCGCTTTATAAACCTTGTCTCCGACCCCCGGGAGATTCCTTATTCTGGTTTTGAGTTCCTCCCGCACATTACTCACGAACTCGCCGGTCATAATCTTGTTGAGGTGCGACGAGAGAGCGCCAATATTCTTGGAGATGGACATCTCGTTATCGTTAAGGACGACAATAATTTCGCTTTTTAAATGCCCTGCATGGTTCAGGGCTTCAAAAGCCATACCCCCAGTCAGGGAGCCATCACCAATGACAGCAACAACCTTGTTGGTGCTGTGTGATTTTTTCTTTGCCTCCCCCAATCCTACAGCAATCGAGATGGAATTGCTCGCGTGGCCCGTGTCGAACACATCAAAAGGACTTTCCTTCCGGGAGGGAAAACCACTAATACCCTCGTCTTGTCTGAGGGTTTTAAATTGTTCCCTTCTCCCCGTCAGGATCTTATGGGTGTAGCACTGGTGTCCTACGTCCCAGATGATCTTGTCCTCAGGTGTGTTAAAGACATAGTGAAGGGCAATCGTCAGTTCAACGACCCCGAGGTTTGATGATAGATGCCCCCCTGTCCTGGACACGACGTTTGTGATATAAGGGCGTATTTCATCCGCAAGCAAGCCGAGTTCAGAGACAGTCAGGTCTCTCAGGTCTTTTAAGGTATTGATCTTTTCCAGGAACATCAGGCAACCCTGCTGCCGATAAATCGCGCAATGCCAGCGAGTATTGTCGAATGTTCTCCTAAGAACTGAACCGCCTGCACGGCTTCTTCAACCAATTGTTCAAGCTTAATCTTGGAAGCAATGGGGCCGTAGTGTTTCACATAAGTTTGCTTTGATGTATCTTTTTTTAAGCGCTTTCCAACCTTAGTTTCGTCCCCTTCGGTGTCTAATAGATCATCCTTGATCTGAAAGGCGAGACCGATGGATTCGCCGTATTTTGTAATTTTCTTAAGTTCCCGTACCTTGGCTCCTCCAAAAATTGCTCCTGTCCTGACAGATGCCCTGAGCAGGGCAGTTGTCTTGTGGGTGTGGATATAGTGAAGAACGTCCTTTGTCCCCTCTTGCCCTTCGGAAAGGACATCCATAACCTGACCCCCAACCATCCCCATGGCCCCCGCCGCTGAGGATATCTCAAAGATGAGCTGTTTTGAGATCCGGGGATTAGTCCTGTCTGTATAACGACTGTCGGACATTACGCGGAAGGCTTCTGTGAGAAGCCCATCTCCGGCCAGAAGAGCGGTGGCTTCGCCGAACACCTTATGGCAGGTTGGCTTTCCCCTCCTCATGTCGTCGTTATCTATGCTTGGCAGGTCATCGTGGATCAGGGAATAGGAATGGATCATTTCAATGGCGCAGGCAAAAGGTAAAATGTCCTCGGAGCTCCTTCCCATGGCCTCGCAGGCTGTGATTGCAAGAATTGGCCGAATCCTTTTCCCGTTGGAGAAAAGCATATATTCCATGGCGTCCCTCAGGGGGGCGGGAGAGTTGTGAAAGGATAACGCGATGTCCTTCAAAGCGTTTTCGACGACTATCTTTTTCTCATGCAGGTATGTATTGAGATCCACTATGTCTTTTCCCGAGGAAATTGTTTCTTTTCTAATGATCCATCTTCCTTCTTTATCAATACCTCGACTTTCTTCTCAATTTCATCGAGTCTCCTGGAGAGCTCTTTGGTGAGGGAAAGTCCTTCCTTGAACAAACCTAAGGCCTCGTCAAGGGGAATCTTGCCGTTCCCAAGAGTCTTGACTATATCCTCGAGCTTCTTGAGTCCTTCCTCAAATTTCATGTGCCCTTATTATAGAATCGAAGGTCATTTTTTTGCAAGTCATTCATCCGGTGAACCTTGTAAAAGGTACAAGCATTGACACTTGCGATGATAACGTTTAGTCCCTTGACGTTCGTTGATAATTCACGGGCGATGTTAATTCCCCAATTTGTTTTCCTCAAGGTGTCGTATTTGTTCAACACAACAGCGCACTGCTTCGAACCGACTCCCTTGAAGAGAATAGATTCAGAAAAGAAATTCAAGAAAACATCGGGGGTAACGACAGTATCTCCGTCTACACCTGTCGTAGCGTGGAAGGACTCCCACCTGAACACCACATCGCGAACCCTTCGAAATAACGCATCCAAGCCACCCACGACATAAACTTTTTCAGCCAGGGGTGGAATAACAGGTTCGTAGAGGGCGGGAAACTTAAGGGGTTTGCCCTTTGCGCCGTCCGCCTCAATAAGGACCGTGTCGTATAAAGTTCCAAGGCGCTGAATATCTTCATGATCTACTGCTGTCAGCTTTCCGTCTTCGAGCGTTTTTCCAATCCTGACCAGGGGGATAACCCGCCGTGGTAGGGCGCCCTCATTGCCCAATAAATGATAAGGCTCACGAGCGAATATTTTTGTTGTGGTCGTTATGGCGACGGTTTTACCCCTCCTTATCAGGTTGTCTGCCAGATATTCAATAAGGCTCGTCTTCCCGCCTGCCCCGACAAAGGCAACAAATTTTAGCGGAAAGATAGATTGGGCAGGATCAATCCTTTGAAAATGCCACATTAGGAAGGGAACGTATGTGTTTGATAATAGCCTGGGCCTGCTCTTCGTTTTTTTCTCTCACGAATAGGCTTGCGTAACCCTTTTGTAAAACAAAAAGACTGTCATAGGCAGTGTCCTTATACTCTTTTATGCTGTATTCAAGACCTTCTTTGTCAAGGGCGTCTTTGAGGATATCCATTTCAAAAATATTTTCAATGATGTGGATTTTTTTCCACTTTTCCGAGTTCATAGCCCATCCTTAAGGCGTTTTCACTGGCTCTTTCACGGCGTTGTCTCGCTCAAGAAAGGCATAGGCGCTGTGATTATGAATACTTTCGAAGTTCTCTGCCTCAATCATAAACCATGTGATGTTCGGGTCCTTCGATAAGGCTTCGGCAATACCGCGGACAACGTCTTCGACGAATTTGGGGTTTTGAAATGCCCTCTCGGTAACAAATTTTTCATCTTCCCTTTTCAGGATAGAATAAATGTCGCTACTTGCACATTGCTCTGCGATGGCGATAAGGTCCTCCATCCAGAAGAATTTCTTGAATTTTACGCTCACCTTGGTGACACCCCTCTGATTGTGTGCTCCATAATCGCTAATCTCCTTGGAGCAGGGGCAGAGGGTGTTGATCGGCACAGCCACAGACACGATGAATTCTGTCATTCTGTTTGAACCATTCATGGAGCCGGAAAGACCACACATGTATTCCAGAAAGCTCTCCGTTCGGGTAACCGGCGCTTCCTTTTTGATAAAATAAGGGAAATGAATGCTTAGGTGGGCTGCTTCAGCATTCAGCCGATCTTTCATCTCCCGTAGAATATCAGGGAAGTCCTTCATGTTGATCATACTCTTGTTGCTGTGGAGAATTTCCACGAAGCGGCTCATATGGGTACCTTTATAATGGTGGGGCAGGTTGACATACATGTCGATAGTTGCGATCGTATGCTGAAACCCGTTTGCCTTGTCCAGGACAATGATGGGGTATTTTATATTCTTAACCCCCACCTTATCGATCTCAATCATCCGGTCGTCGGTCATGTTCTGAACATCAAGCATAACTATTACTGGGGCTCACGGTGCCCCCTCAGCAAGCAAAGCTCGCCGAGCCTCCCGTTCTCGCTCGCCGTGCGAGCTAGTTAACAACGGACCATCTATATAATGCTTTGTGTCTTCCATCTCTCTTCTTCCATGTCCATCTCAGCTTTTGCTGGGCTCACGCCTGTCACCCGCATGGGTGGTCGCCCCTTCCTTGCCTAAAATGGGAATGTTCTTAACTTTTCATCCCCCCCCAACTTCTCATCTTCTGCCTTTTGTTTCTGATCCTTGGGCCCTCGATTCCTTGAACTCTGCTCTATCCTATTCATGGTATGATGCCCACGCTGTTTCTGACTCCCAGACCCTCACTTCGGTTAGTCGAACCGGTCCATTTGCCGTCGTCTTCTTGAGTTCGCCATAAATGTACATGGCAATGAACTCAGAAGAACTTGCCTTTTGACTGAAGAAGGGGATATCATTAATGTACTTGTGATCCACTCCTTCAAGAATATGCTTGAGGTAATCTTTCAGGATCTTGAAATCAATTGCCATGCCACCCTTGTTAAGGTTTTTTCCTTCGAAGAGTGCCTCGACGAGGAAGTTGTGTCCATGAAGTTCCTCGCACTTCCCGTGATAATCTTCAAGCCTGTGGGCAGCGGAAAACGATTGTTTTACGCAGAGAGTAAACATGTTGATAATCTATACGCCTGGGAGTCTAAAGTCAACGATCTCTCGTCAAGGTGCACACATACAGCAACTCGCAGGCTGAAGTTGGGGTTGGAGCACAGAATAAAATAAGGTTAAGGCCAACCTGTTTCTTTATTAACCTTAACCTCAACCTAAGACCCTCTATTTTACGCGCAAATCTATTTCTTGATAGCCTTTTTAATCATGACGTACCCGTTTGTCGGACCGGGAATAGCTCCCTCAACGAGAAGGATATTGGTATCTCCTCTCACATCCACTATCTTGAGGTTCTGGACAGTAACTCTTCTGTTCCCCATATGGCCAGGCATCTTCTTGCCTCTATACGTTCTGCCCGGTGTCATATTCTGGCCGATGGAACCGCCATGCCTGAAGTACTCGTGGGTACCACGGGAGGCTGATTGACCCTTGAAGCCAAATTTCTTTATTACTCCAGCGAAACCTTTGCCTTTGGATGTGCCCGTAACATCAACGAATTCTCCTGGCTCAAAAATCTCGACAGTAATCTCAGCCCCCACTTCGTTTCCTTCCATATCTTCTGAGGTCATCCGGAATTCTTTCAGAAGTTTCACGGGCGCAACAGACCCTTTGCCGAAATGACCAGCAAGGGGCTTATTAATACGGGTAACCTTTTGCACTTCATCAAAGCCCAACTGGAGCGCGTCATACCCTTCTTTATCCGAAGTCTTTTTTTGAACAATCTTGCAAGGTCCCGTTTTAATGACAGTAACAGGTATGGCATGGCCGTGATCGTCGAAAATTTGCGTCATGCCGAGTTTTTTTCCAAGAAGTCCGAGTCCCATTTCCTTCACCTCCAAAAAAGTCATAAAGGATAGTAAAGAATCGTTGTAAAGTCAAGTGAATTTCAGTTATTATCTTGGAGCTCAGCCCTGCAGAAGTCCCGGAAGTTGTTGACACCAATGAAAAATTCACGCATCATGATAACCCAGTAATACTGCCCTTTCTTTGTTAGGTAAAGGGTGTTCCCGCGCTTCTTAAGCCCCCCAACCATCTGAAAAAAGGCGATCTCCGGCCAAAGACGTCTGTAGGCAGAAGCCCCGTGCCTGGTGGCCAAATAATCAAGGTCAAGTTTCATCCCGAAGAGTTTCATGAGAAAGTCATAGCGCAATCTTTCCACGAGGGAAAAATCCTTCTTCCCTGCTATGGGCAGGATGCCCTGGTTAATTTTTGTCATATATTCACGGATATCGAATGTGTTTGCGTAAGCGCTACCGCCAAGATACCCGATAGAACCGCTCCCAAGACCTGCATACTCCTCGAAGTTTACTACATATTCATCTATGGGAGCTTGGGTCCTAGAAAAACACCACGCAGTACTCGGTCGGTATTGCGAAGAGAGCATATCCACGATTCTTTCGTAAAAAGACCGTCCCCTGTTGTAGTTCACTACCCCCAGTTTTCGTTTCATTGCCGCTTCAGTGGAAGTTGACACCATGAGCGGATAATATGTTACTTGATCTACCGCAAGGTCAATAAGGGTGGAAAGGTCTTTGGTGAGGATGTCCATTGTTTGCATAGGAAAGTTGAAAATCATATCTATGTTGAGGGTTTGGAAGGCACCCTGGGTACTTCGGATACGTTCTGCAATCTCTTCTCCACTTCCGTATTTGTGGTAACGCTCGATCGTCTTTAGGAGGTCATTGTCGAAGGTTTGAACCCCCACTGAAAGGCGATTGACGCCAGACTCCTTCAGAATGCGGATATTTGTGTCAGTCAGGTGATTCGGGTTTGTTTCCACGGATATCTCGCTGATTGGGTAGGTTCTTTTTACAAGCTCGAGGGTTGCAGCAAGCTCATCAATGAGCACAGTGGGCGTTCCGCCGCCCACGTAAAGACCGTGAAAGGCATAACCCAAATCGCGGTACATAAGGATTTCCTTCCGTAATGCCTCAAAATATGAACGGGCGAGGTCGTCTCTGAAAGCTATCCGATTGAAGGAGCAATAGGGGCAGAGCTCTTCGCAAAAGGGAACATGTATGTAAAGCAGGGTGGGTGAATCATTGCTTTTGTCCGGTATGGTGGGTATCGAAGGGGACGAGAATCTTAGATAGCTCACATTCTTCTTTCGCGCAACATAGGAGATGAATTTTTCAACCAGCATGAGATTTGTGCCACAAGGGCTATAGAATGTAAAATGGAATAGCTAGAAAATCAAGAAGTTGTAACCACATTTTTCGAGGGGCAGTGGTTGAGTACCATCATGTCACGCGACAGCAAAAGCAGCCCAACACACGGGCGTGACAAGACGCAATCTTCATAAGTGATACGCAGGTCTTATACTGAAAAAGGAAATTTCCTGAGTATGTATCTTATAAGATCATATCTTTCCTGAAGAGAGAGGTCGAAGTAAAATCTGCTCCCTATCAGTATGCGAATTATTTTTTTTACCTTACTCTGTGCTATCATACTGTTCCATGAAAGCAATTTCTATACCAGGGAAATGAGATATCGCTCTTAGGCCTGAATGATGAATCGGCAAAAAGAATGTATTAATATTATTGCAGTGTTACTAAAATTAAATAGGAGCAACGATCCACCCTATTCTGGGGCATGGCTGCTTCAAACCAGACGGGTTGCTACATGAAGGGCAGGAAAACTACAAACTTTGTAGAAGATGATCTTTTAGAGAGAAAAAGGAAATCTGCTTAGAATGTATCGAATGAGGCTGTGTCTTTCCGGGAGACTCAAATCAAAGTAGAACTTGCTGCCTATCAGTATGCGAACAATCTTTTTTACACGTTTCTCATCAAAACCATATCTCATGTGACCTGCATTCTCGACATCCATGTATTTCATCATCACTCCTTGGAATGAATCTCTTTTTAGTCAACTATCTATTCTATTATTTGATCGGCTTGTATGGAGAAAAGTTAATGGCTATTCCTGGGGCTCTCGCAACCCCCTCCGCGAACAAAGTCTCCACCCGATCAGTGGGTACCCGGCCCCCCTTCTCGCGAACTGCGTTCACTGAATAGATGCTTACTAGTCTTGTGTTGGTGATTCGTACCCTTGAATCCTCGACCCTTGGATCCCTGAATCCTGCTCTATTTAGTAATTGATCAGAATTTCCTGGTCAAATTGTAAGTTTCCCTTTGTGTTTTTTCCAAAGGAGAGAAAGACTGAATATGATCGCATATTTTCAATGTTCCTTTTGATTCTCTCATATGACGGGGCTTTCTTGGAGACATGAATATGTTTATCCGGTTTTTGGTTGGCATCTGCTATTTTAGCCTTTAATATATGTTTCAGGTCGTTCTTGTCGAAAGCCGTAAAAGATTTCCAAGTGCTTTCTTGGACAAGAAAGCTCATTTTGGGATCTTCTGTCGCTGCCCCGGTAACAATAAATTTACAGTTTTTTGTCTTGAGACAATCGTTCACCTTGCTGTTTCCCCTAGCTGCATTCACGTACGTGGTATTTAATAGAAAGATAACAATTATCGAGACAATTGCAGGAATAGATGTTCTCATAGTACCCCCCCTGGTGTTTCTTCAAGAAACAAAAACCAATAGTATCAAAGGCTTTCCCTGATGTCAACCATATTTTTGCCAGCCAAATACATTGATTATGCGGTTTTTGTGTGGTAAAAATTAAGCACATGCCTGAAAAAGAGTTGCTCAGAAAAATCCCTAAAGTTGATGAAATCTTAAAACACCATAACTGGAAGAGGCTCGTTGCAGCATACCCCGAAGATCTTTCCAAGGATGTTCTTCGCGAAACTCTTGATGCTTTGAGACGAGAGATCAAGACGGGCGAGGCAAGCTCCATACCCCCCATTTCAGAAATAATTCTCATCACTGAAAAAGGACTTGTTGCATCTACAAATCCACTCCTGAAAAGGGTAATTAACGGGACTGGGGTAATCATTCATACAAACCTCGGCAGGTCGCTCCTGGCAAAATCTGCAATTGAAGCAGTCATAAACGCAGCTTCCCATTATACAAA
>Ga0326726_10004861_pt1 | contig 12241 bp, 14 predicted proteins | sample MHFenrmetagenome_2_FD_207603 | JGI IMG/M metagenome (GOLD analysis project Ga0326726, IMG submission 207603) | Lab enriched peat soil microbial communities from Michigan Hollow, Ithaca, NY, United States - MHF15MN | ecosystem: Environmental > Terrestrial > Soil > Wetlands > Peat | place: USA...
GTCATCTGCGCAGTGTCGCACGCAACCTCAGGCCCGGCGGGATCTATGTGATCGAGGCCAACCACCCCCGCCACGTCTTCCGCATGGAGCGTCCGCCGATGATGGATTGGGGGACGCGCATCAACGGATCGGTGCTGCCGATGTCATGGAGCGGCGACTGGGAAGCCGAACGCAATGGCACACGGGTGCGTTTCCACTGGGGCTCGGACGATGGCGGTTACGATCCGATCGCGCAGATTGCGACGTCACGTGTCCGGATCGAGATGATCAACAACGGATCGTCGCGCGTCTGGGAATTCAAGGATCCCGACCGCTACCTCACGCACCAGGAACTTCTGCTTCTCATCGAGAAATCCGACGCGCTCGAACCGGTGGCCTGGCTGGGCGGCCTCGACTTGTCGCGCACCTTCGACAACTCCGACAAATCGTCGTGGATGGTGCCGGTGCTGCGCCGGAAGTAATCGGCACGAAAATGCAGTTATCGGCGGTCTCGACCATCTCTATTTCTGCCGACTCCCCAGGAGCGTCTCATGGACCCCAACGAATTCCGCACCGTCGGCCATCGGCTGATCGACATCCTCGCCGATCAGATGGCCTCGATCGAAGAGCGGCCATTGTTCCCCAAGATCGCACCGCGCGCGCTCCATGATCTGTTCGATGAGCCGCTGCCACAGAACGGCACGCCGCTCGATCAGATCGTCACCGAGCTGGAGCAGAAGCTTCTCCCCAATTCGGCGCAGATCAATCATCCGGGGTACTTCGGCCTGATCACCCCGACACCGGCTCCGGCGGGGGTTCTTGGTGATTTGGTCGCATCGTCGCTCAACCAGAACGTCGGCGTCTGGTCGAGCAGCCCGGCCGCGACCACAATGGAACGGCGCGTGGTCCACTGGTTGACCGATCTGATCGGATACGACGATCAAGCGGGCGGCAATCTCACCAGCGGAGGCATGACCGCCAATTTCATTGCTCTCAAACTCGCCCGCGATTGGGCCACACAGGATCGGGCGCAGCATGACGGTGTGACTCAGCCTCTGGCGGTGTACACGTCCGAAGAGCGCCATGTCTCGGTGGACAAATCCGCCGATGCCATCGGGATTGGACGCAAGGGGCTGCGTGTCATCCCTACTGATGATCTGTTCCGCATCGACTTGGAGAAGCTCCAAGCCGCCATCGCCGAGGACCGTCGCAATGGCGTGCGCCCGATTGCAATCGTCGCCATGGGCGGCAGCACCAACACCGGCGTCATCGATTCACTCGTCGAATTGCGCGAGATTGCCGACCGCGAGCATGTGTGGCTGCATGTCGACGCCGCCTATGGCGGCGGCATGCTCCTCTCAGAGCGGCATCCCGGCGTCCTCGACGGCATCGCCTTGGCCGATTCGGTGACCATCGACCCGCACAAGTGGTTCTTCGCGCCGCTCGACGCCGGCGCGGTGCTGGTCAAGGACGGTTCCCGTCTGACCGCCTCGTTCGGCATCAAGCCGCCGTATCTCACCGACCGCTACGGTGAGAGTCGCGAGCGCTACAATTTCTATGTCCACGGATTTGAGCAGTCGCGCCGTTTCCGTGGACTCAAAGTCTGGATGGGATTGAAACACTTCGGCGCAGCGCAGATCGGTCGCTGGGTCGACGCCAACATCGATCAGGTCTTGCATCTCGACGAACTCTGCCGCCGCGATCCCGACTTCGCGGTCGCGCGCAAACCGCTACTGTCGGTGATCTGTGTGCGCTATGTCCGTCCCCATCTCAGCGAGGACCAACTCGGAGCCCTGCACGCCGACGTCGCGCGTCGCATCGAAGAGCAGGGGCGCTTCTGGTTCGCGACCACATTCCTGAAGGGGAAGTGGTATTTCCGTATCTGCCCGGTGAACTTCCGCACCAAGCGCGAGCACATGGATGAGTTGTTTCAGCTTCTGAAGGACGAATTGAAGCGATCGGTCGAATAGGTCCTATCCGACCTATACCCTGAACGCAAAGACGGGACGAAGCATCTCGCTTCGTCCCGTCGCACACACGCGCAAGGAGAGCGCGGCGTCAGATTACGGGGAGAAACCTAACGCCGATCCTTCAAATCCTCGCGCAGTTGACGCAATTGCTCGCGTAAGTCACGCATCTGCTCTTCGAACTGTTGACGCCAGTCATCGCCGCTTCCCCGCATCGCGTCGCGGAGATTGTTGCGGAGTTCCTGCATCCCGGCGTTGTCCGAACGGGAATGGAAGCGGAGGGGCGCACCGATGCCTGACCAAGTGTCGTCACTCTGGACCGTGACGTCCACGGTCTTCATCTCGTTGACGCCGCGCGCGACCATAATCGTGGCCTTCTCGCCGTCTTCTTTCTTCGCAATCGCCCGGCGCACGCCGTCCACGTCATGGACCGGCTTGTGATCAACCTCAAGGATAATGTCTCCCGCCTGCAAACCGGCCTTCGCCGCCGGACCGTCCTTCACGACCTCGTTGATGAGTGCGCCGCCATCCTTAAGTCCAAAGTGCTCGGCCAACTGATCGGACATGTCATAGAGCGACACGCCGATGTGAGAGGTCGAAAGCTGACCCAGGGAAAAGGCGTAAGCGCGCGGGGGGCGAGGAGTGTCCGGGGCATCCGGCGAGTCCGGCGCATCCGGGACATCGGGTGTTTCGAACGAACGTGGAGTCTGGGGCGCCCGCGGCGCGCGAGGCGCGCGGAAATTGAAGCTGTAGTCGGAACCCGGTGTGCCGCTCCACGACCAGTCCGAGTCCTTCTCTTCGCCAATCTCCACCGGGATCGTCTGCTGCTTCCCGTCGCGAAGGATGACTAGGTTGACCTTCGTCTTCGGCGCCGTGTCATCGATCATCCGGGTGAGCCGCCGAACCGTGGTGGCATCCTTGCCATCATACTTGAGGATGACATCCCCTTCTTTCAAGCCCGCGTCTTCGGCCGGGGAGCCTTCGACAACACCATTGACCATCACTCCGTCGGTCGATGGCAGTTTCTCCGAATCCGCCAAATCACGGTCGATGTTTTGGATGTAGACCCCCAACCAGCCGTTGGCATCGTCGGAGGTGTCCTTCTTGGACTGGGCATAAGCCGCCGACAGAGCGAAAGCGACGACGACAACAGCCGCCACGCCGACGCTTGCAACCGCCACCCAGTGCCTCTTCAGCCAGGTCTTGTCTTGCATCAATGCCTCCCTTGGCACAGACAAATCGTTGCCGACCGGCATTTTCCTTTGTTCTGTTCTACCGGCTGACCTTTTTTTACGTAACGGCCTTGGTCGGGTTCCGTCTTTCTGACCCACAGGGTCCGAGTTGGAGAACCGCCTTTTGTTAGACGCACAGCGTAACGGGTGGGTAGCCACGCCATGAAAATTGAACTGAAGCGGATCGGTGTATTCTCCGGGGTCAAGACGCTCTTCGTTTTGGGGGGCGTGGCCGGATTTCTGATCGGACTTATGGAATGGATGCTCCTGGCTATGATTTCCGGCGCTACGGGCGATCTGTCGTCGGGGCTCAACGGCCTCGACCAGACCGGGTTATCCGACCTGATCGCCGGCGGCATCGGGGCGTTGGGGCTGTTCCTGCCGCTATTCAGCGCCTTCGCCGGCGCCGTTGGGGGAGTGGTCTTCGGCACCATCCTGATCGGCTGCTACAACGTGATATCGCGGGTCATCGGCGGCGTGGAAGTCGAATGGTCTGAGGTCGAAACCCAGGCCCACGCCAGTTTCGCTCCCTCACGTTCCTCCTCCCCGGGCGCTGCCACTCCATTGCCGAGTTCGATGCCATCGCCGACGCCACCCACCACCCCGCCGACAAGCGAGCCGGAACGTCGGCCGCCGGCGATGTACGAATGAGGATGCCGTTCGATGTTGCATGTACTCCTGAAGGGTGGTGCGAACCCATGCAACACACATCAAGACTCCCAGCTTTTGGTAGACTTGTAGGGTGGACTCTGCCCACCAAAAAGAGCAGGCTCGGCGGGAGCCTCGCCCTCCCCCATCGGCGGACATCTATGTGCCTGTCAGCCCTTGGGCTGACGCTCCTGCTGATGACCTCATCGGCATATGCCTTAGAGCCGATGCCGCCGATCATGAAATCGCTGCTCAAGATCTTCCCCGAGGAGAACGGCCGTTTTGTCGACGAGCCATTCGGTGCCGACCCGCACACCCCCGATCAGGCCAAGCAGTTCTTTGAGACCTTTCGCGTGGTTGTGCCGACGGTCGACGATCTCGAGAAGAATCTCGCCCGCCTCTTCGCCGCGGCGCCCGATCTACCGGTGAAGAAGATCACCCGTTACGACAAAGATCCCGGCGCGCCGGGATTGCCCGGATTTCGCGGCATCTGGTGTCAACTGGAGGACGAAAAGCAGATTGGATTCACGATTCTCACGGTCAATCAGAACCGTTTCCTCATCTGGGCAAAGATGGCGTATTGCCCGTCGCTTGCGGTCGACAGCATCAACCAGAAGGCGCGCGATCAGTATGCCCGCGATGTCTCGCAGTATTTGGCTGGCATCGACATGAAGGTCCCGGAGAACGATCCGCCGCAGGCGAGCGCGCGGGGGCTGCCGCAGGAGATGGAATTATTGCCTCCGCTCCCACCGGTCGTTCGAAACAACGCTCTCGACCCTCGGTATGGCCCAAGCAATCTGGCAACGATCCGGGCCTGGGGTCTATCGGGAGTCATCGCATTCGTCCCAGATTCAAAGCTGCTCGACTCAATTGAAAGTGCCGCTCCAGATACTCTCTGGGACAACCCCGATCGCGCATTCATCCAGCACGAGTTTGACCCAGCGCATGATCCAGATAGCCCTGCGCTCCAAACGCTGTCCAGGGTCATCTTTGACAGTCTAAGTGTGGGAAGTTATTTGTTCGTCATGGACCGTTTTGGGCGGGTCCGATTTCGAGAGTCGGGCGGATTCGAGATAGGTGTTCCTATAACAACCTACTTCCCGCTCGCGCCCATACTGACAAATGGCATCTTCATCGTGGGTCGCTGCTGTGCGTATCGGCCCAAGCAAGAAAACGTGCTAACCGATGTCGGCACGTACTTTGGGCCATATTTCTATTCGCGATATGATGCTGTCGCCTTGGCCAGTGCCTCCCTCCGAACTGACGAACACCTCACGACGATTGGACATTTCCTAGCTGTGGTTCGCCAGTTACAGCTTCCGATTGACCCGCCTCATGGCATCCACGTTCGAAAATTCGTCTTGCCGTGGAATTAGCCTCTGGGAATCTGCCGCAGTCTCTAAGCAAGTGATGGAATCTCAGTCTGATCCCGCTTTGCTTTCCGGGAGAGCGAGGCACCGAAGGTGCCGACCCGACCCTTGGAGGTGGGCTAAGCCCACCCTACAGGCGTAGCGTCACGGCCTGTCGAAGATCCCGCCTTGCGGGGCCGTGCCTGGACGCGGTGGCAAGCGACACATGACCAACGACCCATCCCTATTCGAATCCGAGCCGCATGAACCGCTGGCGGCGAGGATGCGTCCGCGCTCGCTCGATGAGTTTGTCGGGCAGGAGCACCTGCTTGGCCCGGGCAAACCGTTGCGCCGCGCCATCGAGACCGATCACATCGGCTCGATGATTCTCTGGGGACCGCCGGGATCGGGCAAAACCACCCTCGCCCGCCTCATCTCCAAGACCACCGGCGCCGATTTCATCCTCTTCTCCGCCGTGCTCTCCGGGGTCAAAGAGGTCCGTGCCGCGGTTGAACGCGCCGAGAAGCGCCGCGCCTTCGATGGCGGACGCACGATCCTCTTTGTTGATGAGATCCACCGCTTCAACAAGGCGCAGCAGGATGCCTTCCTGCCCAATGTCGAGGGCGGCACGCTCATCCTCATTGGCGCCACGACCGAAAACCCGTCGTTCGAGGTGAACTCCGCCCTTTTGTCGCGGATGACGGTCCACATCCTCAATCAACTCACCGACGAGGAACTTGCCCGCATTCTCAAAATGGCGATGTCCGATTCCGAACGCGGCTTGGGCGACATGAAAATCCAGGCCAGTGACGATGTGCTAGCTTTGATGGCGGCATTATCCAATGGCGATGCCCGTCGGGCCCTGACCCTGTTGGAAACGGCGGCCAACGATCTCGAATCCCGCGGAGAGAAATCGGGCACGATTTCCACCGAGCTGATCCGCGACATCGTCCAGCGCAAGACCGAGCTGTATGACAAGACCGGCGAAGAGCATTTCAACCTGATCTCGGCTTTGCATAAGTCGTTGCGCGGCTCCGATCCCGATGCCGCGCTCTATTGGCTCTACCGCATGCTTGAGGGGGGTGAAGATCCGCTTTACATCGCCCGACGGCTTGTCCGTTTCGCAGTCGAAGACATCGGCTTGGCTGACCCGCGGGCCCTGACCATCGCCCTGGCCGCCAAAGACACCTACCACTTCCTCGGCACCCCCGAGGGGGAACTGGCCTTGGCTGAGGTGACCCTGTACATGGCGGTCGCGCCCAAGTCGAATTCGGTGTACACCGCCGAAAGGGCGGTTCAGGCCTCGATCCGGGAGAATCCGTCGCTGCCGGTCCCCATGTGGATTCGCAACGCGGTGACCAGCCTGATGAAGCGGGTTGGCTACGGGCAGGGGTACTTGTACGCCCACGATTTCGACGATGCCATGGTCGACCAGGAATATCTCCCCGACCGTCTGTCAGGGACGCGGTTTTACCACCCGTCCGATCGCGGCCTCGAGGAGCGCATTCGTTTACGCCTCACTGAGATTGCCCAACTGAAGTCGAAATTTCGCTCGGAACACCCCGAAAACCCGCAAAAGACCGAGTAAGGACCTCAGCCCCACCTGCCGATGCAGAACAAGTGAGCGAGGAGGCATTTTTCGCTGGAACGGTGGGTGGGGTAGCCCTAATATCCCCGGTGAGTTGGATCGGCGGCACGAAAACGCCTTACGAGACAGGAGAAGACATGGCCATGTTCAAGTCTAAGGACGAGGACGGCGAGGTCTTTGACGGAGGGTCGGACAAGATGAATACTATCATCGGCAAAGACACAGTCATTTCCGGTACAATGGAAGTGTCAGGCACCTTGCGCGTCGACGGCGTCGTCAAAGGCGATGTTCTAGTCTCCGACACCATCGCGGTCGGCCCGACCGGGTCAGTCGAAGCCAACGTGCAAACCAAGAACGCGGTGATCTCTGGAGGAGTGAAGGGCAACATCCACGCCTCCGAACGCGTTGAGCTGCAGGCCAAAGCCAATATTACCGGCGACCTGGTCACCAAGTCGTTGGTGATCGAACAAGGCGCCGTTTTCCATGGCAATTGCAACATGAAGCAAGTTCCCGCCACTCCGAATGTGAACATCGGGGCGAGTGCACCTCCCAAGCCCGAGGCGATGCGTATGCCCATCCCCCCGGCTCGAGCAATCCCCGAAACAGCCGATAAAACCCGATAGGGAATCTCCGGATTCCCCCAGGTGTGTTCAAAACACCGCCCATTTGTTGACAAGAAGTCAACATGCTTGGGCGCATGGTGTTACCAATTGATTGGTGACCCAAGAAAGGGTGTTTTCCACACTCCGTTTTCCACACGGGGTGTCGATAATCTCCAAGAGAGACTATGCAACTCTTCGATGCCATCCTTCCAATCATCGCCAGCGCATCGTTTCTCTTGGGGCTGGGAGCTCTTCTCATCCTGCTGGTTCAGATCCTCCGCATCGCCCGCTTGGGAAAGCGCGAGAAGAAGTATCGGCTGATCGGGTGGCAGTCGGACCTGCGGCGCGGTCTCATTATCGTCGTCGCATTGATGGCCGTCTCAGCCGGCAATATGGTTTTCTGGGTGAATCATGAACTGCGCATGTACCTGCCGATGCACGAGGGGATGCCACTAGGTATGATCTCCACACTCAATCCCGAGCATCCGAAGGAACTGCCGCGCGTGATCTACTCCACCACCGATGAGTCGGGGAATCAGACCTTCGAAGTGTTCGGCCGGCGCACGCTAACGTTCCGGGTTTTTGGAGAACGGATTAGCTGGTCAAAGAAGCTCGCGAAATTGGGGCTGGAAGATTTCTTCAAAGTCACGCGGCTGGAGTTCATGCCCGACGAGATGCTGACCGATCCGGAACGCACACCGTATGTCTCTTCCGTCCGCCACGGCTCGACTGATCTATACGCGAGCATTAGCAAATTCGATTCCTGGCTGCCCTTTGTCAGCATCGATACGCTCGCCTCACTTCCCATCTCGCCGCCGACCGATTACTCGGGCAATCTCTACGTCGATGGCTCGGTGTTGGTCTTGCGGTAGAGCAATCCGTTCGAGGGTTTCTCAACACTCGAGCGCACATACAGCATGAGCCCATACCAAAAGAAAGCCCCCGGCAGAATGTCTCTGCCAGGGGTTGTTGGCGTCGTCGTGAGAATTAGATCTTCTTGACGTTCGCAGCCTGCGGACCCTTTTGGCCCTCAGTCACGTCATACTGCACGCGGTCACCCTCGTTCAGACTGCGGAAGCCTTCGGCGGCGATGGACTGATGGTGCACGAAGACGTCCTTGCTGCCGTCATCCGGGGTAATGAAACCATACCCCTTGGAATCGTTGAACCATTTCACTTTGCCCTGCGGCATGTTGCGTATCCTTTGCATCTCGGGAACGAGACGGCGTTCCCACCCGTTGGCCCCGACGGCCGTTGAAACCCGTCAATCTCTTCCGTGAGTGCCGTCGGTCATTAGCCTTGCGGACAATCTGAGAAAAGTCGGAGGTTTCGTGTTCTCATGCTTAAGATACGACGCTTGAGCATGAAAGTCGAGCGCAGATCGGACTGTGCGAAACCTCGAAACCCTCGATCGGTTGACGATCTCAAACGTTATTCACTCGCCGATTCGCGGTTTTCGTTGGTATCAGACCTAACGGCCTGCTACTTTATGTGAGATTGGTGACGCAATTTTTCGAAGCGGGGCAGTTCGCCCCTCTCAAGGAGCCAGGTATGGTAGGTAACACAAATAGACGCAGTCCCACGCCAAGGCGGAGATCGGTATCGGGGCCAACCCCGACAGCCCCGGCGACGGGTCGGCGAGTCAAACGGCACCCATCACAGGACGCACACAAATCGACGAAGCGGGTCATATCCAACACCGGTCCCAGAGCCAAGGAAGTGCTGCGCAGCACCACCGCCCGCCATCACATCGCCCCCACCACGAAGAAGTCCGCCGCCTTTAGCCTTGTGGCACCCGGTGGAACAACGGTTGCCATCGCCGGGACCTTCAGCAATTGGGAGCTGCAGCCGATGACCAAGGGCGTGGATGGCGTCTGGCGGATCACGCTGCAATTGGCGCCGGGGCTGCACGAGTATCGATTTCTGGTCGATAGCGAATGGCGGGAAGACCCCAACAATCGCCGCAAAGCGATCAATGACCTCGGGGGCTTCAACTCGGTGTGCGAAGCGATGTGAAAACGCGGCCTTAGCTCTTCGCCACAGTCCAATCGAACACCACAATTGAAGCTGCTTCATGGATCGCCCTTGCCGGATTCTGCCGTGGCGCCGGAGTTTCTGGGTGTGATGTCGGCCTATACTCGCGGACAAGAAAAGGCCCCGGGCGGGGTCTTCTTGCCCGGGGCTTTGCTTTGCTTTGCTTTGCTCTGATCAATCTCAATAGCTAGAATCTACGAACCGAGGCAGCACGCGGTCCGTTCGGGCCTTCCATGACTTCGACCCGTACGCGGGCTCCGATGGCCAGAGTGCGGGGACCGTCACCTCGAATTGCCTCGCGATTCACGAAGACATCCGAGTCACCGGCCCGCGCAATCAAGCCGTTCCCAGAACCATCGTCGAATGACTTCACGACGCCTTCGATGAACACCGTAATCTTCTTGTGGGGTGATTCTCTCATGATGCGCATCCTCTGGTTTTGGGGACAACTCGGTGACCCCAATCCGTTGGCCCCGATGGCCGCCTTCTTTGACGGCTTTCAGAGTCTATGCACGGCAGCCGCGCACGGCCCATTCAATCCCTCGACCAACTGAAATCGCACGCGATCGCCAGCGGCCAGGGTGCGAGCACCCTCATGCTTGATCGCCGCACGGTTCACGTAGACGTCTCGGCTACCATCGCGGGCAATCACGCCCTTCCCGACGGCGTCGTCGAATGACTTCACCGTGCCCTCTGTCATCACCGCGGCCTTTTGAACGAAGGTTCCTCCCATAAGGCACATCCTCTCGTTGCAGGGACAAAACGGTGTCCCCCGGCCGTTGACCAAGTTGGTCGGACGATCCTAACAGTTAGAATCTGCGCACCGAGCAGACATGCGGACCTTCGCGGCCCTGAATGACCTCGAACACCACTCGGTCTCCCAGCGCGAGAAAGCGGGGATCATGGCTTTGGGGTTCTCTCTGTTCCACAAAAAGCTCCCGACCGCCCCCCTGCGCCACGTATCCGAACCCCTTGCCGGCATCGAATGATGTCACTGTACCACTGACCATCACGGGCGCGTTTGTTTCACTGGACCCTCTCATCACGTACTTCCTCTCACCACCGGGACGAAGCGGCGCCCCCCCGTCCCGGATTCGCTGGTCGGTTCTAGACGTCCTACAGCTTGCGCACGGAAGCGGCGCGCGGTCCCTTCGGACCCTCGGTCACTTGGAACGACACACGATCGCCCGTGACAATGCTTGCCGCATCGAGAATGGCTTCCTGATGCACAAAGACTTCCTTGCCACCCTCCTGGGTGATGAAGCCGTATTTCCGGCTTTGATCGAAGGACTTGACGGTCCCTTCGACGGTCGCAGCCGATTTGCTAACGTTGGTTTCTTCCATGACACACGTCCTTTGCTTGCCGGGGATGAAACGGCATCCCCAGTCCGTTGGCCCGGACGGCCGGTGAAACCGGTTGAGTTTTCAGTGAGTGTCCGTGGAAGGCTAAAGCACGGTCAGCCCAAGAAAAGTCTAAGGCTTCGCTTTACAGATAGGTTATACGTGGCGCGGCGCTGGAAACATGAAAATACCTGAGACAATCGCCGAGCATGATGAACGGCATGGCCTTAATCGTCAAGCTGCTCGGTGCGCGCCATCGCCTAAGTGGCGACAATCGATCGTGGAGGCGCGTTACGCTCTAGTGGTATTCGCCGGATTGTGATCCGAGCACCAAGCACGCAAGTGCGACGAGCTGATCACTGATTCCCGGGCCTTAACCTCGCCAATCACGGTCCCGCAAACACAGCAGCGGACTCGCGTGATGGGTCCTGATCCGAGGTACACCTTTGGACGCGGCTTATGTGTAAATGAAGTCGATGCCATGTGTGCTCGTTTCCCGCTCCCCTGCGTGTTCACACCTCCGGCTGGAGGCATGCCATTCTGAATGTCAGTGTCTACAGCTTGACAACATTCGACGCTTGCGCGCCTTTCGGACCCTCGACCAGATCGTACTGCACCCGGTCCCCTTCAGTTAGGCTGCGGAAACCGCCGGCCTGAATGGACTGATGATGCACAAACACGTCCTTGCCGCCGCTCTCTGGTGTGATAAATCCGTAACCCTTGGCATCGTTAAACCATTTCACAACACCTGCCGCCATGCGACACGTCCTTTTGTACTCGGGAACGATAGGGCGTTCCCATCCTTGTGGCCCGGACGGCCATTGAAACCCGTCAGGCTCTTCCGGGATTGCCGTCAGCGGTCAGCCTTGCGGACAGTCTAAGAAAAGTCGGAGGTCTCGTTTTCCAATGCTAATATAACCTAAGAACCGGCGAAAGTCGAGAACCGAATGAGAGATTCGGCCTGCCAATCTGATCTTAACTGGGTGCGCGGCAAACGGCTCGCACCTCAAAGCGACGTATGCAGGAGCCCGCAGTCCTACCGTGAACCGATGCGGATGTAGAGCACCGCTCCTGTGAGATCCTGCGAGGTGTATCCGGGGAGATGGGTGCTTATCGGAAAGCGATACCCTACAGCCAGAGACAGTATTCTGAGCGGCGTTTTCCATCCGGAAAGCCTCGCCGTTGGAGCGGCGCGGAGCCCAATCCAAGGCTCAAGTAGGGCATGAGAATCAGTCTGCTTCGTAGTTTGACCACCGGGAACTCGACGAAACCTATGAAAAGCGCGCTCAAACCCAATTGTGAGCCCGACTGGCAAACATGTCTGCCCCTGCCACGCGCCGCTGTACTCGTAATCCAACGCAATCACAGCCATGTGCTCCCAGTCGTACGCCGCGGAATCTGGATAACTGTAATCCATACCCCAAGAGTCGCCGAGCAAGCGGAGCCTTATGCGCATGTCTCGCGCAACTCTCAGACCGATCCACGGTCCTCCATACGAGTCT
>Ga0326726_10004862_pt1 | contig 12238 bp, 14 predicted proteins | sample MHFenrmetagenome_2_FD_207603 | JGI IMG/M metagenome (GOLD analysis project Ga0326726, IMG submission 207603) | Lab enriched peat soil microbial communities from Michigan Hollow, Ithaca, NY, United States - MHF15MN | ecosystem: Environmental > Terrestrial > Soil > Wetlands > Peat | place: USA...
GGTATGGGCATCGATAAGTCGGATGTCAGGCTGGTCGTCCATTTCGACATTCCGGGAAGTGTGGAGGCCTATTATCAAGAGGTCGGGCGGGCTGGTCGCGACGGCCGACCGGCTGCCTGCTGCTTGTTGTTCCATGAGCGGGATCTGGCCACGCAGGAATACTTCATTCAGCAGGCGGCACAAGATCCTGAAGGTGCAGATCGTGCCGAGCGGATGAGGACGTTACTTCAGGAAATGCTGGCATATGTGTCGGTATCGGACTGCCGGCAGCTCGCAATTCTTGAGTATTTCAGCGATGAAGATGAGCGGGCTCTGGGCCCCTGTGGCCTCTGCGATCGCTGTGTTGCGCCTGTCCGGCAACCGAGCAGAGGGGTTTCGCACGACGATGCCGCTTCCGCGAAAGCCGTCTTAGAAACTGTGTCCTGGTGTAGGGGTCGGTTCGGCGTGAGTCGAATTGTCGAGATTCTTCGCGGAAGCCGTTCGAAAGCGATGCAGGCTTATGGCGCGGAAGACTGTCCGACATACGGGATGTGTCGGGCACGCTCGAAATTGTCTGTGACCGGTCTGGTGAGAGAGTTGATCGACTCAGCCTATCTTCAGGTCGAAGGCACGGAATATCCGATTCTCGATGTGGCGCACAAGGGGCGGGAGATCCTACAAGGGATCGGTGCAGTGGTATTGAGGCAGGCAGAAGAGCCGCACCCTGATTTACCGGTGACAAAGCCGTTCCGAGAGAAGGCCCTGCCCGCGGTCGTTCTGCGAACATCGCCGGCGGACCCGCAACTCTTTGAACGGCTCAAGCAACTTCGCACGGAGCTTGCCGAGGAAGAGGGCGTTGCGGCCTTTCTAATTTTTCATGACAAAACTCTAAAGGCCATTGCCGGGCACAAGCCCGTGACACCCGCTGCCCTCATGGAGGTTCCAGGCATCGGCGCTCTGAAGGCAGAACGCTATGGCCGTCGAGTGCTGGAAGTGGTGAAGGGGGATATATAGCTGACGGCTATTTAAAATTCCCTGCTTGTGCGAAACGTGCCTGCAGTTCTCCGTAGGTTTTCGTCACCGGAAACTGCGGGAACTCCTTGGGCAGGTGATCCGGAGGGCAGAAGAAGAATCCCGCGTGGGCCTCTCCTAGCATAGCGGTATCGTTGTAAGCATCGCCGGCGGCCAGGACATGGAAGTTGAGGGACTTCAGCGCTGCCACAGAATGTTTTTTCTGGTTCTGCATCCTCATGTGGTAATTGACGATGCGGCCGGCTTGATCGATCTCCAACTGGTTGCAAAAGAGCGTCGGGAATCCCAGCTGGCGCATCAGCGGATGGGCAAATTGATAGAACGTATCGGACAAGATAATCACCTGGCATCGCTCGCGGAGCCAAGCGACAAAGTCCACGGCGCCGTCAAGCGGGCCCATCTTGTCGATGACACCCTGGATATCGTGAATGGTGAGTTTGTGTTTATCCAGAATGGCCAGGCGCCGTTTCATCAAGGCATCGTAATCCGGCATCTCCCTGGTGGTAATTTTCAGTTCGTCGATGCCGGTCTTGAGCGCAACGTTGATCCAGATCTCCGGCACCAACACTCCTTCCAGATCTAAACAAACGATCACAGGTTTTTGCATTCGCGTGTCTCCTTTGGGGTCAGTGATCAGTGATGAGTTATGAGGTTGCAACTCCTTCGCCTTTCACTCATCATCCATCACCGATCACACGTCACTTCCTCTGAAACGCTTGGCTTAAAAACCGCCACATGTGGTCAAGTACCTGGTCTAAAAGCGCTGAGCCTGGCCAGGTCCGTCGGGATTCCTCTTCGTGCCGTTCGGCCCATTCTAGGGCCATCGGGAGGGGGATGAGTCGAGGGGGAGAGTTGGTCAGGGTTCCCCAGGCCAGCCCCAGGATGGAACTGATTCGCATCGAGACCGGTAGGGGTGTGACTGGATTCTGCACCAGGTCCTGGCAGAGTTCTGCCGGCGAGGTAACGAGAAGTTCCCGGCAAGCGGCCGGTCGCGCTTCGTAAATTGAACAGAGTTCATTCTCTAAGTAGGGACAAGGCATTCTCAACGCGTAGTAGGACCGATTGATCGGGTCGAGTTCTTCGTCCGGCACCGGCCTGTTGGTCTCTGCAACATCGTTGAGCCGATCCCACAGACCCGCCCGCTTCAGGCTATCCTTCCTGTCGCTCAGGCGGTTCAATAGAAGGGCGCGTCGATCCGTCGGCAGCTGTTCCACATAGTCTCGCAGCACGAACGCTTCCGGAGCAGAGAGTGGAACCAGCATGCGGCAACAGGCGGCGCAGCCTATCCGGCAGGAAATGGTCTGGCCTGCCTCGGTGGCGTGCTGGATCTCCAGTTGTGCGGCTTCCTCTCCCAGCCGGCGCGTAATCGGGACAATCGCCGTGATGGGGATGAATCCTGTCGGCACATCGATGGCCGTAGTCAGCCGTCCGACCGGGGTATTCAGCGCAACTTCAAATCGTTCGACCATACAACCCTGAGCCTCGTGTGCCTGGGCTTGAACCGTTTCCGGTTGGCATCATAGAGAACCGTTCGACGGCTGGTCAACCGCACAGCCCGCGCAGGATAGCCGTGCGAGACAGGCGGGACACGCGCGACAAGCGAGAATGGCGCGATCCGAAGTTCGAAGTTCAGGGTTCGACGTTCCGAAAACCTCGAACTTCGGACCTCGAACCCACGCCCGTCTTGCACGCGCGCCGGTTCTTGCTCCCTTTTCGTGACAGCCGCATAATGTGGGCAAAGGAGAACGGCATGGCGTTGTCCGGTCATGTGGTGGGCTTGCTCAAAGAGTACATGCGGGATCTGGTCGAGCAGGCAAAGCAGGAGACGGCGGCCCATGCTTCCTTTGGTTTCTCCCTTACACCCTATCGGTCGGATCAAGCCTTATCCGATTTGTTGGCCATTCTGGACGATCGTATCGAATCCGAAGGGGTGCAGGTCGGATTGCCGGAGGGGTTTCTTCACCAGATGTGGGGACTCTGTAACGACGCCCGTGCCGAGGTGACGGAACGCGTATGGTTGGATATGAACAGCAGCGACCAGCCATCGTCGAAGGCCAGGGTTCGAGAATTAACCTATCGCGCGCTGTTGGCCGTTCTCGAAACCTCAGACTAGCAGGATGCTGAAAAAATCCACCAGCGTAAGAAGACCGTTATTTGGTTTGTTTGGTCTGTCTCGTTTGTTTGGTTGAGCAAGACCAATTCGATAAACTAAACAAACCAGATGAACCAGACAGACCACACACGAAGTGGACGATCTTTGTGAGTGTCCTGCTAGAGTTTTCCTGCCAGCCAATACACAATAATGCCGGCCACTTCCGTAACCGCTGTCGTGGTGTGTTGTAACGCGGTATCGTTCGGCAAGAAATCAAGCAGGTCGATGTTGTCCCAGCCCTCTCGCGGCAGGTTCTGTGCGACATAGTCGCAGGGGGCCGGCGTGACACGGAAGCCTTGCTTGGTGAACACAGGGACCGCGCGTGGCAAATGGCTGGCGGAACTGACGAGGAGAATCGAAGCGGGCCCGATCAGCCGTTTGGTCCCTGTCGCGTTCTCGTAGGTGTTTCTCGCTTCTGTATCGATCTTAGTGGCGGACTCGGGAACGCCGAGGCGAACCGCCCATCGTTTCATTTCGTCCGCTACCTGAGGGCCCCTGCTGAAAACCCTGGCGTCTCCCCCTGTCAGCACCAACGTAGGGGCATAGCCTTGCCGGTAGAGGTCCACGCCGCAGGTTGTTCGATTTCTGGATAAGTAATTCGGCTCGTCGGTCGGTCGAAGCGAGCCCTTCTCATTGATGCCTCCCCCCAGGACCACGATTGCATCAAAGCGATCGGAGGGCGTGAGCTGTGGCGGGCGGTACCACGATTCGAGTGAGCCGATCAACGGGTAGGCGATCAATGGACTGGAGCTCGTCACAAGGAGGAGGAGGGAGGATGCGACGAGTTGGCGCACCCATCTTAGGCGTATTGGCGAGAAAGGGAAGAGGGCCAAGATCGTCGCCGCGACGAGGAGTAATACCACCCATGTCAGAGGGTAGAGGCCGTACTTGACGAACTTATACAGACCGAAGAAGAATGGGGTCAATTCCATTGGCAGACCTCAATCGAACAGAGGATATCGCCGACAGCATACACGGAGTGAGTTGAATGACCAAGCAGAGAGAGGGGACGCGATGGCACAAGGGCGCCGTTATTGGCTGATGAAATCGGAACCGAGGGTCTTTTCGATCGAGGATCTTGCACGATCTCCCAAACAGACTACCTGTTGGGATGGGGTGCGGAACTACCAGGCACGCAACTTCATGCGTGAAATGGCCGTCGGAGACCACGTGTTTTTTTACCATAGTAATGCCGAGCCGCCGGCTGTGGTGGGGATTGCGGAAGTTGTGCGGACGGCCTATCCGGACCAGACGCAGTTCGACAAGACCAGCCACCACTACGACGCAGCCAGTGTTCCCTCTGCTCCACGGTGGGACATGGTGGACATCCGGTATCGTCAGACCTTTAAGACTAGTCTGTCGCTCGATCGACTAAGGCAGGAACCGATGCTGAAGGGCATGGTCTTGTTACGAAAAGGTTCTCGCCTCTCCGTCCAGCCGGTGACAGTGGCAGAATGGGCTGTGGTGCTGAAGTTAGCCGGAGCCAAGACTGGCTAGCGAAAGAACACAGGCTGAGGCTAAGGTCGAGGTTGAGCAAAGATTTGGCGTTCTCCTCTTAGTCTCAACCTTAGCCTGAACCTCAGCCTTCTTGCGCTGGAGGGCTTTTGGGGCAGCCTGCTAGGTTTTGGCTTTGCCGTTATCCAAATGCCGATGCTGCCAGTCGAGCCAGGCATGGCCAAGTTCGTGGGCAAGAATATAGCGCCGTCTGGTCACGGGCAAGCGCTTACGGAGATAGATGGTCTTCGTGGCATCGTCCCAGATTCCGTCGGCATTCGGATCCCGACGGTCCATGTCGGTATCGGAAAGTTGGCGAATGGAGATCCGATAGCCGAACGGAAACACGACTCGAGAAGGCATGCGTAACATAACCATTGCTCCTGATAGTAAGTTAGGATAACACAAAGTCCGTTCCCGCTTCACGACTGATATGTTCATACAAGTCAATGTGTTAGACTATTTTTCTCCCAAGATCATGGCGCGTGAAGCGCAATTAAAAGTTAGAGGTTTCGGTTTGCAAAAAAAGTTTTCCGGAGCCTGCTAGAGCGGGAGTATACTGCCCGTAGTGAGGTCTGCTATGCATCGCGTACTCGTCCTGGGTGCTGGGAAAATCGGATCCCTGGTTGCCTGCCTCTTGTCAGAAAGCGGGGACTACGAAGTCTCTCTCGGTGACATCAGCCTCGAGGTTCCCAAGCGGTTTGTCGAGGATCTCGGCCTCTCGCGAGTGACTCCTCTACACCTCGACGTCCGACACCCTGACGCGGTCAGCGCATACCTAGCGGCACATCGACTCGATGCGGTTCTGTCGAGCCTTCCCTATTTCTGCAACACAATTGTCGCTGGATTGGCCCGTGAACACCGGCTTCACTATTTCGACCTGACGGAGGACGTCGAAGTCACCAATCAGGTCAAAGTCCTGAGCGCCGATTCGCCGCAGGCCTTTGTACCGCAATGCGGCTTGGCCCCCGGCTTCATCAGCATTGCGGCGCAGGACTTGATCACCCATTTCGATACGGTCGATACGGTCAAAATGCGGGTTGGAGCCTTGCCGGTGCATCCCAGTAATGCTCTCAAGTATTCACTGACCTGGTCCACCGATGGGCTTATCAACGAGTACGGCAACATCTGCTACGGAATTGAAGAGGGGGAGAAGGTGCCTCTCCTGCCTCTTGAAGGGTATGAGACGATTGAGGTAGACGGACTCCTATACGAAGCATTTAACACCTCCGGAGGATTGGGAACGTTGGCCGATACCTATGCGGGCAAAGTCCGGACCATGAACTATAAGACGCTGCGGTATCCGGGCCATTGCGAGAAAATTCACCTCTTGATGAAAGATCTCAAGCTGAACGAGGACCGTGAGACGCTCAAACGAATCCTCGAACGGGCGGTTCCCCAGACATTGCAAGATGTCGTGCTGATCTATACCTCCGTGACGGGGATGAGGGAGGGCGCCTTGTTCGAGGAGAACTACGTGAAGAAGATTTATCCCCAATGCATCAAAGGGAAGCTGTGGTCCGCGATTCAAGTGACCACCGCATCGAGCCTCTGTGCTGTAGCCGACCTCGTGCTGGCGGCGTCTACACAGTACAAAGGATTCGTGACCCAGGAATCTTTTCCGTTACAAGACGTGCTCAAGAATCGATTTGGAGCCTGCTACAAATGATGTCCACCGGGGAAATCCTCAAGGAATTGGGCTTGAGCGCGGTCAACTCCGGCGGTAGCACCGGAACCCATTGGTGGGCTTCCGGTGAGAACGCCTCGCTGCTGGAGTCCGTGAATCCATCGACAGGCGAGACAATTGCAAAAATTCACGCCTGTTCAGCCGATGACTATGAGCACATCGTGCGAGAGTCCCTTGCGGCATTTCAGCGATGGCGGCTTGTCCCGGCTCCCAAGCGGGGAGAATTCGTCCGGTTGCTCGGTGCATCGTTGCGGGAGCACAAAGACCTGCTCGGCTCACTGGTCTCTCTCGAAGTCGGCAAGATCAAAGCGGAGGGAGACGGTGAAGTTCAGGAAATGATCGATATGGCGGACTTTGCCGTGGGCCAGTCGCGCATGTTGTATGGAGCGACGATGCATTCCGAGCGGGCGCAGCATCGGATGTCGGAACAATGGCATCCACTTGGACCGATCGGCGTGATTACAGCCTTCAATTTTCCCGTTGCAGTCTGGGCCTGGAACGCCTTCCTGGCCGCGGTTGCCGGAGATACGGTAGTGTGGAAGCCTTCGCCGAAGGCCCCGCTCTGTGCAATTGCGGTGCAGCACCTCTGTAACCGCGTGATGGAGCAACAGGGCTATCGGGGGATCTTTTCGCTGATCGTGACGGCTGAGAAGACAATCGCGGAGACGCTGGTCCAGGATCGCCGATTGCCCCTGATCTCATTTACCGGGTCTGTACCGGTTGGTCGAGCTGTGGCTGCGACGGTCGCGCGACGGCTGGGACGGACGCTATTGGAACTGAGTGGGAACAACGCGATCATCGTGGATCAGACGGCGGACCTCTCCTTGGCGATTCGCGCCATCGTGTTCGGTGCAGTCGGCACCGCCGGCCAACGTTGTACGACGACCAGACGGCTGTTCGTCCATGAGTCTCGGTACGATGAAGTGGTCGCAAAGCTCATATCGGCGTACAGACAGATACGCATCGGCAATCCATTGGAGCCAGAGGTGCTTTTGGGTCCGCTGATCGATCGCGCCGCGGTCGAGACCTATCGGAGGGCGATCGAAGAGGTGAGGCAGACGGGAGGGAAAGTCCTCTATGGGGGACAGGTACTGGATCAGCCTGGCTATTTCGTAGAACCGGCCATCGTGAAAGCGGAGAACCATTGGCCTATCGTCCAGCGCGAAACCTTTGCGCCGATTCTCTATGTCATGCCTTTCAAGGAGCTTGACGACGCTATCGCATTGCAGAACGCGGTGCCTCAAGGCTTGTCTTCCGCGATTTTTACCGCAGACATGCAGAGCAGCGAGCGGTTTACGTCCACAGCCGGCAGCGACTGCGGGATCGCCAATGTGAACATCGGGACATCAGGAGCGGAAATCGGCGGCGCCTTTGGAGGCGAGAAGGAAACCGGTGGAGGACGCGAAGCCGGCTCGGATGCCTGGAAAGCCTATATGCGTCGGCAGACGAACACGATTAATTGGGGTCACGATTTGCCGTTGGCCCAGGGGATCAAATTTGGAGAGTGAGATCGTCATTCGTCAACCGTAGAGTCATGACTATGACTGACGAACGACGGGATACTCGGAAAAGGAGTCGCCAACATGGATCATGATGCGGAGTTGGATGGGCTCATTGAGAGAATGATCGCGAAGTATATCTCAGGCAATCGGGCCGCCAAGGTGCTACGGGACTCGCTGGACAAGGCGGGAGTCGGTTTCTACCCGGTCGCAGACCATCTCACGTTGAGAACGTTGAACATCGATCAGCGGGCGGAGGAATTCACAAGGCTTGGATATGGGTACAGTGAAACGATTGAGTATCAAGACTGGTATGCGAAGGTCTATCGGAAGGTTGGGTACCCAGCGCTCTTCGTGGATCAAGCTTACTCCGACAGTCGGGGCCGCACGAGCATCATCCCTGGTTGGGTCAAGACCTTCGGCGACCAAGAGTTCCATCATGTGGCGGTGCGAGTGGAAGACATCGAGCAGGCGATTGAACGGTTGAAGACTCAAGGGGTGGTCTTTACCGGCCAGATCGTCGGCGCCTGCGGTGGCCAGCTACGGCAGATTTTCACCGCGCCGGAAATGGTGGACGGGCAGCCCTTTTCCGTATTAGAGCTTGCCGAGCGCCACCGCGGGTATCAGGGATTTTCCCCTCCTCAGGCAGACAGTTTAATGAAATCCACTGTGGTCCAGTAGCGTTCTGCCCCACCCTGCATTTAGGATAAGCTGGGCAGAACGTAGCCGGCGTATCTTTTCCCTTTCACACAACGGAGGGCCTCATGTCGCGAATCAAAGAGCTCAGAGCGTCGTTTGACAGGAAGATGGATGCGTTGGAGCATCAGGCTTTGGCGCTGGAAGCGCAACTGACCCAGACAAAAGATCAGGCGTTACAGGGGCTGGAACAGCGCAAGCAACAGCTGCGGGATCTGCTCAAACAAGTCCAGGCTGATGTACAGAAGTCGAAGGAAATAGCCGAGCAGGCGAAGATGGAGGTGCAGGCCAAGCTCGAGCATCTTCAAGTGCAATTGGCCCTCGGTAAAGCGGACGCCCGTGACACGGTTGAGGAACAGAGGACGAAGATTCTCAAGGCTCTGAACGAGTTCGAGTTCATTGCCGAGCAGAAACTAAGAGGGGCCACGTTCGAGTCAGGCAAAGTCTGGGAGGATCTCGTGGGCCGGACGAGCAAGCTTGAAGCTGAGTTTGAGGCACTCAAGGATCGGTTTGAAAGTGAGAAAGCTAAGCAGCAAGTCACGTTGGAGTGGAAGAAGGAGGAACTACTTACCAAGCTGGTGTTGTTTAAGGACCAGCTCAAGGCCAAGCGCGTGGTGGTGCAGGCCAAGACCGATGTGCTTGAGGCTGACCTGCGCGAAGGCCTGGACCAGATTAAAGCGGGGGTGAGGAAGTTTTTCGAATAGAGGAAGAAGAGGGCAGCCTGGTCGGTCCCTGTGCTCGCGGAACGCGCGCCCTCCGAAGGGCCTCGTTCGACGCGCGCAGTGGAAGATCAATCAGCCCCCATCCCTAGAGAGATAACGAGCAAGCTTTGAGGGAGCATGTATATCGTCCGATGCGCGCAGTAAAGAGCAGCCTTGGCCACTCCTTTAACGAGAGATGACGAGAATTGAAAGGCCCTCGCCCGGGCTAAGGGCACGACCCGACGTGCCAGTGGGTGGGCGGGTGAGAAAGTTGTGCGCGGTGGGAGGCCAAACAGGCCGCCCTCTGAAGAAAGAAATGAGAGAGTTGGGAGGGGGGCTATGGAGCCAGGCATACCCCACGGCTGTGAAAAAGCACACGAAACCTTGCGTCCCTCGCAATCCCTTCGCCGATCAGGAACGGGCGAAGCGAGGTGAGGATTCTCTAGCGTGATCCGGCATCCGGATCATGTAGCTGCCTCCGGTGCCGAGTGTCACCAGCACTTGTCCTTCCCGGCTCAGCCGATCGACTTCAAGAAATACCTGGCCCCAGGACAGGTCAGTGAGACTGTTCGCTAAGGTATCCAGATCGCACCCATGCGTGCGTTGGACTGTTCCGAGAATTCGATCAGTCACGGGTGTATGTGAAGTCATGATCAGACCTCCTTCCATTGGCAGCTCGGTTTTTGATCCGGGATAGGCCATGCCGAACTCCTCGTTCGCATGATTTGTTGCGAAAAGACGAAGTCTCACCGGTCGGAACTGGATTTGATACAAGCGTGGGATAGACAGTTGGCGCAAGGATCGGCGCCAAGAGGGGAAGGAGCACTCGGCGGCTGACAGTCACCATGTGGACCCTCGTTCACAAGGGCCAGAATTCAGGCGGTGATGCGCTCTGAAAAGCATCCGGCGTAGGAGTGAAGGGGCTGTGTGAGATCCGGCGCGCGGGATGACGAGTAGTAGCGTGCGGAAGATTCAGCAGCCACCGTCACTGGAACGTCATGTTATTATGTTACGCCGATGGAGAGGCTTGGTCAACAGCCCCTCGGTTGGCTTAGAGAGCCAGGTTGTGGGTTGAGCGGCGATGAGTGCCAGTTTTTCTGAGCGGGCTAGGGATTTGATTGCAGCTTCACGTGTGAGTGCTGCGCTTTTGGTGCGTCGATGTTCGGTATACCGCACCTTCAACGGACTTCGGTGTTTCGTGTACTTTGCGCCTCGACCAGTTCTGTGTTCTTCCAGTCGTCGCTCCAGATCAATGGTGATGCCGGTGTACAGGCTGGCATCCGAACACTCCAGGATATAGACAGTCCACTTCATTTTGCCGATTCCACTTTGTCCTAATCTGCATTACTCATGAGCGTCTTTGCGCAATTGCGCATTGAACATTCCTTCTTGGGAGGGTTAAGGCCCCTCGGTATCACGCCACTCCCTACCGCTCATCTCTGTCCACATTTCATGCACAATACGTCGTTCGAAACCACCCCACGCTGCCTTTTCGAGCAGTCCCTTCAGGTATTTCCTATCAGCACTCTTCAGAGTCTTCTGGCGTGGGTTGGTCGTAAGCAATTGGCGGATAGCCTCTCGCTCCTTCTGCGTAGGTTTCACCACTTTTGAGTCTTCTAGGACCGACCCTTTTCGTGGCATCTGGTTCACCTGTGCCAATTGCATCGGGACACGTAACGCATCTTCAGCGCGCAAATCCGATATACCCGGCGCAATATTCATCGTGATGGCCAAGAGAAGGACAATCAAAGCGTTCAAGCCTGTCATGCAATCCACCTTTTGTTTCCTGCAGTCAAAGAGAGCCTCAGTGGTTAGGGTTTCACACTTGGGGCGGTTGTCACTCATGGGCTGCGTTCAACGGATTTACGGTGCCCTACTGGTGATTGGAGCAAGCGGGTGTCCGTTCTCTGTCATACACTTCCAAAACTTAAATCTTCCCCTATCTATGCCGGCACTATTGACGATACCGCCGTCCACATATGCTTCGAAATGGCTGCCCGGTACTTCTCTTTCAACAGTCTTCACGCAGAGAGCAACCACCCGTTCGAGTTCACGCCGCTGCGCTTCTGGGGGCGCTGGATCGAAAGGGATTGTCTTGAAAGACTTTTTATCGAGAGGCGTGAATGGCTCGGCAGCGTTGACCAGTAACGAGCTAACAATCAAGCACACGGATGAAGCGACGACTATCAGCGTCAGGTATTGAGTAGAGGTGAGACCCTTGATTCCGTCGGGTTTGCATGCTCTGTTCATGAGATTGCTTTATATGCCAGCCTCACTGCTGACGGGGCAGTGGTCAAAACGGCTGCCGACAGGCAGCAGGAACGCTTGGAGAAGACGATTGATCCAACCGTGAAACGGTTCGATTTCATATGACCGGATCTCGAAATACCCGTTGCCGGTCTGGACGAGAAGTTTTCCCGATTGCTTGGACATGATTTCTCCGGGAGCTCTCCCTGACGGAGGCCCCTCTTGAGGGTGCGCATCGAAAATCTTGATGGTTATGCCATTGAGACATGCTGCGAGAGGTTCATAGGGTTGTAGTGCGCGCCACAGATTTGCAATTTGTTTTGCAGACCCGTTCCAATCAACCATGGTGTCGGCTGCCTTCATCTTTCCAAAATAGCTACGTTCCGTGATGTTTTGTGGCTTGGGAGCGATGGTTCCTTGCGCCATGGCATTGACGGCTTCAGTCAGGAGCGTCGTGGCTGCACGGTGTTGTCGCTGCGTCAATTGCCCGTTAGTTTCGTTCTCTCCGATCAGCAGTTCTTGTTGAGCGATAATAGCCCCTGTATCGATGCCCTCCGTCATCACGTGAACGGTGACCCCTGCAATCGATTCACCATTCTTGATCATCCAAAATGCCGGATGTGGTCCTCCGTATCGAGGGAGCAGCGAGGGGTGACAATTGATGGCTCCCAACCGAGGGGTTTGGAGAATGGCCGACTTTAAAATCTGAGGAAAGAAATAGACCGCGATAAGATCAATGTTCAAGCCCCTC